>Ga0070674_100002555_pt1 | contig 10076 bp, 11 predicted proteins | sample KBSM33metaG_FD_65344 | JGI IMG/M metagenome (GOLD analysis project Ga0070674, IMG submission 65344) | Miscanthus rhizosphere microbial communities from Kellogg Biological Station, Michigan, USA - KBS M3-3 metaG | ecosystem: Host-associated > Plants > Roots > Rhizosphere > Soil ...
AGATCCTGAAGAGGATCCCAGCGTACGAAAGCCACGGGGAGATCGTACCACGGGACTATGTACTCGGGATCCGGGATCCGGGATCCGGGACCCGGGGTCCGAGGTCCGGTCTTTAAGAGCTGAAGTCTTTTCGAATCCCGAATCCCGAATCCCGAGTCCCGAGTCCCGAGTCAGTCGCAGTCGATGTGCTACGATCGAAAGGTTCTACAAACGAAAATCTATGGCTTCTCTACAAGCGACGCGAATGAAGAAGGGCATGCTCATCAAGATCGACCAGGATCTGTTCCGGGTCCTCGATCTGCAGCATGTGACGCCGGGCAATCTCCGTGGTTTCGTGCGGGTCAAGTTCCGCAATATCCGCAACGGCACGCTGTCGGACCAGAAACTGCGTTCAGAAGATACCGTCGAGCGCGCCACTCTTGATGAGCGTCAGATGCAGTACCTCTATCAGGACGGCGACGACTATTACTTCATGGACACGGTGACGTTCGATCAGATTCACATCTCGAACGAGGCCCTTGGGGAGTCGGTGAACTACCTCAAGGCGGAGATGACGATCTCGGTCGAGTTCTACGGCACCGAACCAGTCGGCATCGAGTTGCCGCAGACCGTCGACCTGAAGGTCACCGACACCGCGCCCGGGATCAAGGGTGCCACGGCAAGCGCACAGGTCAAGCCGGCAACGCTCGAGACCGGACTCGTCGTCCAGGTGCCGCCGTTCGTGAATCCAGGCGACTCGATTCGCGTCAGCACTGATACCGGGGAATACCTGTCCCGAGCGTGAACCTGAATTCTTGATTTCGGTGATCTTTGATTGTTGAATCGTTGTTGATCGTTGAATTGCGATTGTTGATTGAGCAATCCACAATCACGAATCAATAATTACCAACTAATCGATAATCAAAGATCGGGTAATCATCAATGGACGTGGTGCGCCAGCCTAATCAAGGCTGGATCGAGGTCGTCGTCGGCAGCATGTTCAGCGGCAAGAGCGAGGAACTCATTCGCCGGCTGCGACGTGCTCGAATCGCGCGCCAGCGCGTCCAGGTCTTCAAGCCTCGTATCGACACGCGTTATTCGACTGACGACATCGTCTCGCATGGCGAGATGCGGATGGAGTCGGTGGTCATCGACAACTCGCGACAGTTGCTCGAGTTGGTTGCTCCGGACACCGAGGTCGTCGGCATCGACGAAGGACAGTTCTTCGATGCTGGTCTCCCGGCGGTGTGCAGCACGCTTGCCGATCGTGGCGTGCGCGTCATCGTGGCGGGACTCGATCAGGATTACCTCGGCAAGCCGTTCGAGCCGATGCCACAGTTGCTGGCGATCGCTGAATACATCACCAAGACGCACGCGATCTGCATGGTGTGCGGCAATCCCGCCAATCACACGCAGCGCCTCGTCGCGAGCGGCGATCGCGTGCTCGTCGGCGCGGCAGGTCTCTACGAAGCGCGCTGCCGTCGATGCTTCGATCCGCAGCTCTCCCGGACTCAGGTCGCGTCTGAAATCCAGGTTCCGATCACACCGAAGGACGCCACCTAGGCGTTTTGAGTTGACTCGGGCACCCCGGTTGAATAACAACCGGTTCGATGACTCCGCAGGAGTTGGTGCCGCTCATCGCCTGGCTCACGCCGCGGCTGCTGCTGCTGTTCGGCCTGGGCTTCCTGATCGCCAATATCAGGCTTGGCGCGCTGCTCTGGGCGTACCGCCGGCGCGTGCGCTCCGCGTTGCTCGTCTGGCAGGGCGAGAAACCAAAGTACTACGGCTTCAGCCTCGCGCTCGGGGTCGTGCTCGGGATCCTGCTCATCATCGAGGCCTTCGTCCTGATGCGCTCGCCACGGTCGATCTTCGGCGAAGCGATGATGTTCATCTATTACGGCTACATGTTTCCGTTGAGTACGCGCATCCGCCGCGGCTTCTACGGCGACGGCGTCTGGTCGGATAGCGGCTTCATGAACTGGTCGGAGATCTCGGCCGTGTCCTGGAAGGAAGAGCCCACCCTCACGCTCGTGCTGATCTCCCATGTGAAGAGCATTGCCCGCCGGCTGGATGTGCCTGGGCCCCTGTATGGCCAGGCCCGGCGCCTGCTTCGGGACCGGATTCAGGCACACGATATCCATATGGGGGGAGCCGGGCTCGATTTGGGCGCCAGGGACGAGCGGGACTCAATCTGACTGTTCGGGCCGCGGTTTTCCACCGATAATGTCCGGACATATGTCTCCTCGACCTACATGGAAGGGCTACCTCAAGGTCAGCCTGGTCACCATCCCGGTGAAGGTGTTTCCCGCGACCGAGTCGGCCGCGGCGCTCTCCTTCAACCAGCTTCACGCCGAGTGTCAAACTCGCATTCAGCAGAAACGCTGGTGCCCACACTGCGAGCGCGAGGTGTCGAACACGGAGCTTGCCAAGGGCTACGAGTTCGAGAAGGGACGCTACGTGGTGGTGTCCGAGGAGGACATCGAAAAGGTTCGAGTCGAATCGACTCGCGTCATCGATCTGGCGCAGTTCACGGAAGACACGTCGATCGATCCGATCTACGTCGATCGTGCGTACTACCTTGCGCCTGACGGCCCCATGGCCGCGTCCGCGTTCGCAGTCATGCGCGAAGGGATGGCAGGGAAAGCGGGCATCGGTAAGGTGGCGCTCTACGGGCGCGAGTATCTCGTCGCCGTCAAGCCACAGAAGAAAGGGCTCGTGATGTACACGCTGCATCACGACGCCGAGATCCGCAGCATCGATCAGATCGACGAGCTCGGCTCGTTGCCCGCGAAGGTCAAGCCGGAGGAGATGAAGCTGGCCAGGCAGGTCATCTCGTCGTTCGAGAGCGAGCTGAACCTGAAGGACTACAAGGACGAGTACAAGGAAGGCCTTCGCAAGATCATCGAGGCCAAAGTTGCCGGCGAGGAGATCGTCGCACCGGAAATCCAGGAACCGCCCAAGGTCGTGGACCTCATGGAGGCGCTTCGCCGGAGCCTTGATTCGGTCAGCAGCGACAAGAAGAAGCCTGCCAAAGCTGCGTTCGCGAAGCCGGTCGCAAAAGCCAAAACGGCGAACGGCAAGAAACGAAAAGCCAGTTAGCTCTCCTACACCACGCCCGTCGCAGGGTCGCATTCTGACCCGGCGCTCCGGTTCGACGCCGTGGAAAAACGGGCTCTCCACAATGCTTTCTGCGACCCGCGCAGCTCCGTGAGCTGTGCGGCAGTCGCGCTTCGAGCCCGTTTTACCCTCTGCAGCCTGTCACGGCGCTCACAGTCGCGCCTCTCAGAAGCGCCCTGCGACGGGCGTGAATAGCGAAGTCGGACTGAATAACGTGAGCGAGAGACATGCCGCGGCAGCGAACCATGCGAGCGGCGCGTCGCACGCGACAGACGGGAAACCGCGAGCGCGGGCCGAGTCCGGCGCAGGTCACGGACCTGTGCCTACTGCAACCAGTTCCCGGAGCCGCGGTTTCCCGCGCCGTCGAGCGGTTCGCGGAGCGGCGTGTCTCTCGCTCTTCGTTGGTTGAGTTCAGCTTCCGAGGCGTCTGCGTTCAGACAGAATCAGGTTGTACTCGGCAGTCCGTTTCCACACGCGGTTGGACATCTCTGTCAGCTGCACGGCTTTCACGCCGTAATAGAGAAACCAACCACCCAGCAGGCCGATCAGCAGGTAGCGAAGGAGGCCGACCTCCGACTCGCTCATGCCGAAGCTGAGCACGCCGGACACGACGTAGATGATGACCCCGCCGGCCGCGACCAGTGGCCCGCTCACCGTGCGCACGCCCCACGACGCGGCGCGCGATTGCTTTTCCATCAGCGACGCGATCGTCTGCAGGCGATCGACACCCATCTTCACCCGCTCGACGTCTGTGCCGAGCAGGACGTCTCGCAACGTGACCTGTGCGCGGCACGCGGTCGCGACCCGCCGGTCGCCGCGCCACCAGGACGGGGTGGTCTCCTCGACCTTGTAGCTGGGAAAGCGCTGTGTGACAACGGCCAGCAGCCGGGCGCGAGACTCAGGGGAGCATTCGCCCCACGTCGAGACGATGTCCTCCTCGATGCGGCGCGTGGACGGGACGACGACAACCTCATGGATGTCGCCCGACGAGCCATCCTGGATGTAGGCGGCCAGATGCGGAGCGACGCCCTCGTGCAGCATCGCCTCGTGGTCGAGGCAGGGAAGCGTCGGGACCGAGGGCGCGGGATCGAGCGTCAGACGATACAGCTTGACCGCGAGTACCCGGCCGAACGAGTTGAGCTCGCGCAGGATTCGCGACGCTTCGGCGGCGTCGGAAGCGGCCTCCACGGCCCGTGAATCTATTTGAGCCACTCCCAGATACCGAGTCCACTCGCCGTCGGATCGCGGATCCAATCGGGCGGCGTCAGCCAGACGAACGCCAGGATCGCGATGACCCAGAGATCGTAGGGGAGCGTCGCGCGCTCGTCTCGCCAGAAGAAGGCGCGCCAGAAGACTTTCGAGATGGGGTTCGACCCGCTCGGGATCGGCTTGTCGTTCAACACCAGGTAGGTGTAGTGGATGCGATTGGCCACGGTGACGATCGACAAGATCAGGATCACCCAGAGCACCGCGCCCATGCGATGGTCGAAGGGCGGAAGCGGAGAGGGAAACGCCCCGATCATGAACAGCACGATTCGCTCGGGCCGTTCCATGAAGCCGACCTTGCACTTGTCGATGAGCGATTCGGCCCGGGCCCGCGCGTAGCTCGTCATGATCGAGAACATCATGGCGAGCGCGGCGACCATCACGTAGTCTGTCCGCCTCAGCGACGCGTAGAGGTAGATCAGGCCGAGGAAGAGGGCGATATCCGAGAACCGATCGAGCGTCGAGTCCCAGAAGGCGCCGAATCGCGAGACGGTATTGGTGATGTGCGCCACCTTGCCGTCGATGAAATCGAAAATGTTGGCGACGATCATGATGACCCCGGCCAGCAGGAAGTGCTGCTTGCCGAGCGCCCAGGCCGCGCCAACATTGATCAGAACGCCGATGAGCGTGAGAAGGTTGGGATGGATGCCAAGTGCCACGCTGGCGCTGATGATCGCGCGCAGCGGGAACATGAAGACCGTGCCGATGAAGCCGGTAAACGTCATTCGTGAGCGCAGATTCCGGTCAGCGTCGGCCGTGACGGCAAGAGTTCATACCAGTGTTTGGTGAGTACAATTAAGGGTTCTTCAACCAAGAGCGAACCAGTCATGGTAGCCCATGCCCGTTCATGACCTCAAGGATCAGCTGACGCGCTTGCCCGAGCAGCCAGGCGTCTACCTGTGGGTCAACGCCATGGGTGAAACGATCTACGTCGGAAAGGCCCGCTCGCTGCGCGACCGTGTGCGCAGCTATCTCGGCGCCTACGGCCTCAGCCCGCGGCACGACGCCCTGCTCGATGAAATTACGCGTGTCGAGGTCATCGTCACCGATTCGGTGATGGAGGCGCTCGCCCTCGAGACGAACCTGATCAAGCAGCGATCGCCGCGCTACAACATCCTGCTGCGCGACGACAAGAACTACCCGTACCTGCGCTTGACGACGAGCGAGGCGTTTCCGCGGATTCTGGTCGCGCGCAGTGTCGAAAAGACCGGCGACTTCTACGCCGGGCCGTTCCTGCCCGCCAAGCTCGCGCGCCGGACGATGACCTTATCGCATCGTGTCTTCGGCATTCGCTCGTGCAACGAGGTGATTACCGGGCAGCGGGGACGTCCCTGTCTCGAGTACGACATCAAGCGATGTCTCGCGCCGTGCGTCGCCGAGATATGCAACGAAGAGCAGTACGGCGTCGCGGTCGCCAACACGAGATTGTTGCTCGAAGGGCGGAACGACGAGCTCGTCGAACGTCTGCGTGACCGCATGCAATCGGCGTCAGACGAAGAGCGATTCGAGGAAGCGGCGCAGTTGCGCGATGCCCTCCGCACGGTGCAGACTTTGCGCGACCGGCAGCAGAAGGTGGCGAGCGCCGCGCTTGGCGATCGCGACGTGCTCGGCTTGAAGGTGGGGCCGAGCGGCGGGGCGATCCAGGTCTTTCAGGTGCGCGGCGGTCGCGTGGTCGAGCGCGTCGAGCTCGGAACGGATCCCGGCGCCATTGCCGGCGGCCCTGCCGATGTCCTGCATGCCGCGCTGATGCAGTTCTACGAGCTCCGGGTCCCGGCGACCGAGATCAATCTGCCGGAGGAGATCGAAGACGCGGAGGCGATGGAGGAGTGGCTGACCGCGCGCGCAGGACGCAAGGTGAAAATCCTGGTGCCGCAGCGTGGCGACAAGCGTGCGCTCGTCGAGTTGGCCACTCGCAACGCCGAGCTCTCATACCGCACGAGGTTCAACGAAACGACGGCAGCGCACTTCGACGCGCTCGAAACCCTGCGCGCGCGGCTCAGCCTGCCGGCGATCCCGCGCCGGATCGACTGTTTCGATATCTCGACGATTCAGGGGAGCGAGACCGTCGCGTCGATGGTGGTCTGCGAAGACGGCCGGATGAAGCGAAGCGAGTATCGGAAGTTCCGTGTGCGAGGCAACGCCGAACCCCGAATCCCGAATCCCGAATCCCGGATCCCGGACGATTTCGCCGCGATGCGAGAAGTCGTGCAGCGACGGTATCGCGCCGTGCTCGAAGGGGGTGGACCGTTTCCTGACCTGATTCTGATCGATGGCGGCAAGGGCCAGCTGTCAGCCGCCTACGAGGCGCTCGAGCAGATCGGGTTGGCGAACCTGGTGGCCGTTGGTATCGCGAAAAAGGAGGAGCTGCTCTTCACGCGCGATCAGATGGAGCCGCTCGTGCTCGCCGAGCACGACCCTGCGTTGTTGCTTCTTCAGCGGATCCGCGACGAGGCCCACCGCTTTGCTGTGACCTTCCATCGCAAGGCGCGCTCGATGCGCGATCTGCGATCGGAGCTCGATGGCATTCCAGGCATCGGCTCCCGTCGTCGTCGTGCGCTGCTGACCACGTTCGGCAGCCTCGCCGGCGTCCGTCGAGCCACGCGCGAAGAGCTCGAACAGGTGGTCGGCGCGAAGGCGGCTCGCGCGGTCATCGACTACTTCGCGCAGACGAGCCGTTAGTTCTTCCGAAATTCATCCGGCTGCCAGTACGGGCAAAGGTCGCACGTGTGCTCGGAGAGCGTGCGCCGTTCACCCGTTCGGACGCAGACCCAGACCCCTTCGGGCTGCAGCTTCTCGTCGACTCCAGCCAACCGGAAACCAGGGCGGCTCCACTTGCACTCCCATGCGGTTTGCTGTGTGGCGGTTGCGATCTTGGCCATGCTCGCTCCATTCACACCAGGTGGGTGCAAGTGGCCGGCCAGTGGTCTGTTGACCGCAATCGACGCGTTCGTCACCCGACGAAGAGTTGAAACGGAAATTTCCCCGCCGGTGGGGAAATCTCCCGCCTCCCATCCCTGGCGCCCGCCGGGGACTGCGCCAATCCTCCCGGCCAATTGGTGTTTCGCGCGTCACTGTCGAGTGGCTGACAGCTTGCACTTGGACTCCTCATCGAGGAGGCCGACGAATGATGGAGCTGCTCGCGGCGTTGGAGAACAGCGGATTCGGGACCTGGCTGCGCGAGGCGCCGTCGATTTGGGCGTATCCCGCGGTGCTCACCCTTCACACCATCGGTCTCGGCGTACTCGTCGGCGGCAACGCCGTCCTCGACCTGCGCCTCCTGGGGTGGGGTAGGGCGATCCCTCTCGCGCCGCTTGAGAGACTCTTTCCAGTGATGTGGGTCGGGTTCTGGGTGAACGCGATTTCCGGTGTGGCGCTTTTCGTGGGTGATGCGACCACCAAAGGGACGACGTGGGTTTTCATGACGAAGCTCGTCATCATCGCGGTTGGCGTCGTCCTGCTGCTGGCGCTCCGGCGAACGGTGTACGGACGAGGAGAGGCTGGCGCCGTCGAGACGCCGACGGGCCGAATGCTCGCAGCCGCGTCGCTGGCGCTGTGGTTCCTGGCGATCGTGACCGGGCGATACATGGCTTACGTGTAGGAGACTTCCGATGCACCACACGCTCGATCTCTTTGCGGTCTGGCTTCGCGGAACGTCGATCTCAGAAGCGATTCGCGTCACTCCCTGGCTGTGGCCGGTGTGCGAGATCCTGCACTTCTTCGGTCTCTCGCTGCTCATCGGCATCGCCGGCTTCTTCGATTTACGCCTCATGGGATTCATGAAGCGGGTGCCGATCAGCGCGGCGTGGACGCTGATGCCGTGGGCCAAGTTCGGATTCGCCCTCGCTGCGCTGACCGGCGTCACGTTCTTCATCGGCGCGCCCGACCAGTACGTCGACAACCCCGCGTTCTACGCCAAGGTCTTCTTCCTCATCGTCGCCAACGCCAATGCGGCGTACTTCGAGGCGATCTACCGCCGGCGGGTCGAATCGCGAGCACTGGATGGCGATGGGCCGATGGCAGTGAAGGTAATTGGGGTGGTGTCGATCGTGTCGTGGTTCTTCGTGATCTATTGGGGGCGCATGCTCCCGTTTATTGGAAACGCTTTCTAGGGACTGAGTCATGGCGCACGCCACTGTGCTGATCGTTGATGACGAGGAGCTCGTTCGCTGGTCGCTGCGCGAGCGGTTGCTCAAGGATGGCTACACGGTTCTCGAGTCCGGGTCTGTGGCCGGCGCGACGGAGAAGCTGACGCCAGCTGTCGATCTGGTCTTACTGGATCAGCGGTTGCCGGATGGCGATGGGCTGACGCTGCTGCGTCAGATCAAGGAGCTGTCGCCCGACACGCTCGTGATTCTCATGACGGCGTTCTCGACGGTCGAGAATGCGGTCGCCGCGATGAAACACGGCGCGTATCACTACCTGAACAAGCCGTTCAATCTCAACGACGTGTCGGCGATCGTGGAGAAGGCACTCGAGACCAGCCGCCTGCGCAGGGAAGTGCGTCTGCTGCGCGGAAGCCAGAGCCGCGACTACGGCTTTGACGCGATCATCGGTTCGTCGCCCGCGATGGTCGAGGCCAAGTCTTTGCTCGAGCGGATCGCGTCGAGCCCCGCGACCACCGTCCTTCTGACCGGCGAGACGGGCACGGGGAAGGACCTCGTGGCGAAGGCGATTCACTACAACAGCGAACGGGCCGCAAAACCGTTCGTGAACATCACGTGCTCGGCACTTCCCGAGCAGTTGCTCGAGAGCGAGTTGTTCGGACACGAGCGAGGGGCGTTCACCGACGCCAGGCAACTCAAGCGGGGCCTGCTCGAGACCGCCGACGGAGGCACCGTGTTCCTCGACGAGATCGGCGAGATGACACCGGGCCTGCAGGCAAAACTGCTGCGGTTTCTCGAAGAACGCACGTTCAAGCGCGTCGGCGGTCTCAACGACATCCGCGTCGACGTGCGCGTCGTCGCGGCCACCAACCGGTCACTCGACGATGAAGTGAAGGCAGGACGCTTTCGCGAAGATCTGTTCTATCGGTTGCAGGTCATGCCCGTCAGGCTCCCGCCGCTCCGTGAGCGAGTCGGCGACATCCGTCTGCTCGTCGCTCACTACATCGACCGCTACAACCGCGAGTTCCGCAAGCATGTGCGCGGCCTGCAGCCGGCGGCGCAGGCTCTGCTCGATCAATATCGCTGGCCCGGCAACGTGCGCGAGCTGCGCAACGCGATCGAGCGGGCGATGCTCCTGGCCGACAACGGCCTGCTTGGCGTCGAGGATTTCGCCACGTTGTCCAAAGTGACAGCGCCGGCGACGTTCCGCCTTCCGCCGGAGGGCGTCGACCTCGAGACCGTCGAGCGGCAACTGTTGATTCAGGCGCTGCATCGCGCCGGAGGCAACCAGACGCAGGCGGGGCATCTGTTAGGGATCAATCGCGATCAGGTTCGGTATCGGATAGAGAAGTTCGGTTTGATGAAACCGGGGCAAGAGGCGATGTCGTCTGTCTCGGTGTGATTGTGAGGTGCACCATGACGAAGGTCCTCGAGGGCGCGACGGATCTGCACATTCGCATCTGGGCCGAGTTCGCGACGATGCCGGGCATGCGCCTGACGAGCGATCAGGCGTGTCGCCTCTTCGGAGGGCAGACCGAAGTGCTCGATGCGCTGCAGGACCTGGTCGATACCGGCGTGCTACGTCAGGTCGGGCCGTATTACATTCGCGCC
>Ga0070674_100002556_pt1 | contig 10074 bp, 9 predicted proteins | sample KBSM33metaG_FD_65344 | JGI IMG/M metagenome (GOLD analysis project Ga0070674, IMG submission 65344) | Miscanthus rhizosphere microbial communities from Kellogg Biological Station, Michigan, USA - KBS M3-3 metaG | ecosystem: Host-associated > Plants > Roots > Rhizosphere > Soil ...
GATGTTTATCAAGAGGTCTGCAAGCTCACGGGCCGCATGCGGATGCGCATATGCCGCCAGATTGCGGGCCAGCTCTGTCCGCTTTTTGTCATCCCGCAGCAATTCGCCGACCGTACGCCCAAGGCGCTCCGGCTGCTCGGCCTGGTCTTCGGTGAGCTGTATGATAGCTCCTTCTTTGGCGAACGCCTGCGTATTTTTAACCTGATGACCGCCAACTAAATGCGGTGCCGGTACGATAACACATGCCTTCGCCTGTAGGGCAAATTCCGCCAATGTAGTCGCACCACCGCGCGCAACCACCACGTCGGCCGCACCGCTATAGCGATACAGATCGGTCACAAAGCCAAGCACATGCACGCGATTACGGGCCACACCGAGCTTCAGGGCATCGTATGCTTGGGTCGTTTCGGCCTCAAGCGCGCGGCCAGCCACATGCACAATAGCCAGATCTGGAAACGTGCCAAGCAGATAGCGCGTGTTAGCTACCAGAGCCTCGTTAAGTGTCCGGGCGCCATTGCCACCACCGGTCAGCAAGATAATCTGACCACATTTGAGCCCCAACTCTTTGCGGTACTGCTGCCGCTGCTCAGGCGTAACCGGCTGGTACATGTCGCTCACCGGTATACCCACCATCACCGTTTTGGCTGCCGGATATGGGTAAAACTCTGCAGGGAGCGCTACAGCGTGGATGTGCGCCCAACGGGCTATCAGGCGATTCGCCAGGCTCGGGACACTGTCGGAATCGTGCGTAACGTACGGGATACGGTTCAAGCAGCCACCTAACGCCACCGGCACGCTCACAAAGCCACCACGACTAAAGATAACGTCTGGGCGAAGTTTGCGCAGCAGCCAATAGCTCTGCCAGATACCGGCAAGCAACCGGGCCACATCGCGGATGTTCAGCGCCTGAGTACGCAGGTTCAGCCATTGGCGCCAGCCTTCGTCGGCATAGCGGCGCAGCTTGCCGGCCGATACGCTGTAAACGGCGTCGATGTCAGAGCTCGCCGCCGGAATATCAGAAAGTTTATCGCCCCTCTGGCCAATGTATATGATTTCCGTAGCGACGTCCTGCCGCTTTAGCTCATGTGCGATTGCTAAGATCGGGGTGATATGCCCCCCGGATCCGCCGCCCGTCATCACTATTTTTAGGGTCATTGTTTATCCTTTGTCCGCCGCCCTTTTGGACATTACGGGTACTGAAACTAGTATAATGCGAAATCTGAAAAACCAAGCCTAAAGCCGCACCCACAAACAGCACACTGGTGCCGCCGTAACTTACAAATGGCAGCGTAATGCCCTTGAGCGGCAGCAGTCCTATCATAGCGCCCACGTTGATAATCATCTGCGTGCTCAGCCAGGCCAATATGCCCGTCACCACCAATCGGCTAAAGACATCCTGAGTCCGTTCCACCACCAGCCGCAGCCGCGCAAACAGCGCCACAAACAGCCCCAGCAGCACCATCACGCCTATGAAGCCAAACTTCTCGGCGTATATGGCGAATATAGAGTCGTTCTGCGCCTCTGGCAGATAGCCGTAGGCCTGTACACTTCGCCCGAGCCCCAAGCCGTTGATACCCCCCGAACCGACGGCAATCAGCGCCTGGCAGGCCTGATAGCCGGTTGTTAGACAGTTGCTAGCCGGATGGAGATAGGTTAGCAAGCGCTCGCGGCGGTACGGGATGGCTGACACCGCCAAAATAGTACCGATAGCCACGATAGCCACGATGGTAAGCACCTTGCGCAGCGGCAGCCCGGCGATGAACGCCATCGCCCCCATCATAGCCACGATAACACCGGTAGAACCAAGGTCGCTCTGCACACCGGCCACCACCAGACCGATGGCCACCAGCACGATCAGTAGCGGCTGCAATGTTATTTTAGTGTCCGCCAGCTCGCCCTTGCGTGCCCGCACCGCCAGAAAGCTCCCCAGCCAGATAAGCAACGCGAACTTCAGCACCTCCACCGACTGCAGCGAAAGCCCGCCCAGCCGGATCCAACGGTGCGCCGGATATTGCGCCACCACCGGCGTCACAAGTGCCACCAGCGTCCCTATGGCCGCTACGATGAGCAATGGCGTCTGCCAGCGCTGCCAGGTGCGGAGCGGTATGCGTGCTGTTACCAGAAACGCCACGATGCTCAGGCCGATAGCCAGCAGCTGCCGGGACACATAGTGAGCGCCAGAACCGCCGCTGGTAGCACTCAGCGCCGGGCTAATGGCGTAGACCACCGTCAGGCCTATCACCACCAAAAATACCGCCAGTACTACCAGCCAATAGTCTGGCCGGTGCCGCCGCAGTTGTTGGTTATCAACCGGTGAACCACGCCGCCCCAGTGGTATAGCACTCACAGCTTTATTGACTCCCTATCTCTGTCCGAGAGCTTCTGCAAAATAGTGCAGTGTGGGTGAAAAGCGAATCGCGGAGCGGAGCCATACCAGAGGTACAGCGGAGAGAGCAACCGAGCCTTACGCCCGCAGTGTGCCGTTTTGTGGCAGCTTCACTCACGCGTACCAACCCATTACGAACAGCACCAAGCCCCCCAAAGCGGCTATCTGCCCTATCAGCCAAAAGCGCATAGTAACTTTGGCTTCGGGCCAGCCAATAGCTTCAAAGTGGTGATGCACCGGCGAGATACGGAATAGTTTTTTGCCATGTCGGAGTTTTTTGGAAGCAATCTGCAAGATAACCGAACCAGCCTCAGCCACAAACACCGCACCGATAACCGGCAATAACAGTACCGTATCGGTCTGCATCGCCACCACCCCCAGCGCCGTACCAAGTGCAAACGACCCAACATCACCCATAAAGAAGCGGGCCGGAAAGATATTAAACCACGTGTAGCTCATCAGCGCTCCCACCACGGTCAAGCAAAACCCCGCCACACCAAAGCGATGTTCCAGGGTGGCGATGATGGCATAAGCACCAAATGCGGTCGTCGCCAAGCCGCCAGCCAAGCCGTCCAGGCCATCGCTGATGTTCACCGCATTGGCAGTCGCCACCACTACCAGCACAAAGAGCGGCACGATGAGCCAGCCGATATGCAACGACCCATGCACACCCGGCCAGTGTATAGCGCTCACAGCCAGCTTGTTATAAAAGAACCAGCCGCCAATCAAGGCAACGAGCGTAATAAGCACCAGCTTAAGCTTTGACGGCAAGCCGGCGACTCCTCTGCCATCACTGCGAATATTAAAGATATCGTCAGCCAAGCCAACCACCGCCGCCCCAACAAATGCCGCCAGCGGCAACCATGTCTGCCCACGGCTCAGGTTAAACCACAGGGTTATGAGGCCAACCGCCACGATGAATATCACACCGGCCATAGTGGGTATGTGCCGCTTGTGCTTCTCGGCATGCAGCGCATTGATAAGCACAGCCTTCTGGCCCGTCAACGTCGTTTCACGGGGGCGTTTCCAGAGCTGCAGGCGATATGCGAGTGTTGTATACAGCGGTGTCAGCAGCATAGACAGCACAAATCCGCTCACCGCCAGTAATAACATTTTTATGAGCGAATGCGCGCTCAACGTAAGATAAAGTGTTTGCATATTGGTCTTTCTATATCTGTGCTCAGTATACCTTATGGGGTCTTGGGCGTCACGCCAAAATCATTAATTAACATATGAGCAATGTTCGCAAATACCGGCTGTCCAGCGCCAGCGCCGGCAAACCCACTATATTTGGTTGGCTCAAAATTGTAGACCACTATGGCATACTGCGGCGTATCGCCCCCCACAAAGCCCATGAAGGTACCATTCACCTTATCAGGGTAGTAGCCACCCAAGGGGTTCGCTATCTCTGCCGTACCCGTTTTGCCACCAACACTGTAATTGGGGCCAAAGTTCAGATATGGAAAACCTTCTTTGATGTGGCTGTCGTTGTTCTGCTCCAGCAGCGAGATGATATCGCCACTCACCCGTGCCGACACCACATTACTCCGCACCACCTGCGGTTTCACGTTCGAAACATGGCCATCGGCCGCCACCAACTGGTCCACCAGATAGGGCCGGTAGTATGTACCGCCGTTCAGAATGCTGCTCAGGCCAGTCACCATCTGCAGTGCCGTCGCCGTATAGGCTTGCCCGAACGACATGTTAGCATAAGTGAGGCTTATGCCAGCGCCAGTATCAGTCGGCTTCGGCACATAGCCGCTAGCTTCCTCGCCATCACCCTGCTGTATACCAGTAGCCGAACCCAACCCGAAGTGGTTCGTAAAGTAATCATACAGCACACTTCGTCCCTGAGCGTTCACCTGTCCACCGCCCAACTGCATCAGCATCCAGGTAGCACCGGTGTTCAATGACTTAACAAGCGTTGAAAGTATCGTCTGTTGGCCGGTACTGTGGTCCTGCTCTACGTCAGTCACCTTAGCACCGTCTAACGTCCAGGAACCCGGGTCGTAGAAACTAGTTGTCGGGCTTATCACGCCCCGCTGCAAACTAGTCGCCGTGGTAAAAACCTTGGTGATAGACCCGGGCTCGATCGGGTTCGTTATGGTAGCATTCTGGAACACGCTGCCATCTTGCACCTGCTGATAATCGGCCGGATCAAAAGTCGGATAATTGGCCATAGCCTTTACCGCACCCGTGTGCACATCCATCACCACCGCGCTAACATCTTTCGATTTGTATTGTTCCTGCGCGGCTTTCAGAATCTTTTCAACCTGCGCCTGCATACCCACGTCAACGGTCAAGCCTACGTTCGTGCCGGCAACTGGCTGCGTGGAGAGATTGCTCGAATTTGCCGCCAGCGGCACGCCATTAATATCGGTTACGGCCTTGAGCTGGCCAGGCGTGCCCTTCAGCGTTTTATTAAGCGCCTGCTCCACCCCATATTCACCCTGCCCACTGTCATCCACAAACCCCAGCAGCTGCGACGCCAATGAACCCTGCGGATAGGTACGATAATCTTGCTCCTGCGTCCCAACACCCGGAAATTTATATGCCAGCAGCTTACTACTTTGCGCGGGCGTCAGCTTTTTTTTGAGCACCACATAGCGTGTGCCCTTGGCCTTGAGCGCCTCAGTGATGTCATCGACATTGCCACCAATCACCGGTTGGAGCTTAGCCGCCACCTCGGCCGGCTGCTTCACCACCGTTGGGTCGGCGTACAGTGTATACAGCTTTTGGTTCAGCACAATCGGCACCGTGCTGTCACCCAGGTGCGCCGTTATAATGCCCCGCTCCGCTGGTACTTCATATTGCTTTAGCTGGTCGCTCAGGGCGGCCTTTTTGTAATAATCGTAGCGGATGACTTGCAGATAGAACACTCGCACCGCAAAGATGCCGAACACCAGGAGCAAGAGCGCGTACCAGATACGTACCCGCTGCACGGGGTCCATACTCTCAGCCGGTTGTTGATTCATTGGCTTTATTATACCGTAAGCAGCTTTAAAGTGAGCTCTTGATAAGCCTACTGCACACTGCCACTTGGCGCCACGGGCGTCATGGCCTGTGCAGTTGCGCTAGTAGCCACCCGGTCGAGCGATTGCTCGCGGGCCGATGCTACGCTCAGGTCCTGGTGCTGCTGCTGCAGCTGCGATTGCTTGTTCTGCAAGCTGTTCAGCTGGTAGCCATAGGTGTTGGTCTTGGTGACCTGGGTCAGGTACAGCAGTCCCAGCAAGCACGCCAGCACAATCAGCACGATTGTGTTGCTAACCGGCCCCAGGCGCTTGTCGGTCACACGAAAGCTGACCGAATTTTGCCCACGAGATAAATTCTGCTGCCGGCCCAAAGCCAGAGTACTTGAGTATGTCATAAAAAATATTTGGTGTTTATGTTTGTTTTACGTCTTGGGGTACCGACCCCGGCTTTTGCCGGGGTCGGCCCTGCTTTCCTGCTAGCGCACGGTTACGTGGACTTTGTAGGCGCGGGAGTTGCTTTTGATGCGTATTGGCATGGTGCGCTCCCTTTCTTTGTTTTTTATTTTTTCACTACGGCTCGGAGCTTGGCGCTTCGGGCACGCGGGTTAAAAACTAGTTCTTGTTCGTCGGCCGTCACAGGATGTTTGGTAAGTGGCAGCATGGTGGCGTCGTAACGATCCCCCGCTACTTCGGCAAACGCTTGTTTGACGATGCGGTCTTCCAGGCTGTGGAAGCTGATGACGCCCAATCGGCCGCCAGGCTTCAGCAGTTGCATCCAGAGTGGCAAGGCCGCTCGCAGCAACTCCAGCTCGTCGTTAACGGCTATACGGAGCGCCTGGAACGTCTTGGTCGCCGGGTGTGTCTTACTACCTTTGGGCATGACCGAACGAATAGTTTCTGCAAGTTGCTGCGTGGTAGCAAGCGGCCGGGCAGCCACAATAGCTTGCGCTATAGTCCTGGCCCGTGGCTCTTCCCCATACGTCTTGATGATCCGTTGCAGATCATCCGCGCTATAGGTATTTACCATCGTAGCAGCGTCGAGCGTTTGCGTCTGGTCCATCCGCATATCGAGCGGACCATCTTGGCCAAATGCAAAGCCTCGTGCAGCATTATCAAGGTGCGGTGACGATACGCCCAAGTCTGCCAGGATAATGTCAAACTGCTTCCCTGCGGCCGCTAAAGCCTTTGTGGCAGATAAGAAATCCTGGTGCACTAGCTCCACGCCCTGTTTGCCGATGTCCGCAAGCGCCGCAATGGCATTCGCATCTCGATCAACCAGCACCGTGTGCTCGGGTGCATTCGTACGTTCCAGTATCGCGCGGGCGTGTCCGCCGTACCCTGCCGTCAAGTCAAGATAGCTCTCGCCTAGTTGCGGATCAAGGTACTGCAGAACCGGCTGCAGCAGCACTGGTACGTGCTCATTCAATTCTTGGTGCATTCGCACTATTATATAGGTGTTTTTTGTTTTGGTGTTTGTTTTTATACCGAACGGCTTCTCGATTAGTACAGTTTGGGATGCAAATCGAGCACCGAAGCGGAGCCGTGCATACGGCACGGTGAGCATCGGAGCCGCAGAATTTGCGCCCAAAATGTGCAATCGAAAGTCGTTTCGGTGACAAGATCACCTACTCAGCAGCCAACTTTTTGTTTTTTGGAAGTTTTTGTTTTTGTGGTTGTCAGAAGACGTCGTGATGAAAGTAAAGATGTTTAAGAACTTGTTAAACGAGGCCTCACGATGAGGCCTGTGATACTTTCGACTTCCCCTGACAGATTGAGAGACTTATGTGTGAGGTGGAGTTTTGGGAGGTGTTTTAGGGAAAGAACTAAGGTTTTTTAAGCGGTGCCTTCTCTAGTCCGCTTGTTGACTGCCGAATAGCTAATCTCGGGCCTATGAGACAACCGCATCGCGGTTTTCTCATCGCGCCGGCAAAATGGAATACATTTTGTCGGGCTGCTCTTTCCCGTCTATCAACGGTTGAGAGTTTAGTTATTCGTTTGTTGCTAAATTGTTAAGGAGCATTGCTTATCATTGATATCAATCAACCATAAGTCGCCAATACTTTCCAACCCGCACACACGCGACGCTTTTGTCGATGCCTGCGTAATCTAACAGATGCTGCTCGAGGGTGATCCGCCCCTGCTTCGTATCCATATCGGCCTCGATCTTGCCCATCCGGAATTGGACGTTCAAGTCGGCGATTCGCTCATCCAAGATGTCTCCCTTGAGGCGAGCCTCAACTTCGTCATCCCAGACGTGCTTTGGGTACACATGCAGATAGTTTTGGAACCCACGGGTTATCACTACCCCACTCGCAAACTCGTTTCGAAGTTCGGTCGGTATGGTTAACCGCCGTTTGTCGTCGAGTTTCCTTTGGAAATAGTCCACCTGTGCCATGTGATTGGTTGTTAGTAAGTTGCTAGTGAGTTTTTTGTTTTTGCGTTTTTGGTAGGTAGCTGGTCCGTTTCGGGCTACCCACGATTACCCACTAACAAGAGTGTACTACCCACAGCTACCCACTTACAAGTACTTTTATATAGAAAAGACGATGCTTTACACACCACTTTTCCACAGATTTTTAGTATTTCCACAGCCTACACAATATGTAGCGCTTGCGTCAGAACCGAACCACTACGAGCACTCAATGAATTTCGAGATAACTACTGCGTCAAGAACGCTGCGCTACTTACCACTGAATGTAGCACGGCGGAGACCAGTGCTCAGTATGATAGGCATGTGCCCTGTTTCGGCGTCACGCAGGTACACGGAATCCACTACGGCAGCACGGATAGGTACGGCGTGCAGAGCACGGAGCATCTCACCACTGCTTTTGAAAGAGGTCAGCAAAATAGCCACTACGGCCACAAACATGCTACCGTGCCAATGAACTGGGTGGAGATGGCGATGCAGCGTTTTTGTTTTTTTCATAGCTTTACTATTTTTATTTGAGATAGTAAATATATACTAGCAAAACTTAAGCGTTTTGTCAATATTATGGCAGTATGCATTACCACACTGCTTGAGCATATTTCATGATAATATACATGCGATCTTCGCAAGTATAAGCATTTCGCAAGGAAGTAACTTTACATCCGACAAGCAGAAAGCAGGCATGTCTCGTGCCCCACAAGGGTCAACACTGGGTTCAGGCGAAGGGCCATTCCCACACCATGCGCACGGGTTTTGTACAGTGGTGGAAGAAGGAAGGTTCAGTTACTATTGTTAGTATTCTCGCCGGTGTTTTGTGCCTCTTTGGATTAGTTGTGGTGCACTGCGTTGCCGGCGGGAACAACAATACTATCACCCCGGCGCCGATCTCGTCCGCCCACACACCACAGAAGCCGACCATCACCGCCCTCGGCAGCTGCAAGACCCACTACACGTTCTCCGTGAGCAGGCTGAAGCCGCGCAGCACGTATACGGTCTGGATCACTGTAGCCCTCGGGATGCGTGCAGTGTATCAGTACGACGGCTACACCGCCGATGAGAGTGGTGGCAGCGTGTTCGACTGGGACTGCAGTGGACTTACCAAGTCCGATCGGCCCGGCCGGTACATCCTCCAGGTCACCGACGACCTGGACCATGCGACGAACTTCGCCGACATCACCGTCGGCACTACGGTAGGCAACCCCAACGGGAGGAGCTCCAGCCCGGGTGTGACCATCCGCTACGGCGCAAGCAACTGCAGTACGACCGACAGCGGTGCCACCTACATCAAGGTGACAGGCATGCAGCCGAATTCCCGGCTCTACAGCCAGCTGCGCCCCGTGGCCACTCCGTTTCAGAACGGGAGCAAGTCCTACATTGGTGGGGCCGATGCACGCGGGAAGGGCCTCTATTCCTGGCCCTGCAATATAATGGTCGACCCCAAATCGCACATCCCCAACATGGTCCGCATCACCGACGATGGTGGGCATTTCGCCGAGCTGGATGCGCCGCCAGAGTTCGACTAGCCAACGCGCACTGCAAGTCCAGCTTGTCTCTAGCGAAGATTCACACAAAGCAATACATGAACTGTCCGTAGCAAAGACGTGACGGGTCGAGTGGGCCGGGCGTGGGTCGTGTTAGCGGTGGTCTCTGCGACCCCGAAAAACGCGAACCTGCAACCTGTGCCCCTCGACTACCCCCCATGCTATTTATCATCCGTTTTCCTACGGAAACTCAAAGTGTTATCTAATCTGCCAGACGATCGAGCTGTGCGATGTCTTCAGCATCCAACCTAACGTTAGCTGCTTGCATATTCTCCTCGAGATGGTCGAGACTCCCTGTGCCCGGGATGGGCAACATGACCGGTGAATGCTGCAGCAGCCATGCAAGACCTACTTGTCGAGCAGTGGCACTGTGCTTCTCTGCTATGCTTTCGAGCATCTGCTCGCTCAGGCCATCGGTGTTACCACCAATCGGGAAGTACGGGATGAACGCAATGCCATTTGCCGCGCAAAGCGCGAGTACGTCTTCGTGCTCGCGGTTCAGCACACTGTAATTGTTTTGGACACTGACAACGGTGCCGAGTTCCATGGCCCGCTCAAGCTGGCCGGTCGAGACATTACTCAGGCCAACGTGTTTAACCTTGCCCTGCTCTTGCAGCTCAAAGAACACCTTAACAGAGTCGGCGAATGGCACCGCCGGGTCTGGACGGTGGAATTGGTAGAGCTCGATCTGCTCTACGCCGAGACGCTTAAGGCTAGCCTCACATGCTTCGCGGATGTGCTCGGGTG
>Ga0070674_100002558_pt1 | contig 10071 bp, 6 predicted proteins | sample KBSM33metaG_FD_65344 | JGI IMG/M metagenome (GOLD analysis project Ga0070674, IMG submission 65344) | Miscanthus rhizosphere microbial communities from Kellogg Biological Station, Michigan, USA - KBS M3-3 metaG | ecosystem: Host-associated > Plants > Roots > Rhizosphere > Soil ...
GCCAGGAACGCGACCGACGTTCCGGTGTAGAGCAGCGGGATCCACTGCGCGCCGGCGTGGGATCGCTGCACCAGCAATAGATAGACGAAGGCATCGCTGATCGTCACCAGCGCGAACGCGGTGGCGAGGAGCAACACCGGGCGCACGGCGGCGTCGCCGAAGACCGCGAACACATCCCGCGAGGACAAGCGGACTCCGTGCGCGTCCGCGGCCGCGCGCTCAGGCGTCTCGTCCACGAGCAGTGCGAGCGCCACGACGCCCAGGACCGCGACGACGAACGAGGCGAAGAAGATGACATCGTAGCGGCCGGGCATGCGCCACAGGAGGACGAAGGCGAGGATCGGTCCGAGCGCCGCTCCGGCCGCGTCCAGCGCCCGGTGGACTCCGAATGCCGTCGCGAGCTGACCTGGCCGCACGCTGAGCGAGATGATCGCGTCACGCGGCGCCGTGCGGAGCGCCTTGCCCATCCGATCGACGAGCACGAGCCCGGCGATCGCCGTGATCGTTCGCCCCGAGAGCGCGAACCAGCCGAGGCGGCAGATGGCAGAGAGCGCATAGCCGCTTCCGGCGGTGAGCTTCCGCCGCCCCGAACGATCGGCAATCAGGCCACCGGCCCACGCGGCGAGCATCGGTCCGCCTTCGTGCACCCCTGCCGCGACGCCCAGCGCCAGCGGCGCGAGGCCGCCGGTCATGACCAGGTAGGCGGGGAGAATACTGAGCACCATTTCCGACGACACGTCCGTCAGCATGCTGGTCACGCCGAGCCCCCACACATTCGAGGGCACGCGCCATTGCCCGGGGTTCCTGGCGTCGCGCGCGAGGTCGGTGAGGCGTGTGAGCCAGTCTCCCGCGTACACGCGACGAGACCTCGCTATCCTTCGACCGGCGGTGGAAGACGACGACTGGGCGTTCTCATCGTACGAGCTCGCAGGATACCATCCGTGCGACCGCGAGCGCCCGCACCGGCCGCGCGACGTGCGCCGCATCGACTTGCGCCGGGACGCCGGCTTCGCGTCTACTAGAGGGCCGCATGCCCCGACCGCGCCGCGCAGCCGTTGCACCCGATGCCGATATTGCGTTAACGTCTAGAGACAGCCCCACCGCGTCTCGTGTCGCAGAACCATCTGTGGCTCAGGCACTTGCGGGTCATCGCTCACCCACTGAGGCGCCGTCGCCAAGAGGTAAGGCAGAGGTCTGCAAAACCTCCACCCCCGGTTCAAATCCGGGCGGCGCCTCCAACTTTCCTTAGCAAAACCGCTCGCCACATTCCGCCAGCCGCAAGCGGGCGGATCAAAACGTAAACCCAAACGTAACTCTCGCGGAACGGCGTCTGGACCACAATTGGCTCTGTGCCGGTATACCCGTTTGAAGCGAACACGAAGTTCGCGGCGATTCATTTGTGCCACTGCTCACATGCGGGGGTGTTGAAGCATTTCGCCGAGGCGGGCGTCGATGTCCACGCCCTGGCCCAACGTCTCCAGAAGGACGGCGTGGACTCGTTCGTCAAGTCCTGGAACGAGCTGGTGGGCGTGATCGCCTCGAAGGGCGCCGCTCTCACGTAGAAACGGTCGAATCAGGGGAGAGCGTCGATGAAGGTGCTGGCGGTAGACATCGGCGGGACCAACGTGAAGATCCTCGCCACCGGGCAGACCGAAAGCCGGAAGTTTCCATCGGGGCCGACGCTGACTCCGAGGAGGATGGTGGCCCGGGTCAAGAAGCTCGCGCGCGACTGGAAATACGACGTGGTCTCCATCGGCTACCCCGGGGTGGTCGTCAACGACCGTGCGACGACTGAACCGCGCAATCTCGCCAGCGGGTGGGTCGGGTTCGATTTTTCCAAGGCGTTCGGGTGCCGCGTGAAGGTCATCAACGATGCGGCGATGCAGGCCCTCGGGAGCTACAACGGCGGAACGATGCTGTTCCTCGGCTTCGGGACCGGCCTCGGCTCCGCCCTGATGGTACGCGGACACATCGTGCCGATGGAGCTCGGAGCCCTCTCCCTCGGAAACCGGACCGTCGAGGACTACCTCGGCAATCGCGGGCTCCAGAAGCTCGGGAAGAAGAAGTGGCGGAAGGTCGTCGAGCGGCTCGTGGAGCGGCTGGTGTCCGCGCTGCTCCTCGACGAAGCCGTGATCGGCGGAGGAAATGCGAAGAAGCTGAAGGAGGCGCCGCGCGGCTGCCGCCTCGGCACCAATGCCAACGCGTTCATTGGCGGGTTCCGCATGTGGGAACCGGTCAACGCCCGCACCTCACACAGTCCCGAACGGTCTCGTCATGACCGGGCACGGACAGCAAAAGGAACGCACCGATGACCGGGACCCTGACGAACACGAGCGCATCGCTGACGGCACGCGCGGCGTGGAAAGCGCTTGCCGCCCACCACCAGCAGGTCCAGGACGTCCATCTGCGCGAGCTCTTCGCGGCGGATCCGAAACGCGGCGAGCGCCTGACGGCTGAAGCCGCGGGCGTCTTTCTCGATTACTCGAAGAACCGCATCACGGACGAGACGCTGCAGCTCCTCATGCAGCTGGCCGGCGAATGCCGGTTGCGCGATCGCATCGACGCCATGTTCGGCGGCCACAAGATCAACATCACGGAAGACCGCGCGGTCCTGCACGTCGCCCTCCGGGCGCCGCGGACCGCCTCCATCGTCGTGGACGGTGAGAACGTCGTGCCCCAGGTGCACGCCGTGCTGGACAAGATGGCCGACTTCTGCAACCGCGTCCGAAGCGGCGGCTGGAAGGGCCATACCGGCAAACGCATCCGCAACGTGGTCAACATCGGCATCGGCGGCTCCGACCTCGGACCGGTGATGGCCTACGAAGCGCTCAAGCCGTACAGCGACCGGACGCTGACATTCCGGTTCGTGTCCAACATCGACGGCACGGACTTCGCGGAAGCCACCCGCGACCTCGATCCGGCGGAGACGCTGTTCATCGTGTCGTCGAAGACGTTCACGACGATCGAGACGATGACCAATGCGCAGACCGCACGCGATTGGGCGCTCGCGGCCTTTGGCCACGATGCGAAGGCGGTGGCGCGCCACTTCGTCGCCGTCTCGACCAATGCCGGCAAGGTGTCCGAGTTCGGCATCGACACGGCGAACATGTTCGGCTTCTGGGACTGGGTCGGCGGGCGCTATTCGATGGACTCCGCCATCGGCCTCTCGACGATGCTCGCCATCGGCCCCGAGCACTTCCGCAGCCTGCTCGACGGCTTTCATCAGATGGACGAGCACTTCCGCACCGCCCCGTTCGAGCAGAACCTGCCGGTCCTGCTGGGGCTTCTCGGCGTGTGGTACGTGGACTTCTTCGGGGCCCAGACCGTCGCCGTGCTGCCGTACGAGCAGTACCTGAAGCGATTCCCGGCCTATCTGCAGCAGTTGACGATGGAGAGCAACGGCAAGCACGTGACGATCGAGGGATCGCAGGTCGACTATGCCACCGCTCCCGTCTATTGGGGCGAACCGGGGACCAACGGTCAGCACTCCTTCTACCAGCTGATTCATCAAGGGACCGCGCTCATCCCGTGCGACTTCATCGCCTTCGTCCAGGCCAGCAACCCGCTCGGACGGCACCACGACATCCTGTTGGCGAATGTCCTCGCGCAGTCGGAGGCGCTCGCCTTCGGCAAGACTGCGGAGCAAGTCAAAGCCGAGGGTACGCCCGAGTGGCTCGTCCCACACCGGGTCTTCGAGGGAAACCGCCCGTCCAACACGCTGTTCGTCAACCGGCTCACACCGCAGACCCTCGGCACGCTCGTGGCCCTCTACGAGCACGCGGTCTTCACGCAGGGCGTGATCTGGAACATCGACTCGTTCGACCAGTGGGGCGTGGAACTGGGCAAGGTGCTGGCCGTGCGCATCATCCCGGAACTGGAAAGCACGACGGAGCCTGCGCTCGGGCACGACAGCTCGACCAATCACCTGATTCGCCGCTATCGCAAACTCAAGGCGGTTTCACGATGACGAGAGGCAACGACAGGGGCCAGAACCCCAGAACAGGACAAGCGTGATGCAACTCGGAATGATCGGACTGGGTCGGATGGGCGGAAACATGGTCCGCCGCCTGATCGGCGGCGGGCACGAATGCGTCGTCTTCGACAGGTCGCCGAAAGCTGTCGCGGAGCTGGTCACGGAAAAAGCGACCGGCGCCGCCTCCCTCGCCGACTTCGTCAAGAAGCTTGCGAAGCCCCGGGCCGTCTGGCTGATGGTTCCCGCGGCCGTCACCGACAAGGCGATCGCCGATCTCCTTCCGCTCCTGGAGAAGGGGGACATCCTGATCGACGGCGGGAACTCGTACTACATCGACGACATCCGGCGGGCCAAGGAACTGGCCGCGAAGGGCATCCACTACGCCGACGTCGGGACGAGCGGCGGCGTCTGGGGCCTCGAGCGCGGCTACTGCATGATGATCGGCGGCGAGACCGACGTCGTGACACGTCTCGACCCGATCTTCAGGACGCTGGCCCCCGGCAAGGGGGACATCCCGAGAACGCGGGGACGCGAGACGGCGAAGGGCACCGCGGAAGAGGGCTACCTCCATTGCGGGCCGAATGGCGCCGGCCACTTCGTGAAGATGGTGCACAACGGGATCGAGTACGGCCTCATGGCTGCCTACGCGGAAGGGCTCAACATCCTGAAAAGCGCGAACGTCGGCAAGACCGGCCGTGAGGTCGATGCGGAGACGACCCCGCTTCGCCATCCCGAGCATCACCAGTACGACATGAACCTCGCGGATATCACCGAAGTCTGGCGCCGCGGCAGCGTCGTCGCCTCATGGCTCCTGGACCTCACGGCGATCGCGCTGCTCGAGTCGCCGGACCTCGCAGGTTTCTCCGGCCGCGTCTCGGACTCGGGCGAGGGACGCTGGACCATCCAGGCGGCGATCGATCAGGGGACGCCGGCCGATGTGCTCACGGCCTCTCTCTACCAGCGTTTCAGCTCGCGCGGCGAGGCCGATTTCCAGAACAAGCTCCTCTCGGCGATGCGCTTTCAGTTCGGTGGACATCACGAGAAGCTGGCGACGTAGCCTGAGTTGATCTGGAAGACGGAGCCGTGATGCAAGTCGAAGTGCCGGCAGATGCCGATGCGGTGACTGTGATGACCAGCGAACAATTGGACTTACTGTCGATCAACACGATCCGCACGCTCTCGATCGATGCCGTCCAGGAGGCCAAGTCCGGACATCCCGGGACGCCGATGGCCCTCGCGCCGCTGGTCTATACGCTCTGGAACCGCGTGATGCGTTTCGATCCCGAGGATCCGATCTGGCCGAACCGCGATCGGTTCGTCCTCTCGAACGGTCACGCCTCGATGCTGCTCTGGTCCGTGCTCCATCTCACCGGCACCAAGGCGGTGAACGCCGAATACGAGCGGCTGGGAGCGCCCTCGGTGACGCTCGACGACATCCGCCGCTTCCGCCAACTCGACAGCCGCGCGCCTGGTCACCCCGAGTACCGGTGGGTGTCGGGCGTCGAATGCACCACCGGTCCGCTCGGGCAAGGGGTCGCGACGAGCGTGGGAATGGCGATCGCCGAGAAGTGGCTGGCGCAGCGCTACAACCGACCGGGTTTCGAGATCTTCGACTACCATGTCTATGCCGTCTGCGGTGACGGCTGCCTCATGGAAGGCGTCGCCTCGGAGGCGGCGTCGCTCGCGGGACATCTCGGCCTCGACAACCTCTGCTGGATCTTCGACAACAACCACATCACCATCGAGGGGAACACGAACATCACGTTTACGGAAGACGTGGCGACCCGCTTCCTCGGGTACGGCTGGGATGTGCTGCGGGTCAGCGACGCCAACGACATCGACCGGATCGAGGGCGCGCTGCAGATGTTCCAGCGCACGAAGGGGCGCCCCACCCTCATCGTGCTGGACAGCCACATCGGCTACGGCTCTCCAAAGAGGCAGGACACCCCCGAGGCGCACGGCGAGCCGCTCGGCGATGACGAGATCCGGATCGTCAAGCGCAACTACGGCTGGCCCGAGGACGCGAAGTTCCTCGTGCCCGATGGCGTCCGCGAGCACTTCACATCGGGGATCGGCGCGCGCGGCGCCGCGGCCCGCACGCAGTGGGCGCAGCGTTCGACCGCGTACCGGGCCCAGTACCCCGAGCTCGCGACCGAGATCGACCAGATGCAGAAGCGCGAGCTTCCTGTGGGATGGGACACGAACCTCCCGGTCTTCCCGGCGGATCCGAAAGGCGTCGCCGGCCGCGAGGCGTCGGGCAAGGTCCTGAACGTCGTGGCGCAGAGCGTGCCGTGGTTCATGGGCGGCTCGGCGGATCTCGGGCCGTCGAACAAGACCCTGCTGACCTACGACGGCGCCGGGCACTTCCAGGCGGCCACGCCGGGAGGGAAGAACCTGCATTTCGGCATCCGCGAGCACGCCATGGCGGCGATCGTCAACGGGCTCTCGCTGTCCAAGATCCGGGCCTTCGGCGCGACCTTCTTCGTCTTCAGCGACTACGCGCGGCCGGCCATCCGGCTGTCCGCGCTGATGGAGCTTCCCGCGATCTTTGTCTTCACGCACGAGGCCATGGGCGACGGTGAGGACGGCCCGACCCATCAACCGGTTGAACACCTGATCTCGTTGCGCGCCATCCCCGGTCTGGTCACCCTGCGGCCCGGTGACGCCAACGAGGTCGTCGAGGCCTACCGCTACGTCATGCAGCTGCGCCACCAGCCGGCGGTGCTGGCGCTGTCGCGACAGCCGCTGCCGACGCTGGACCGAACCAAGTACGCGGCGGCGTCCGGTGTCGCCCGCGGTGCCTACGTGCTCGCGGACGCGGCCGGCGGAAATCCGGCCGTGATCCTCATCGCCACGGGCAGCGAGCTCTCCCTCGCCGTCGAGGCCTACGAGACGCTGGTGGTCGGGGGCATTCGCGCGCGCGTCGTCTCGATGCCGTCCTGGGAAATCTTCGATCATCAGACGCAGGAGTATCGGGACAGCGTCCTGCCTCCCCACGTCAAGGCTCGCGTCGCCGTGGAGCAGGGGTCGACCCTCGGCTGGGAACGCTACGTCGGCGATTCGGGGCGCGTCATCGGCATGAAGACGTTCGGCGCGTCGGCGCCGCTCAAGGAACTGCAGAAGAAGTTCGGGTTCCACCCGGAGCGCATCGCCGCGACGGCGAAAGAGGTGCTGGGGAATTTGGGATCCGCAGCGAGGACACTATGAAAACGACTGAGCACACCAGGCTTGATGACGCTCGCGACGGCAAGGTCGATTGGAAAAAATGGGGTCCCTACCTCAGCGAGCGCCAATGGGGAACGGTCCGCGAGGACTACAGCGAGAACGGCGATGCCTGGGACTTCTTCACCCACGATCAGGCCCGCTCGCGCGCCTACCGCTGGGGCGAAGACGGGCTGGCCGGCATCTCCGACGACAAGCAGCGCCTCTGCTTCGCGCTCGCCCTGTGGAACGGCAAAGACCCGATTCTCAAGGAGCGGCTCTTCGGATTGACCAACAGCCAGGGGAACCACGGCGAGGATGTGAAGGAGTACTACTTCTACGTCGACAGCACGCCGACCCACTCGTACATGAAGTACCTCTACAAGTACCCCCAGGCGGCGTATCCCTACGACGATCTGGTGGAGACCAACCACCGGCGGTCCCGAAAAGATTTCGAGTACGAATTGCTCGACACCGGTGTCTTCAACGATGACCGGTACTTCGACGTCTTCGTCGAGTACGCCAAGGGCGGCGCGGAGGACATCCTCGTCACGATCACGGCGGCCAACCGCGGACCGGAAGCCGCGGAACTGCACCTCCTGCCGACGCTGTGGTTCCGGAACGACTGGTCGGAGTGGATCGCCGCATCCAACCGGGCCGCGCAGAAGCCCACTCTCCGGCAGGTCGACGCGCCGGCGGGCGCGAGTGCGGTAGCGGCGGCGCATCCCGCGCTCGGTGAGTTCGTCTTTGCCTGCGACGGCAACGTGCCGCTGCTGTTCACCGAGAACGAAACCAACCACGAGCGGCTCTTTCCGGGACAGAAGAACGAGAGCGCGTACGTGAAGGACGGCATCAACGACTATGTGGTGCGCGGCAGCCAGGGCGCAGTGAACCCCGGTCAGCAGGGCACGAAGGTCGCGGCGCACTACAGGGTCACCGTCGGCGCCGGTCAGTCCGAGGTGATTCGCGTGCGGCTCTCCAGCGCCTCTGCGCGTGAGAAGGGCACACCCTTCGGCAAGCCGTTCGATGAGGTCTTCGCCGACAGGCGTCGTGAAGCCGACGAGTTCTACAAGTCGGTCACCCCGCCATCGGTGAGTGAGGATGCGGCCAACGTCCTGCGCCAGGCGATCGCCGGCATGCTGTGGAGCAAACAGTTCTTCTTCTTCGATGGCGACAACTGGCTCGACGAGCACAACTCCAACCCACTCCATCACGGCTATCGCGACGCCCGGAACTCGGAGTGGTTCCACATGCTGAACCAGGACATCATCTCGATGCCCGACAAGTGGGAGTACCCCTGGTATGCGGCCTGGGACCTGGCCTTCCACACGCTGCCGCTGTCGATCGTGGACCCCGATTTCGCCAAGCAGCAGATGGAACTGATGCTTCGCAATTCTTACCAGCACCCCAACGGGCAGATGCCCGCCTACGAGTGGAACTTCAGCGACGTGAACCCCCCGGTCCACGCCTTTGCGAGCCTGTTCCTGTATCGCCTCGAGCAGGGCCGGCGTGGTGAGGGGGACATCGACTTCCTGAAGTTGATCTTCAACAAGCTCATGTTGAACTTCACGTGGTGGGTCAACCGCAAGGACCGCTTCGGCAAGAACGTGTTCGAGGGCGGCTTCCTCGGCCTGGACAACATCGGTGTGTTCGATCGCAGCGCCCCGCTCCCCACCGGCGGCTACCTCGAACAGGCGGACGGCACGGCGTGGATGGCCCTCTTCAGCCAGAACATGCTGGAGTTTGCCGTGGAGCTCGCCGTCCACGACCGCACCTACGAGGGCATGGTCTTCAAGTTCATCGAGCATTTCTCCTACATCGCCGCCGGCATGAACCGCTCGGGCGAGGGCGGGATGTGGGACGAGGAGGACGGCTTCTACTACGACGTGCTGCGGCTCCCCGACGGCAGCGCCACGCGGCTCAAAGTGCGTTCTCTGGTCGGGCTCCTCCCGCTGTGCGCCACCACGGTGACCGAAAAGGAGCAGCGGGAGCGCGTGCCGAATGCGATGGGTTACGTGAAGGAGCGTTTGCGCAGGAGCCCCGAACTGTTGGCGACGATTCACCCGACCGGTCCGGGTCATTTCGGCGTGGCCGAGCGGGGGCTGCTGGCACTGGTCAACCCGGAGCGGCTCCGCCGGATTCTCACGAAGATGCTCGACGAAGACGAGTTCCTGGGGCCCCACGGCATCCGCTCGATCTCGAAGTTCCACGAGCGGCACCCGTATGTCTTTTTTGTCAACGGCCAGCCGCATCGCGTGGACTACCTGCCGGCCGAGTCCGACTCCGGCATGTTCGGCGGCAACTCCAACTGGCGAGGGCCGGTGTGGATGCCGGTGAACGCGCTGATCATCCGGGCGCTGCTGAACTTCTATCTGTACTACGGTGACAACTTCAAAATCGAATGCCCCACCGGATCCGGCAGGCTGATGAACCTCTACGAGGTGAGCAAGGAAATCTCCGATCGGCTCATCGCGACCTTTACTCGCGACGACGGGGGCCGGCGCCCGGTCTACGGCGGTCTCGAGAAGTTCCAGACCGATCCCCACTGGCGCGACTACATCCTCTTCCACGAGTACTTCCATGGTGACAACGGCGCCGGGTTGGGCGCCAGTCACCAGACCGGCTGGACGGGGCTCGTCGCCACGCTCATCGAGCTCTACGGATCCGTGGATGTCAAGCAGGCACTGGAGGTGGGCAAGCAGGCCGTGTTCGCTCAGGGCGCCCGAAACGGCGCAGAGCGGCCCACAGTGTCTGGACAGCACGCTCGTCAGTCGTGAGACTACTCGTGGCCGGCTTCACGCGAAGGTCCGTCGCCACGGTGCTGTTGTCGTTGTTCTGCGGTGTGTGCGCGCCGGTCGTCGCCGCGCAGGACCCCTCCAACACGCCGCCACAAACTG
>Ga0070674_100002559_pt1 | contig 10061 bp, 2 predicted proteins | sample KBSM33metaG_FD_65344 | JGI IMG/M metagenome (GOLD analysis project Ga0070674, IMG submission 65344) | Miscanthus rhizosphere microbial communities from Kellogg Biological Station, Michigan, USA - KBS M3-3 metaG | ecosystem: Host-associated > Plants > Roots > Rhizosphere > Soil ...
TGTAGTTGACTCTGCGCTCGACGAACAGCGCGTCCCCTGCAGGTGCCCAGACGAACTCACCGACTTCGGCACCCGTGATGTTGCGCATCGACTCTGGCAGCGTGGTGACAGTCGGCTGACCTCCATCGAGCGGAATGGTGTACATGGCGGAATCCAGTTGTTGGCCGATTGCGGCCATCAGCGAGATGCGGTGTCCGTCAGGGTGCCACGCCCAGGTGGTTATTAATTGGGCCGTGTCTGTAAACTGCTGGAGTACTTGTCGCGGAGGAGAACCATCCGTACCAACCACGAAGAGTTGGCCCACGCTGAAGCCCACCTGTGCCATCGAGAACAGAATACGGGACCCATCGGGCGACCATCTTGGATGGACTCCAAACGATGCCACCCGGCGTTCTGTTCCTCCGAGGGCCGATACCAGGAACAGTCCGCCGCCATCGCGCTCTGAACGAAACACCACCTGGGTGCCGTCAGGGGACCAATCGGGTTCCGTATCCGCCGCCGGCGATTTCGTCACCTGCACCGGATCGCCACCGCCGGCTACCGGCTGCACCCAGATATCGAAGTTGCCGCCCTGGTCCGAAGCGTAGGCGATCAAGCGACCGTCGGGTGAGAACGTCACGTCGGTCTGCAGACCTGGCGCGGTCGTCAGCCGCGTCAGGTGGCGCTCTGTGGGCGCACTCGAGGCTGACGTCGACTTCGACGAGGCGTGAGTGTTCCACCACCACACGGCTGCAACAGCTGCCATTAGGAGCAGAAGAACCGTGGCTGCGAATACCCGACGCGGTCGTGGCCGTGCGGTCGTGGCCGGCGTCGTACGGCTCGAATCCGATTCCTCCTTGATTTCCGCCAGATCGACCCTGACGTCAGCCATTGTTTGGAAGCGTTTCGCCGGATCCTTCCGAAGGCAGCGCAGGATCGTCCGCTCGAGATCGTGCGGCAGCGATGAACTGAGCGTGCTGGGGAGAGCGGGCTGCTTCTCCATCACGGCCGACAGCGTCTCGGCCGGCGTCTTCCCCGCGAAGGCGCGATGGCCCGTGGCCATCTCATACAGGAGCGCGCCGAAGCTGAAGATGTCAGTTCGCGCATCGATGGGCCCGCCCGATGCTTGTTCGGGTGCCATGTACGCGAGCGTGCCCACGCGCTGACCGGCTTCGGTCAGGTGCTCGACGACGTGTGTCGCCGCCGATGGATCTGAAGGCTCGTCCTCTTCGTGCAGCAATTTGGCCAACCCGAAGTCGAGCACCTTGACGGCACCGTCCGTGCCGATGACGACGTTGGCCGGCTTCAGATCGCGATGGACGATTCCACGCGCGTGCGCGGCGGCCACGGCGTCGGCAATGGCGATCGCTATCCGGAGCGTCTCTCCGAGGCGGAGTCCAGTTCGGGGAATCAGCGCGTCGAGACTCTTGCCGCGCACGTACTCCATGACCAGGAAGTCCACGCCATCCGCCGACTCGACTTCGTGGATCGTCACGATGTGCGGATGCGTCAGGGTGGCGGCGGCGCGTGCCTCCCGCAGGAACCGCTGGCGCCGTCCTGCGTCTGCCAGGCGATCAACCGGCAGGACCTTGATGGCGACTTCTCGATTCAGGCGGGGATCGCGAGCGCGATACACCTCACCCATGCCACCCGCGCCGATTGGCGCGAGGATCTCGTACGGGCCAAGGCGGTATCCGGCATCAAGGCTCACGGGTCACACGGCCGCCAGAATAAATGAGATCGCGACGGTCACGACGGAATCTTCTTCCTGAATCGCCGCACGCGCCCGGCGAGCGTCGTCAACCACTTCTCCTCGAGCTCGGAACCTGTTCGGAAGAGATCGATCCAATCAGTCGGCAGCACCGAGAAATCGATCGCGTGCCGGCCCCAGTCGGGTCGCCGGCCGTCGTAGTCCGATACGCCGTAGTCGCGCGCGAGCTCCCAGGAACCGAACAGCATGCCGGTGCGCGACTGCACCTTCGGATCCGCCGCCAGTGCGGCAATCGCCCGTCCCACGAACAGCGGAGATTCGGACTCCAGGAAGTTCGGATCCTGTTTGCCAGCCTCGCGCCACGTGTCTTCCGTGACGCCGAGGTGATCGAGCATGGACTCGGAGCGGAGGAAACCGGGAGTCACGGCGATGACGGCGATGCCGTGCGGCGCGAGCTGAGCCGCCCAGAAGAGCGGCAGGCCCTTCTGCCCCAGCTTGACGGCCTGCGACATCGGATGCCCACCGCCGCCCATCATGTCGTTCTCGGTCACTTCGACGAGGAGGCCCCGTTTGGCGGGCATCATCGCGGCAGCAGCGTGCTTGGCCGTGATGATGCGTGACGTGAGGCCCTGACGGAAGATTGCATCCGCGGCCTTTAAATCGGCCTGCCACAAGAAACCGTACTGACGCATCAGCGGGTCTTCGCCCGCCACGCTGTCGACGACGATGTCGAGCCGCTGGTGAGCGCGCAGGATCCGGCGAAAGAGCGCCTTCACCTCCCGCTCGTTCGTATGATCGACGCGGTACGCGAACGCGGTGCCGCCGGCAGCCGTGATCATCGCGGCGGTCTCGTGAATCGTTTCAGGCCGCGCGTATGCCGAGGGCTTGCCTCTGACACTTCGGCCTGTGCAGTAGACAATGGCGCCCGCGTCGGCGAGTGCGCGTGCGATGCCGCGTCCCGCACCTCGCGTGGCGCCGGCGACGAGCGCAACCCGTCCAGTCAATGGTTGTGTGGATCGCGTCTTCTTTGCCATGGGCCCACGGCGACATCGTACATCACGCCATCGGACGCGCTACGAGGCGGGGACGCAGTGCGCCGCACTCGCGCACGATGGGTGTCGCGAGGGATGCACTACGGCGTAGGCACGGATGGCGCCGGATGCGATTCCAGCCAGGATCCGATCAGCGACTGCAACTCCGGTCGCGCCAGCGCGCCGCTCCAGCGCCAATGGATTTCATCGCCGACCAACCCGACGATGACGGGAACGCCTTGAAGGTGAAGGGCTGCCGCGAACGCTCCGGTCGAATCGACGTAGACGCGCTCCGGCGGCCATTCGATCCGTGAGGGTCGGGCCGGCACGCTCGGGGAGGCGTCGGCCGCCACGACGACGACAATGCGCGACCGATCGATCGTATCGGCCTTCGTGCCCGACAGCGCGTCCACGCACACGCGGCAGTCATTGTCCACGTAGACCAGCACCCACGGGTCCGGACGTGCGAGTGTCGCCGCGCCAACGATGGCGCCTCGAGATTGCAGGCGCGCCGTGGGCAGACGCTCGCGAACGCCATCCGCCGCGAACGCACCAACAGCGCTGACGATCACCCACACCGCCGCGGCGAGCACACGGATACACATAGGACTCCGCACCTCAGGGCACCGTGAAGTTGACGATCTGTGCGCGCTCGGCAGCTGTGAGACCGCTCACTGCGAGCGGGTCGCTCAACGTACTGAGCAGATCGGCTTCGACCTGCGCATCGGCGGCGTTCGTGAATCCGCGCTGGATCGCGAAGTGCATCACGATGATCGTGCCATGTGCGGGCACTGTCGCGCGCCACGTTGTCGAGATCTGATCATTGCCGTCGACAACGCCCGTGATTGACGGGGTCACGGCAGTGCCGCCGCCGATAACGTGTGCGACCGCCGGATCGCAGCACCGGCCCTGATTGTCGGTTACGTAATAGCGGTTGCCTGTGTCCGCCGGACGCACGACGGCCCGGGTCGAACTGTCGGATCCGAGATCGGTGTCGACCCGCACGTTGACGATGCGCGCGACATCGGTCGGGTTGGTGACAATCTCGAGGTATCGGGCGAACCCCCCGCTCTCGGGCACGAACACCTTGCGTGCCAGTTGAAGAACCGTGGCGGCACCCGTGGCGAGACGCAGCTCGCGGCCACTCTGCTGCACGAGCGCCGCCGCAGCGCACGGGAACGACGTACCGGCCACCGTGAGACGGTATCCGCCATCGTAGGCGTCGTTCAACGATCGGTCTTGTGTTCCACCGTCGCCAAGCGATCCGTCGCAGCCGACGTCATAACGGAAGCCATCCGTTCCATCAAGGTTGAAGCTCAGTGGAACAGCCGTGCCCAGCATGGCGTTCACGGTGGTCGTCGCACCAACAGACACGGTGCCACTGTTGATCCCGGCCAGTGCGCCCGACGATGCGGTCACGGTGATCGTGCCTTCTGGAATGCCGCTCGCTGCATATTGTCCGGATGCGTCGGCACTGACGCTTCGCCGGAACGCGGCACTGAACGGCCCCGTATTGGCAGCGTTCTCGACCGTCACCGTCGCGCTTGAGACGGGTGTGACGCCGTCGGGACCGAACACGGTTCCGGCGACAGCGCCAAGGTCCGGCAGCGTCATGTCTATTGTGGCCGACGCTCCGACCGCCGCGACGATTCCCGCCCCGATGCGGCACTGTTGCGTGGTGATGAGGCACGCCTGCGTCCACACCGGGCCGAGCGCCACACTCGGCACGGTATACACGCCAGAGGCATCGGCGATCGCCGAGCGCACGAATCGCAGTCCATCGCTCGTCACCGCGACGCGCGCGGCCGCGGCGGGCTGTCCGTTTGGCATGCGGATCGTTCCCGTCACGGCACCGGATCCCGGCAGGACGACGTCGGCGACCAGCGGAGTCGCCGCGTCGACGAGCGTTCCCGTGACCGTCGCGAACAGTCCGGTATTCGAATCCTGTGCCGTGATGGTGGCGGGACCTGGCGGGACGTCGTAGATAAAGTACGTCCCTTGCGTGCCACCGCTGGCCGTGTAGGTCTTCAGGCGCCCGTCGGGGAGCAGCTGGGTCGCGAATGCCGACGCTGATGCGACCGGTGTGACACCATCCGGCTGCAACACCCGGCCGGTGATGACCGACAGCGGCAGTGTGAGATCAACAGTGATCGTCTCGCCGGCCTGGTACGTGACGGTCCGCTCCGCCGTGGTGTTGAAGTTCGTCGGTGCATGCGCCACGACGCGAATGCCGGAGATACCAGTCGGAACGTTCGTCAGCGTGTAGAACCCTGCGGCATTCGCACCGGCGTTCGCGACGCGGTCGCCGCTGTCGACGTTGATCGCCTCGACGGATGCAAACGCCACGGGCGTCCTGGCATCCCCTGCCGTGATCGTGCCCTGGATCGTGCCTCGGACCGGAGCGTGGATCGTCACTGGCACGATCTGGCCATCGTCGCTCTGCACGATGGTGCCGGCCGAACTACCCGCAAAGGTGTCTGCCAGGTCGGCGCGAACGACGAATGCGCCTTCGAGCACGTTCGCGATCGTGACGACACCGTTGGCGTCGGTCGTGCCCCCGCTCCGGAAAGACGTGGACCGCGAATCGCGTACGTCGACCTGCGCACCAGCAAGCGGCGTCTGGTCCTCTTTGAGCACGGTGACCCGGAGTGTGGCGAGCGCCGGGAGCACCAGATCCTGCACCAGCGTTGCGCCGTCGCCGGCAATCTGCGCGGTCACCCGCCGTTGAAGCACGCTGTTGGACGGGTGCTGCGTAAACACGTTCAGCGTGCGGCCGGCGGGCACCGACGTAATCGTGTACTGGCCATTGGCATCCGTCCGTGTCGACTGGAAGTCCTGATCGCCGTCGTCGACCGAGACGTGCGCGTTGGTGACGGGGGCGCCCGACGCCGAGGTCACGCGGCCAGTCACGATGCCCGTCGGCGGCAGTGGCACCAGTACGGAAACGACCGCTCCATTCGCCGGCATCGTCCCGGTGACCTGTGCGGACAGATTGGTGTTGTCCGGGTGGTACGCGCGGACCGTGAATGCACCGACGGCAATGTTGTCGGCGACGAGCGCGCCACCGGCGTCTGTCACCCCGATGAAGCGCTCGTACCCATTGAGCGCCTCGTTCACGACGACGGTCGAATTCGCCGCAGGCGCTCCGCTCGCCCGCACGACGCTCACAGAGAGCGTGCCCAGACCAACCAGCAGCAGATCCTTGGTGACGGTCGTGTCGCGGACGACCACGACGGGCGTCGTCGTCCTCGTTCCAGTGAAGGGCTCGAAGACATCGGCGAAATACGATCCCTCCGGCACGTCCGTCAGCAGATAGGCGCCGGTGTCGTCGGCGCTCGTCGATCGGTTGAACGCTCCACTCGCATCGCGCAGCAGCACGAAGATGAACGGCGTCGGAACACCGGTCGCGGACCGCACCGTGCCGCTCACGTTGCCGGTCGCGACCAACGTGATGTCGGCGAGCGTTGTCTGGCCGGCGACGACCGACACCGTCGCGATCCCGGGTATGCCTGAGCCCTGGGGATGCGCTGCATCGGCGCGTAGCGTGAACGTCGCCGTCTTGAGTCCACCCGCGATGTAGGTGCCGTCCGGAGCGATCTGGACAGATCTGTCGAAGGCTGGCGTGACAGACGTCACCCGCACGCTTCCGCCGTTCGTAACGGCATCGCCCGTGTGGCGGCGCACCGTTCCCCGCACGGCGCCCGTACCCGCGAACGTCAAGTTCCGAGTCGCCGACGTGGCCCCCGCCGGGAATACGCCATTGGCGGTTGTCACGACGCTCGTGACCGGATGCGTGGCGGTGAGCGTAAAGGGCTCGACCGGCACCACGACGTGTCCGCTGCCGTCGAGCGGCGACAACTGAGGTCGGATGACAAACGCGCCTGTCGCATCGCTGGTCTCGAAATGGCTCCGGCTGAAAATAGGATGGCTGCTCTGGAATTTCACGTCCGCGCCAGCCACCAGCGTCGTGTCGTCGGCTTCGAGGACGAGGCCCGTGATGGTGCCACGGAGGTTCAACGGCGCCACCGTGCTGACGCCATTGGCCGGCAGCACGAAGTTCTGGACGAGCCCAATCTCTTCCTGTGTGAGACCCGCGAGCGCCTCGGGCGGGGACAGCAACAGCCGCGTCGCGGACGCCGAGGCTGCGCCAGGCGTGGTCTGCACGACGCCGAAGTGCAGCAGCGCGACGGATCCATTGGCCGGAACGGTGACGTTGCTCCACGTGTACCGGAGTACGGATGGACCGCTTCCGACGCGGGTCAGATCGGCCTGGCTCACGTGAAGCACGGCATCCGGTCCATCGAACACGGCGGCCATTGCCGGTTCATTCGACCGTTCGAACGGATCCGACGTGTTGCCGTCATCGACGCCCACCCACCGGTCGGCCGTGGTCGGGTTCGTCACGTCGAGCACGGCGTCGCCGCTCGACGACGCCACGACGCGGGGAGGACCGCCCGAGAAGGACGGATAGAAGTTCGTCGTGATCCCCACATCGACGGTGATCGGGTCAGGCGTGGGGTTCTGCAGCACCTCGAGGAACCGCGCGAAGTACCCGTCCGGCGGCACGAACGTCTTCCTCGTGACGGTCAGGCCGGCGACGCCCTGCTCATGCGTCACGACCTGCTGTCCGCCGAACTCGAGCGTTCCGACGCTTCCCCCGTTGAACGGCGTCGTCGTTCCGTTCGACGTGATGTCGAGGAGGAATCCTCCGCGCTGATTCGATCCGTTGCCGTAGAACAGAGAGTTGAAGCCGAATCCGATACCGCCGCTGCCCTCGATGTCGGAGTAGATGTCGTTGCCGTTGTAGCGGTAGATCGGCAGGATGACGCTGTTGTCGAGCAGCTGGACGTCGACGGTCACGTCTTCGCCGTCGGTCGCGACGGTGCCCGAGCTTTCGCCGAAGAACCGCTGGGACACGTCGCGCGCCGTGACCGTGAATGCGCCTTCCGGCACATTGGTCACGAGATACGAGCCGTCGCTGTCGGTCTGGGCAGCGAAGTAGCCGCCCAAATCCGTGTTCAGACTCCGAACCTCGACCAGCGCCTGGAACGAGGGCGCCGCGTCGGGATTCCTCACGATGCCGGCGACGCGCCCCAGTGCCGCGAGGCGGAGGTTCACGCTGACCACTTGTCCGAGCGCGGTAACCGACACGTTACTCTGACGCGCGCGGAATCTGCCGGCGCCGTCGTAGGCGTCGACGGTGAACCTGCCGAGGGGCACGCCTTCGACGCGGTAGACACCGTCGGGACCTGTGACGACGCTCCTCGACGTGCTGCCGCTCACGCGGACCGTGGCGTTGGCCACTGGCGTGACGCCATTCGGTGCGGTCACCAAGCCCGTGATCGTCGCGGCGGATCCGAGGTTGATGGTGACGTCGGCAACCCCGCCAACCCCGACCGAACCGCTCGCACTGGCCGTCTGCTGCGTCGCCAGATCGTTGACACTGACCGTGAAGCTGCCCGCCAGTACGCGCGGGAAGGCCGCGATGCCGTCGTCGCGGGTCGGGACCGTGAGGACACCGCCGAAGACTGTTTGCGTGTAGAGATCAACGCGGGCGGTGCCCACGGGATTGCCGACCGCGTCACGCACGTGGACATTGACGGCACCTTGGCCGTTCATGACGACGTTGACCGTGCGCGCCTCGCCGTTCGTCGTGAGCTGGTTCAGCGCACGTCCGCGATCGCCGGTATCAGGGTCGGTCACATCGAGGCTGAATGCGCCGATGGGAACACCGCTGAACGTGAACTGGCCGCTGGCGTTCGCCGTTGTCGTAAATGTATCGAGAATGGCCGTGTACGCGAGTGTGATGCGGGCTCCGGGTACCGGTGTCGACAGATCTGCGCGTCGCACGGTGCCGTTGATGGCGCCCGCGGCCACCAGGTTCAGATCGAGGGTCAGCGTCTCTCCCGAGAGGCCCAGTGTGCCCGACTGGCGGCCCTGCAGACCCGACGCCGTATCCGAGGCGGTCACCGATACGGCACCGGGCGTGACGCGATCGAAGCGGTAGCTCCCGCTCGCGTCCGTCGTCGCGAGGCGGGTTCCGCCGAGGCTGTCGAGTGTAACCTGCACCCCTGGGGTCACCGTGCCTCGAACGCGCACGATGCCCGTCACGACCCCGCCGAACGTGAGCGTCAAATCCTGTGTGATCGCCTGATCGGCGACGACGGTGACCCGAGCGGATGCCGCGGTGTTGGTGACCGAATCGTAGGCCTCCAGGATTGCGGGTCCGAGCGGCGCGTCCACGAACAGGAACTGGCCTGCGGTGCTGGTGAAGGCTGTCTCGGAGCGCGACTGGCTGCGCAAACCCACTGCAAGGCCGCCAACGACGGGTCCGTTCTCGCGCCGGATGACGCCGGTGACGCTGCCGCTGGCCTCGAGCTGGATGTCGGCCCGCACGGTCTGCGCGATTTCGGCGTGGGCCGCCGTCGAACCGAAGAGGGTCGTGCCCTGCTGCGTCGGCACGGCCGCAGTCAGGCCGTAGTTGCCCGCCTTCAGGCCGCTGACGAGGAAATCACCACTCTGTGCGATGCCCACCGTGAAGACGGCGGGCAGTTGCAGCCCTGAGACGTTCACGCCGCCGGTGCTCGCGACCACACCGTTGCCGCGCCGCACGGTGCCGTTCAGGCTGCCGGTGTTGGTGAACAGCACGTCCTGCGTTGTTGCCAGCATGCCGGCGGCAAACGAGCCGGGCGTGTCGGGCGTGACCACTCCCGTCTGCGGGTGCGTCGCCCGAAGGATGAAGCCGTCGACCGGCACCGGGAACGCTCGGGGCTGAATCGTGAAGATGCCGCCTGCAACATCGGAATAGAGGAAGCGGACGCGGCTGAAGAGCGCGTTCGCGCTCTGGAACGTGAGCGGAGCATTCGGAACGATCGCCGATCCGTCCCAGGTCAGCGTTCGGCCGCTGATCGTGCCGCCGAGCGATGGGAGCGCTGGCATCACGCTTCGATTTCCCGGCACCATGGGGAAGTTGACGACGGCAGCCAGATCGAGCAGGTCGGACGAGACGTCGATCGCGGGGGCGGTCGCGCGCCGCGTGATGTCGCCATCGAGCGTGCAGACGCCGTCCTGATCTTTTACCAGGATCGTGATGGCGTCGCTGTCGTGCACGTCCTGCGCGAGTTGACGCACGGTCAGAGCGACCGTGGCAATGAATGCGCGATCGTTTGACGTCCGCGCCGACTGCACCAAAGGCTGGAGCGCCAACGCCTGCTGGTAATGGTCGTCGGCACTGTCCGGTCCGCAGCTCACGAACGAGAGGAACTGCACTTGCCGGAACAGCTCGTCGAAGGCCGAGAAGAGATCCTCGGTCGTTCCTCCGCTCACGGCCTCCGGCGGCA
>Ga0070674_100002560_pt1 | contig 10059 bp, 7 predicted proteins | sample KBSM33metaG_FD_65344 | JGI IMG/M metagenome (GOLD analysis project Ga0070674, IMG submission 65344) | Miscanthus rhizosphere microbial communities from Kellogg Biological Station, Michigan, USA - KBS M3-3 metaG | ecosystem: Host-associated > Plants > Roots > Rhizosphere > Soil ...
TGAGCCCCACTCGAGAGGGTAAATAGAACGGAAGCGGGACGTAGGCTTCCGGCACCGCCGGTTCACGAATGTCGTCGTTGGCGACGTCACGGACCACACCGACGACTTCGAACTTGTCTGCGCCAAGCAGCGGTGTGGTCGTACCAGGCAAGGCGACGGTGATGAGCCGCCCGAGCGGATCCGCGCCGGAGAAATAGCGCTTCACGAAGGCGTGATTGACGACGGCGACCGGAGTCGAGGCGTCGATGTCAGCCCTCGAGAGGTCCCGCCCCGAGAGGATCCGCAGACCGAGCGTCCGGCCAAACCCTTCGCTCACACACTTCAGGAACGCGCCGGGCCGTTCGTCGGGAGCGCGCCCTGTCACGGTGACCGCCACATCGAATCCTCCGAAGGAGGCGCTGCCGTTGCCGATCGCAACATCACGCACGCCGGGGACCGCCTGCAGCCGGTCGAGCACCGCGGTGTAGAAGCGGAGCCGCTCCTCCACTGAGCCATACGATCCCGGCGCAAACTGCAGGCGTGTCACCAGCAGGTTGGACTGCTCGTACCCGAAGTCGATCTGGAGCAACGCGGCGAAGTTCCGCACGAGGACGCCGGCACCGAGCAGCAGAATGACCGAAAGCGCGACCTCCACGACGACCAGCGCACCACGCACGCGGGTCTGCCGCCGCGTGGCCGTGCCACCGCGGCCTGACGCCGACATGCTGGCGACCTCCCGGCGGGTACTCTGAATCGCGGGATACACCCCGAACACCACCGTCGAGACAGCCGCCGTGGCGAGTGCGAACGCGAGCACCGGCCAGTCCAGGCGCAAGGCCGTCTCCCACGGCACGTTCTGACGCGGCATCCAGGTCGAGAGCGCGTGAATCCCGGCGTACGCAAGCAGGCATCCACCAATGCCGCCGCCTACCGCCAGGACGAGATTCTCGAATACCAGCTGCCGGACGATCCGCCAGCGGCTCGCGCCGAGCGCCACGCGTACGAGGAGCTCGCGCTCGCGAACGCTCCCGCGTGCCAGCAGCATGTTGGCGACATTCGTACACGCGATCACGAGCAGCAGGCCGACCGCCGCAAACAGCGTGTACAACACACGCCGGAACCGCCCGACCACCCAGTCGATCACCGTGATCACCTGAATGCGCGCCTGCTTCGGATACTCGAGCGGATAGAGTGCCGCGCGCCGCGCCGCGATCGCATTCATCTGCGCCTCGGCCGCCTCGACCGACACACCAGGCCGCAGACGGGCCTGGAACCAGCGTTGGTTGTTCGGATCCGTTGAGCCGCGAGTGATGTACGAAGGGACCCAGAAATCGCCGACGTGCCACTCGAACCGCGGCGGCATGATCCCGATCACCGTGCAGGGCTCGCCATCGAAGAGCACCGTACGTCCGATCATGCGCGGGTCCGATCCCAGGCGGCTGGTCCACGTTCGATGACTCAACTCCGCCACACACGGCGACGAGGGCTTCGCGTCTTCAGCGGTGAACGGCCGGCCCACCAGCGGCGCCACGCCGAGGAACGAGAACATGTTCGGTGTCACGTGGACCACCGCCACCCGCTCCGCGTCATCGTCCGCCACGAAGTGAGCGCTCGAGGCAAGCGTGCCCAGGACTTCTTCGAAGACGGTGCTCTGCTCCTGAAAGTCGAGGAACTCGGCACCGGGCAGCGAGCCGCGGACGATCTTGGTCGTGACCGTATCGCGCAGCACCACATCGACCATCCGGTCGGAGTGCACGTAGGGGAATGGATCCAGCAGGATGTCGCGGACCACGCTGTAGATGACGCCCACCGCTCCGATGCCGAGCGCCAGCGTGGCCATTGCGACGAGCGTGAACCCGACGTTGCCCCGAGCGACGCGGAGCGCCTGACGGATGTCCTGTTCCAGCGCGTCAACGAGCGGCAGTCCACGGCGGTCGCGATAGCGCTCTTTCGTCTGATCGACGCCGCCAAGCTTGAGCAGCGCCTGCCGCCTGGCCTCTGCTTCGGTCATGCCCATCCGGCGGTTGTCGTCGATATGGAGCTGGAGGTGCGCGTCGAGCTCCTCCTCGAGCGCGTGGTCCCGCGTCTGCCGCCGAAACGGATCGATCAGGCGAGACAGGAACGCGAGCAGCGCTCTCACTGGGATTTCTCAGCCGTCAGGAAGCGCGCCAGGATGGACGTGGTCTCTTCCCATTGCTGCGTCTCGCGCGCCAGCTGCTTCCGTCCGGCTCGCGTCAACTTATAGAACCGAGCCCGGCGTCCCGCGTCCGACGTTCCCCATTCGGCCTCGAGATAGCCTTCCTGCTCGAGTTTCAGCAGGGCAGGGTAGATGGTGCCGTAGTTGACGACCAGACGATCCCCGCTCGTCTGCTCGATCCGCCGGGCGATGCCATACCCGTGCAGCGGGCCCAGCGCTTCCACGGTCTTGAGAATCATGAGGGCGAGAGTGCCCTGCCAGACGTCGACCTTCCCCAATGCTCACCTCTGGGAAACCCATACTAGACGATTGTCCTATGGCGTGGCAATAGGTAAGCCGCGCCACCGGCCGGGTATGATCGAACCAGGCGAGAGTGAGATGCTGGACGGACTCTTCGGTTCCGACGATGAAGACGTGGCCCTTGGTCCGGGCGCTGTATGGCTGCGCGGGTTCGCGCGATCGTTCGAGGCCGGGCTGCTGCCAGCGCTCAGGTCCGTGGCCGACGCGGCGCCATTCCGCCACATGCTCACGCCCGGCGGCCGTCGGATGTCGGTGGCGATGACGAGCTGCGGCCGGCTGGGCTGGGTCAGCGATGGTCGCGGCTATCGCTACGATGCCAACGATCCGGAAACAGGCCGCCCGTGGCCGCCGATGCCGCCATCGTTCGCGCAACTGGCGGAGTCGGCCGCCGCGCGAGCGGGATTCGACGGCTATCGGCCCGATTCGTGTCTGGTGAACCGCTACGAGCCTGGCGCGAAGCTCTCGCTGCACCAGGATCGCGACGAACGCGATTTCGCTGCGCCGATCGTGTCGGTGTCACTTGGGCTCCCGGCGGTCTTCCTGTTCGGTGGCCTGCATCGAAGCGATCCCACCGAGCGCGTGCCACTCGTGCATGGCGACGTGGTCGTGTGGGGTGCGTCGTCGAGGCTCCGGTATCACGGCGTGCTGCCGCTCAAAGATGGCGAGCACGAACTGACGGGCCGTTGCCGGATCAACCTGACATTCCGAAAGGCGGGGTGACGTGACAACGGTGGCGCTGCGGCGAGGTGATCAACTCCCGGATTTCGAGGCTGCCACGATCGAGGGCGCCCGGTTCCGCTATGTGGACATCTGGCAGCACAGAAATCTCATCGCCATCAACGCGATGGTATCGTCTGCGGCCGTTCTCACATATGTGGCCGACCTGCGCGCGCGTGTCGCGGCGCTGAAACCGGACAACAGCTCGGTCGTGGCCGTCCAGAACGCGTCCGCACTGCCAGCTTCCTCAATCGTCATCTGCGACCGATGGGGCGAGATCGTGCTCGTGGCACCACTCGTCGACGATCTCGCGCAGTGGCCGCCGCCTGACGACCTGCTCGAATGGCTGAACATGGTGCGGTATCGCTGCTGACAGATCGGTTGTCACACGGCACGTCCGTGTGACAAGGTTTCGCCGTGCCGTCTTCGCCCGAGCCCAAGCGCCTGGGCGCCATCGCGAGCCTCTCCAGGGCCATGCGCTCCTGGCGTACGGCGTCGGTGGCGCTGCTCTCGTTCTCCTCCGGACTCCCGCTCGGCCTCGTCTGGATCGCGCTGCCAGACTGGATGCGATCGATTGGCGTCGATATCCGCGCTGTGGGTGTCTTCACCCTGGCGCAGGCACCCTGGGCGTTCAAAGTCGTGTGGTCGCCTCTCATGGACCGCTACGTGCCGCCCTTCTGGGGCAGGCGCCGCGGGTGGATGGCCATCACGCAGATCGCGCTGGCGCTGCTCGGGCTGGTTCTGGCGGGCGTCGGCGGACATCCGGACACGCTGTGGGTTGTGGGCGCGATCGCGCTTGCGATCGCGATCGCTTCCGCTTCTCAGGACATCGCGATCGACGCCTACGCCGTCGAAGTTCTCAGGAAAGACGAGCAGGGCGCGGCCGTCGGTGCGCGCACGGCGGTGTATCGCGCTGCGATGATGACGTCCGGCGGCGGGGCGATCACGATGGCGGCGCATTTCGGCTGGCCGGCCGTCAACATCCTGCTCGCACTGGTCTATCTGCCAATCCTCGTGCTCACCTGGAAGGCGCCGGAGCCCGAAGTGCAGGCGCCTGCCCCTCGCACGCTGCGCGAAGCGGTGTGGCACCCGTTCCTTGGCTTTCTCTCCCAGCACCGTGCCCTCGAGATTCTCGCGTTCGTGCTCCTCTACAAAGCCGCCGAGCAGTTGACGCAGGCCCTCACGCGTCCGTTTCTGATTGACATGGGATACAGCGCCGACCATCGAGGCATCGCCCTCGCCACCGTCGGCCTCACCGCGACCATCATCGGCGCGTTCATTGGCGGATGGGTCACGACCCTGATCGGGCTCGGTCACTCCCTGTGGATCTTCGGATTCCTGCAGACGTTCGCGGGTCTCGGTTATTACCTCATCTCGATTGCCGGCGGGCCGAACCTGCCCCTTATGTACAGCGCGACTGCGTTCGAGCTGCTCACGTCGGGGATGGGCACAGGCGCATTTTCCGTGCTGCTGCTGCGGGTGACTCAACGGCGATTTTCGGCCACGCAGTACGCGCTCTTCTCGAGTCTCTTCGCGCTTCCGCGTCTGCTGGCCGGACCGATCAGTGGCTTTCTGGTGGACGCGATCGGTTGGCCGTCCTTCTTTCTGGTGTCGCTCACGATGGGCATCCCGGGCTTGGTGATGCTGGCGCGATTTGCGCCGCCTGGCGTGCGCGAGCCGCAGTTCACCGCCGACGACACGCCACCTGCAGGCCCGCCGCTCGGCGCCGCGTCGCTCGCGGGCCGCGGCATCGCCGGAGGCCTCGCACTCGGAGTGGCGGGACTTCTCATCGTCGCGCTGCTCGCGGCTTTGAAGACGCTCCGTGAGACAAAGGGCGCGCGTTTCGGATTTGGTGACGCGGTCCTGCAAGCTCTCCAGCCAGCCGGCATCGGCGGCTGGCTGCAGATCGTGGGTATCGTGGCGTTCGCGATTATCGGCGGCCTGCTCGTCGCCGCCGTCTCCGCCGCGCGTCGCGGAGGAGGCGAGGCGCTCTCGTCTGCGAGCGACCTGTCGGTTCACTGAGGCGACATGCCGACTCTCGCCATTGCAGGAGGGACTCCGGTTCGCCGCACTCCCTTCACGGCGTGGCCGCAGTTCGACGACGCGGAACGCGCAGGCGTGCTGGAGGTGCTCGAGAGCCGCGCGTGGGGCGGATATCCCTTTCCGAATCGCGCCGCCCGCACGTTTGCCGACCGTTTCGCCGCCGTTCACGGCGCGCGGCATGGGTTGTGTGCGGCCAACGGCACGATCACGCTCGAGATTGCGCTCAAAGGCTGCGGGCTTCGCCCCGGCGACGAAGTGCTCGTGCCTGCGTACACGTTCGAGGCGACGGCCGTCCCGGTGCTGCGCCTTGGCGGCACGCCGGTCTTCGTGGATATCCGGCCAGACACCTATTGTGTCGACGTGGATGCGGCGGCAGCCGCGATCACGCCGCGCACGCGTGGGATGATGCCGGTGCATCTCGGCATGGGCATGGCCGACATGGATGCGGTCATGGCCCTCGCGGATCGGCACGGCCTGTTCGTCATCGAGGACTGCGCTCATGCACACGGCGCCGCCTGGCGCGGCCGCGGCGCAGGGTCGATCGGGACGGCCGGCTCGTTCAGCATGCAGACCGGCAAGCTGATGACCGCCGGGGAGGGCGGCGTCGTCCTCACGAGCGACGACGAGGTGTTCGACGCGTGTCTCGCATATGCGAATTGCGGACGGCTGAGCGAGACCGACACGACGGGAGATCGCGGCGTCGGATTCAACTACAGGATGACCGACTTCCAGGCGGCGATTCTGCTGGCGCAGCTGGGACGGCTGGAGTCGCAGGCGGCGCTCCGGCTGTCACGAGCCGCCCGGCTGCGCGACGGCCTTGCGTCGATCGCTGGCATCGAGCCGATGACGTGTGATTCTCGAGTGACGCGTCAGGCCATCTATCAGTTCATCCTGCGGTACGACGCCGACGCCTTTGGTGGGGCGTCGCGCGATCGCTTCGTCGCGGCGCTGGAGCTCGAGGGTATTCCGTGCGACGGGCTGTTTTACGAGCCGCTGTATCTGAGTCCGCTGTTCCGGGTGCGCCCCGGGGAGTTTCCGGCGGTACAGATGAACCCCGATGGCACGTTCGCGTGGTCGTCGAGTGCGTGCCCCGTCGCAGAGCGCGCGGCATATCGCGAGGCGGTGTGGCTGCCGCACCCGCTGCTGCTCGGCACTCCCGCGGACGTCGATGACATCGTCGAGGCCGTCGGCAAGATTCAGCGGCATGCGAGCGAGTTGATCGCAGCAGACCACCCGCTCGTTGCGGTGAAGGGAACCAATCGCGCGGAGCGGGATCGTGCGGAGCGGCGGATGATGCGGCAGCCGTAGGCGAGCGCGGTTCAATCGTCTGTGTGGCGCCGGGGTCATTCATACTGTCCTCTAATGCACCCCGGCGATCTGCAAGGTCCATTCGAATTTCGTCAGTACAGGCATTCACCATATGCGCGTTGTCTTTCCCGTTCTTCTCGCGATCGTGTCAGCGCTGGTTCCTGGAGATGGACCCCGCAGTGACTGGTCGCAGTACGCCGGCGGTCCTGAGCGTACGCATTACTCGCCGCTGACGCAGATTACGCCTGAGAACGTCGGCTCGTTGAAGGTCGCCTGGACGTACGACACGGGTGACGCGTTCAAGGGATCCGAGATGCAGTGCCAGCCGGTCGTGGCGCACGGCGTGCTCTATGCGACGTCACCGAAGCTGCGTGTGTTCGCGCTCGACGCTGCCACGGGAACGCTGAAGTGGAGCTTCGATCCGAACAAGGACACGAAGACGCCGAGCCGCACGCGCATCCGCGGACTGATGTATTGGGAACAGGGAAGCGACCGCCGGATCTTCTTCGGATCCCGGCATTGGCTGTACGCGCTCGATGCCGCCACCGGCCAGCCGATTCCAGGCTTCGGTCAGAACGGCCGGATCGACCTTCGAGAGGGCTTCACCGAGCGCGATCCCCGGACGCTCAGCGTCGGCGTCAACACGCCCGGCGTTGTCTACAACGATCTGCTGATCCTCGGCTCGGTCGTGCCCGAAGGCCTGCCGTCGGCTCCTGGTGACATTCGCGCGTTCGACGTGCGCACCGGCAAAGAGCGATGGTCCTTCCATACGATCCCGCATCCAGGAGAACTCGGCTACGACACGTGGCCCGCCAACGCGTGGAAGTACGCCGGCGGCGCCAATGCCTGGTCCGGGGTGTCGCTCGACGAGCAGCGTGGACTTGTCTTCGTGGCGACCGGCTCGACGTCGTACGACTTCTACGGCGCAAACCGGCTGGGCGACAACCTCTTCGCCAACAGCATCCTCTGCCTCCGCGCGGCGACGGGTGAACGCGTCTGGCACTTCCAGGGCATCAAACACGATATCTGGGACCGTGATTTTCCAGCGCCGCCAGTGTTGATTACGATCACGAAGGACGGCGTCCGCCGGGATGTGGTGGCGCAGATCGCGAAGAACGGGCGCACGTACGTCCTTGATCGTGAAACGGGCCAACCCATCTTTCCGATGGAGGAGGTCAAGGTTCAGGCGTCGGACATTCCGGGTGAGCGGGCGGCGGTCACCCAGGTGCTCCCGACGCTGCCACCGCCCTTCACGCGGCAGGAGTTCACGGAGGATCTGATCACCAAGCGGACGCCAGCCGCCGAGCAGGCGGTCCGGCAGCAGTGGCTCGGCCTGCGCAAGGGAGGCGCGTTCAATCCGCCGAGCCTGCAGGGCACCATCCTGTTTCCCGGTATGGATGGCGGCGGGGAGTGGGGCGGAGCGGCTTACGATCCCGCGTCGGGACTCTTTTACGTGAACGCGAACGAGATGGCGTGGATCGTCAAGCTGGCGGAACGTCCGATGCCAGATGGCGGCGAAGAAACAGGTGAGTCGTTGTATACGCGGTATTGTGCCGCGTGTCACAAGAGCGACAAGAGCGGGCAGCCGCCAGAGTTTCCGTCGCTGGTGGATATTGCCGGCCGACGCAGTGTCGATGAAGTCGCAAGCGTCGTGTACGAAGGCGGCGGCCGCATGCCGGCGTTCGCGCAGCTCCACGGCGCGGCGCGGCGCGCGATCGTGCGCTATGTCATGAGCGGTGAGTCAGAGACCGTCCGAGCCGACAAGCCATCGCCGTTCGATTTGAAGTATTCGCTCGACGGGAATGCACGATTCACCGATCCAGACGGGTTTCCCGCGGTGACGCCGCCCTGGGGCACGCTCACGGCGATCGACATGAACAAAGCGTCCATCGCGTGGCAGGTGCCGCTGGGAGAGATGCCGGGATCGGGCGTGCCGAATTCGGGGAGCGAGAATTATGGCGGTCCGGTCGTCACTGCGAGCGGGCTCTTATTCATCGCGGCCACGAACTACGACAACAAGTTCCGCGCCTTCGACGCGCACACCGGGCGCGTCCTGTGGGAGACGACGCTGCCGGCAGCGGGGAACGCGACGCCCGCGGTGTACGACGTGAATGGCAAGCAGTTCATCGTGATCGGCGCCGGAGGGGGAAAATGGGGCGCCGCGTCCGGCGGCACGTATGTCGCGTTTTCCCTGCCGTGACGTCGCGCCGTTGTAAGCAATCGAAAGTCGACACAACCTCCAAACGATGATCGGGAGGTTATTCTCATCGCGGAGCCATCCATTGCGGACGCGTCGCGCGGCACTACCGGATGTTGCGCGATTCCGGCCGCATTTTGAGACGATCCTCCCGATCAGGTTGCAGATTTTGTGATCCAACGGGACACGTTACGTTTGCTTGCTGTATGCCATCGACCACGCTGACACGTCGGGAAATCAATCGCGCCACGCTGGCGCGTCAGATGCTCCTCGCGCGCGAGAAGACGACGGCGCTCGATGCCATCGACCGCCTGCTGGCCATGCAGGCCCAATGGCCGCGCCCGCCCTTCATCGGCCTCTGGACGCGTGTGGACGGTTTCACACGCGAGGATCTCGTCCGTCTCCTGATCAAGCGCCAGGTCGTGCGCGCCACGTTCTTCCGCGCCACGATCCATCTGATGACAGCGCGGACGTATCTCGCGCTGCGTCCCACGATCCAGCCGATGCTCGCCGGAGCGATGCAGACGATCCTCAAGGAACGGCTGGACGGCGTCGATCTCGACGCGCTCGTCGCCCGCGCCCGCAAGCACTTCGCCAAGACGCCCTGCACGTTCGAGGACTTCCGTGACCACCTCCTCGAGGCGGACCCGAAAGCCGACGAGCGTGCCTTGGGATATGCGGTCCGCATGCGCCTGCCGCTCGTGCAGGTCCCCGCCGCCGACGGCGAGGCATGGGCGTTTCCCTCTCAGGCCTGCTTCACGCCAGCCGAGGATTGGCTCGGCAAGTCGATCGCTCTTGCCGGACCCCCAAAGATCGACGACCTCGTCCGCCGCTACCTGGCCGCATACGGTCCCGCCAGTGTTGCCGACATCCAGGCGTGGACAGGACTGAAGATCGACCGGGCGGTGTTGGACGGACTGCGGAACGACCTCGTTACGTTCAAGGACGAGAGCAAGCGCGAGCTCTTCGATCTGCCCGACGCGCCGCGGCCGGACGCGGACACGCCGGCGCCCATCCGCTTCGTGCCCGACTACGACAGCATGATCGTCGCGCGCGCCGACGAACGATTCGTCGCGAAGCCCCATCGCCCGCACGTGTTTCTGTCCGCACTCAGGATCGCGGCGACGCTCCTGGTCGACGGCTTCGTCGTCGGGACGTGGACGCTCGAGACGAAGAAGAAAGCGTCGGCAGTCATCGTCAAGCTGTGTGCGACCGTGCCGGAACGCACGCGCAAGGCCGTAGCCGCAGAAGGCGAGCAACTCGTCCGGTTCGTGGACCCCGACGCGAAGTCGTTCGAGTGCAGAGTGTCTTAGCGGAT
>Ga0070674_100002561_pt1 | contig 10056 bp, 4 predicted proteins | sample KBSM33metaG_FD_65344 | JGI IMG/M metagenome (GOLD analysis project Ga0070674, IMG submission 65344) | Miscanthus rhizosphere microbial communities from Kellogg Biological Station, Michigan, USA - KBS M3-3 metaG | ecosystem: Host-associated > Plants > Roots > Rhizosphere > Soil ...
GGACCAGTTAGCACGGAAACGGCGCGCAAGGCGACCTCGCCGGGCGCTTTCAACGCCGCGTTAACCATCCCCGTTTTACATCCGTTAACCATAAGCCGCGCCCTGCGCGGCCGTGAGGACGTGCTCGTGCGGCGTGTTGGGGGAAGGTTTCAGCTGCCGCTCGGCGCGCTTCTCGCCGTGCTTGCGACGCATGCGCTGGCACAGCCCGCAACGCGTCCGGCGCAGGGTTTGCGCCCCGCTTTCGAGGACGCGAGCGACGACACACCGCTGCACGCGCCGGCGCGCCGTCCCGCGCGGCGCAGCGAGCCGCGCGCGGGTGCGCTGCCGAATTTCGACAATCCGGAATCGAGTGAGCTTCCGCAGTTCGGAAAACCCGCCGGCTCGGGTGCAAGCCGCACGGGTTTCGTTTCCACCAACATCCGCCGCAGCGCGGGGCCCAACCGGCGCAACGCACGCCGGCCCGGCGCGCCACCAACCGGCATAGGTCTCGCGCCGCCGCTTTCGCTGACCGCGCCGGGCACCAGCCCGACCGCGGTCCTGCTGCGTTCGACCGCTGGCGGAAATCCGGTGCGCTCCACCGGCGCGACCGGTTCGGCCGAAGCCGCGACGGTCAAGCCTGTCGTCGTCACGACGCCCGCGCCCGCGCCGCCGCGTAGTCCGCTGCTGCACATTCCGGACGGCACGGCGACCGGCGGTATCGCCGGGACGGTGAACGGCACACGCCTGACGACCGCCTCCACGACGCTGCTGCGCCGCCGCACCGCCATGGAGGAAGACGCGTTCGCGCCACTCGGCCTGCGCCCCGGTGCGTTCCTGGTCCTGCCGTCGGTCGAAGTAACCGGCGGCTACGACACAAACCCGGCGCGCACCCCTAACGGAAGAGCCTCGCCGTTCGTCACGGTCTCGCCGGAAGTGATCGCGCGCTCCGACTGGACGCGCCACGAGGTGACCGCGTCGCTGCGTGGCAGCTACACGGCGTACGACGAGACGCCGGAGCTCGACCGGCCGTCGTTCGATGGCAAGATCACGGGCCGCCTTGATGTTACGCGCAACACCGCGCTGATCGGCGAGGGCATCCTGATCGTCGGCACCGACAATCCCGGCAGCCCGAACGTGCAGGCGGGCCTCACGCGCTTCCCGATCTACACGACGCTCGGCGGTACCTTCGGCCTGACCCAGCGCTTCAACCGCGTCGAGGTCACCGTGAAGGGGACGGCGGAGCGCACCGAATACCAGGAATCGAAATTCACCGACGGCACCACGGGCAGCAATAGCGACCGCGACTACAATCGCTTCGGCGGCACGTTGCGCACCAGCTACGACCTGATGCCGGGGCTGAAGCCCTTCGTCGAAGTCGGCGCCGACACGCGCCGGCACGATCTCGAGTTCGACCGCTTCGGCCTGCGGCGCGACTCGGACGGCTGGACCGTGAAGGGCGGCTCGACGTTCGACTTCTCGCGCAGGTTCACCGGCGAAGCGTCGATCGGCTGGATCAACCGCAAGTACGAGGATGCGTCGTTGCAGGAGCTCAACGGCTTCCTGTTCGATGCCTCGCTGATCTATGTGATGAGCGCCCTCACCAGGGTGAAGCTAACCGCGCAGACGGTGGCGAGCGAGACCACTGTGCCGGGCACCGCCGGCGTGCTCACGCGCAATGCCGGAGTCGAGCTTGAGCATTCGTTCCGCCGATGGCTCGTCGGTGCGGTGAAGTTCAATTACGGACTCGACGATTATGTCGGCTCGCCGCGCAAGGACAACCGCTATTCGATCGGCGGCACGCTTGTCTACAAACTCAATCGCTGGGCGCAGGCGAAGGCGGAGATCCGCCAGGAATGGCTGCGCTCGACCGCACCGGGAGCCGACTATGACGCAACGATATTCATGCTCGGCATGAAATTCACGCCTTAACCCAACAGCTTTTTCAGCTCGCTTCGAAACGCCGGCGCAATGTCGTCGCGCGCCAGCGCATAGGCGACGTTGGCCGACAGGAATCCGAGCTTCGAGCCGCAGTCGAAGGTGCGGCCGTCGAACTGGAAGCCGTAGCCGGGTTGCTTTTCCAGCAGTCGCAGCAGCGCGTCGGTCAACTGGATCTCGCCGCCCGCGCCTTTCTGCTGCGTTTCGAGCAGATCGAATATCTCCGGCTGCAGGATGTAGCGTCCGGTGATGATGAGATTGGACGGCGCGTCCGCGGGCTTCGGTTTCTCCACCATGCCGGTGATGCGGAACGACTTGCCCTTGCGCTCGCCGACGCCGACCACGCCGTAGGACGACACCTGATCCTTCGGCACTTCTTCGACCGCGATGATGTTCGCGGCCTCACCGGTCGCCTGATAAGCCTCGACCATCTGCGCGGTGCAGCTTTGCGTCGCCTGTATCAGCACGTCGGGGAGCAGCACCGCGAAGGGCTCGCGGCCGACCAGTTCGCGCGCGCACCACACCGCGTGGCCGAGGCCGAGCGGCGACTGCTGTCGCGTGAACGAGGTCGCGCCGGCCGCGGGCTGCGCCTCGGCCAGCACGGACAGCTCCGGCTTCTTGCCGCGTGCCGCGAGCGTCTGCTCCAGCTCGTATTGCAGGTCGAAATGGTCCTCGATCACGCCCTTGTTGCGCCCGGTCACGAAGATCAGGTGCTCGATCCCCGCCGCGCGCGCCTCGTCGACCACGTGCTGGATCAGCGGCCGGTCGACCACGGTGAGCATCTCCTTCGGCATCGCCTTGGTGGCGGGCAAAAAGCGGGTGCCGAGGCCGGCGACGGGGAAAACAGCTTTGCGGATCGGGGTCATGTTGCCTGTTTGATGCGGCGGGAGGTCGGGAGTGGCGGTGGTAATCGCGGTGCGTTAATAACCGGGAAACCCTATCTGATGCCCTATGAGGTGGAAAGAAGGCGGCATAATGCGGTTCGTCAAACAAGCTCTCTGCGCACTCGTTCCGCTCGCGGCTCTGACCGGCGTGGCGGCGGCGCAGGACGACCGCTTTCCGAACCTCTTCAACATCATCACCGGCTCGGTGCCACAGCAAACGCAGAGCGACCAATGGAGCGGCCAGCCCGGCGCTTCGGGCCATCCGCTGATGCAGCCGGACCAGATTCTCGCGGCGGTCGCGGACTTCAAGAACTGCCTTGAGCGCATGTGGCCGGATGCGGCGCGGCGCGGGATCTCGCGGGCGAGCTTCGACACGCATACCGCGCAGCTTGAGCCCGACATCAAGATCATGGACTTCGTCGACGCGCAGCCCGAGTTCACGCGCGCGTTCTGGGAATATCTCGATCTGCTCGTCACCGACGAGCGTCTCACCAAGGGCCGCGAGATTCTGACCCAGCACGCGAACGCGTTCGCGGCGGCCGAGCGCACGTACGGCGTCGATCGCCACATCATCGCGGCGATCTGGGGCATCGAGACGAAATACGGCGCGGTCCCGGGCGACCGGCCGGTGATCCGCTCGACCGCGACGCTCGCCTGCGTCGGGCGGCGGCAGGCTTACTTCAAGGACGAGTTTCTCGCCGCCCTGGAAATCCTGCACCGCGGCGACATTCGCCCGGAGCAACTCAAGGGCTCGTGGGCTGGAGCATTCGGCATGACGCAGTTCATGCCGACCGCGTTCAAGCGCTACGCGATCGATTTCGACGGCGACGGCCGGCGCGATGTCGTCGGTTCGGTGCCGGACGTGATCGCCTCCACGGCCAATCACCTGGTCAAGGCGGGTTGGGTCGCGGGCCACGCGTGGGGCTACGAGGTCGCGTTGGCGCAGGGCTTCAATTACATGCTGGCTGATCCGGCGCGGCGGCTGACGCTGGCCGAATGGGCGCGGCACGGGGTGCAACGCGCGGGCGGCGAGCGCTTTCCGCGTCCCGACGAGCGCGCCTATCTGTTCGTTCCTGCGGGCTCGCGCGGTCCTGCGTTTCTGATGCTGGATAATTTCCGCGCCATCATGAAGTACAACCCGGCCGAGGCCTACGCGCTCGCCATCGGCCATTTTGCCGACCGGCTGCGCGGCGGCGGACCGATCGTGCAGGCCTGGCCGCGCGAGGAGCGCGTGCTCAGCCGCGCTGAGCGGCTTGAATTCCAGCAGCACCTCAACCGCCTCGGCTTCGACATCGGGGAGCCGAACGGCCGCTTCGGCATCAAGACGCGCACGGCGGTGCGCGACTTCCAGGCCCGCAGCGGGCTGGTTCCCGACGGATTTGCGACGGTCGCGATTTTGGAGCGGCTCCGGACCAGATAGCTGCGTGTTTTCAATCCTGTTGCGATCTTCAAGTTGACATTTTCCCGGGCCTAATTGACGGATGACGCCGGGATCGGTTCCCGGCGCTCTGGAGCCCGTGCGGATGGCGGAAAATCGGCCGAAAAAGCGCCGTGTGCTTGGTTGGGCGCTGCTTGTTCTTGCCGAGGCGGCATTGGCCGGCATCGGCACGATCGCGGTGATGCGTCCAGCCATTCCGCAGGTGCTCGACGAGCGCTTCCCATTTCTGGAGGACCGCCGCCGCCGCTATCAGCAGCAGGATCGATACCAGCAATGGAACCAGCAGCAGTGGAATCAACAGCAGTGGGGAGCGGACCCTCAGTCCCGGCAGCAGCAGCCGGCTGAGTCGAGCCGCGCGCCGGCGCCGCGCCGGCCGGAGGGAACACCGAGCATCAACGTCATGGTGTTTGGCGACTCGATGGCCGAGTGGCTTGCTTACGGCCTTGAGGAAGCTTTCGCCGAGACGCCCGAGATCGGCATCAACCGCAAGCCGCGTCCGAATACCGGCCTGATCCGCGTCGAGCAACGGGGCGAAGCCTACGATTGGCCGGTGTCGGCGCGCGAGATGCTGACCGCCGAGAAGCCGGACTATGTCGTGATGATGCTCGGCGCCGCCGACCGCCGCGGCATCCGCGAGGCGATCCGGCAGCCCGCGCGTCCGCCGGCCGGGCAGAAGCAGTCGGCCGGTCAGGCAAAGCAGCCGCAGGCGCAAGGCGCTCAGCCGGCTCAGGCCGCGCAACCCGCCCAGCCGGCCACGCCAACGCCGCCGGACGCGGCCGCGAAGAAACCGGCCGACGCCGAAGCGGCGCCGGACACCGCGCAGGCGCAGCCGCAAGACCAGCAACCCTCGGCCATGGCGCCGGAAGGCGGCCCGATTGCCGGCACCGTGGTGCGCGAGTTCCGCTCGGAGGAATGGGGCGAGCTTTACGGCAAGCGCGTCGAGGAAATGATCAGTGTGCTCAAGGCGCGCAACGTCCCGGTGTTGTGGGTCGGCCTGCCGTCGGTGCGCGGCGCACGCGCGACCGCCGAGATGGTCTATCTCAACGATTTCTACCGCGCCCGCGCCGAGAAGGCCGGCATCACCTACGTCGATATCTGGGACGGCTTCGTCGACGACGCCGGCAACTTCACCAATTACGGGCCGGACTTCGAAGGCCAAACGCGGCGCCTGCGCACCGGCGACGGCGTCCATTTCACCCGCGCCGGCGCGCGCAAGCTCGCGCACTATGTCGAGCGCGAGCTGCGCCGCGTGATGCAGGCTCGCCTGACGCCGGTCGCGACGCCCGCGCCGCAGGAACCGGAGCCCGACGTCGAGAAGGCGCCGGCGGCCGCAGCCGCGCCGGGCCTGCCGCCGCGCCCGATCGCAAGCCCGGTGATGTCGCTGACCGCGCCGCGCGGCACCGGCGACGCGCTGCTGGGCGGCGCGCCGGTGCGGAATACTTCCGCCGACTCGGTGGCGACACGCGTGCTGGTGAAAGGCGAGGCAATCGAGGCGCCGGCCGGACGTGCCGACGACTTCGCCTGGCCGCGCCGCGACGTCATTACAGCGACCGGCGTGCTGCCGCCCGATCCGGTCGAGCCACCGCCGCGGGTCGAGCCCGCGGTAGCGGCAGCGCCCGCAGCGCCTTCGGGAGCCGCCGCGCCCGCGAAGCAGCAGGCGGCCGCGCCACGGCGCGAGCGCCGGGTCGAGCAGCAGCCGACGACCGGATGGCAGCCTTGGGGGCGTCCGCAATACGAGGCCCCGCGGCAAAATCAGGGCGGCTTCTTCGGCTGGTTCGGCGGAAACCGCTGGTAGGGAGCGACGCCAGGAAAAGTGGGAACCGGTTTTTCGTCCGGCGTCGCGACAAAGTAAAGCCCTGCTACCGCGGCAGGTTCGTCGAACCCATCAGGAACTTGTCGACCGAGTACGCGGCCTGACGGCCCTCGCGGATCGCCCACACGACGAGCGACTGGCCGCGGCGCATGTCGCCGGCCGCGAAGACCTTCGGATTCGACGACTGATACGTCTCGGTGTCGGCCTTCACGTTGCCGCGCGCGTCGAGCTCCAACCCTAGCGTCTTGATCATGCCCTCGTGCACTGGATGCACGAAGCCCATCGCGAGCAGTACGAGGTCGGCCTTCAGGCTGAATTCAGTGCCGGGGATGGGCTTGAACTTGTCGTCGCAGCGCACGCATTCGAGCGTCTGCACCTGGCCGTGCCGGCCGGTGAATTTCTGCGTCATCACGGCGAAGTCGCGCTCGGCGCCTTCCTCGTGGCTCGACGAGGTGCGCAGCTTCAGCGGCCAGTTCGGCCACGTCATCAGCTTGTCTTCCTTCTCCGGGGGCTTCGGCATGATCTCGAAATTGGTCACGCTGAGCGCGCCTTGGCGGATCGATGTGCCGATGCAGTCCGAGCCGGTATCGCCTCCGCCGATCACCACCACATGCTTGCGCGCCGCCGAGATCGGCGGCAGGTCGGTCGGTGCTTCGCCCGCGACGCGGCGGTTCTGCTGCGGCAGGAAATCCATCGCGAAGTGGATGCCGCCGAGTTCTCGTCCCGGGATCGGCAGGTCGCGCGACGCTTCCGCGCCGCCGGTCAGCACGACGGCGTCGAAGCCGTCGGTCACGCGCTCAACCGGCATGCTGACGCCGACATGCGCGCCGTAATGGAACACGACACCCTCGGCTTCCATCTGCGTCACGCGCTTTGCGACGTGATGCTTCTCCATCTTGAAGTCGGGAATGCCGTAGGTCAGCAGGCCGCCGGCGCGTGCGTGTTTCTCGAACAGGTGCACGTCATGGCCGGCGCGCGCGAGCTGCTGCGCGCACGCCATGCCGGCAGGGCCCGAGCCGATCACCGAGACCTTCTTGCCGGTCTTCTGCGAGGGTGGCTCGGGAATGATCCAGCCTTCCTCCCAGCCGCGGTCGACGATCGCGCACTCGATCGTCTTGATGGTGACCGGCGTCTCGATCAGGTTGAGCGTGCATGAGGCTTCGCACGGCGCCGGGCACACGCGGCCGGTGAACTCTGGGAAATTGTTGGTCGAGTGCAGATTGTGCAGCGCGCCGCGCCAATCCCCGCGATAGACCAGATCGTTCCAGTCCGGGATCTGGTTGTTCACCGGGCAGCCGGGCGTGCCCGGCGCGAGCGAGCCCGTGCCCATGCAATACGGAACGCCGCAGTTCATGCAGCGCGCCGCCTGATCCTTCGTCGCTTCCTGCGACAGCGGGATCATGAATTCCTTATAGTGGCGGATGCGGTCGGACGCCGGCTTGTAGCGACGGTCCTGCCGATCAATTTCGAGAAATCCCGTGACCTTGCCCATTTCGACTTCTTACGCTTGTGACTTCATTTCTCTGCGCATGATCTGATCCGAAAACCGGTGCCCACTTTTCGGGATCATGCGCTATGCGCCCGCGGCCGCCATCGGGATGGTGACTTCGGTTGCCTTCATCTCGGCGAGCGCGCGGCGGTACTCGACCGGCATCACCTTGCGGAATTTCGGCAGATAGTCGTTCCACGCCGCCAGGATGTCCTTCGCGCGCTTCGAATTGGTGTAGCGCGCGTGGTTGGCGATGAGCTGGTGCAGCCGTTCGGCGTCATAGCGGCTCATGTCGCTCATCACGTCGACGCGGCCGTGATGATCGAGGTCGCCGGCCGCGTGGTAGTGCTGCCAGCTCGCGTTCTCCTCCTCGAGAACCGGCTCGAGCTCAACCATCGACATGTTGCAGCGCTTCTCGAAGCTCTTGTCCTCGTCGAGCACATAGGCGATGCCGCCCGACATGCCGGCCGCGAAGTTGCGGCCGGTCTTGCCGAGCACGACCACGACGCCGCCGGTCATGTACTCGCAGCAATGGTCGCCCGCGCCTTCGACGACCGCGACGGCGCCGGAGTTGCGCACCGCGAAGCGCTCGCCGGCGATGCCGCGGAAATAGCATTCACCCTCGATCGCGCCGTACATCACGGTGTTGCCGATGATGATCGACTCCTCGGGCACGATTCTCGTCGCCTCGCGCGCCGGGTAGACGATGATGCGCCCGCCCGAGAGACCCTTGCCGACATAGTCGTTGGCTTCGCCTTCCAGTTCGAATGTCACGCCGCGGACCAGCCACGCGCCGAAGCTCTGTCCGGCGGTGCCTTTCAGCTTCACATGCACGGTGTCGTCGGGCAGTCCTGTATGGCCGTAGATCTTGGCGATCGCGCCCGACAGCATTGTACCCGCGGTGCGGTTCACGCTCGCGATCGTCTCCTCGATCCTGACCGGCGCGCCGCGGTCGATCGCCGCCTGCGCCTTCTCGATCAGCTTGCGGTCGAGCACGTGTTCGAGATGATGGTTCTGCAATTCGCTATGATAGATGCCGACGCTTGCCGGAACGTCGGGCTTGGTGAACAGGGCCGAGAAGTCGAGCCCCTTCGCCTTCCAGTGCTCGACCAACTTGCGCTTGTCGAGCATCTGCAGCTGTCCGACCATCTCGTCCATCGTGCGATAGCCGAGCTCGGCCATGATCTCGCGCACTTCCTCGGCGACGAAGAAGAAATAGTTGATGACGTGTTCGGGCTGGCCGACGAAGCGCTTGCGCAGCACCGGGTCCTGCGTGGCGACGCCGACCGGGCAGGTGTTGAGGTGACACACGCGCATCATCACGCAGCCGGCCGCGATCAGCGGCGCGGTCGAAAAGCCGAACTCGTCGGCGCCGAGCAGCGCGCCGATCACGACGTCGCGGCCGGTGCGGATTCCACCGTCGACCTGCACCGCAATGCGGCTGCGCAACCGGTTCGTCACCAGCGTCTGGTGGGTTTCGGCGAGACCGATCTCCCAGGGCGAACCCGCGTGCTTCAAGGAGGTGAGGGGAGAGGCGCCGGTGCCGCCCTCGAAACCAGAGATCGTCACGTGGTCGGCGCGCGCCTTCGAGACGCCGGCCGCGACCGTGCCGACGCCGACCTCCGACACGAGCTTCACCGATACGTCGGCAGTGGGGTTGGTGTTCTTCAGGTCGTAGATGAGCTGCGCCAGATCCTCGATCGAATAGATGTCATGATGCGGCGGCGGTGAAATGAGACCGACGCCGGGCGTCGAATGGCGCACCTTTGCGATGGTCGCGTCGACCTTGTGGCCGGGCAACTGTCCGCCTTCGCCGGGCTTCGCGCCCTGCGCCATCTTGATCTGCATCATGTCGGAGTTGACCAGATACTCCGTGGTCACGCCGAAGCGCCCCGAGGCGACCTGCTTGATCGCCGAACGCATCGAGTCGCCGTTCGGCATCGGCTTGAAGCGGTCGGCCTCCTCGCCGCCCTCGCCGGTGTTCGACTTGCCGCCGATGCGGTTCATCGCGATGGCCAGCGTCGTATGCGCCTCGCGCGAGATCGAGCCGTAGGACATGGCGCCGGTGGAGAAGCGCTTGACGATCTCCTTGGCCGGCTCGACGTCCTCCAGCGGAACGGGCTTGCGGCCGTCTTCCTCAGCCGACTTCACGCGGAACATGCCGCGGATGGTCAGGATCTTCTCGGACTGCTCGTTCACCAGCTTCGCGAACGCGCGGTACTTGTCGCGCGAGTTGCCGCGCACGGCATGCTGCAGGGTTGCGACGGCCTCGGGCGACCACGCATGCGCCTCGCCGCGGATGCGGAACAGGTATTCGCCGCCGACGTCGAGCGCGTGCCGGAGCACCGGCACGTCGCCGAACGCATCGCGGTGACGCTGCGCCGTCTCTTCCGCGACTTGCTCCAGCCCGACGCCCTCGATGCGCGTCGCGGTGCCGAAGAAGAACTCGCCGACGAAGTCGCTCTTCAGGCCGACCGCATCGAAAATCTGCGCGCCGCAGTACGACTGATAAGTCGAG
>Ga0070674_100002563_pt1 | contig 10054 bp, 10 predicted proteins | sample KBSM33metaG_FD_65344 | JGI IMG/M metagenome (GOLD analysis project Ga0070674, IMG submission 65344) | Miscanthus rhizosphere microbial communities from Kellogg Biological Station, Michigan, USA - KBS M3-3 metaG | ecosystem: Host-associated > Plants > Roots > Rhizosphere > Soil ...
GGCGTGCCTCATCCCCCTCGACGATGAAGTGCCCGTGGTCCTGCTGGATCGAAAAGTGAATCACCCGGAACCGGTCGAGCGACGCCCGCGCAATGGCGCCGCGCAGCGCCTCGAACACCCGCGCCGATCTGAATGACGGGAGCCCTGGCGCCGCGCGGATCGTCACCTGCAGCGGGTGGCGGGGGTTGATCTTGGCGCGCGTATCGTGCGGCATCGCGGGCCGGCCGCGCGGCTTTCGGCCCGCTCCCTTTCGCGCCCCACCCCACTTGCGTGCCACCTCGAGCGGCAGCCGCATCTGGCGCCGCGATGCCGACTTGATTCCGCGCATGTCTCCGTTGTCGGCGCGGGCAGCGTCAGGTTGCGTGCCCGTGCGACTTGAATCGGCGGATGTTCGGAGCGGGGAAGGCGCCGCGGCGGGGGCGGGCTCGCTTCGTGCCGGATCTGGCGAATCGCGAGGTCCCGAGGCGCCCGAGGCCCTTTTTCCATCTCCCCTGCTAGGCTGGCGCCCGTGAACCGGCGTCAGCTCCTCAAGCGCGGCCTCTTCGGCGGCGGGTTGCTGGTGCTGGCTGGAACGTTGCCGTTTGCGTTTCGCACGACCGCGCTGGGGCGGCGCCCGCGGCGCGAGTTGCGGCTGCTCAGCCTGGAAGAACACGCCGTGCTGGCGGCGGCGGCCGCGCGCCTGGTGCCGGGCGACGGCGCGGGACCGGCCTGGCCCACCGCGGAAGCGCTCGACTGCGCCGGGAAGATCGACGCGCTGCTGGCGACCTGTCACCCCGACGTGGGCAACGACTTTCGCCGCCTGCTTCGTCTGTTCGAGAGCGGCTTCTTCGGGACGTTCATCGCGGCGTCGCCGCGCCCGTTCACGCGCGCCGCGCCCGCCGAGCAGGACGCGCGTCTGGAGGCGTGGCGGCGTTCGCGGCTCACGATGTTGCGCAGCGGCTACCAGGCGATGAAGCGGCTGGCGCACGCCGCGTACTTCTCGTCGCCCGAGGTGTTCGCGCGCGTCGGCTATCCTGGCCCGCCCGAGGTGCCGCAGGTGCCGGCATGAGCAGGGAGCGCGCGCCGGGCGTCATCACGACGGGCGCCGAGCTGCCTGCGATGTCCGCGCACGAGGTCGACTACGCGATCGTCGGCAGCGGCGCGGGGGGCGGGACGGCCGCCGCGGTGCTGGCGGCGGCGGGCGCCAAGGTGGTCGTCGTCGAGGAGGGCGGCCACTACACGCGCGGCGACTTCAACATGCAGGAATCGTGGGCGTATCCGGCTCTGTACCAGGAGCACGGTAACCGCGCGACCGACGATCTCGCGATCATGATCCTGCAGGGCCGCAACGTCGGGGGCGGCACCACGGTCAACTGGACCTCCTCGTTCCGCACGCCGCCGGCGACCTTGCGCCTGTGGGCCGACCGCCACGGCGTCCGCGACGTCGACGCCGCCACGCTGGAGCCGCACTTCGCGGCGGCCGAGGCGCGGCTGGACGTCGGCCCGGGAAATCCCGACGACGTGAACGCCAACAACCGCAAGCTGATGGACGGAGCGGGCAAGCTCGGCTGGCACCCGGAGCTGATCCGCCGCAGCGTGAAGGGCTGCGCGCGTCTCGGTTACTGCGGCATGGGCTGCCCGCTGGACGCCAAGCGATCGTCGCGCACGACCTTCCTGGCCGACGCGATCGCCGCCGGCGCCGACGTCTACTCCGACTGCCGCGTGACGCTGGTCGAGACCGATCGCGGAAAGGCGAAGGCCGTCGTCGCCGAGGTGCTGGATCGCGCGACAGATCGCCCGCGCGGCCGCCTCGTCGTTCACGCGCGCAAAGGCGTCGTGCTGGCGGGCGGCGCCATCAACACGCCGGCGCTGCTGCTGCGCTCGCACGCCGGCACCGACAGCGGCGTCGTCGGCAAGCGCACGTTCCTGCACCCGACCGTTCCCCTGGTCGCGTTCTACGATCAGCCGATCGAGTCGTTCTACGGTGCGCCCCAGTCGGTGTCCGTGCATCACTTCGCCGATCGCGGCGCGCGCGTCGGCTACTTCTTCGAGACGGCGGCCGCCCATCCGATGCTGAGCGCGATCGCGTTCCCGGGGTTCGGCGACGCCCAGCGCCGCATCGCCGAACGGCTGCCCTTCGTGCAGGCGACGCTGGCGCTGCTGATCGACGGCCACCACGACGACGACGGCGGCAACGTGGCGGTCAGCCGCGACGGGCGCGTCAAGCTGAACTACCCCCTGCACGCGTCGCTGCGCGAGGCGGCGATCGATGCCATCGGCAACATGGCGCGCCTGCAACTGGCGGCGGGCGCGCGCGAGGTGATGACGTTGCACGAGACGCCCATCGTCATCCGCAGCGAAGCGGACATCGGGCGCATCGCCGACGCGCAGTTCATCGCCAACGGCCACACGCTGTTCTCGGCCCACCAGATGGGCGGCTGCGCGATGGGAAGCGATCCGCGCCGTTCGGTGGTGAACACGCGCGGCCGTCATCACCAGATCGAGAACCTGTGGATCGCCGACGGCTCGGTCTTCCCCACCGCGCTGGGCGTGAACCCGCAGATCTCCGTCTACGCGCACGCCCGGCTGTTCGCGACGACGATCGCGGCCGAGGCGGGCACGTGAAATCGGACGACAAGCCCGGCGTCGGCTCGACGTTACAGGTCCGCGACGGCGTTCCGCTGGCGCCGCTGACCACGCTGGAGTTGGGCGGCGCCGCGCGCCACTTCGTCGAGGCGGCCGACGACGATGCGATCGCCGAAGCGCTGCGCTGGGCGGACGCGCGCGGCCTGCCGGTCCTGATCCTGGGCGGCGGGTCGAACGTCGTGATCGCGGATCGCGGCTGGGACGGCCTCTGCCTCCGCATCGCGACGCGCGGCCGCCGTTTCGACGCGTCGGACGGAACCGCCACGGTGACCGCCGCGGCCGGCGAGCCGTGGGACGACGTCGTCGCCGATGCCGTCGCGCGCCGCCTGGCCGGGCTGGAGTGCCTGTCGGGGATTCCGGGGCTGGTGGGCGCGACGCCGATCCAGAACGTCGGCGCGTACGGGCAGGAGGTCGCGGACACCGTCCGCGCGGTGAAGGTCCTCGACCGGGCGAGCGGGCGTGTGCACGAGCTGCCGGCGGACGCGTGCGGGTTCGGCTACCGTGACAGCGCGTTCAAGCGCGCGCCCGATCGCCACGTGGTCCTGGGCGTGACGTTCGCGCTGCGGCCGGACGGCGCGCCCACGCTCCGCTACCGCGAGCTCGCCGAGGCGCTGGCCGGCGTTGCGCGTCCGACGCTGGCCGAGGTCCGCGCTGCCGTGCTGGCGTTGCGCCGGAAGAAGTCGATGGTGATCGTCGACGGCGATCCGAACCGCCGCAGCGTTGGATCGTTCTTCATGAATCCGATCGTGACTGCCGCGCAGGCCGACGGCGTGGCGGCGCGAGCGGTCGCGCTGGGCGCCATCGCGCGGCCGGATGAGATGCCGCGCTGGCCGACAGGTGACGGCGCGGTGAAGCTGTCGGCCGCCTGGTTGATCGAACGCGCCGGTATCCACAAGGGCCAGCGTCACGGCGCCGCCGGTGTTTCGACGGCGCACGCGCTGGCGCTCGTCCACCTGGGCGGCGGTTCGACAGCCGAACTGCTCGAGCTGGCCCACCAGGTGGGCGACGCGGTGCATGCGCAGTTCGGTATGACATTACTGCCCGAACCGACGATGATCGGCTGTGCATGGGGGCCGTCCTGACCTCGACGGAAACCGCTAACCCCGCGCGGTTGAAGGCCGGCGCGCGAGGGATATGATGGCGGCTTTGCGAAACTGCTTGGAACGGTGCTTGCTTTTCTGGCTGTCCGCGCCGTCGCCCGCGTCGCAAAAGTGATCCTCGATATGGCCGCGCCGAACAGATCCACTTTCCTGACTTTCGCCGCGGCGATCGGCTGCCTGGTCGTGTTCGCAAACTGCGGCGGCGCGTCGGATGGCGGCGGCTCGGCGGTGGTCGGCAACGGCGGCGCCACCGGCACGGGCAACGCTTCGGGCAGCGCTGGTACGACGGGCGCGGCGGGCGCAGGCGGCGGCGATGCGGGCGTGGACTCTGGTGTCACGGGCACCGGCGGCGGCGGCGGCGACAGCGGCAACGCGGGCACCACCGGTGGCGCCGGCGCGACGGGCTCGGCCGGCACGACTGCCAGCGCAGGCGCGACGGGCAACGCCGGTACGAGCGGCGCCGCGGGCACCACCGGCACCGGCGGCGGGACCGCGGGCCGCGGCGGTGTCACGGGTAGCGCGGGCACGCTCGGCTCCGCGGGCACGACGGGCGCGGGGGGTGGAGCCGGCGCATTGGGTCGCGCGGGCACCACCGGCGCGGCGGGCACGACCGGCGCGGCGGGCCGGGGTGGGGTGACAGGCTCGGGCGGCGCGATCGGCACGGGCGCGGCCGGCCGGGGCGGTGCCACTGGCGCGGCGGGAACCAGCGGCGCGGCCGGAACCACCGGCGCGGCCGGAACCAGCGGCGCGGCCGGAGTCACCGGCACGGGTGGCGCAAGCGGCGGGGGCGGCTCCAGCTCGACGTGCGGCGGCGTCATGAACGTGGCTTGCACCGGGAGCAACCGTTTCTGCGAGCTGACGACCGGCGATTGCGCGGCGGTCAACCCGGTCGGCGTCTGCACGCTCCAGCCGACGGGGTGCGATCCGACCGTCGATCCCGTCTGTGGCTGCGACGGCAGGTCGTACGCGAACGATTGCGAGCGTCAGGCTGCCGGCGTCAGCAAGTGGGCCAACGGCACCTGTTCCAGCCCCGGCTGCCCGGCCACCGCGCCGCAACCCGGCACGAGCTGCGCGCAGGGCATCTCCTGCGTCTACTCGATAACGACCGGCCCCAACGCCGGCTGCGTCGAGCGGCTGTCGTGCGTGAACGCCATGTGGTCGGCGCCCATGGTTTCCTGTCCCGACTAGCGCGCGCGCCACTTCTCCGACGGTAAATGGCCGTTCTCCGTCGGGAACGGCATTGCGCAGGCACCGTCGGACGTGGAACAATGGCGAATTCCATGCGCATGCTGATCTCGCTTCTGGTGGTATCGCTGTTCGTCATCGCGTCGCCGGGCCTGCAGTCGACCGCGTCCGCGTCGTCAGGCGCCCACGCTGTCCAGGGGCGCGCGAAGAAGAAGGCGGCCAAGCCCCGCCCGCAGAAAGCCAAGAAGGCCGAGAAGGTCGACAAGAAGTCGAAGAAGAACGACCCCGGCTTCGCGTTCTAGCTCACCTGGGCGCGCCGCCAGTCGCCCATTTGGCGATGACCTGCACCTCCCAATCGGTGAGCGGGTCCGAAGGAGCCGGTGGCATCCGCATGGGGGACTCGGACGGTGCAGTCACGTACGAGGCGGCGAGACCGACGCACTGGCTGAAGCCAGCGCCCGGCTTGCAAGTCGTCAGATCGTTGGGATTGCTGCAATCCCCCTCATTGTCGTAGCGCTGCAAATAGCAGAGGCGTGGACTTCTTAGGCCACCGGTCAGCAGCATCGCGTGCAGCATGTCGCCGGCGCCGTGGCACCGCACGCAGTGGGCGATGAAGATCGGCTGCACGTCGTTCGTGTACGTCGGGTTCGCCGGCACTTCGGGCGTGCACGCGACGGTCGTGGTCAAGAGCGCCAGCGCGCCGATCGCGCGCGCGCTCATCGCGGCGCGCCGTTCTTCGTCCAGCGCAGAATGGTTTCCGTCTCCCAGTCGGTCAGCGGATCGGAAGGCGGCGGCGGCATTCGCGATGGTGAGTCGGCGGGCTGCGTGATGAACGAGGGAGCCTGCGTGACGCACAAGGTGGCGTGAGCGCCAAACTTACAGACGGCGGGATCGATCGGCATCGTGGTGCAATCGCCCATGTCGTCGTAACGGTGCAGGTAACACCACGAAGGACTGTTCGGGAAGCCGTTGATGATCATCGTGTGCAGCATCTCGCCCGCGCCGTGGCAGCGCACGCAGTGGGCGATGAAGATCGGCTGCACGTCGTTCGTGTACGTCGGGTTCGCCGGAACCTCCGGGGAACAACCCACGACGGCTCCGGCGAGCGTGAGCACGAACAGGGCGGTGAGCAATGTCTTCGACATGGCGGCCCTCATAGGTAGTAGTGCAGCTGGGCCATCAGCAGCGTGGCCGCCGGCTGTCCCTGCGTTCCGACCCTCATGTAGCGCCCGAACAGCACCACCTCGCAGTGGGCGTAGAGGAAAAGGTTGATCTGCAGATCGCCCGCGTTGCGCCCCGTCCCGGCGACGGAGAGGTTCTCCTGGAAGCGCTCGAACATCGGGGTGATCATGACGCCGCGGACGGGGAAGTAGCTGACGCCCAGGTACGAGACGAACTGGCTCTGGTTGAAGCTCGGTGTGGTCACCACCTGTTGGATGAAATCGGCCTCGCCCAGAAACAACAACTTCGCGCGCTCGACCCACAGCTTGCCGACCAGGCCGCCCTGGTAGCGGCTCGCCTCTTTACCGATACCCGCGCGCGCCTGCGCCGCCAGCGCCGCCATGCCGTTCAACCGGTACTCGAAATAGCCGGCGATGCCCGACTCGCGCGCGCCGACGGACTGCAGCGGATCGGGAAGGCTCGAGGGCGGCGGCGTGAACGCCGACAGGTGCAGCTCCCACTCGTCGGAGACGTAACCGCCCGACGCGGTGTACGTCTCGTTGTAAAGCTCGTAACCGGTGTAGCGGCGGACGAAGTAGATGTGCTCGACGAAGCGCAGGCCGTAGGGCGCGTAGAAGCGCCCCGCGCGCGCGTACGGACCGGTCGCGCTCGGGCGCCACATCAGATAGTGCTCGCGCGATATGAAACGATCGCCGATGCCGGAAAAGCGCCCGCTGATCGAATCGTCCTCGGGCCGCGTCTCGCCACGCACGCCGCCCGCGAGATAAAGCGAGAACGCGTCGCCGAAGGCGAAGCGCATGTACAGGTCCGCCTGCATCGGGAACCACGCCCCGTGCGGCGATTCGTCGCCTCCGTCGTCGGTGCGCGTGACCGCCAGGCGAACGTCAGCGCCGGCGGCGAACCACGTCGGCAGCGTCACCGCGCCGTGCAGGAAGCCGCCGTCGCCCGCCATGCTGATCGTGTCGCCGCTCTCGCTGCGGCCCCATGACGAGATCAGCCCGCCGCCCGCGGGCGAGTAGTGGCACTGGTTGCACTTGGTCGTCCCGGAGCTGAACTGGAACTGCGGGTAGGCCGCGGCGCCGCGCGCGAAGCCGAACGTCCCGACGCCGGCGACGAGCAGACAGAGAAGGAGTCTTCGCATGGGGGGCTTGGTCGGGTCCTTATTCGTTCTTTGCGCCGGCCGCGATCCAGTTCCTGATCAGCACGATGTCCGCCTCGGGCAGCGGCATGTCGGGCGGCATGCGCGTCGATCCCTGCCCGCGCATCAGATACAGGACGGCCGAAGTGTCGGGCGACGTCGGGTCGACGAAGCCTTTCATCACCATCGCGTCAAAGCCGCTCGCCCGATCATGCATATCGACACCGGCGCGCTTCGCCACCTCTGAATGGCAGTTCACCGTCGCGCACGACGGCTCTGTGATGGTGGCCGAGATGAACGGCCAGCTGGCCGGGCGATCGTCCGTCGTGCCGCCACACCCGATCAGCGCGGCGACCGCAGCGGCGAGGAGGAGCGCACGTCGCCCCGAAATCATCGGCGGATTATGCATCAACGTCGGTCGCTCTCAACCTCGAATGCCGCGAACCATAGTGCCGCCAGGTCACTTTGGGGGTTCAAATTTTTTCCGTCGATACGGATTTCTAAATGCAGCTTTCCGCCGCCGTGCGTGACGGGAACCGCCAGGGCCACGATCGATCCGGCCGCGGGCCAGGGCATGCGTCGCAGCTCGCTGCCGCCCGCGCTCAGCGAAATTTCTGCGCCGTCGGGACAGGTTTCGCCGCAGTCCACGCGCATCGACACGCGATAGTTACCCGCCGGCAGCTCGATGTCGGTCGTCGCCGCGGCGGTGCTGGCTGGCGGCATCAGGCGGAGCCCGAACCCGTCCCAGGTTCCCCGAACCGGCGAAGGCTGTCCTTTGACGACGACGGGGCGAAATTCGCAAACTTGCCTGGCGCCGTCGATGTTGCAAGCGGCGGCGGCCCAGCGGTGCTCGACACGCAGGCGCGTGCCGGCGGCCAGCACCCGGGGCCAGCCCACGAACACGGCTGCGATCGCGATCGCAGCCAGCACGCCCTCGTAGAGCAGGCGCGGCCGCCGCTGCCGATCGATGGTGAAGCGCGCGAGATCGCGCACGGCTTCCCCGATCCACACCAGACCTGCGCCTGCGAACGGCATCAGCAACACGGCGACGGAAAGGTGGTAACGGGCCTCGGCAAAGAAAAGGATATAAATCGCGGCGAGCGCCAGCGGCATCGGTAACAGCGACGTGGCGGGCCTGTTGCGGCGCGCGAAAGCGGCGATCACGCCCACCAGAACAGCGGCGACGAACACGTACCAGAATCCGTCGACCACGCGCTCGACCCCGGTGCGATGCCGCGTGAACCAGGCGAACACGCGGCTGGTCGGCGGCAGCACGCTCTGGCGGTAGAGCGGCCAGTACAGCAGCGGACGTTCGTGCGACAGCAGGCGATCGGCCTTCGCCGCCAGCAGCCCCAGCGCGTATTTCGGTTCGGCCTTCGCCCAGTGAGTGGCGAGCTTGAACGCGGCGCGATCGCTCTCGCGGTGCGGGGGCGCGAACAGCTTGTAGCCCGTGCCTTCCGAAAAAAGTTTATTGAGCGAGCGGGTGTACGTCCCGTCGGAGTTCGGATTGGAGCCGACCAGCGCGGTGTTGCCGCCGTGGCTGTCGGTGAGGAAGAACTCGCCGTAGCGCTTCTTGTTGCGGATGCCCCAGGGCAGCAGCACCAGCGACGCGACGACGACGGCGGCGAGCGTGCGGGTGACGACGTGGCCAAACGCGGCGCCGCGCGCGCGGAAGTGCGGCGCGGCCATCACGGTCAGCGGCAACGCGACGGCGCGGATGTACGAGGCCAGGCCCAGCACCAGCCCGAAGAGCGCGGGCGCGCCGAGCGGCCGCGCCCCCGCCCCGCGAACAAGCAGCCACACGGCGATCACGATCAGCGCCGCGGCGGGCATGTCCGTGCCCGTGACGCTGGCGACCGCGATGCCGCCCGGCCACAACGCGCACATCAGACCGGCGACGACCGCCGCGGGTCCGCCGAACAGCAGCCGGCCCAGCGCGTACACCGCGCCCGCCGCCAGCCCGCCGGCGACGACGCCAATCATCTTGATCGCGAGCAGGCCGCCGCCCAGCGCGTGGACCGCCGCGACCACCGCGACGTAGCCCGGCATGTAGATGAACTCCGGATCCAGCGCGCGGTGCTCGACCAGGTGGCGCGCCGATTCGATGTACATCGCGAAATCGCCGACCGGCCGCGTGGGCACCAGGAACACCCATGCGACGCGAACGCCGATGGCCAGAGCGACGATGAGGAGGCCCACGGAGGGCCTATTACGCTCGCAGTGGCCTCTGACGGCAAGCGCGGAGTTTCGTGCTGCCTACGGCGTTACGGTGTGCCCGTCAGGGGAGCGGGCCGCAGGGGATCGAACCGCGGTAGATGGCGTGTCCGTCCAGGTCGGCGTCGTCGCTCCAGAAGAAGCTCTTCATGCTCATCGCGTCGCACTCGCTCTCGGGGGCGATCGTGATCCCTTCGTAGTTCGAGTTCGCGAGCGAGGCCGGCCTGTTGTAAAGGCGCGTGAGCTCGAAGCGGCCGCCGGCGCCGATGCGCAGCACCGCGTCCTGATTCGCGCAGCTGCCGTCGCAATGCGCCCACAGGTTGCCCTGATCGCGATCGAAATCCAGCGACATCACGTTGGTGTGTCCGCTGCGCATGGTCGCGACGCGCTGAAACGTCCCGGCGCTCGCGCTGTGATCCAGCGCGTACGCGTAAATCATCCCGTTGCCCTCGTGCCCCACGAAGAACAGGCCGCCGGCGTGATTCGCGTAGCGGCTCGGGTCGTAGACGGCGTTGGCGGTCTCGTCGAAGAACTTGTGCGCGACGAGAAAGTCGTCGGGGATCCAGGCGATGCCCTCCAGCCCGATGTTCGGGTCGGACACCGGCAGATC
>Ga0070674_100002565_pt1 | contig 10051 bp, 8 predicted proteins | sample KBSM33metaG_FD_65344 | JGI IMG/M metagenome (GOLD analysis project Ga0070674, IMG submission 65344) | Miscanthus rhizosphere microbial communities from Kellogg Biological Station, Michigan, USA - KBS M3-3 metaG | ecosystem: Host-associated > Plants > Roots > Rhizosphere > Soil ...
TGGGCAGCAACGGCTCGCGGCATTCCGAGCAAATCATCACGGGATCGAACATCTTGCCGCATTTGCGATGCTCATGCAGCACGGGTCGTCCACGTTCATCGACCATGTGGGTATCGCCCCAGTGCACCAATGCCATCATGACCGGATACAGGTCGAGGCCCTTCTGGGTTAGGATGTATTCATGCCGTTTGGGTGATTCCTGATATGGAATCCGACGCAGGACGCCCTGCCGGACCAGCTTCTTAAGGCGTTCGGCTAGCAGATGGCGCGTGATCCCGAGCGCCGATTGAAATCCTTCGAACCGTCGCGTGCGCAGAAAACACTCGCGCAAGATCAAGAGGGTCCAGCGATCGCCGATCACGCCGATGGTGCGAGCCAGCGAACACGGCTCTTCCTCCAGGGCATCCCACTTCATTCCTGCACTCTCCAGCCAGCACGACGCGTCGAATCGGACGAGGGAACCTCGACCGTCACGGCATTCTAAATAGGTACTCAAGGCGAAACAATCACCTGAATATCCCTTTCCAGTTCCGATAAACTATCGCAAATGGGCTTCGCTTGACAGTTCTATTTTAGAACGGTATGCACGGTCGCGGATCCGAGCCACGCTGCTGGTCAATTTCATTTCCAACAGCGCCTTGAAGCAACAAGATGGGAGAAGCCGGTGATCAGTCCCCTGAAAGTGGAATTTCAGTTCGATTTCGGCAGCCCCAACGCGTATCTGGCGGAGAAGGCGCTTCCGGGGATCGAGTGGCGCACTGGCGTGAAGTTCGAATATGTTCCGGTGCTGCTCGGCGGCATCTACAAGGCGACCAACAATATGTCGCCGGGCGAATCGCTGCGCGGAATCAAGAACAAGCCCGAGTATCAGGCCCTGGAGACTCAGCGCTTCATTCGTCGCCACAACGTCACGACGTTCCGCTCAAATCCGTTTTTCCCGGTCAACACCTTGATGCTGATGAGGGCCGCGGTTGCGGCTCAGTTCGAAGGCGTGTTCGAGCCATATTTCCGCGCCGCCTACCATCACATGTGGGAGGAGCCCAAGAAAATGGACGACCTCGAGGTGTTCCGTAGCGCGTTCGCGTCCTCCGGCATCGATATCGAAAAGCTGATGGCGCGTGCGCAGCAGGACGACGTCAAAAAGCGGCTGATCGATTTGACGACCGACGCAGTCAATCGCGGCGCATTTGGCTCGCCTACGTTTTTTGTCGGCAATGAAATGTTCTTCGGCAAGGATCAGCTCCGCGACGTCGAGGAATCGATTGTCGAACAGACCAGCCAGGTTATTTCCAGGACGGCCTGAATTCGCGACCGAACGAAACCGCGTGCCAGCGGATTTAGCGCCCGACGATCTCAGGATCGGGGTGATCGGTGGCGATTTCTTCGCCGCGACCGCAGCACCACGAACAAGGCGCGAGGGTACTCCGCGCTGGTTAGCTCCGCTTTGAGTAGCCGCCTCCGGTAGAACGCCGCACTACGCTCGGGCGCCGGCGCGGACAGATACTGCTGCAGCGTGAATTTCATCCTCGTTCCGTTGTAAGTCTCTATTTGATACCTGTCTCAGGTATTGAGGCGATGACTGATGCCATCGCCGATCATCAATTACTGAAAGGTACGGCTAGGTCACGAATTCTGACCCAAATGCAAATTGTGATTGACTAGTTCTAAAAAAGAACGTACTCACGCAACGGCCGCGAAGGCGGACTATGTCGGGAGGTCAGCTGTGGCAATGTCGGAAGCACTCGATCTCAGCGAAATTCCCGCCGGGCTTCCCGGCCGCATTCATGAGGTCGCCGACCGGCACGTCGCGGCATCTCCCCACCGCACGGCTCTGATCGAGAACGGCGCCTCGTGGACCTACAAGGAGCTGGACCGCGCGGTGGTCGATGTCGCCGCCGGTCTGAAATCGCTCGGTGTCAGGGCGGGCGACCGTATGGTCATCGTCAGCGAGAACTGCATCGCGCTTGCCGCCCTGCTGTTGGCAGTGAGCCGGATCGACGCGTGGGCGATCGTCGCCAATCCCAGACTCTCTGCGCGCGAGCTCGACCAGATCCGCGATCACAGCGGCGCGCGGCGAATGTTCTTTACTTCGGAGGTTTCGAAGGAGGCGGCCGCTCATGCGCAGCGCTATGGCGCAGAGGTGTGGCGGCTCGGCGCCTTGATGGCGATCGACGTCGGCCCGATCAACGAAGCGGCCGTCGCTGAACCGGTGGAGAAGGAGTCAGCAAAACAGGTCGCCGTGCTGATCTACACATCGGGAACGACCGGTACGCCAAAGGGCGTGATGCTGACGCACGAAAACCTGCTCTTCAGCGCCAAGACCACGGCGCACTTCCGCCGGATGGGTTCCGGCGACACGGTCTATGTCGTGCTGCCGATCTCGCACATTGTCGGCATTTCGTTGCTCATCATGACCCTGATGGTCGGCGGCACGGTGCGTCTGGTGAGTAAGTACGATCCCGCAGCGCTCGCCAAGGCGATTGCCGAAGAGCGCATCACCATTCTCAGCGGTGTGCCGGCGACCTATCAGCGCCTTCTGGAGTACAAGGCGGTAGCGGGCCTCGAGCATCTGGATGCCGGATCGCTGCGGCTGATTTCGGTGGCGGGCGCTCCGCTCGATCTCGATCTGAAATCGCGTGTCGAACGAGAGTTGGGTCTGCCGCTCCTGAACGGCTACGGCATTACCGAATGTTCGCCCGGAATATCCGGGGTTCGCTTCGATGCGCCGCGCGCCGATCAGGCGGTCGGGACGCTGCTGCCGGGTGTCGAGGCGCGTGTCCGCACTACCGATGGCATACCGGTCGGCAAGGGCGAAATCGGCGAGCTTCACGTCCGCGGCCGCAACGTCATGCGCGGTTACTACCGCGCGCCTGATCTCACCGCCAAGGCGATCGATAGCGAGGGCTGGTTCAACACCGGCGATCTCGCGCGCTTCGAGGGCGACTGCCTTTATATCGTTGGCCGCACCAAGGAAATGATCATCCGTTCGGGCTTCAACGTTTATCCGGCGGAGGTCGAGGCCGTCCTCAGTTCGCATGACGCGGTGGTTCAGTGCGCCGTGGTCGGCCGGGCCGTCGAGGGCAACGAAGAGGTCGTTGCCTTTGTGCAGCTGATGCCGGGCTCGTCAGTGAAGCCGGCCGATCTGATGGCTTTCATCAATCCGCAACTCACTTCATACAAGCGGCCGTCGGAGATCGTCGTGCTCGACGCCTTGCCGGCGACCTCGACCGGAAAAATCCTGAAACACAAGCTCGCGGAATCGTTGCGCGGCGCGTGAGCAGCAAAATCGCAAATGAGAGAATTGACCTAACCGGGAGAACACCCTTGCAGAAGAGAAACGCGACCGTGGCCGTGATCGGCGCCGGCGACTATATCGGCGGCGAGATCGCCAAAAAGTTTGCTTCGGAAGGATTTACGGTGTTCGCCGGGCGCCGTAACGGCGAGAAGCTCGAGCCGCTGGTGAAGGAAATCCAGGCGGCGGGGGGAGAAATCCACGGCCGTTCGCTCGATGCGCGCAAGGAGGAGGAAATCACCTCCTTCCTCGGCGACGCCGACAAGCATGCGCCGCTCGAGGTCTGCATTTTCAACATCGGCGCCAACGTCAACTTCCCGATCGTCGAGACCACGGAACGCGTGTTTCGGAAGGTCTGGGAAATGGCCTGCTATTCCGGCTTTCTCGCCGGCCGCGAAGCGGCGCGCCTGATGCTGCCCCGGGGCAAGGGCAATATCTTCTTCACCGGTGCAACGGCAAGCCTGCGTGGCGGCAGCGGCTATGCGGCCTTCGCCAGCGCGAAGTTTGGTCTGCGGGCCGTTGCCCAGGCGACGGCGCGCGAGCTCGGTCCGAAGAACATCCACGTCGCCCATCTGATCATCGACTCCGGCGTCGACACCGAATGGGTACGCCAGCGGCGGATCGAGGCGCTGGGGCCGGGTGCCCTTGATAACCCGGATCTCCTGATGCCGCCGTCGTCGGTCGCGGAATCCTATTGGCTGCTCTACCAGCAGCCGCGCACCGCCTGGACGTTCGAGCTGGAAATCCGCCCGTTCGGCGAGAAGTGGTAACGGGAGCTGCTCGTGGAGCTGAACCTTTCCAGCGAGGACGCGGCGTTTCGCGACGAAGTGCGCGTCTTTATCGCGGAGAATTATCCGCAGGAAATGCGCGTTCCCAATCCGGAGACCGACCTGACCAAGGCGCAGATGCTGCTGTGGCATCGGATCCTCCACAAAAAGGGATGGATCGCGCCACTCTGGCCCAAGGAGCATGGCGGGCCGGGCTGGTCGATCACCAGGCGTTTCATCTTCGAACAGGAGACCACGCGCGCCGGCACGATGCCGCCTCTGGCGTTCAGTGTCACCATGGTCGGTCCCGTCATCTATACGTTCGGCAATGAGGCGCAGAAGAAGAAGTTTCTGCCGCGGATTCTCTCAGGCGAGGACTGGTGGTGCCAAGGCTATTCCGAGCCCGGATCCGGCTCCGACCTCGCTACCGTCCGCACCAAGGCGGTGCGCGACGGCGACCACTACATCGTCAACGGCCACAAGACCTGGACCACGCTCGCCCAACATGCCGACTGGATATTCTGCCTGGTCCGCACCGACCCCTCGGCAAAGCCGCAATCTGGCATTTCGTTTCTCCTGATCGACATGAAGTCGCCGGGCGTCACCGTGCGTCCGATCATCACCATCGATGGCTCGCACGAGGTCAACGATGTGTTCCTCGAGGACGTGCGCGTCCCGGTCGAGAACCTGATCGGTGAGGAGAACAAGGGCTGGACCTACGCGAAATTCCTGCTCGGTAACGAGCGAACCAGCATGGCGGGCATCGGCCGCTCGACCCGCTATATCGCCAAGCTGAAGAAGATCGTGAAGGCCGAGATTCCAGCCGACGATCCCGCGCATCTCGAATTCGTCAAGGACATCGCGCGCGTCGAACTCGACGTGCTTGCGCTGGAAGCGACCGAGCTGCGCGTCGTGGCGCAGATGGCGCGCAGCATCGATCCGGGGCCGGCAGCATCGCTGTTCAAGATTCGCGGCACCGAGATCTTCCAGAACATCACTGAACTGACCCACCGCGCGATCGGCAACTACGGCCTGGCGATTCGCGAGCATCCGGTCAGCGCCAATCATTTCATGCCGGGACCGGACGACGGCCACACCGCCTCGGAAAAATACCTGAACTCGCGCAAGCTCAGCATCTACGGCGGGTCGAACGAGATTCAACGCAACATCATCGCAAAGGCGGTGCTAGGCCTCTAGCGCATGATCCGGAAAAGTGGGTACCGGTAAAAGATAGATCGGCAAACAGGGGAATCGGATGGATATCCAGTTCACGGAAGAGCAGGAACTACTGCGATCCAGCGTCCAGCGCCTGCTGCGCGACCAGTATGATTTCGACGCGCGCCGCAAGATCGTCGCGAGCGAGGAAGGTCTCAGCCGTAAGCAATGGCAGGCATTCGCCGAACTCGGCCTGCTCGCCGCGCCGTTCTCCGAAGGCGTCGGCGGTCTTGGCGGCGGACCGTTATCGACCATGATCATCATGCAGGAATTCGGCCGTCATCTCGTGATCGAGCCGTTTGTCGAAACGGTGGTCCTCGCGGGCGGCCTGATCGAGAACGCCGGCTCGCCGGCGCAACGTGAAGCCTATCTGCCGCAGATCATGGCCGGCGAATCGATTTGGGCATTGGCCTGGGCGGAAGGACGTTCGCGCTACGACCTGAGCAACGTCAGTACGACAGCGCGGCGTCAGGGCGACAGCTATGTTCTGAGCGGGACCAAGGCGGCGGTGATTGCCGCGCCGTGGGCCGACAAGTTGATCGTCTCGGCGCGTACGTCGGGCGAGCCACGCGATCGCAGCGGCGTCAGCCTCTTTGTGGTCGATCGCCATTCGGCCAATCTTCACTTGCAGGGCTTCAAGACCATCGACGGCCGTCGTGCGGCCGAGGTCACGCTGATCAACGTGCAGGTCCCGGCCAGCCAGCTGCTGGGAACGGAAGGCGAGGGCGTGGCCGCATTAGAAGCCTGCCGTGACCTCGCCATCGGCGCGCTGTGTGCGGAAGCGGTCGGCGCGATGGCCGAACTGAACTCGGCGACGCTGGAATACTCCAAGACGCGAAAACAGTTCGGCTCGACCATCGGCTCCTTCCAGGTGCTGCAGCACCGGATGGTCGACATGTTTATCGCGCATCAGGAAGCGCTCTCGCTGATGCAGCATCTCAGTCTCAGCCTCGGCGCAAACGAGACCGGCCTGTCCCGGCTCGCGTCCGGGGCCAAGTCGAAGATCGGTTATGCCGGCAGGTTCATCGCCGACCAGGCGGTGCAACTCCATGGCGGCATGGGCATGACCGACGAATTGAATATTGGCCATTACTTCAAGCGGATTTCTTCCATCAACATCCAGTTCGGCGATCCCGCGTTTCATGTGCTGCGGTTTGCGCAGCTCGACACGGCCGCCTGAGAAGAGGCAAGCATGACCACTGAAGCAGTTATCGTTTCCACCGCCCGCACCGGCGTCGGCAAGGCTTATCGCGGCGCGCTCAACAACACCGAAGGCCCGACCCTGGCCGGCCATGTGATGGCCGAAGCGGTGAAGCGCGCCGGCATTGCGCCCGGCGAAGTCGAGGACGTGGTGATGGGCTGCGCCATGCAGCAGGGCACCATGGTGATGAACGTCGCCCGCAAGGGCGCGATCCGCGCCGGCCTTCCGGTCACGGTCGCCGGCACCACGATAGACCGGCAATGCGCTTCCGGCCTGCAGGCGATCGCGGTCGCCGCACGCTCGGTGATGCACGACGGTGTCGAGATCGCGATCGGCGGCGGCATCGAGTCCATCAGCCTGGTGCAGAACGAGCACATGAACCGCTTCCACGCTGTCGACGACGAGCTGATGGCGATGAAGCCGGAAATGTACATGTCGATGCTGGAGACCGCCGAGGTCGTCGCCGCGCGCTACAACATCGGCCGCGACCAGCAGGACGAATATTCGCTCGAATGCCAGCGCCGCGTCGGCGCGGCGCTGCAGGGCGGCCGCTTCAATGACGAAATCGTACCGATCACGACAAAAATGGCCGTGGTCGACAAGGATACCAAAGCGGTCTCCTACCAGCAGGTGACGCTGGCAAAGGACGAAGGCCCGCGCCCAGAAACGACCGCCGACGGTCTTGCGAAGATCAAGCCGGTGTTCGAGGGCAAGACCATCAGCGCCGGCAATGCCAGCCAGCTCTCCGACGGCGCCTCGGCCTGCGTGATCATGAGCGACAAGATCGCCGCGCAGAAGGGCTTGAAGCCGCTCGGAATCTTCCGCGGCTTCGTCGCCGCCGGGGTCGAGCCGGACGAGATGGGCGTCGGCCCGGTTGCCGCGATCCCGCGGCTGCTGAAGCGGCACGGCCTGAAAATCGACGATATCGACCTCTGGGAGCTCAACGAGGCCTATGCGGTGCAGGTGATTTATTGCCGCGACAAGCTCGGCATCGATCCCGACAAGCTCAACGTCAATGGCGGCTCGATCGCGATCGGTCATCCCTACGGCATGACCGGCGCGCGCTTGACCGGGCATCTGCTGATCGAGGGCCGGCGGCGCAAGGCGAAATACGGCGTGGTGACCATGTGCATCGGTGGCGGCATGGGCGCGGCAGGTCTGTTCGAAATCGTTCACTGATCGGAAAACGGAGAGCTCGCACGTGAAAACAGCAATTACCGAAATGTTCGGCATCGAACATCCGATCATCCAGGGCGGCATGCACTATGTCGGCTTTGCCGAACTGGCGGCGGCCGTATCCAATGCCGGCGGTCTCGGCATCATCACCGGCCTGACCCAGAAGACGCCTGAACTGCTCGCCAAGGAAATCGCGCGCTGCCGCGACATGACCGACAAGCCGTTCGGCGTGAACCTGACCTTCCTGCCGAGCTTCACCGCGCCGCCGTATCCGGAATATATCGCCGCGATCAGGGAAGGCGGCGTCAAGGCGGTGGAGACCGCCGGCCGCAGTCCCGAGCAATACATGCCGGCGCTGAAGGCGGCCGGCATCAAGGTGATCCACAAATGCACCTCGGTGCGGCATTCGCTCAAAGCCGAGAAGATCGGCTGCGACGCCGTCAGCGTCGACGGCTTCGAGTGCGGCGGTCATCCCGGCGAGGACGACATTCCGAACATGATCCTGCTGCCGCGCGCGGCCGATGAACTGAAGATCCCGTTCGTCGCCTCGGGCGGCATGGCGGATGCGCGCAGCCTGGTCGCCGCGCTGTCGATGGGCGCCGCCGGCATGAACATGGGCACGCGCTTCATCGCCACCAAGGAAGCACCGGTCCATCCCAACGTGAAGAAGGCGCTGGTCGAGGCATCCGAACTCGACACCGTGCTTGTCATGCGCGCGCTGCGCAACACCGAGCGCGTGCTGAAGAACAAGGGCGTCGATGAACTGCTGGAGATCGAGCGCGAGAAGGGCGCGAGCCTGAAGATCGCTGATATCCATGAACAGGTCGCGGGCGTTTATCCGAAGGTGATGCTTGACGGCGAGATGGATGCCGGCGCCTGGAGCTGCGGCATGGTGGTCGGACTGATCCACGATATCCCGACGGTGAAGGAATTGATCGACCGCATCATGCTTGAGGCCGAGCAGATTATTCGCCAGCGGTTGACCGGATTCCTCGACGGCGCTGAACCGTCAAAGGCGATGAAAGTCGCATGAAGTGAACCGTTCGCGGCGTTTCCTCGAACGGTGACTACCGGCTTCTTCGAAACAACCAGCCTGACAGGCAAAGCGCACGGCTTGAACCGGCGCAAAGGGAGAGAGACATGAATATCAAATTCGGCCTGGTCGCGGCGTGTGTTGTTACATCGCTGCTTGCCTCATCCGCTTTCGCTGCCGACGAGCCCGGCGTGACCGCGACGGAAATCAAGATCGGCGGGATATTCCCGTTCAGCGGTCCGGCGTCGTCGATCGGCCTGGTCGGCAAGGGGGTAGTGGCCTATGTGCAGTCGATCAATGACCGCGGCGGAATCAACGGCCGCAAGATTAATTACATAGCGATGGACGATGCCTACAGTCCGCCGAAAGCGGTAGAGCACGCCCGCAAGCTGGTCGAAAGCGACGAGGTATCATTCATCTTCGGCCAGCTCGGCACCCCCGGCAATTCGGCGACGGCGAAATATCTGAAGGGCAAGGGCGTTCCCTCGATCGCGATCGTCAGTGGCTCCAGCAAATTCACCGACACAACCGAATATCCGCTGACCACGACGGGTCTGGTCAGCTACCAGACCGAGGGAAGTATTTACGCCAAATTCCTCGACAAGACGCTGCCGGGCGCAAAATACGCGATCCTTTTCCAGAACGATGATCTCGGCAAGGACTACGTCGCCGCCTTCAAGTCGTTTTTGAAGGGAGAGTTCGACAAGCGCGTCGTCACCGCAGCCTATGAGGTGACCGAGCCGACCGTGGACTCCCAGGTCGTCAACCTCAAGAGCTCGGGCGCCGCCGCGCTGTTCATCGCCGGCACCCCGAAATTCGCGGCGCAGGCCATCCGTAAGGCGGCGGAGATCGGCTGGAAGGCCAAGATCATCATTAATTTTCCATCGGGTTCGATCGGCGGCACGTTAAAGCCTGCCGGGCTAGAGAACTCCGTTGGCGTCATCGTCGGCACCATCAACAAGGATCCAACCGATTTGAAATGGAGCGGTGATGAAGGTGTGCAGGCTTACAAGGCGTTCTTTGCCAAGTACCTGCAGGGCGCGGACTTCGAGAACACCAGCTATCTGACCGGCTATATGCAGGGCATGATTCTCGAGCGGGTGCTCAAGCAGTGCGGGGATGACCTCTCTCGGAAAAACATCGTCAAGCAGGCCAAATCGCTAAGTCATGTCGTGCTTCCGACGGCTTTCCCCGGTGTCGAAGTGAATACCAGCGGATCCAGCAACATGATCTGGAGCCAGATGCAGCTGCAGCGCTGGAGCGGCAGCAGCTGGGAACCGTTCGGTGGGGTTTTGGACGCCAGTTCCGAATGATGCGGGGGAGGAGGGGCTGTCGAGCACCTCGAAACCCTGTCGCGCAACTGCCGC
>Ga0070674_100002566_pt1 | contig 10050 bp, 7 predicted proteins | sample KBSM33metaG_FD_65344 | JGI IMG/M metagenome (GOLD analysis project Ga0070674, IMG submission 65344) | Miscanthus rhizosphere microbial communities from Kellogg Biological Station, Michigan, USA - KBS M3-3 metaG | ecosystem: Host-associated > Plants > Roots > Rhizosphere > Soil ...
CGATGATCTTGCGGCCGGTCAGGCCGCAGTCGCCGTCGGGTCCGCCGACCACGAAGTTGCCGGTCGGATTCACCAGGAAGTCGGACTTCTTCGGCATCCAGCCCTTCGGCAACGCCGACTCGACCGCGTCTTCAATCAGATCGCGAACCATGCTCGGCGTGTAGGTCTTGCCGTTGCGGCTCTTCTCGTTGTGCTGCGTCGAAACCACGACCTTTGTGCAGCCGACCGGTTTGCCGTCGACGTATTTCACGGTGACTTGGCTCTTGGCGTCCGGCTGCAGATCGAAAATCCGGCCGGCGCGGCGCTTATCGGACAGCACCTTCAGGATCTTGTGGGCGAAGTAGATCGGCGCGGGCATGTAGGAGCCCTTCTCGTAAACCTCGCTCTCGGTGCAGGCGTAACCGAACATCATGCCCTGGTCGCCCGCGCCTTCCTCCTCGCCGCCCTTCTTCTTCTTGGCGTTGACGCCCATGGCGATGTCGGGCGACTGGCCGTGCAGCAGCACCTCGACGTCGGCACCGTGATAAGAGAAGCCGTTCTGGTCGTAGCCAATGTCCTTGACCACGCCGCGGGCGATCTCGGTGATCAGCTCGCGGTCGACCACCGACACGCCGTGGATGGTCTTGAACAGCTGGCCGCGGCCTTCGCCGGCGACCACAATCTTGTTGGTGGTGCAGAGCGTCTCGCAGCCCAGGCGAGTGTTGATCTGGCTGTCGTCGGCGATGCCGAGCGCGATGTCCTTCTCGATAAAGGCGTCGAGAATGGCGTCGGAAATCTGGTCGGACACCTTATCCGGATGACCCTCGGATACGGACTCGCTGGTGAACAGATAATTGGCGTGGGGCACTTGAGCACACTCCCTCAAAGGGCGGGCATAAGGGCCGCGCCGGACAAGTCATGCGCCGTTTTTTGCAGTGTCCGAGAAGCGCGGTCAAGATGTGGGCAGTCGTGGGCAAACGCGCAGGTGGTGGCCGCGCGCCAACCCGCGGGGTCAGCCCTTGTCTTCGCCTGCGATCTGCTGGACCAGATCGACGATCCGGCGGCGCAATTTGGCGTCCTTGATGCCCATGAAGGCCTTGGTCAACGCAAGGCCATCGGATGTCGACAGGAAGTCGGCGACATAGGCCGGCGAAGGAGCTTCGGAAAATCCGTCGTGGGTCTGCCCCGGCGCATTCGGTGCGCCGTCAAAGAAGAACGACACCGGCACCTGGAGGATGTGCGCGATCTGCTGTAGCCGGCTTGCGCCGATCCGGTTCGCGCCCTTCTCGTATTTTTGCACCTGCTGAAAGGTGAGACCGAGCGCGTCGCCGAGCTTCTCCTGACTCATGCTGAGCATCATCCGACGCATACGCACCCGCGCACCCACGTGCTTGTCCGTAGGATTGGGCGCCTTCTTCGCCATCATGTTCGTACCCAGCTCCTTCGTCCTTCTGTGCTCTTCGTTGATGCCGTTATTGCTCACAGTTCAATCCCGTGCGCAATCCGTGAATTACACGCAACCGTTGTCACGCAGAGGACACGGTGAAGGTGCGGCTAAAATTAGTTCTATTTGCAGCAGCTTGTTTCGCATGATCGGTCGATCACGCTGGGGGGGCGCAACGGGTAGCGTCGATTTTGAGAAATAGCTGCCTTCTCTTGGACATAGCGCGCTTGCGCCGCGCGCATAGTGCATAATAATAAATTATATCAGCCGCGCTTCACCCGGCGGCGAATGATCATGATTAGGGCAGCACCGATGACCAACACAACGCCGCTGTCGCCGGTGCGCGCATAGAGCGGAGCATCAATCCGCTGCGGCAATGACGCGTCCATGATGCCCTCCGTGCCGAGCGGCAACGACTTGATGACGCGGCCCAGCGGATCGATCACCGCGGAGATTCCAGTGTTGGCCACCCGCACCAGCGGCAAACCTTGTTCGATCGTGCGCACGCGCGCCTGCTGCAGATGTTGGTAGGGGCCGGAGCTTATGCCAAACCAGCCGTCGTTGGTGAGGTTGACGAGCCAGCCGGGCCGTGCGCCGTCCGGCATGGCTTCGCCCGGGAAGATGATCTCGTAGCAGATGTACGGCAGCATGCGCGGCGCGCGCGGGACCTCCATTGCACGGCGCTGCTCGCCGGCAATGAAGCCGCCGGGCAGCTTGGTGAGCTGCATCAGCCCCAGCTTTTCGAGAAAATTCTGGAACGGCAGATATTCGCCGAACGGCACCAGATGAATCTTGTCGTACACCGACAGGATCGAGCCGTCGTGGTCGATCACGTAGATCGAATTGTAGGCGCGCTCGATCTTCTGGCCGGGCGGCGCTTCGGGGGCGCGGACCGCGCCGGTGATCAGCACCGTGCCCTCCGGCAACAGCGCCGCGATCTGCGCCAGCGCATCGGGCTCGCGCGTCAGCAGGAATGGAAACGCCGATTCCGGCCAGATCAGATGGGTCACGTCCCGCACGCCGCCGGATTGCGGGCCAGTCGAGCGGTCCGACAACTCTAGATACTGGCTCATCACCTTCTGCTTCGCGCCGTAGTTGAATTTCTGATCCTGCTGAAGATTGGGCTGCATGATCCGCAGCCGCACGCCTTCGACAAAGAGGGTGGGCGTGCGGGAAAGCCGCATCGCGCCGTAACCCGCAAGCGCGGCGAGGAGGACCACGGCGAGCGCGAGCGGCAGCCATGGCCGCCGCGTATCGGTGCGTTCGTCCACCAACACCGCCGGGCTCGCGAACACCGCGACTGCGATGAAGGTGAGGCCCCAGATGCCAACCAGTGCCGCGCTCTGCGCCAGCACCAGCGGCCCGGTGAGCGCGTAGCCATAGACGTTCCAGGGGAAGCCGCTGAACAGATGGCCGCGCAGCCACTCTTCGGCGGTGAGCGCAATTGCGAGCGCAATGAGCCGCGTCGGCCCGCGCGTCCAGAGCATGCGCGCGAGGCCAAGGCCAAAGGCCGTGTAGCAGGCCATGCCTGCCGGCAGCGCGACGACCGCTAGCGGCATCAGCCAGCCGAAGGTCTTGGCGTCGACCAGGAAGGCGTAGCCGACCCAGTAGAGCCCGGCGAGGAAATAGCCGAAGCCGAACCACCAGCCGGCGATTGCTGCGCTCGGCAGTCCGCCGAGGCGACCGGCCGCCGCGCCATCGACGAGCCACACCAGAATCGGAAACGTGAAGAACAGCACCGGCCAGGCGTCGAACGGCGCCATCGCCAGCGCCGACACAGCGCCCGCGCCGAACGCCACCAGCGCCCGCCGCCATCCCCAGCTCAGCACGATCCAGTGCGTCAGGCGCGTGATGGAGAAACCGGGCCGGAGAGTCTCGATGGTGGTCACGATTTTTGCGACGTGTTGGGATCGGTGGCTTGCGGCGGCGACTTTGTCTCTTCGGCCGCAGGCGCGATCGCCGGGCTCGCTGTCGCGTCCGGCGTGTAGCGGCGGCGGCCGTCACGGTCGCGCTCGATCGGGCGATCCTTGCTGCGATGGATGCGCACCTTCTTGATCCGGCGCGGATCGGCGTCCAGCACTTCGATCTCGAATCCGGCAGGCCCGGGAACAACCTCGCCGCGCAACGGCAGGCGTCCGACCTGCGTCATCAGATAGCCGGCGAGCGTGTCGACCTCTTCCGCCGCATCTCCGACGTCGAATGCGACGCCGACCGCCGCGGTGACGTCGCCGAGACTCGCGCGAGCATCGGCGACGAACGATCCGTCGAGCTGACCGACCACGGCGGGCAATTCGTCCTCGTCATGCTCGTCGGCGATGTCGCCGACAATCTGCTCCACGATGTCCTCCATCGAAACGAGGCCGTCGGTGCCGCCGTATTCGTCCACCACCAGCGCCAGATGGATCCGGGTGGCCTGCATCTTCTCGAGCAGGTCGAGCGCCGGCATCGACGGCGGCACGAACAGCATCTCGCGCATGATCCTGGCCGACGACAGCGGCATGGACAGGTCGATGACGCCGAGATCGAGGCCGGCGGCGCGCTGCTTCTTGCGCCGCGACGGCTTGTTCGGGTCGACAGCGGCCTTGGCGGTCATGAAAGCGATCAGGTCGCGGATGTGGACCATGCCGATCGGATCGTCGAGCGTGTCGTTGTAGGCCACGAGCCGCGAGTGCGCGGCCTTCTCGAACACCTTCACCAATTCGCCGATCGTGATGTCCTGTTGCACGGCGACGATGTCGCCGCGCGGCACCATGACGTCCTCGATCCGCCGTCCGCGCAGCGCCAGGATGTTGCGGATCATGGTGCGCTCTTCCGGCGAGACGCCGGCTTCGCCGGGACCCGCGGCTTCGAGTACCACTTCGATGTCGGCGCGCGTCGGCCCGTTCTTCCAGCCGAACAGGGCGCGCGCGAGCCGCGCGAAGAAGCCGTCGGTCTCGGCGTCGGCACGATTCACCAGCACCGGAAGGTTGTTCGGATTGCCGGCCGGCTCAGCCGGACGGCTGGGCGCGTCGGCGTCAGGCATGATGCGGTTCAGGTTGGCGCGTAGGGATCGGGCACGGCGAGGCGCTTGAGGATCTTGCGCTCAAGCCGCTCCATCTTCTGTGCATCGCGGTCGTTCTCGTGGTCATAGCCCAACAGATGGAGGAAACCATGGACGGCAAGATGCGCGAGATGATGGTTGAACGGCTTGCCCTCGGCGACCGCTTCCCGCGCGACGGTCTGATAGGCGATGATGATGTCGCCGATATATGGGGGTGCGGACCGGCTTTTGCCCGGCGCCGCCGCCGGAAACGACAGCACGTTGGTGGGCGCGTTCTTACCGCGCCAATCGCGGTTGAGCGTTTGGATCGCCGAATCATCGGCGAGCACGATAGCAAGCTCGGTGGACGGCGTTGAGATGGCTTCGACGGCGGCCAAAACCGCTCGTTTGACGATGGTTTTGGCGGTTGGCCGCTTGCGCCAGCGGGCCGAGCGGACAATGACGTCGATTTCTACTTGCTTCTTCGCCCCCCCCCGCTTGCGGGGGAGGGTCGGAGAGGTGGATTTGCTCAATCCTTTGTCCCGTCTTTGGCCCCACGCCGGCGCGCGGCGTCGGCCTTGTCGTAGGCCGCGACGATCCGCGCCACCAGCTCGTGGCGAACCACATCCTCGGCGGTGAGCGCCGCGTGGCCGATGCCCTCGACGCCGTCGAGCAGGCGCATCGCTTCGGCAAGGCCCGACACCTGCCCGGGCGGCAGGTCGACCTGGCTCGGATCGCCGGTGACGATCATGCGGCTGTTCTCGCCCAAGCGAGTGAGGAACATCTTCATCTGCATCGCGGTGGTGTTCTGCGCCTCGTCGAGGATGACGACGGCGTTGGACAGCGTGCGCCCGCGCATGAAGGCGAGCGGCGCGATCTCGATCTCGTTGGTCTGCATCGCGCGCTCGACGATGCGGGCGTCCATCAGGTCGTGCAGCGCGTCGTAGATCGGGCGCAGATACGGATCGACCTTCTCGCGCAGATCGCCGGGCAGGAAGCCGAGCCGTTCGCCGGCCTCGACCGCGGGCCGCGACAGGATGATGCGATCGACCTCCTTGCGCTCGAACAGCGAGACTGCGTGCGCGACCGCGAGCCAGGTCTTGCCGGTGCCGGCGGGACCGGTGCCGAACACCAGCGCATGGCGGCGCAGCGCGCGGATATAGGCGTCCTGCGCGGTGGTGCGCGCGCGCACCGGGCGCTTGCGCAGGTTGATCTGCTCGAAGTCCGAGCGCGTCACCGCCGGATCGAAGTCGAACAGCGAGCCCTGCGCGATGGCGAGGCGGATCGCTCCCTCGACGTCGCCCGACGCGAGGTCCTGGCCGCGCTTGATGTTCTCGTAAAGGCTTTCCAGCACGCGGCGGGCCTGCTCGACCGCGTCGCGCGAGCCGTCCAGCGTGACGTGATTGCCGCGCTGCTCGGCGACGACGCCGAGCCGGCGCTCGATCAGCGCCAGGTTCTGGCCGTACTGCCCGAACAGCACCGAGGCGTGGCGGTTGTCGTCGAAGGCGAGCACGACCTGGGTCGGTGCCGCCTCCGGGGCGGTCACCAGTCCTTGGGTGGGTCGGAGCGGGCGCAACGCCATCAGGCTCCTACTGCCTCCGCGAGCGGGGCATCAAGTTTGCGCGCATTCGCGAGCCTGCCGAACAGACTGTTGGTTCTGACTTCAAGGACGGTCACCGGCGCGATCTCGCCGATTAAGGATATTGAGCCTACGACCGGCACCGGCTGGAGATAGGGCGAACGGCCGACGATCTGGCCCGGGTGGCGGCCGGGCTTGTCGAACAGCACGTCGAACGTCATGCCCACGCAGCGCGCCATGAACGCGGCCTGGTGCCACTCGATGTCGTCCTGCAGGCGCTGCAGGCGCTCGTCCTTCACGGCCTCTGGCAGTTGCTCCATGTCGGCGGCCGGCGTTCCGGGCCGCGGCGAATATTTGAAGGAATAGGCGCTGGCAAAACCGACCTCCGACATCAGCCGCAGCGTGTCGCGGAAGTCGTCTTCGGTCTCGCCCGGAAAGCCGACGATGAAGTCCGACGAGAAGGCCAGATCGGGCCGCGCGCGGCGCAGGCGCTCGACGAGCCTGAGATAGTCGGCGCGGGTGTGGCGGCGGTTCATCGCCTCGAGAATGCGATCGGAGCCGGACTGCACCGGCAGATGCAGTTGCGGCATCAGCGCCGGGAGATCGCGATGCGCGGCGACGAGATCGTCGTCCATGTCGCGCGGATGACTGGTGCTGAAGCGCAGCCGCGCGATGCCGGGAATGTCCGCGAGCCGGTGCATCAGCCGGCCGAGCGTCGAGGCGCGGCCGTCCGTGCCCTCGCCGTGATAGGCGTTGACGTTCTGGCCGAGCAGCGTGATCTCGCGGACGCCGGCATCGGCCAGACGCTCCGCCTCGGCGACGATCGTGGCGACCGGCCGCGACACTTCGGCGCCGCGCGTATAGGGCACGACGCAGAACGTGCAGAACTTGTCGCAGCCTTCCTGCACGGTGATGAAGGCCGACACGCCGCGCTTGCGGATGGCGGGGCGGCCGGGCGCGGCGAGCTGGCCGAACTTGTCCTCGACCGGAAACTCCGTATCGAGAACCTTGCCGTGCGCGGCGCGGGTCAGCATCTCCGGCAGCCGGTGATAGCTTTGCGGCCCGACCACGAGATCGACCCCGGGCGCGCGGCGAAAAATCTCCTTACCTTCGGCCTGCGCCACGCAGCCGGCAACGGCGATCGTCACGTCGCGCCCTTGCGTTGCCGCGTCCTCTTTCAGCGCGCGCATTCGGCCGAGTTCGGAATAGACCTTCTCGGCCGCCTTCTCTCGGATGTGGCAGGTGTTGAGGATGATGAGGTCGGCGTCATCCGGCGTCGCGGTTTCGGTGAACCCCGCGGGAGCCAGCGTATCCGCCATACGATGCGAATCGTACACGTTCATCTGGCAGCCGTAGGACTTGACGTAGAGTTTTCTTGTCATGCCGTCGGGGACGAGTTCCCTAGTTTTTTCAGTCAGTTGAATAGCCCGATCAAGGGCTCGCAGCGCCTGCCGGTCGGTATGGTCTTAGCCTTTTTCGGCCTAAAAAGGAAACGCCCATTCCGGCATCCTCAATCCGCCGGTTTCACGCCGGCGTCCTCGATCACCTTGGCCCATTTGGCGATTTCCGCCTTGATGTAGGCGTTGATCTCGTCCGGGGTGCGATCCTGGTCGGGGAACATGCCGATCGAGTCGAGGCGCTCCTGAAAATCCGGCGTGGCGACGATCTTTTTCGTTTCGGCGTAGATCCGCGTCACCGCGTCGTGCGGCATGCCGGTCGGACCAACCAGCACGAACCAGGTTGCAGCGTCGAAGCCCTGGAAGGTTTCGGCGACAGTCGGCACGTCCGGCAGCGACGGCACCCGCTTGGAGCTCGTCACGGCGAGCGCCCGCAGCTTGCCGCCTTCGATGTTGCCCTTCACCACCGACAGGTTGGAGAACATGAACGGAATCTGCCCGCCGAGTAGGTCGTTGATGCCGGGCGCCTCGCCGCGATAGGCAACGTGGACCCACTTGATGCCGGCGTTGAAGGCGAACAGCTCGCCCGCCATGTGCGGCGTGGTGCCGACGCCGCCGGAGCCGAAGTTCATCGCGCCGTTCTTCGCCTTGGCCTCCGCGATCAGGTCCTTGATCGAGTGGATCGGCGAATTGACGTTGACCACCGCAACGAGCGGCGAGATGCCGATCATGGCGAGGCCGGTGAGCTCCTTGGTCACGTCGAGCTGAAACTTTTTGTAAAGCGCGGGCGCGACCGCGAGCGTGGTCTGGCTGCCGACCATGATGGTCGAGCCGTCGGCCGGTGACTTGGCGACCTGCTCGGAGGCGATCAGTCCGCTGGCGCCGGGCCGGTTCTCGACGACGAAGCTCTGGCCGGTCGCCTCGGAAAGCTTCTGCGCGATCACACGCCCGGCGACGTCGGTGCCGCCGCCGGCGGTGAAGCCGATCACGACCTTGACCGGCCGATCCGGATATTTTGCCTGGGCGTGGCCCGCCGCCGGCGCGAGAGTCGCGAGCGCAACGCTTGCGGCGACAGTCCATGCAACGCGGTTGAACGCCATGGCATTTCCTCCCCATTTTGCAGGAAGGATAGCGCAAAACCGCAGGCTGCGGCGGCCTAAAGCATGATCCTCATTCGTTGAAACATACTCCGTTCGCCCCGGCGGAAGCGGGGGCCCAGTTCTTTGCCAAACCCTGGGTCCCCGCTTCCGCAGGGACGAGCGGGGCTGATTCAATCTGAAACAATGACACTCTAACCGTGCTTGGTTTCGAGCGGCTTTTCGTCCAGCAGCACGACAGCAGCAAGCGCCGCCGCGAAGCTCACGGCGATCGCGAGAAAGACGTGGACAAAGCCTTCGACGGAATACTGGCCGATCGCTCGGCCGCCAACCTGGCTCACGCCGGACAGGATGATCGCGCCGAACACCGCCACGAGGATCGTTGCAAACAGGTTGCGCGAGAACTGCATAGTGGCGACGGCCGATCCGAAGGTGTGAATCGACACGTTGTTTTGCAGCGCGGTGGCCGACAGCGGCGGCATGCAGCCGAAGCCCGCCCCGATCAGGAACAAGAGCACCTCGAACTCCACAAGCGTCATGTTCTTGGCGCGCCACGCCAGCATCAGCACCGCGGCAATCGCCAAGGTCAGACCGACGATCGGAATGGCCTTGTAGCGCTCGCGCCGCGGCAGGATGGTTCCGGTGATGCCGGCGCTGATGTTGAGCGTGACCGCGAGCATCAGCACGCTCAATCCGGCGCTGGCCGGCGCCATACCGACGATGTTCTGCAGATACATCGGCAGGAAGATGTGCAGGCCGACGATCGGCCCCCAGCCAAACGCATTGGCCGCGATCGCCAGCCGCACCTCGCGGTTTCCCAGGATCGACAGCGGGATGAGCGGCTCCGGCGCGGTGCGCAGCCGGATGATGAAGGCAATGCCGAGCAGGAGCGCCGCCGCGAACAGCGCGGGGATCGGCGTCGACAGCCACGGGTAGTTCACGCCGCCCATGCTGAGCGCCAGCATGAAGGACGAGCTCGCCGCCATCACCAGCGCGGCGCCGAGGAAGTCGAGCTTGTGCGGCCGGTCGTGCCGCGGCAGATGGCGCAGCAGCGTCAAGGTCAGCGCGACCGCGATGAGGCCGAGCGGAATGTTCATCCAGAAGATCACCGACCAGTGCAGATATTCGGCGATCGCGCCGCCGAGCACCGGCCCCAAGGCGCCGGCCGTGGTGTAGACCACCGAGAAATAGCCGTAGTACTTGCCGCGCTCCTTGGGCGCCGCGACGTCGCCCAGCACCACCATGCCAGTCGAGGTCAATCCGCCGCCGCCAAGCCCGTGCAGCACGCGCCCGAGGATCAGCACGATCATGTTGGGCGCGAGCGCGCAGACCAGCGAGCCCAGCATGTAGAGCGAGATCGCGATCAGCAGCGTGACGCGCCGGCCATAGGCGTCGCTGATCTTGCCGTACAGCGCGGTGATCGAGGTGTTTGCGATCAGATAGGCGGTGACCAGCCAGGGCACGTTGTGCACGTCGCCGAACTCGCGGCCGATGGTCGGCAATGCGCTCGCCAGGATCGTGGTGTCGAGCGAGCC
>Ga0070674_100002569_pt1 | contig 10046 bp, 8 predicted proteins | sample KBSM33metaG_FD_65344 | JGI IMG/M metagenome (GOLD analysis project Ga0070674, IMG submission 65344) | Miscanthus rhizosphere microbial communities from Kellogg Biological Station, Michigan, USA - KBS M3-3 metaG | ecosystem: Host-associated > Plants > Roots > Rhizosphere > Soil ...
AGCTGGCCGTTGCTGTCGATCGACAGGTTCTCGACGTCGCCCTTGAGGAAGTCGGTCTGCGTCGCCGCCTGGAAGAATTTCGGCGTCGACGCGTGGAGTGGCAGCAGCGTGAGGGCGAGAATCGAGGTTGCCGCCAGGATTCGCAGCCGTGTAGTCAGCATATCGGTGGGCAGAACAGCCGGGGAAGTTCAGTTCTGGGAGACGGTAATCGTCAGCGTCCGAGAACCGGCGACGGCGTGCTCCGTGGGCAGCTCCCACTCGGCCATCGTCGCGCTGTGCAGCGGGTTGAAGTTGCCGCTGTTGCGATCGCCTTCGAGCACGCCGAGCACCGAAGGCGGCAGCGACGACAGCAGCTCGCCGTTGACGACGGCGCCGGCCTCCGAGCCGAGCAGCTTCACGTAGAGCGTGTTGTTGCGGCGGCCCTTGTTCAGCGCCCTGATCATCTGGTCGACGCTGCGCGGCTGCGGCGATCGCAGCTCGCGAAGCTCGCTCTGGCCGAGCCGGGCGCCGTCCGACACGAGCAGCGACAACGTGCCGCTGGCGTTGGCCGGGATCTCGATCGGGAGCGTTCGCACGACCTCTTCACCCCGGTAGGTGCGGAACAGGACCTTCAGCGGGACGGTCCGCCCGGCACGAGGACGCGGATCGTCGAGCCACACGCGCTCGAGCATCGCGGTCCTCGGCTCTTCGGTGCTGCCGAACGTCACGTTGACGCCTTCGAGGTCCACCTTCTCGTAGTCGTTGCCCATCAGCGCCGTGATCGGCCCGACGATGTAGGCGGCGGCGTTCATCGAGGCCTGATCGCCGGAGAAGAGGTTGTTGAACGAGACCGGGTCGTGCTTGGTAATCGTCGCGGATCCGCGGACGCTGAAGGTGGCGGCTCCGTACTGCCGCTCGTAGGAGCCGAGAGTGTTCAGGATGCTCGCGTAGGTCATCAGCGGTCCGAACAGCTGATCGTTGACGACGCGGAAGTTGAACGTCTGCTTCGGGCCGCGGCCGGATTCGAGCGAGATGGCGACCGGAATCATGCGCGGGCCTTTGCCCAGCCGCCCCGCGATCGCCGTCGCGCGGTCCTGGACCACCGTGCCGATGGTTTCACCGGTGGTCGAGAGCTTCATCGACGAGAACAGGCTGGGCAGGACGGTGTAGACGTAGGCGCGCGTCATCGGGAATTCGATCGGCCCGAGGTTGTACATCGGGTGCCCGAAGGCGTAGACGCGATCGCCGTCGATATGGGTCACCGTGCCGGTGCCGCCCATCTGCAGATCGCCGCCAATCAGCATCACGCCGACGGCGTCGCCCGGCTTCAGCGGCCCCTCGTACGCCGCTTCGCCCGCGCGTGGTCCTGCGGCGGCGCTGCCACCGGTCGGGATGAAGCCCTGCTCGCGGAACGCGCTGCCGAACACTTCGGCGAGCTCGGGTTCGAACCCGGACATGACGAGCGGTGTGGCGATGGGCCGCAGCAGCGTGCCGAGCTGGCTGCCGCCGAGGCCGGCGACGGCGCTGATCCCCGTCAGTTGCGCGTCGTTCGGTCGGTCGGCGAACGGCCGGTTCCAGTTCAGCGCTTTCCTGAACGCGGCCGAGAGCGTTTCCTGCGTGAAGGGGTACTCGACCTTGACCTTCGAGCCGGGCGGCCGGACGTCGTTGAACGTCGTCGAGTCGGTCATTTCCGCGATCGGGGTGATGCCCGCAATCGGTTCCTTGGAAAAGCTGCCGAGCGCGTACGACACGGCGCCGATGAGGCGGCCATCGATATAGACCGGGCTCCCGCTCATGCCGGCGATGACGCCGGTGTTGGCGAGCGGCCCGCCTTCGAGCTTGGCGAGAATCAGGTTCCGGTGCGTCCCGATCACATTTTCGAGCACGCCGATGATGTGCGCCTTGAACTCCTCGACATGGGTGCCGTCGAAGACGGTCCGGCTGATGCCGACCATCCCCGGACGAATCTCGTTGACCCCCATCTGGCTGGTAGCTCCAGACGGCAGAGCGGACACGCCGAGCAGGACCGCAAAGAGGGAAAAGACAAGGCGGCGGATTGACATGGGTGTGATCCAATTTACGGGAGAAGTGCTTGCTGGTCAAGGAGAAATGGGCGATCGTGTTGACACGAATCGCCGGGGTTTGCTATCGTCACGGCTCTGATGCCCTACAGCTTTACCGTGTCCCTCGACCGCAGCCGGCGTGCAGATCTGCACGCATCGGCGTGGTGGTATTGGGGCTCGACTGAAGAGGCATCCGCCCTGGCCTAGCCGCCACCGCGCGAACGAGTTTCCAAAGCCTCTTCAGCCCACCAGCTGACGAGGCTTTTTTATTGTGATGAGACCACGACTCTGCGTCACCGTTGCCGCCGCCACGATGGCCGAACTGCGCCAGCAGCGTGACGCGGTCGCCGACGCGGATCTGGTGGAACTGCGGCTCGACCTGGTCAGCGACCCGAGCGTCGCCGGCGCGCTCGAGGGACGGCGCCGCCCCGTCGTCCTGACGTGCCGGGCCGCGTGGGAAGGCGGCGGCTTCAAGGGATCCGAAGAGGAGCGGAAGGGGATCCTGGCCGAGGCACTCGCGCTCGGCGCCGAATACGTGGACGTCGAATGGCGCGCGCACTTCGACGACCTCGTGGCGAGCACGGGCGGCCGCCGCATCGTGCTGTCCTCCCACGATTTCCACAGCGTTCCCATGGACCTCAGCGCCCGTGTGCAAGCGATGCGGTCGACCGGCGCCGAGGTGGTCAAGGTCGCCGCGGTCGCGACCAGCCTCAGCGACTGCATCCCCATGCTCGAGCTCGGCGAGCGGAGCGGCCCCGACAGCCGGCTCGTGCTGATTGCGATGGGCGACTACGGTCTCGCGACCCGCGTCCTCGCCGCCAGGTTCGGCTCGATGTGGACGTATGCCGGATTACTGAGCGGCATCGGTCAGCTGGGCGCGGACGCGCTGCTGAACGACTACCACTTCCGCTCGTTGTCCGAGACGACAGCGGTCTACGGCATCGCCGGCGGGTCGGTGGCGCACTCGGTCTCGCCCGCCATGCACAACGCCGCCTTTCGCGCGGCCCGCCTCGACGCGGTCTATCTGCCGTTCCCTGCGGTCAGCGCCGACGATTTCCACCGCTTCGCGCGCGCGATGCGAATCAGCGGCGCGAGCGTCACGATTCCGCTCAAGGTCTCGCTGGTGGAGTTCGTCGACGAGGTCTATGCGGTGGCGCGCCGCATCGGCGCGATCAACACGGTGCGCGTCGACGGCGGCCGGTGGATTGGCGGCAACACCGATGCGATCGGGTTTCTGGAGCCGCTGCAGGAACGTGTGCCGCTCGACGGCCTGCGGGTTTCGCTGCTCGGCGCCGGTGGGGCCGCGCGTGCCGTGGCCGTGGCGCTGTCCTCGACCGGCTGCTCGATCCGGCTCCACGCGCGCAACCGGACGCAGGCGGAGGAAGTCGCGGTCCTCACGCCGGTCGACGTGGGGCCATGGCCGCCGGAGCCGGGGAGCTGGGATCTGCTGATCAATTGCACGCCGATCGGCTTGTATCCTCGGGTCGACGAGACGCCGATCGCGCAGGCGCAGCTCACCGGACGCTATGTCTACGATCTGATCTACAACCCGCCGGCCACGCGCCTCCTGCGGGAGGCGGCGGCCATGGGCTGTCAGACCATCGGCGGCCTCGACATGCTCGTCGCGCAGGCGCGCGAGCAGTTTCAGTGGTGGACCGGCACGGCGCCCCGGGCCGGTGTGATGCGAGAGGCCGCGCTCAAGCGGCTGGCGGAGTTTGCGCGCGATGAAAATCACCTCGTTTGACGAATTCAAGGAGCTCGCGCGGCGCGGCACCTTCGTCCCCGTGTGCAAGGAGATCGTCGCCGATCTCCTGACGCCGGTGTCCGCGTTCCTGAAGATCGCGGAGCACGCCGACTACGCCTTCCTCCTCGAAAGCGTCGAGGGCGGCGAGCACGTCGGGCGCTACTCGTTCCTCGGCAAGGATCCCTTCCTCATCCTGCGCTCGCGCGACGGCAAGACGACGATGGACGGCGGCGGCGTGACGACCGCGAGCGAGCGGCCGTTCATCGAGACGCTGCGGCGTCTGATGGCCGACTTCCGGTCGCCGTTCGTGCCGGAGCTGCCGCGGTTCACGGGCGGGGCGGTCGGCTACCTGGGATACGGCGCGGCGTCGTGGTTCGAGCCGGTGCTCGGCGATCTCGGCGCGTCGAGCGACGGCGCGGACGAGGCCGGCTTCATGCTGTTCGACACGGTCCTCGCGTTCGACCACGTCCAGCACCGGATCCTCATCATCGCCAACGCGCGCATCACGCCGGACGAGGATCTCGAGTCGCTGTACCAGTTCGCGTGCGCCAAGATCCAGTTTCTCGAGCGCGAGCTCGAGCGCAACCTCTCGCACAAGCGCCCCGAGGTCTCCGACCCGCTGGCCTTCACCTCGAACCTCACGCGCGAGCGCTTCGAAGAACAGGTCCGGGCGGCCAAGGAGCACATCGCCGCCGGCGACATCTACCAGGTCGTGCTGTCCCAGCGCTTCGAGGCCGAGGTGGCCGCCGACCCGTTCACCGTCTACCGTGCGCTGCGCCACGTGAACCCGTCGCCGTACATGTATTTCATCCGCATGAGCGGCGTGTCGGTGGTCGGGTCGTCGCCCGAGATGCTGGTGCGCGTCGAGGGTTCGCGCGTCGAGACGCATCCGATTGCGGGCACGCGCCCGCGCGGACGCAACGACGAAGAGGACATGCGGCTGGCCGAGGAGCTGAAGCGCAACGAGAAGGAGCGCGCCGAGCACGTCATGCTCGTGGACCTCGGCCGCAACGACGTCGGCCGGGTGTGCGAGTACGGGTCGGTGCGCGTCCCGCAGTTCATGGGGCTCGAGCGCTTTTCGCACGTCATGCACCTGACGTCGATCGTCGAAGGCAAGCTCGCCGACAACCGCGATCGGCTCGACGCGCTCGTGTCGTGCTTCCCGGCCGGCACGGTGTCCGGAGCGCCGAAAGTGCGCGCCATGCAGATCATCAAGGAGCTCGAGCCGTCGGGGCGCGGCCTCTACGCCGGCGCGGTCGGCTATCTCGATTTCGCCGGCAACCTCGACTTCTGCATCGCGATCCGGACGGTGATCATGTCCAAAGGCATGGCCTACGTGCAGGCCGGCGCCGGCATCGTCATGGACTCGAACCCGGCGTCGGAGTACGACGAGACAAAAGACAAGGCGAGGGCGTTGCTGAGAGCCCTGGACCTGGCGCAGGCAGGGCTGTAAGCGCGCAAGGCGGAAAGGCGGAAAGGCGGGAAGGCAGAAGGCCCTGGACCTTCCAACCTTTAGGCCTTTCAGCCTTGGACCTTTGGGCCTTCCAGCCTTTCGGCCTTCTGACCTTGGGCGGATCGCTATGGTTCTTGTAATCGACAACTACGATTCGTTCACCTACAACCTCGTCCAGTATCTGGGCGAGCTCGGGGCCGAAGTCCAGGTGATGCGCAACGACATGGTGACGCTCGAGGACGTGGTCGGCGCGAAGCCGGAGCGGATCGTCATCTCCCCGGGACCGGGACGGCCGGAGCACGCGGGCGTGACGATGAGCGTGATCCGGCAGCTGGGGCAGACCACGCCTGTCCTCGGCGTCTGCCTCGGGCACCAGGCGATCGGCGCGGTCTATGGCGGAACGGTCGTGAGGGCGCGCGTGCCGATGCATGGCAAGACGTCGACGATCGATCACGATGGACGCGGCGTCTTCACCGGGATCGCCGGGCCGTTCGTGGCGTCGCGGTACCATTCGCTGGTCGTGGCGGAGGAAGGCCTGCCGGCCGAGCTCGAGGTGACGGCGCGGACGCAGGAAGACCACCAGATCATGGGGCTGCGCCACCGCGAGTGGCCGGTCCAGGGCGTTCAGTTTCATCCCGAGTCGATTCTGACCGGCGAGGGATTACAGATGCTCCGGAACTTTCTCGAGGATCGGCAGTAAGCATGTTTCCACACCTCATCGAAAAACTCACGCGCCACGAGGACCTGACCGCGGAGGAAGCGGCCGCGGCGATGACTGAAGTGATGGAGGGGCGCGCGGTGCCGGCCCACATCTCCGGCCTGCTGATCGGCCTGGCGATGAAAGGGGAGCGGCCGGCGGAGATCGTCGGCTTCGCGCGCGCCATGCGCGCGCACGCCGTGCAGGTCTCCAAGCGGCACGACGATGTCTTCGATACGTGCGGGACGGGGGGCGATCGGGCGGGGACCTTCAACATCTCGTCGTGCGCGGCGCTCGTCGTCGCCGCCGCCGGGGTGCGGGTGGCCAAGCACGGCAACCGCTCGGCGTCCAGCAAGGCGGGCGGCGCCGACGTCTACGAAGCGCTCGGCATCCGCATCGCCGCAGCGCCGGCCGTGGTCGAACGCTGCCTGTCGGAGGCCGGCATCGGGTTCTTCTTCGCGCCCACGTTCCATCCGTCGATGCGCCATGCGGCCGCGGTGCGGCGCGAGCTCGGCGTGCGCACGGCGTTCAATCTGCTGGGGCCGCTGACGAACCCGGCGGGCGCGTCGCGCCAGCTCGTCGGCGTCCCGCGCCCGGAATTCACCGAGCTGATGGCCCGCGCGCTGATGCTGCTCGGCACCAAGCGCGCCTGGGTGGTCCACGGCGCCGACGGCATCGACGAGCTGACGACCACCGGCTACACGAAGATCTCGGAGTGCCGCGACGGTTCGGTCAACACGTTCTACCTGCACCCGTCCGACGTCGGGCTGCCGAAGGCGCCGACGGGCTCGCTGCAGGGCGGCGACGCGCACGAGAACGCGCGGATCATCGAAGGCATCCTCGGCGGCGGGCGTGGGCCGCAGCGCGACGTCGTGCTGCTCAATGCCGGCGCGTCGCTGTTCGTCGCCGGCGCGGCCTCGTCGGTCAACGAGGGGATCCTGATGGCGTCGCGGGCGATCGATCGTGGGGACGCGAAACAGACACTCGAGCGCCTGGTGTCGATCTCGACCGCGGAGGAATTCACCCGAGGAGCGACGGCGTGACCGAACGCACAACGCCTAATTCGCAATCGATCCGCAATCCGCAATCCGAGATCCGCAATGGCGCCGATCTCCTGGAGACCATCGTCGCGGCCACGCGCCGCGTGGTCGAGGTGCGGCAGCAGCAGGAGCCGCTGGCGGCGCTGGCCGAGCGTGCGGGCGCGGCGGCGTCCAGGGCGGGGCGCCTCCACATGGCGCTGAGCCGCACCGACCGCCTCAACGTGATCGCCGAGTGCAAGCGGCGGTCGCCGTCGCGTGGGGTGCTGCGGACCGACTACGACCCGGCGGCGATTGCCTCGGGCTACGAGAGCGCCGGCGCCGCGGCCATCTCGGTCCTCACCGAGCCCACATTCTTCGACGGGTCGCTCGCGCACCTTGTCGCGGTGCGCGGCGCGGTCGAGATCCCGCTGCTGCGGAAGGACTTCATCGTTTCCGAGTACCAGCTCCTCGAGGCGAAGGCGGCGGGGGCCGACGCGGTGCTGTTGATCGTCGCGGCGCTGCGTCCGGTCGAGTTGAAGGTCCTGCACGACCACGCGCGCCGCTACGGGCTTGACGCGCTCGTCGAGGTCCACGATGCGACCGAGCTGGCCATCGCGATCGACGCCGGCGCGCGGATCATCGGCGTCAACAACCGCAACCTGCGGACGCTGGAAGTCGACGTCCACGCCTCGGAGGACCTGATCGCCCGCATCCCGCCCGAGATCGTGGCCATCAGCGAAAGCGGCCTGAAGACGTCGGACGATCTGCTGCGGCTGCGCCAGCTCGGTTACAAGGCCTTCCTGATCGGGGAGCGCTTCATGACGGCCGCGGAGCCAGGCGACGCTTTGAAGGTGTTGCTCGAGGGTTGCATCAACACAAAGGGCACAAAGGACACGAAGGAAAAAGCGCTGAGAGTACATAAGTGAAAAAACCATTCCTTTGTGTCCTTTGTGTCCTCTGTGTTGAGTACACGTCGGAACTAGCTCGATGCTGGTAAAGATCTGCGGGATCACGCGGGTGGAGGATGCGGAGGCGGCGGTCGACGCTGGCGCCGGGGCGATCGGGTTCGTGTTCTGGCCCGGCAGCCCGCGCTTCATCGATCCGTACCGCGCGCGCGCGATCCGGTCGCGGTTGCCGCCGTTTGTCACCGCGGTCGGTGTGTTCGTGAACCAGCCGCTCGAGCACGTGGCCGGCGTCGCGAGCCTCGTCCGCCTCGGCGCCGTGCAGCTCCACGGCGACGAGACACCCGGGTACGCGGCCAGGATATCGACGCCGGTCATGAAAGCCGTGTCGGTCGGTCCGGGCTTCGGCGAGCGCATCGCCGTCTGGCCAGCGGGGATGACCTTGCTGCTCGACGTGCACGACCCGGTCGCCCGCGGCGGCACCGGCCGCACCATCGACTGGAGCGCGGCCGCGGCGGTGGCGGCAGAGCGGAGGGTTCTCCTGGCCGGCGGCCTGACGGCGGAGAACGTGGCGGACGCGGTCGCGCGGGTGCGGCCGTTCGGCATTGACGTCTCGTCGGGCGTGGAACGCGCGCCCGGCGTCAAGGATCACCAGCGCCTGCGGGCGCTGTTCGAGGCACTGCATGGCAGCCCGGCGAGACCCTGACAGTCGCGGATACTTCGGCGAGTTTGGCGGGCGCTATGTGCCCGAGACGCTCGTCGAGCCGGTGGAGGAGCTCGAGCGCGCGTACTTTGCGGCGCGCGACGACCCGAGCTTCGCCGCAGAAGTCGATCGGCTGCTCAAGCACTACGTCGGCAGGCCGACGCCCATCTCGGAAGCGCGGCGCCTGTCGGAGGCGGCCGGCGGCGCTCGCATTTTCCTGAAGCGCGAAGATCTGACGCACACCGGCGCGCACAAGATCAACAACGCGATCGGCCAGGCGCTGCTCGCGGCCCGCATGGGCAAGCGACGCATCGTCGCCGAGACCGGCGCCGGCCAGCACGGCGTGGCGAGCGCGACCGCCTGCGCGCTCCTCGGGCTGGAATGCCACGTCTACATGGGCGCCGAGGACATGGATCGACAGGCGCTCAACGTCTTCCGGATGCGCCTGCTCGGCGCCGAGGTCTGCCGCGTCGACGCCGGCGCACGCACGCTGAAGGACGCCATCAACGAGGCGATGCGCGACTGGGTCACCAACGTCTCGGACACCTACTACCTTCTGGGCTCCGTGCTCGGTCCGCATCCCTACCCGCTGATGGTGCGCGAATTCCAGTCGGTGATCGGACGCGAGGCGCGCGCGCAGTTCCTCGAGCTCGCCGGCACCCTGCCGACCGCCATCGTCGCCTGCGTCGGCGGCGGCAGCAACGCCATGGGCCTGTTCGACGCGTTCATCGAGGATCACGACGTGCGGCTGATCGGGGTCGAAGCCGGCGGGAAGGCGATCGCCCCCGGCCTGCACGCCGCGCGGTTTGCCGGCGGCAGCGCCGGCGTCCTGCAGGGCACGCGCACGTTCGTGCTGCAGGACGAGGACGGGAACATCGAGTTGACGCATTCGATTTCGGCCGGGCTGGATTACGCGGCCGTCGGCCCGGAGCACGCGTGGCTGCGCGCGCTCGGCCGCGCCGAATACGCGTCCGCCAGCGATGACGAGGCGCTGGAGGCGTTCGAGACGCTGGCGCGGCTCGAGGGCATCCTCCCGGCGCTCGAGTCGGCGCACGCGATCGCGCACGCGCAGCGCGTCGCCCGCGAGCTGGGCCCCGACGCGACCGTGCTCGTGAACCTCTCCGGGCGGGGCGACAAGGACGTGCAGACGGTGGAGAAGCGTCTTGCGAAACAGAAATAGCCACCACGGGGGACACGGGGGACACGGAGGGAAAGGCCTTCCTATCGCGCTTGCCGTAGTACGGCTTGACCTCCGTGTCCTCCGTGTCCTCCGTGTCCTCCGTGGTGGAGATGTCATCTGCGGCGGAGCGGCGTCGTGAGGCGAATTGCGGAGACGTTCGCGCGCATTCGGACGGAAGGGCGGCCTGGCCTGGTCACATTCACGACCGCCGGTGACCCGGATCTGCCGCGCTCCGCGGAGATCCTGAAGGCGCTCGATCGCGCGGGCGCCGACGTGATCGAGGTGGGCGTGCCGTTCTCGGATCCG
>Ga0070674_100002573_pt1 | contig 10042 bp, 6 predicted proteins | sample KBSM33metaG_FD_65344 | JGI IMG/M metagenome (GOLD analysis project Ga0070674, IMG submission 65344) | Miscanthus rhizosphere microbial communities from Kellogg Biological Station, Michigan, USA - KBS M3-3 metaG | ecosystem: Host-associated > Plants > Roots > Rhizosphere > Soil ...
CTGAGCAGCGGCCCAGAGCGCAGCCTTGCCGAGTCTCGAGTGTCCGAGCACGGCCACGCGGCGAGCATCGAGTGACGCATCGGTCGCGATGTAGTCGAGGATGCGGCTGAGCCCCCAGGCCCAGCCTCCAATCGCGCCCCACTCGTCAGGGCCCGGACTGCTCTGCCCCGGGCGATAGAAGAGCGTCTGCACGCCATGGTCGAACCCGCCGACGACATCAGGATCGAAGTCGCCATAGTACGCAGTCGCCAATGCATAGCCCCGAGACAGGATCGTCTCGAGCGGCCAACGGGATCGATCGGCACCGCGCGATCGCTCGGTCGCCCGATGATTGACGACACCCTGGTCATCGCTCGGAAGCCAGGACGTCGAGAGATCGATCCCAGGATCCGGGTTGATGGCGTGATTGCCCTGGAAATTCAGCGACAGGAAGACCGGGACTGGCCCCTTTGCCGCGGCAGGCCGGTAGATCAGGACGCGAATCGGCCCGAGCGTCGTACTCGCCGGAGTGAACGTGACCTGGCGGCGCACCGCCAATCCGCCAAGCACACCGGCCGCATCGTTGACGACCGGACTGCCGAGCGCCTTCGACGCCGTCGGCGTGTGCCCGTACATCTCTCGCGCAAAGATCTCGAGCAGTTCGCGGCGGCGCGCGGGCCATGTCGCCTTGGTGACGTGCTGTCCGCCCGCGGTGACAAGGGGATCGGGAAGCGTGTACGCCGGGACCTTCGCCTCGTCGTAGTTGGCCTCCGACGGCCGTTGCGCGCAAAGCGGCGCCGCCGCGAGAGCGGCGATGCCGAGCGTTCGCAAGACACGAGTCCGCACGTCACTCAGCTCCATTCTGTGCGGCCGACGGGCTCAGGCGCGAGCAGTTACCGTACCTTGGAGCTGCTCCGCGCGGACCGGCAGCGAGTAGATGCGCTGACCTGTGGCGGCGGCAATCGCGTTCACGAGCGCGCCGGCAGCCATCGCGGTGCTGGGCTCGCCAATGCCGCCAGGCGCCTCGGCGCTCGGCACGATGAATGTCTCGACGTCCGGCGCCTCATTGATCCGCACGACGCGGTAATCGTCGAAATTGCCCTGGACGACGCGCCCGTTCTTGATGGTGATCTCCCCGAAGAGCGCAGCGCTGAGGCCGTAGAGCGTGCCGCCCTCCATCTGGGCCTTGATCGTGTCTGGATTGATGACCCAGCCGGTGTCGAGCGCGCACCAGATCTTGTGGACGCGCACGGCTCCGTTGGTCACTGATACCTCCGCCACCTGGCCGACGATGGTGTCGAAGGATTCCATGAGGGCGATCCCGCGGAAGCGGCCGGCAGCCAGCGGACGTCCCCATCCCGACTTCTCGGCAACGAGCTCCAGCACCGCCTTGTGCCGCGGGTGCTTACTCAGGCGCGCGCGACGGAACTCGAATGGATCCTCGCCAGCCGCCGCCGCCATCTCGTCGATGAAGCCTTCGACCACGAAGCCGTTGACGGAGGCGCCAACCGAGCGCCAGAAGCCGTACGGAATGCCCGGATCCGTTTCTGTGTACTCGACACGGATGTTCGGAATGTCGTACGGCAGGGACGCGGCGCCTTCGAGTGAGATGTAGTCGATACCGCTGTCTGGCAGCCCGCCAATGCGCTTCATCAGCGACTGCTGCACCATCCGCATCATGAAGGCCACGGGCTTACCGGCCGCGTCAACAGCCGCCGACATCTTGACGTACGTGACGGGGCGGTAGAAGTCGTGCTGCATGTCGTCTTCTCGCGTCCAGACGACTTTGACCGGCTTGCCAACCGCCTTCGACGTCTCGACCGCGTCGGTGACGAAATCGGCTTCGCCGCGCCGGCCGAAGCCTCCACCGAGATACGTCGTGAAGATCTTCACCTTGTCGGCGGAGAGTCCGCTGGCGGCGATCGCGGCCTGGTGGGACGCCGTCTGGCCCTGCGTCGGCACCCAGACGTCGCACCCATCCGGTCGTACGTCCGCGGTGCAATTCATCGGCTCCATCGTCGCGTGCGCGAGGAAGGGCACCTGGAACACGCGTTCGATGGTCTTTGCGCCCTTCAACGCTCCAAGCGCATCGCCGTCGTTCCGCGCGATCTTGCCAGGCTGCTCCGCGAGCTCCGCGTAGTGTTTCAGGATGCCGGCACTGTTCAGCGTCGCCAGCTTGCCCTCGTCCCACTTCACCTCGAGCGCCTGGACGCCCTTCGACGCGGCCCAGTACGTGTCTGCGACAACAGCGATCCCGCTGCTGATGCGAACGACGTGCTGTACACCGGGAACGGCGTTCGCCTTGTCAGCAGTGAACGCGGCAACGGTTCCACCGAAGACCGGGCACTTGACGATGCGGGCGATGAGCATCCCGGGACGTTTGACGTCGAGACCGAACTTCGCGGTGCCGTTGACTTTCTCCGGAATGTCGAGCCGCGGCAGCGATCGCCCGAGCACTTTGAAGTCTTTTGGCGCCTTCAGGCTGACGTTGGCCGGAACAGGCAGCGCGGCGGCCTTGTCGACGAGCGCGCCATACTTCAGACGGCGGCCGCTTGCGAGGTGGACGACCTCGCCCGTGTCCGTGGTGAGGCTCGACTCGGGCACGCCCAGGGTCTGTGCGGCAGCCGTGATGAGCATCGCGCGCGCCGTGGCGCCCGAATCACGCAACAGCTTCCACATGCCGCGCACGCTGTTGCTGCCGGCGGTGAGCTGCATGCCACCGAATCCGGGGTTGCCGTACTTCGCGTCCGCCGGCGCCCATTCCGTCTTGATCTTGTTCCAGTCGATGTCGAGCTCCTCGGCGACGAGCATCGGCATCGACGTCATGACGCCCTGGCCCATCTCGAGCATCGTGAGGGTCATCGTGACTGTGTCGTCGGCGGAGATCTTCACCCACACGTTGGGCTCGAAGACGCCACCAGCGCTCGCCGTCGTCGGCGCACCGAGCAGGTCGGAGAGGTATCCACCGACGATCAGACCGCCACTGGCGGCGGCACTGACTTTCAGAAACGATCGTCGATCGAGAGAAGTCGCCATCGGTCAACCTCGTGGCGTAATCGGGGACGTGCCGCCTACGCGCCAGCTGCGCGGTGGATGGCCCGGCGAATGCGTTGGTACGTGCCGCAGCGGCAGATGTTGCCCGACATCGCGGCATCGATATCGGCGTCGGTCGGTTTGGGAGTCGCGGCGAGCAGCGCGGCTGCCGACATCAACTGCCCCGATTGGCAATAGCCGCATTGCGGAACCTGCTCTGCAATCCAGGCCGCCTGAAGGGCATGGCTCGTGGGTGCCGAGAGGCCTTCGATCGTCGTGATTTTCCCAGTGCCGATGGTCGAGACCGGCGTGATACACGACCGGATCGGCTGACCGTTCAGGTGCACCGTGCACGCGCCGCACTGCGCTATGCCGCAGCCGAACTTCGTACCGGTGAGACCGACGACATCCCGAACGACCCACAGGAGCGGCATGTCCGGCGGAACGTCGACGTCGAAGCGCTTCCCGTTCACGTTGAGGGCAATCATGAAGCGTCTCCTGTCGTGGCCTGATCAGCGTGGACCGTCACCACACCGCCGACATGCGCTGTGCGGACGTAACCTTCGTGCCCTTGCGGGTGCACTTGAATTCGAACTTGGTCTCGCGCGGATCGCCGCCCGGCTGCCAGGCGACGCGATACTGAGCGTTGACGAGAGCGACGAGGGCTGGAGCGCGCTTCTCGAACGCGGTGATCGAGAGGATGCGGTCGAAGAAGCCGCCCGTCTGGGCAGCGAGCATTTCGAGCGCATTCTCGATGCGCGCATCCGGGTGAGCGAGGAATAGTTCGAGCCCGACGAACGTGGGCTTCGTGGATATCGCCTTCATCGACTGTTCATAGCCGCCGGCGTCGCCGAGCGTGCTCCCCGTCATCACGAAGACCGCGGTCCGGTGATTGTCGTCCGACGGCAGTGCCTGCGACGCTTCAGCCATCGTGTTGATGAGCGCATTGGTCCCGATTGCCGCGATGCCCTTGAGCGCGGTCTCGGCCGCGGCGGCGTCCACAGCCTTGGCGACATGCGAGGGGCGATCTCCAGTCGTCCAGATTTCGATGGTGGTCCCGGCTGGCAGCGCCTTCACCAGGGCCACTGCTGCCGGCACGACCGATTGCATGAATGACGTGCTCAATTCGGTGTTGTTGTCGATCACGATCGCCGCAGCAAGTGGGCGTGTATCGAGCTCCGCGGCCTGGATCGGTCGTGACTTGCCATTCTCGGTCACCTCCAGTTCGGCGGCCGTCACGTCCGTGAGCGGCGCGCCTTTCTTGTCGGTGACGTGCAGCGCGACGAACAGCTGCTTCGGCGTGCCCGTCTGTTGGGCTGCAGCCATGCCGACGGAAGCGGGGCTCCCGGTCGTGACCACGGCGACAACGGCGACGCTGGCGAGAAGGCTGAACCGGCGTGAAGCGAACATGAGCATGGCGTTAACTCTACGTCATGCTCCGGCCGTTCCGCTAGAAGGAGCTCGTCACCCGGTTCGGCGAAACAGCTTCAGCATGTGACGGCCCGAGGCGGAGAGCAGGTGCGCCGAGAGATCCCGGTAGCGGGTGACGAAGTCCGTCGTGGCGAGGTGCTCCAGCGTGCCGGACTGCGCGAACAAGAACCCCTGGCCCATCACGCAGCCGAGCGTCAGGAGCGCCGCCGCTTGCGCTTCCGACTCAATGCCTTCGGCGACGGTGTCGATACCCAGCGTTTCACCCAGTCCGACGACGGCGCGGGCCAGCTCCGGTCCTTCACCTTCGGTGACCAAACGCAGGACGAACGAGCGGTCGATTTTAAGGATGTCGATGGGGAACCGGTGGAGGTACGCCAGGGACGAATAGCCGGTCCCGAAATCGTCGATCGCCAGCCGAACGCCGAGCGCCTTCAGTTCGCGCAGACGCTCCAGGTTCGCTTCCGTGTTGTGCATCATCGTGCTCTCGGTCAGCTCGATGACCAGATTGCCGGGTTCGAGTCCAGACGATCGAAGCGCGAGGTCGACGTCTTTCACTAGATCGCCCTGCTGGAGGTGGCGTCCGGACACATTCAAGGTGACATAGAGCCCGGGGCCGCCGATGACCTCGTCACACCAGCGCTTCCAGTCCTGACAGGCACGCTGCAGCACGAAGCGGCCGAGCTCGATGATGTGACCCGATTCCTCGGCCAGCGGGATGAAGTGCTTCGGCATCAGCACCCCGCGTTCGGGATGCCGCCAGCGTGCAAGCGCTTCGACGCCGAGCAGGCTGCGCGTGCGGAGCTCGATCACGGGCTGGTACTCGAGGAAGAACTCCCCATGGGCGAGTGCGCGCTCGATGTCGGCCTCGAGGCGGAGGCGCTCGCGGAGCGCCTCCTCCATCTCGGGCACGAACATCACATAGCGATCCTTCCCCGCCGCTTTCGCGTTGTACATCGCGATGTCGGCGTTGCTCAGCAGCTCCTCCGCCACACTCTCCGGCGTCGAGAGCGCCACGCCCACGCTGATGCCCACCCGGATGTCAGACTCCCCGACCGAGAATGGCGCGCCCAGCGCGGTGACCAGCAGATCGGCCGGCCGATCGAGATCCTCCTGGCTGTCGATCCCCTCCAGAAGAACGGCGAACTCGTCGCCCGCCAGCCGCGCGACCGTGTCGGTCGTTCGCACCGTAGCAACGAGCCGCTCCGCCACCGCCTTCAGCAGGCGATCGCCGGCATCGTGGCCCAGCGTGTCGTTGACGTTCTTGAAGTCGTCGAGATCCAGGAACATCACGGCAATGTGCCGGCGTGCCCGCCGGGCGAGCGCCAGGGAGTGCTGCACACGATCGCGGAACAGGTTGCGATTGGCGAGCCGCGTGAGTGGATCGTGAAAGGCCAGCTCGCGCAGCTGCTCTTCGAGGCCCTTGCGTTCGCTGATGTCGCGGACGTTCAGCGCGAGGCCCTGCACCGCGGGGTCACGCGTCAGGTTGCTGCCGACGATTTCGAGCGTCTGCCGTTCGGGCGCGCTCTCCACGCGGAGTTCAACAGGACCAACGGCACCAGTGGGTGTCGCCGCGACCTCGTCGAGAAACGCCTTCAGCAGCTCGCGATCCGCGCCGTCCCATAGCTCGAGCAGGTTCCGCCCCACCACCATGTCGGCCTTGACGCCGAATGTCCGCTCGAAGGCCGGCGACGCGAAGCGCAGCGTGCCATCCGCCGTCACGATCATGATGACGTCCGACGCGTGAGCAATCAGCGAGGCGTAGCGGGCTTCGACCATCTGCGTCGCCCGCTGCTCGCGCTGCCTGGCATCGTCGCGCAGCATGGTGCCCTGGCGAACCATCATCAGGAGCGTGAGCACGAACACGATCATCGTCATCACGGCCACGGGGCCGCCGAACTCGGCGCGAGCGAAGTTCACGAGGACGAGAAAGCCGACGAGCACTGCCGCATAGGGCAGCCCGTGCACGAGGGAGCTCGAGCCCGTCGAAACAGCACGGAACGAGCGGTGCGCCGTTCGCAGCTGCTCGTACGCTGCGGCAGAGAGCGGCACGTAGCACGCGACGTAGAGCACGTCCTGCAGACCACCCGGCAGGTACCCGCCGCCGACTTTGGCGAGCGCCCACAGGATGTCGCCGAGGAACATCGTGATGAATCCGGCGAGCAGGAGCATCGGGATGCGCTGACTGCTCGCGTCGGTCAGGAGCAGGGTGCCGAAGGCGAGCAGCAGGACACAATTGAGGGCGAGGTACGACTGGCTGAGCGCCTGCTTGATGAAATCGATTTCGGCGCCGGCGGCAGCGGGCCGGATCACCAGGAACCAGAAGAACGCGCCGAAGCCGACGACGAAGATCGCCGCGTCGAGGACGACCCGGCCCCAGGGTATCCACATTGCCCTCGCGCGGATGAAGAAGTACACCGCGGCGAAAACGGCCGGATAGAACGCGACGTAGAACACGTCGGCGACGCCAGGGAAGGGATCGACGCCGCGCAGCCACGACACCGTCCCGATGACCGTACCGACGAAGTACAGGGTCAGCGCGAAGGCCATGCAGCGCCAGGCGGCCTGAAGCGGACCGCGAGGCAGATAACGGGCGGCGGCCGCCGCGATGATCACCGCGGCGAGGTTGGCCGGACCGTCGGCAATCAACCCCAGGTAGTGCTGTGTCTGCGGGCCGCCCCAGCCTGTCGCCATCCAGAGGGCGGTCGCGCCCACATACACCACGAGCGCGACCAGGAGCTTCCCGACCCATCCTGGTACAGAATTCGAGCTTGAGGACGCAGAGACCACGCTGTCTCTGTCATCGGCGCTTCCCTGTCAGGCCTGTATCTGGGTAGAGCGGCGAGAGGTATGTCGCAAGCGCGCGATGACACGGCCGCTCAGCGCACCGCTCGGATAAGCGAGTTTGAGTGTTACGGCGCGCAGCTGCGTGAAGACGCGCTCACCGGGCACCCGCATGTGTTAGCGTCTCGCCGGAGCTCACGATGCCACGACTCCTTATCGGCGCGCTCGCCCTGCTGACGCTACCCGCCTTGTGGTCGCCGCACGTTCCGGGAGGCCGTACAAGCGAGGAGGCTGACCGACGATTCATGGCACTGTCGACGGAGTTCATCCATGCCTCCCTTGCCATGATTCCGAGCAACGCCAGCGCAGCCGGGTATCACGAGCATCAAGATCCCGCGACCGGGCACACCATCCAGCTCGACGCCGTTCTCGACGATTTCAGCGCCGCTGGGTTCGACACGCAGCGGCGTTTCTATCGCGAGTGGCGGAGCCGGTTCGCGGCGACGCCGAAGCAGGCGCTCGGTCCTCAAGAAGCGGCCGACTGGCAGTTGATCGATGACCAGATTGCGCTGCAGTTGATGGAGTACGAGCGCATTCAGAACACCAGGCACAACCCGACGGTGCAGGTGGAGGCCATCGGCGGCGCGCTGTTCCTTCCGCTCACGCAGGAGTACGCCCCGAAGGAGACGCGGATCGCACACGTGCTCAGCCGGCTCGAACAGGTGCCGCGCGCGCTCGAACAGGCACGCGAAATCCTCCTGGACGCGGATCCAATCTTCGTGAAGGTGGCCGCTGAGGAAAACGACGGCAATATCGATCTCGTCGAGCACACGATCCGGCAGGCGATTCCGGACGGTTCGCCGCTCGCCGCGCGGTACGACGCGGCGGCTCCGAAGGCCATCGAGGCGTTCCGTGCCTTCAATGCCTGGCTGTCGCACGACCTCGCGGGACGCAAGACGGACCGTACGTGGCGCCTGGGCAAAGCCCTCTACGACGAGAAGTTCAAGTACGTGCTCGAAACGTCGTCGACACCAGAACAGGCGGTCGCGGACGCCGAGGCGGAGCTCACGCGCACGCGTGCCGACATGATGCAGCTCGCCCTCCCGCTGCACGCACAGTGGTTTCCCGATCACGGGGATCACGCCAGCGCGGCCGGTGAGGACCGTGAAAACGTCGTCCTCCGCGAAGTGCTGCAGCGGATTTCTGACGACCATCCGCCCAGGGCGGCCCTTCTCGAGTCAGTCGGCGCGGACCTGAAAGGCATCACGCAATTCATCCGCGACCATCGGATTGTCAGCCTCAGCCCGCGCGACAACCTCAAAGTGATCCCGACACCGCCCTTCATGCGCGGCACCTATTCGGTCGCGGGATTTCACAGTGCGCCGCCGCTCGAGCCGACCGCCGAAGCGGAATATTGGGTGACGCCCATCGATTCGGCGGTGCCTGAAGCAAAGGCAGAGTCGAAGCTGCGCGAGTACAACCGGTGGGTGCTGCTGTGGCTCACGATCCACGAGGCCCTGCCGGGGCACTACATCCAGGCGGAGCACGCCAACGACATTCAGCCGGAGGCCCGAAAGCTGCTTCGCAATCTGTTCGGCAACGGCGCGTACGTCGAGGGGTGGGCGGAATACATTGCCGACGTGATGGTGAACGCTGGCTTCGCGGATCGCGATCCCCGATTCCAGATCAGCCGCAAGAAGATCTGGCTGCGGGCCGTCGCGAATTCGATCCTGGATGTGAAGCTGCAGACCATGGGGATGTCAGACCAGGAGGCGCTGGATCTCATGGAGAAGCGCTGTTTCCAGACGCGTGCCGAAGCGGAAGGCAAGCTGCAGCGCGCGAAATTGAGCTCCGCGCAGTTGCCCACCTACTTCACCGGCGGCCGCGCGTGGTGGACGTTCCGTAAGCGCTACGAACAGAAACACGGGCCGGATTTCGACATGTTGAAATTCCACGACCAGGCGCTCGCGTTCGGACCCCTGCCGGTACCGGTCGTCGAGCAGTTGATGAAGTGAGCGGGATGACAGTCTGTCGCTTGGTTCGCGGCGACGCCTAGTCGCAGCGCAGCGCGACGACCGGATCCACGTGGAGCGCTCGGCGTAGCGGCAGCACCGTCGCGGCAAGTGCGGCCGCGCTCAGGATGGCGACAGGCAGGACAAGGCTCATGGGATCGTAGGGCGATGCCTCGTACAACAGCGCACGCACAAAGCTGCTGAGGGCGAGCCCGGTGGCCAGACCGAAACCGAGCCCTGCCAGCACCACCACGAACATCTCTCCAAGCACGGCTCTGATCACGGCGGCTGCGCCAGCGCCGAGCGCGACGCGTATGCCGATCTCCGGCATGCGCTGGAAGACCGAGTAGCTCAGAATGCCGTAGACGCCAATCGCGGCGAGCACCAGACTGACAATGGCAAAGAACGCGGAGAGTACGGCGAGCAGCCGCTCACGGATCAGCGTTCGCTCGATCAGCACGGACTGCTCCATCGTCTCGGAGATGGTGACGTCCGGATCGACGCGAGCGAGCTCCGCCCGGATGGCGCCGGCCAGCGTCGCGGCAGACGCATCGGACCGAACTTCAATTGTCTTGTTGTTGAGACCCGTCAGGGGAACGTAGACGGTAGGACGCCAGGGCTCGCGGAGATCGCGGTACTTCGCGTTCGCGACGACGCCAACGATCTCGTGCGCCTGATATGTCCGTCCTCGCAGCCGTTCGAAACGGCGGCCGAGCGGCTGCGTACCTGGGAAGTAGCGGGCGACGAAGGCTTCGTTGACGAGTGCCACCGTCGCACCGTCCGGAGCCGCCACACGCTGCTCCAGA
>Ga0070674_100002574_pt1 | contig 10040 bp, 6 predicted proteins | sample KBSM33metaG_FD_65344 | JGI IMG/M metagenome (GOLD analysis project Ga0070674, IMG submission 65344) | Miscanthus rhizosphere microbial communities from Kellogg Biological Station, Michigan, USA - KBS M3-3 metaG | ecosystem: Host-associated > Plants > Roots > Rhizosphere > Soil ...
GGCTGGTGTTGGGAACGATGTCGAACGCGAACTGATGAGTGAGCTCGTGCACGATGATCCCCGTGCGCCGGTCGAGCGACTCCAGCGAAATCACAAGGTTGTGTCGGGCCGGGGCGCCACTCTGGCGGGTGAGATCGCGCGCGCGCGCCTCCGTCGCCGGGAGTTCGCGATCGCGGAGCAGGAGGATGAGCGGCACGGGTTGTGGCAGATCGTGCTTGAAGGCCGCGCTGAGTTGTGTGTACGCCGCTTCAGCATCGCGGACTGCACCGTCGACGCGGTCCTCCGCCAATCCACTGTGAAAGATCTCGAAGTGCTCTGATGTTCGGAAAGGCCACGTCGCTTGACCGGGTGCTGACGGAACATTTTGCACGGGCCCTGCGGTCGGCGTTGCCGCGGCACAGACGAAAACGAGTGCCGCCGAAAGGGTGACGGCGCCGGCAAGGCGGAATATGGAGGCCCGCGCCGGCTGCGGATCGCCGAGGTTCTGAAGCCGATTCTGCAGCCCTGACCCGGGCATCGCTGTGGCCGTCGGCGCGATGCGGCCGCCGGCATCGGCGACGCGTCTGGCGAACCGCACCAGGCATGTCGAGTAGACGTGGCTGTCGTGCCCGCGTGAAATCACGACCATGTCGCAGGCCTCTTCGGAAAGCCGCCCAATCTCTCGCACCAGCCACCACGCGAGGGGATGGAACCAGAAGATCGCGCGATTGAGGAGCGCGACGACACCTACGAGGGGGTCGCGTGCGCGTGCGTGCTCCTCCTCGTGCGTAAGTACCGCCGACAATTCCGCCTCGCGCCAATTCGGCCAGTCCGGTGGCAAGATGACGGCGGGCGCGACGACTCCGACGGTCATCGGCGTGATACACGCTGAATGGGTCAGCCGTCCACTCACGTGGACCGCGCCGCGCCTGATGGCGCGAGCGCGCCGCACGCCCAGCGCGAGCTGCAGCAAAAAGAACCCAACCCCCGCGACGTATACCGTGCCGGCCGCAGTCGCCCATGTGATGCGCCTGGGCGCACGAGCGGCGTCGAGAGGCTTCTCGCTCGGAATCTCATTCGACGCGATCTCGGTGATGCCATTTGCGGCTGGCAGGCCGAGCGTGCCCGCGGCGTCGGAAGACAGGAGCGGCACCGCGAACTCCGGCCCCCACGCGACGAAGATCGGGAGCAGCAGCATCGCGACGACCACGGCGGTCCATACCCGATGGGCCACCCGCGGCGAACGGATGTGCAGGGCGCGCAGGACGGCGAGGACCCCGAGGCCCAGCACGGTGATGCGGGCCGTTGATTCAACGAGGATCTCCATCTTCATCATCCTTTCTTACGCTTGAGCGCTCGCCCACGGGCGCGGGCCTTGAGGCTCGCTTCGAGTGCCGCCAGCTCCGCATCGTCGAGGACGTTCGCTTCGACAAGTCCGCTGACCAGCTCGTCAACGGACCCGTGGCAGAAGCGATCGACGATGTGGCGAAACGCGCGCGCCGCGAGACTGCGTGGCGCTTCAACGGCGCGATAGATGTAGGCGCGGCCCTCGACCTCGTGGAGCACGTACCCCTTCTGCTCGAGACGTCGCAGCACGGTGCGGACGGTGACCTCCTTGAGGTCACGCCGTCGCGACACCGCCTGGTGCACGGCTTCGACGGAGGAGGGCCCCGAGCTCCACACGGCCTGCATCACCTGGTGTTCGAGCTCGCTGAGCGCGGGCCGGATGTTCGCCTGTGATGCGGTCCGTTTCATATGTTACAAGTTGTAACCGTACAACTTGTCACATGTCAAGACCTGCGAATGGGTCGCTTGCCGTCGAGCGGGCTCCCGGTCTACGCTGCTTGCCGGCGTGTGCGGGACGCCTCCGGTCCGCGGGAAGGGCAGCGCCCACCTGTCATGTCGCGTTGCGCGAGTCAGCAGCGACCTTTCTTCAAGCCCATGATGCGGACACGGGCGTGTATTGAAGGAGGTCGTCCGTGTCGACACCACATTCGTCTCTTCCTGCCAGTCTCGAACAGCAACACAAGATCGCGAAGGATCTGATCCGCGCCGCGCGTGACGGCGACCAGGCAGCACTCGCCCGCATTCAAGCGGTGCGTTCCGATGCCGCTTCTCCACCGCGGCCGCTCAAGCTTGCCGATGCTCAGCTCGCCGTCGCCCGCGAGGCTGGCTTTGACTCGTGGCCAAAGCTCGTCGCGGAACTGGAGCAGCGCGACGTGAAGGCGTTCTGCGACGCCGTACGCCAGGGAGACGTTGAACGAACGCAACGGCTCCTGTCTCTCAAGCACGTACGGGAGCGGATCAACGATCCGATGTTCGACTTTGGCGGGAGAGCCACCCACACGGCCGCGAAAAACCAACGGCTATTGACGACGCTGATCGAGGCTGGCGCTGACGTCAACCTGAAAAGCAACTGGGAGAAGGGCCCCTATACCGTGCTCGATCACGCGACCGAGGGTACGGCGCGGTTTCTTCTCACACGCGGGGCAACGCTGACCCCCAACGTGGCAGCACGGCTTGGCTGGTTCGATGAACTGCGCTCGATGGTGGACGCCGACACCGCACTCGTGCACGTCCGAGGGGGAGATGGTCAGCAGCCGTTGCACGAAGCCAAGACCGTCGCGATCGCCGACTTCCTGCTCGACCGCGGCGCGGACGTCCACGTGCGCTGCATCGATCACCAGTCCACTGCCGCGCAGTACGCGCTGGTCGATCGCCCGGATGTGTGCCGGCGTCTGCTCGAGCGCGGCGCCTCACCCGACATCTTCATGACGGCGCGTCTTGGAGACGTCGCGATGGCCACTCGACTGCTCGATGCCGAGCCGTCGTGCGTCTCCGCCCGCATTCATGAAGACGGTTATGCGCCGGTGCCTCCGCTGCACATCTACTGCTGGACGCTCGGGTTCGGGTTATCGCCGCACGACGTCGCGTCGAAGTTCGGTCATCGCGACGTCTACGATCTGCTCGTATCCCGGAGCCCGACGCAGCTTCGATTCGTCAATGCCGCTCTGGCCGCCGACGAGCACGCCACGAGCGCCGCGCTTGCGGAGGATCCGTCACTCCTCGCGTCGCTCACTCGCAAGGTGCACGGTCACCTGGCACAAGCAATCTTCTACGAGCACTTCGACGCGGCCGAGCTGATGCTGCGTCTCGGATTCGATCCGGCCGCGCCCGGCGTCGACGGCGGGTCGGCGCTGCACGCCGCGTGCTGGGTGGGTAACGTGCGGATCGTCGAGCGCATTCTCGCGCGCGGAGGCATCGGACTCGACGCGAGAGACCCGACGCATCAGAGCACGCCGCTTGGATGGACGGCGTTCGGATCGGTGCACCGCCGTTCGCGCAGCGCCGATTACCCGGCGGTTGCGGAACGGCTCGTCACCGCCGGCGCTGACATCACCGCGCTCGGCAACGGACAGGGCCGGACGCTGCTCCAGATGGCAGAGGGGAATCGACAGATGCAGGAGGCGCTGAGGAAGCTTGGGGCTCTCTGAACAACAACGCAACGGTGCGAGGGGGCGACGGTGCGATGGTGCGGTCCGAGGGGATGAGGGTCCGGTGCGAGGGTCCGGCGCGAAGGCGGGAGTCAGCCGCGCAACCTAGCGTCGATTTCGATTTTTCTTGCGAAGATGCCGCTGAAGCCCCGCCACTGCACCGACCGCCCGACTCGCCAGCACATTGAGTGCCGCTCGCTCGACTTCGTCGATGTAATTGCGATCCCGCGCATCGCTGATGTGATTGCGGCACTCGTTTAGCGACCCACGAGCGAAATCGAGGAAGTGAGCGAACTCTGAGTCTGATCGCCGTCCGAATCCCTCGGCGATATTGGCTGGCGCCGATGCAGCAGCAGATCGAATCTGTTCGGAGAAGTCTCTATCGGACTTGACGTGTGGTCGCTCAACGAGCTCGTAGACGAGGAGTTTCAACTCGTTCGCAAGCTTCCAGCAGTCGAAGTCTTCGAAGCGGCGCACACCAGTCATGCCGACGCGGGTGCACAAAGCACTCCGTGCAACAAACACGGGCAAATCGCAAGAACTGTCGGAATGGATGGCAGATCTCGCGATACTCAAATCAGACAATGCCGGCAGGAACTGCGCACCCTCGGACCTCGCACCGCCGTTCGGACCTTCGCACCGGACGTTCGGACCTTCGCACCGGACCCTCGCACCGTCGCCCCGTCGCTCCTTCGCACCGCAAGGATCACTCCAGTCTCACCCCCGCTTTAACCAGGCGCTGGCGCAGTTCTGAATAGCTGACAGTTTGCACACTGTTCTTAGATTCAATGCTGAGTGAAGCGGCGATGCCGGCCGCTTCTCCCAACATCATGAACGTCGGTTCCATGCGGACGGAGCTGTACGCGACGTGCGTCGCCGACAGCGTCACGGGATTGAGCAGGTTGCGCGCCTCGTTCTCGCGGGGAATCAACGAGCGATACGAAATCGGATACGGCGCATCGTTCGGAATCCGTCCGATGAGCAACCCCTCGAGCATCACCGCATCCTTGCGCTGGCCATTCGGCCACTCCACTGGTGCAGCCAGGTAGCGGTGATGGTGAGCGGCGAGCGAGTAGCTCCCGAACGCGACCGGGTCCGCAATCCGTGGACGACGGCCGTTCTGCATGACGTCGTTCTCGTTCATCACGTACGCGCCTACCATGCGCCGCGCGACGCGGACGTAGAACTGATGCGGCCATCCACCGTCACTCGTGAACTCGTCGGCGCAGTAGCCGAACTGCGAGACCCGCCCGTGCAGCGCCTTGAGGCGCGGTTCGGTCTGCATCGCGTACAACCAGCCCTGGATGAAGTGGCGGTATCTGCGCTGAATCTGCTCCCGCGCCGCCTGCGGCTGGTCCACGTAACCCTGGTTGAGACCGTCTCCCGTCAGATCGGTCGAGAGCGTGAGGCTGCTGTTCAAGTCGTACTTGAAGTAGTTCCGGTCGCGTGACCGTGCAATCCTCGCAGGGTTGAACATGTTGCGAGCGACGTCCACATCAGGCGGTACTGATGCCGCCAGCCGGGCGTGGAGTTCGTAATCCGACGGTGTGTACGGCTCGGGCCGTGCGAACGGAATGCGATTGGTCGGATCGTCCGTGACACAGAGGCGATAGGTATACGCCGTCACCCGCGAGTCGCCGTCACCCACTTCGGGAAGCGGATCCGGTCGCGGTTCGACGAATGCGATTGTGCCGCTTGCCGCATCACCCGGCACGCGATAGGGATCGATGTGCAGGCCGAGCGGCAACTGTCGCTGCTGCATCCCCGCGTTGTCTTCCTGGTCGGCGGGAGCAATCACGTCACTCGCGCCTCCTGAACGCCGCGGCTCTCGCCCGATTCGGAACGAGACGCCGGCGAGCTTCATCAGATCGCCCTCGTAGCTGGCATCGATGAAGACGTCACCATGAACGTCGCCGCGAGACGTGCGGAGACGCGCAATCGTGGTGCCGTTCTTTTCAACGTCGAGGAGATGCGCGGACCGTTCGACGGTCACGCCGGCCTCGCGCAATATCGTTTCGAAGACTTGCTCGCCGACATGCGGTTCGAAGAAAAAGCTCGACGCGCAAGGGTCGAGACATGCACCGCGCGCCTCCTCGATGGCACGGGCGCGGCGAAAGAACTCACCTGCAAGACCGCTGATGACCTCTGCTCCTCGCTGCCCGGTGTCGGTGTTGGACAAGCCACCGGTCATCATGCCGCCGACGAACCGGCCGGGCTCGAGAAGCACGACCTTCCGCCCCGCGCGCGCGGCCGACGCAGCCGCGGTCACGCCTGCGGGCGTCGCCCCGTACACCACGACGTCCGCACGCGACACGGTCGCTTGCGAGGCTTTCGATTGGGCTCGGTACTCCACGCTCGCCACAGCGAGCGCGGCGCAGACGACAGTCCAGGAGGAGGGCGCTCTGTGTCGAAGCATCAGGACGCGGAGTATAGCTCGCGCGGATGCGAGCACTTCAGGCCAGGAGCACACTCGCTTTCTCTCGACCATCGGCAATCGTTGCAGACGTCGTCAACGCCAGGTCCTGCTCAGCCAGCAGCGTGTAGACCACGGCGTTGCCGGGCAGATCGCTTCCGAGACCCAGCACGAGATCCGCGATCAGGTTGTACGCGCCTCGCGTCTTCGATGGGTTGCCCGCCACTTCCGTGTTGTTCGTCGCCACAAACGACGAACAATCGATGCGCTGATTGTTCGGGCCGATGTACGCGCTGCCGTTGAGCACCTGGCAGCCCTCGGACCAGTTGTTCACGTCGAAGGTCAGCCCCTTGCCGCCCCAATGAATGTGGATCGTCGAGTTCGACTCGAGTCCCTTGCTCACGTCGGCGTCATCCAGGCGGAAATCACCCTTCGACCGCACGACCAGCACACCGTTGTCTGACGGCCGCAGCGCGAGGTGCTGGCTCTTGTGCCAGCCGAAGTGGTAGTCGTGCTGCCCATACACCAGGAAAGGCGCGCCGAGCGGATTGCTGGTCGCACCGGGATCGGTCGATCCCTGGAATTTGAAGACCAGCCCCTTGATCAACAGCACGAAGAGGTCGTCGAACTTGTTGGTCTTCGCGCTTCGGCGGACGCCAATGAGATGAATCGCATCCGGCGCGAACTCCCAGTCCGCAACCTTCCGTGTGTCTGTCTTGCCGGAGAACGCATTGACCAGCCGCAGCATCTCGGTCGGACTCGCCAGGTACTTTCCTTTGACCTTGCCGAGCAGTGACAACCAGTCGATGTATTCGGTCTGGCCCAGTGTGCCCGCCCGCCACTGGTCGATCGTCGGCGCCCACTCTGACGCAAGACCCTTATCGAGCCAGCGCTGAAGATGGCCCTGCGTCGATGGTCCGAAGCGGCCATCCGGCACCGACGGCTGCTTCTCCACCGAGCGCACGTACTCCTGAAAGAGGCGCATCGCCGCCCGCGTGCGGTAGCCGCAGATCCCGTCGACTTTTCCGCCTGGAAAAAAGCCAATTGCCTTGAGCGCCTGTTGCATCGCCACCACTGTCATGGGCTGGCCGGGTTCCGGTGCGTACGGCGCGAAAGACAATTTGTCGCTACCGTCTGCGGCCTGGTCGGCGCGGCCACCCGAGATGGCGTTAGCCTGCCGCAGGTAAGCATCCCGATCCGCCGGGGTCACGCTGCTGTCGAACGAACCGAGCAAAATCACAACACCCTCCTCGTACCTGCGACAATGGGGCCGACATGGGCCGCATCATTCGTCTGGCCGCCGCGTGCCTCGTCATCGCGATCGTGGCCGGCGCACAGGCACGCGCACAACAGCGACTCGCTGGCTTCGACCTGGTGCTCGTCGATCTCGACGGTGGAAAGAAAGTCCTTGGCCGGCTGCCCCCGTCCGTATTCGCCCCACGCCTGTCACCCGATGGTACGCGCGTCACGTTCGAGACGCGCGATCAATCTGGCCCAGATGGCGCGCGGCTGTGGATCGCGGACGTGTCCGATCTCGCGGGACGACATGCGGTGCAGAATCCTGTCGGACCGATCGACTGGGCACCGATGTGGACACTGGACAGCGAGCGCCTCGTCTTCATCGTGTCGAACGAAAAGGGAGATGCCATCTATTGGCGCCGCGCTGACGGCACCGGTACGCCTGAGCATCTGCTTGACGCCAGAAGCGCCGAGGGATGGATGCCCGGCGGGCAACAGATGCGCTTCCTGACTCTGAAGGAACAGGGTGGCAACCGCGACTACGACATCGCAGCGTTCGACATGTCGTCGCGCACGGTCACACCGCTCGTCGTTCTTCCCGGCTCGTCGCAACACAGCAGCGCCGTGTCGCCGGACGGCCGCTGGCTGGCGTACGCGTCCAACGAAACCGGGCGATACGAACTCTTTCTGGAGCCGCTCCCGCGCAGCGGCGCCCGTTATCAGATCACGCGTGAGGGCGGAGGACACCCGCTCTGGTTGCCGGATAGCCGCTCACTCTACTTCGATCGCGGCCAGCAACTTTTCAGACTGGCAGTGAATCTTGCCGCTCCCGCGTCGAGCGGCGATCCGGTTGCACTTCCGATCAAGGGATTCGCGCAAGGCGAGTATCGGCGTCAGTTCGATCTGATGCCGAACGGGACAGCGTTTCTGATGTTGTTTCCGATCGTGGAATAGAACTTCGTCAACTCCCAACTCCCAATCACCAACTCCCAAGTAACAGCTTGGAAGTTGGAAGTTGGGCATTGGGAGTTGAAAGAGTTACTTGGCGCGTCCCGGGTACCCCGAAGCCACCATCGGGATCGAATAGACGTATGCGTGCTGCAGTCGATCCGGATCGGTCAAGCTGACGACGGCATAGATCGTCTTCTTGTTCTGCCCGGCGAACGCTGCCGTGATCAGTCCGTACGGCGCGGGAATACTGCCGAGCAGCTTGCCATCGGGAGCGACGACATGCAGATTGGGACCCGCAGTCACGTACAGCCGGTTCTGTGAGTCAATCGTCAGGCCATCACCGCCCGGGGTTGGCAGTTTGACGAACTCGCGCTGGTTCGTCAGCGATCCATCCGCCTGCACATCGAACGCCGCCACGCTGCCGGCGTTGGTGACATACAGCGTCTTCTCGTCCGCGCTGAGGACGATGCCATTCGTCTGGAGGTTCTCGCCGTAACGCGTGACCACTCCCTTCGAATCAGCGTGGAACAGCCCGCCCATCGTGAAGTACACGCCGCCCTTGCTGTCGGCCGTGAGGTCGTTGATCACGCCGCCGAGGCAATCGAGCGGATCGCCGTTCGGCAACTTGTCGGCGAGGATCTGTCGCCTGGGCGCGATCTCCGACACATTTGCCCGCAGGCCACGCTGGACCATGAACAGCTCGCCTTTCTTGTTCATCGACAGGGCGCCGCCGGTGTGCGTGTCCTTGTAAACGACGGAGACCTTGCCGCTTCGATCCAGCTTGACGACCGCAGAGTTGTGGTTCTGAGCGATCAGGAGGTTGCCGTCCTTGTCGCTGAGGATGCCGTCAGCGTTGTTGCCGCTGGTTTCCCAGACCTTTGTCCATTTCTGTCCCGCCGCGATGACGCCAGGGATTTCGGCGACGTTGTACTCGGCTGGGGGCGGCGGGAACGTGGTTGGTGCCGCGGCAGCCGCCCCGCCCGCACGTCCCGCTCCTCCTCCGCGAGCGCCTGGAGCAGGCGGCGGCACCTTGCACGTCGCGATGAGCTCCTTGTAGCCAGGGTCCTGCGTCGACTGCGGGCTCGCACCGGGCGGCAACGCAATCTGCGCAAAGGCAACGCTGCTCGAAAGGATGAATGAAAGTGACAGGACAACGTTCCGCTTCATATCCACCTCGTCTCCCCCGCTATCTTTACTTTTCCTGATCTCTTTCACCCGTTGCTGCGCCAACTGGAAGTGGCGCCGGGCCACCGCCGCGTCCCGCCGGCGGCGCCGCACCCACTCCAGCGCCGTCGTCCTGCACCGTGCGCTTTGGACGGATGATTCCCTTGGCGAAGTCCTCAGCGACACGTCGCTCCTCCAAACGCTCTCCACCGAGCGACATCGAGATCGCCGTGTTGCCCGGGTGGCAGTCGTACGGCAGCAGATTGCCACCATCGAGCGGTGTGAGCGGGAACGAGACGGTGAACGGCTTCTCGTAGGTCACCGGGTCGTCGTAAGTCGCCTGGTACTGAACGATGTTGTCAGCGACGCGACGGAAGCGCTCGGTGATCACCATCTCCTTGCTGTGACGAACGCCGTTGCCGTTGACGCCGATCGCAGTCCTGTCCGTAAGGTTCGTCGTCTCGACAACGAGCTCCTCGCCCTCCCAGTGAGCGCGTGAATCCCCTAGGTACTGACCAATAGAAGCGCCGATATGCGCGCGTCCGTCGGTGTAGAAGAGACGGGTGTCCGGCAGCATCTCATACGAGAGCGCGACCATACCGGGTGACTGGACGATCCGATTGCCGTTGCCGTAGATGACCCGCAGGATCGATCCGGCGATGCCGCGGGTAATGCAGCGTTCGTAGAGCGAGAAGTCTTCCCAGGAGTTGAGCGGGCCTGGGCCGTACGTGCCACGCGGCATGATTCGTCCCTGCACCGCGGGCTTGATTGCCGGCAGCCGGCCATCCGGCGGATCGACG
>Ga0070674_100002577_pt1 | contig 10037 bp, 7 predicted proteins | sample KBSM33metaG_FD_65344 | JGI IMG/M metagenome (GOLD analysis project Ga0070674, IMG submission 65344) | Miscanthus rhizosphere microbial communities from Kellogg Biological Station, Michigan, USA - KBS M3-3 metaG | ecosystem: Host-associated > Plants > Roots > Rhizosphere > Soil ...
GGATCAGAAGCCGCCGCTGGTAGTGATGCGCGGCGGCTCGATCGAGATCTCGGGCGACGGCGCCGTCGCGCACTGCAACGGCGATGGCGTGCTCGAGGTCCACGACGTGATGGTCAATGGCAAGCCCACCACCCACCGCTACGTGTTCGAGAAGAAGAAGGACTAGGCGCGGCGAACTGTTCCGCCGCGCCTTCGCCACTAGAAGCCGAAGACCAATAGCCCCGTCATCAGGATGACGGCCACGCTGGCGACGCCGATCATGCGCAGCCGGCGGCCGCGCAGTTCGTCGCTGGTCCGGATATAGGGCACGGTCGCCAGCGGCATCTCGCCGAACGCCGCCATCAGGCTCTTGGGCTCGTAGATGCGCGGATCGAGCATGTCGATCGCCACCATCGCCGCGGCCGCCAGCATGGCGGTCATGAAGACACCGACCGCCATCAGCAGCCGGCGGTTCGGCCGCTCCGGCACGTCGGGATACTGCGGCGGTTCGATCACCGAGAAGGTTTCGCCCTTGCTCTGCTGCTCCATGGTCTCCGCGACCTGGGCATCCGCCTCCTTGTCCTTGAAGTTCTGGTAGCGCTGCAGCGCGACCTGGTGCTGGCTCTGCAGCGAGCTGTATTCCGCCTCGACCGTCGGCGTCTGCAGGATGCGCTTCTGCAGCTCGGCGACATTGGTCTCCAGTGCCGCCGCGCGCTCGGTGACCCCGCGCAGCTGCGAGTCCGCGTCGGCCAGCTGGTTCTGCAGCTGCAGATACATCGGGTTGTCGGGCGGACCCGCCGGCGGCGTGATGCTCGGCGCCGGCGCCGCATCCATCTGCGCCTTCATCTCGTCAAGCTGCCGGCGCAGACGCTGCACTTCGGGATGCTTCTCGCCATAGCGCTGCAGCGCCTCGTTCAACTGAGCCTGCAGCGTCGAATACTTCGCCTGGTCGAGCGATCGGGTGTCGACGCCGCCGATCTGCTTCCTCATCACCTCGATCTGGCGCTGCAGGCGCACCACGTCCGGATGCTTGGCGCCGTAGCGGCCGGACAGGTCGCTGTATTGCAGCTCCAGGTCCATGAGTTGGGCCTGCGGCGTCGCCGGGCGGCCGTTGGAGGTCATCGGTGTGTAGGGACTGATGGTGCCGAGCTGGCTCTGCAGATAGCTCTTCTTGTCGCCCAGGATCTGCTGGTCGGAGCGCAGCTGCATCAGCTGCGCCTGCGCCTGATTCAGCAGCTGGGTGTTCATGGCGAACTGCTCCGGCAGGCTGCCGTTGTATTTCGAGCGCAGGTCGAGCAGCCGCTTCTCCAGCATCTGCACGTCGCCATAGAGCTTCTGCGCCTGCTCGCCCAGGAACTGGGTGGTGCCGGCGGCTTTTTCCTGGCGGGTCTTGTCGTTCTCCGCGAGATAGAGGTCGGTCAGCCGGTTGGCGACCTGCTGGGCGATGTTGGGGTCCTCGCTCTCGAACGACAGGGTGAAGGCGATCGAGGCCTGCGGCTGCTGCCGGCGCTGCTGTTGCTGCTGGCCGGAGAGGTTCGCGCTCACCACCTCGAGGTCGACCTGCGATCGCATCATGTTGATGAGCGCCGACCGCGGCATGGTCTTCTGCTCTTCGGGATAGAGACTGAACCGGTCGATGATCTCGTTCAGGTGCTGGCTGGTCATCACCCGCTGCTGGATCACCTGCAGCCGGTCGTTGGCGAAGGTCGAGACCGTGGACTTCACCAGGTCGGCCGGAACGTCCGGCTCCTCGATCAGGATGGTCGCGGTCGACTGGTAGGTCGCCGGCCAGGCCTTGACGATGGTGACGGTCGCGGTCACGCCGAGAACGCCGATCGCCAGCCCGATCCATTTGCGCCGCCTGAGCGCACCCAGGATGTCGATGTTGATCAGCCGGTCGTCGCGGTCAACTGCTGCATTGCTCATGCGCTATCCTTGTTTGGTCCCAATCTCATAATTCACGGAACGTAGGCCGGCAGCAAGGGCGCGGCCTCCGCAATGAACGATTTCAGCGTCGCGTCGGCGCGGTCAAGGTCGCCGCCCGCAACTGGAGTCACGAACCGCACCAGCGCGCCGTCGCGGCGGTTGTGCAAGACCGCGTTGGCGAACAGGCGGAACTTGGCCGCATACTCGCCGGTCTCGTGCCGGCCGCCTTCGACGAACCAGAAGTAGACCAGCTGCTTGTCGGTTCCCTGCGAAATGATCAAGCGGCTGGCGCGCAGCGGCGCGCCGCCAGCGACCGGAATCTCGGTGACGCCGCCATCCTGCACCACCCAGCCGCCGCCCGGGATGCACACCAGCGGCGAGTGCGCGGCGTTTCCGCTGTATTGCGATTCGTAATAGGCCGACCAGACATTGATGACGTCGTCGCCCTTCGCGTAGTTGACACTGAGATGGTCGGTGGCGTTGAGCGCGGCCACCGCCGAGGTCTCGATCGGCATGTCGGCGCCCTGCCACGCGCCGATCTCGCGCGGGAACAGGGCGAACGAGCTGCGCGACGGCAGCGACGTCTCGCGCGCGCCGATCGCGAGCTGTGCCAGGATCGCGGCGGCGCACAGGCCTGCCACCACCAGGGCCGGAGCCGCTGGCCCGCCGGTGAAGCTGCCCGCTCCCCTGCCCATTCTCGGCGGATCGAGGTCGAGCCGACGCAGCAGGGAGCGGTCGCCAGGGCCTACGTAGCACAGCAGCTTCATTTCCAGGAACAGCAGCGCCAGGCACAGGCAGAAGACGATCCACCCCTCGAAGTAGTGGAAGAAACCTTCCGCCGCGCCGACGCCGTACTGCTCCACCAGCAGCCCGGTGACGGCGATGCGCACGATGTTCATCAGGATCGTGATCGGGATGCTGGAGAGGAAGATAGTCGCCTTCTTCACCGGGTGGCCGACATAGAGGTAGGCGCACAGGAACGCGAAGGTCGCGAGCGGGAACAGATAGCGCAGCCCGGCGCAGGCTTCCGCGACCTGCAGCTGGATCTGCCCGAGATCGATGATGTTGCCCTCGCGCAGCACCGGGATGCCGAACATCTGGATGATCGCGACCGCGCCGACCGACGATGCGAGCTGCAGCCCCGCTGTCAGCGCAACCTGGAGCATCGCTGATTGCGGCAGCGCGAAGAACAGCAGCACCAGCGCCGGCCACACCTTGGCCGCGCGCCGCTCGCCGAGCCAGGCCACCACGATGCCGACGATCGTCAGAAACAATCCAAGCTGCCCGGGAAAGCGCGTCTGGCTGAGCACCTCGACCAGGCCGAACAGCAGGCCGAGCACCGCAATCACGATGCCGAGCCAGCCGCCGGACCTATCGCGCGCGGCGATCTCGCTGCGGCTGAGATCGCGCCACAGCATCAGCGCCGCGAGCGGCGGCACCAGCGGCCCGTAATTGTATTCCGGCGAGGTCAGCCAGGTGTCGACCGTGCTCTGGATCGAATCGTGGAAGAAATACCCGGTGAACCCGAGGCCGGCGGCGAGCGCGATCCACCGCCAAGGCCCGGGCCGCACCTCCGCCGACTGGAAGTCGGCCGCGCCGGCCGACATGCGCGCAAGGCCGGTGGCCATCAGGCACCTGCCAGGGCGGCGTAGACCTGCCCCGTCGCTTCGCTGACGTTGCGCCAGTTGAACCGCCGCGCGATCGCATCGCGATCCACGTGGAAGGTCTCGTAGTTCGCCAGCAGCTTGCGGCCCAGCGCTTCCACGTCGCCGACCGGGAAGTAGTTCGCGGCGGCGAGCTCGATGTCGAGATTCGGCTGGATGTCGCTCAGCAGCACCGGCACGCCGAGATTGGCCGCCTCGAGCGCGGCGATCGGCAGGCCTTCATGCGTCGACGGCAGCACGAACAGGGCGGCATTGCGATAGAGCACGCGCAGGACGGCGTGGCTCTGGAAGCCGCAGAAACGGATGTCATCGCTCTCATGCTGCAGCAGCGATCGTGAGTAGCCATCCGCGTGGTCGGCCGCGCCGGCGATCGCCAGCTTGCAGCCCGGATTGGCCGCCTTGAACGCCGCGATCAGGACATCAAACGCCTTTTCCGGCACCAGCCGCCCGACCGCCAGGACATAGCCGCCCGGCTGCAGGCCGAACTGATCGAGCACGGCGCGCGCATCTTCTTGCGCATCGCCCTCGGGAAACTCGGTGGCGCCGTTCGGGATATAGTCGATCCGCGACCTCAGTCTCGGATGGCGCAGGCGCAGCTCTTCCGTCACCGACTTTGACACCACGATGACGCGGTTGGCGGCGACGGTCGCGCAGCGCTCACCCAGGCGCAGCGCCGCCTTGGCGATGCCGTTCCACTTCTGCCGCTCGAAGTCGCGGCCGTGATGCGTCACCACCAGCTTCATGCCCAGCGCGCGGCCGAGCGGCCCCAGCAACGCCGGGCCGATGCCGTGGATGTGCAGGATCTCCGCCTTCAGCGCAAAGCGCGCATAGAACACGGCGAGCATCGTGTTGCTGATCGCTTCCAGATACTTGTTCTTGATGGCGGGCAGCGGCACGACGCGCACGCCCTGAAACTCGTACTCTCCGCCCGGGATGTACGGCTTCCGTCCGATGATGGTGATGTCGTACTGCTGGCTCAGCGCCTTCAGCCGCGGGAAGATCTGCTCGCAATGCGATTCGATCCCGCCCATGACCCCGGGAATGCCGCGCAATCCGACAACGCAAACGCGGGTTTTAGCCATGCTGGATTCCGGCCCGCCCAGCTTTGGCTGCACCGGCACGCGACCTGCCTGCACCTTGATTGTCCCACTTCCGACGCCACATCTCGCAACCGTGCATTGTTCACCGGGATCGCGAACGAAGGCGGTGACCACTTGGAAACAACACACAGTCGTGGTCGAACACCTCCGCTGCGTCGCAGCAATCTCTTGCTGCAGCGCAACCGTATTATCGGCGAGGTGCCAAATTCGCGCTACCGCTCTGTGGCTTGACACCAAAAAGTCACAGATCGCCGACCAACGGCCCAATCTGGCAGGACCGTCGGTCAACAAGCGCGCGAATGACCGGGAGTTCCCGGGGGTGTCCTGAATATTCCGGAGGTGTTGCTCAGGCGGCGCTGCGGCGCGAGCTGCTTTCCAGGTTCGGCAGCAGCCAGGTGACGAGGCCGATCGCCGGCAGGAACGCGCACAGCTTGAACACCAGCTCGACGCTGGTGAGGTCGGCCAGTTCACCGAGCACCGCGGCACCGACGCCGCCCATGCCGAAAGCGAGCCCGAAGAACAACCCCGCCACCATGCCGACCTTGCCCGGCATCAGTTCCTGCGCATAGACGACGATCGCGGAGAACGCCGACGACAGGATGAGGCCAATCGGAATGGTTAGCGCCACCGCCCAGAACTCGTTGGCGTACGGCAGCGCGGCGGTGAAGGGCAGAGCGCCCAGGATCGAGAACCAGATCACCTTCTTGCGCCCGATCTTGTCGCCGATCGGCCCGCCCGCCAGCGTGCCGAGCGCGAAGGACGCGAGATAGATGAAGAGGTAGATCTGCGCCCGCTGAACCGGCACGCCGAAGTGATCGATCATGTAGAAGGTGTAATAGCTGCTGAGGCTGGCGGTGTAGAAGAACTTGGAGAACATGAGGCCCAAGAGCACGACCAGCGCCACGCCGACCTGCCGGCGCGTCAGCGGGTTCAGCTTCATCGGACGCGGCGCCTTGCGTGCACGGTCGGCCAGATGCGCGCTGTACCAGGCCCCAACCCGCATCAACACCAGGATCGCAACCAACGCGGCGAACGAGAACCAGGCGACCGCGCCCTGTCCGCGCGGCAGCACGATGAAGGCCGCCGCCAGCGGTCCGATCGCCGACCCGACATTGCCGCCGACCTGGAACAAGGACTGCGCCAGGCCATGCCGCCCGCCCGAGGCGAGCCGCGCCACGCGCGAGGATTCCGGGTGGAACACCGACGATCCGGTGCCGACCATCGCCGCCGCCAGCAGCAGCATCGGATAGCTGGCGGCGAAGGACAGCAGCAGCAGCCCGAAGAACGTGGAGCTCATGCCGATGGCGAGCGCATAGGGCTTCGGCTTGCGGTCGGTGTAGAGCCCGATCATCGGCTGCAGCAGCGATGCCGTCACCTGGAACGTGAGGGTGATGAGGCCGACCTGGCCGAAGTCGAGCGCGTAATTTGCCTTGAGCATCGGATAGATCGACAGCAGCAGCGACTGCATCGTGTCGTTCAGCATGTGGCAGAAGCTGATCGCGATCAGCACCGCCAGCGCGGTCTTTTCCGCCGTCTTGTCGTCGTGCCGATGTTCCGCCGCCAGGCTGGTATTGCTCATGGATCCGCTCAAATTGAAGGCCAGTCCATTAGCATACCGACCGGATTTCTGCCTGCTTGCGAAACTGGGCCATTTACTTTCTCGAGTGGGCCAAGCACACTCCCGGCCATGGTCAAGAATGCCGGCCCATCGATGATCTACGAGGATACGCCGCGCCCGGTGGTGGCGGTGGGCAACGACTATCCCCCGGATCACGAAGTCGCGCCGCATCAGCATCGCCGCTATCAGCTGCTCTACGGCGCCCGCGGCGTGATGATGGTGTGGACCGAGCATGGCGCCTGGGTGGTGCCGCCCGCGCAGGGCGTGTGGATACCCTTCGGCGTGCGCCACAGCGTGCGCACCATCGGGCCGGTCACCACCAACAGCATTTTCATCGAGCCGGATGCGATCGCCGGCATGCCTTTTTCCTGCAGCGTGCTCGGCATTTCGCCACTGATGCGCTCGCTGCTGCTCGAAGCCGTCGAGATGCCGCTGGAATATGCGGTCGAGGGTCGCGACGGCCTGATCATGGCACTGTTGCTCGAGGAGGTGCGCCGGCTGCCGATCCTGCCGCTGTCCCTGCCCTTCCCCGAGGACCGCGAGCTGGCGCGCCGCTGCCGCCGCTTCGTCAAGGATCCCAACCCGCACGAGACGATCGACGACTGGGCCGAGAATCTGGGCCAGAGCCGCCGCTCCTTCACGCGCCTGTTCAAGCGCGAGACCGGCATGAGCTTTGCGGCGTGGCAGCGCCAGGCCTGCCTGTTCTCTGCGCTGCCTCGCCTGGTGGCGCGCGAGCCGATCACCCAGGTCGCCCTCGACCTCGGCTACGAAAGCCCCGCCGCCTTCACCACCATGTTCAAGAAAGCGCTCGGTGTGCCGCCCAGCGCGTATGTCGCCGCGCACGACTAGGGGCAGCTATTGCGTCGACAGCGGATGGCGGGCACTGAGCTGCGGTGCGGCACAGCGCGGTGCCTGCAGCATTCCCCAGCCGAAACTCGAATCGCGGCCGCGGGGCCCCAGGTCGCGGGCGTTGGCCTGCAGTCTCTCCTCGGCCTGGAGCGGCGTGACGCCGCACATCTGCACCATGCGCGCAACGGCAGCCGTCACGAACGGCACCGCCAGCGATGTGCCGGAGGTGATCCGGCGCGACGTGGTCGGCAGGTCGATGCCGGGGGCCGCGATGTCGATATAGTCGCCGGTATTGGCGTGTTCATAGGCACCGCCGTCGAGCGACACCGCCGTCACCGCGAACGCCGAGTCGATCGCTGCCGGATAGGCCGGCGGCCCATTCGGTCCACGATTGCCGGCCGCCGCGACCAGGATGACTTTCTCGTGAGACAGCATCGACATCGCGAACTGCACGACCGGATTCTCGGTTTGGGAGGTGACGCTGGCATTGATGACCGTCGCACCCGACCGGACCAGCCAGTCGACCGCTCGCAGGAAGTCGGCGCTGCTCGCCACCGGCCCGCGCTTGCTCTTCTGGAAAATGCTGGCATGGAACAAGGTGGCGCCGCGCAACAGCCCTGCGATGGCCGTTCCGTCCGACTTGCCGACCAACATCGCCGCGATCGCGGTGCCATGCGCCGTATCGGTGGTCGGTGCCTTGCCCGAGGTGAAGCTGCGCTTGACGATGAGCGCGCCCTGCAAAGCAGGATGTGCGAAATCGACGGAACTGTCGATGGCGCCGATGCGAATGCCGGCACCCACGGTCGCGCCATAAGCCTGCCAGCCGATCGATTTCAGGACCCGCTGCCGGTCGCTGAACTTGCCGCGGACTGAGCGCGCGTCGGCCGCGAGATAGAAGGGATCGTCGAGCGCGATGATCCCGTCCGGAAATTCAGCGTGCAGCCGTCTCAGTGCATCGGTCGCCGCGACGCCGCGCGGCGGTGCCGCCGCCATCAGCGACAGCTCGAGCGCATCAAGCCGCTCAACGCTTTCCAGGACGAAGCCGTCGGCGATCAGCCGTGCTTCAAGCAAACGAGACGGGTTGGCAATCAGGAGCCGATCAGGCCGCGCATCGTCTCCAGTCCGGCCGGCGACAGCCGGACCGCCCGCGAACGCGGCAAGCGCCAGGACTATGAAAAAAAACCGTCCCGCGGCGATCACGTAGATCCACCACCCAATACAAGTGCAGCAATGGCATTTCAGTCATGGCAATCCAACCGCGTGTGAAAAGAGTCGTGCGGCATAAAGGGTTCCCGGCGCAGCAGCAATTTTTGGGTGACGTCACATCCCGGTCACCGAACTGTACCGGGATGTCAGGCGTCCAGACGGCTGGAAGACTAGCCGTCGCCGAAATGCTCCATCGGCACGTCGCGCGCGTCACGGATCTCGGCGCTCACCTTCGAGAGATAGGACGCGACCGCGTCGAGTTCGGCGGCGAGCGCCGCGCGATCGGCACTGTAGACCGCCCGGTCGATAAACGCCTGCAGCCGCTCGCGCCCGACCCAGGCGACGTGGCGCGCATATTCCGATGCTGCGATGTGCGGCGGATCCGCGAGAAAGAGCTGGTCGAACCGCGTATAGTCGGGAAAGTCCGGATCGCCGGGCACATAGCCGTTGACCATGGTGATGCGCTCGGCCGCGCGCCGCAGGCCGGTCGCGCGGTGCACCACCATGTTGCCTTGCTGCAGCACGGCGTAGCCGGCGCCCGGCAGGCACGGCGTGATCGTGCGATCGGCCGGCAGCGTCTGCCCGGCACGATGCAGCGCCTTGGCTTCGTGCCTGGTTCCCATGAAATACTGGAACTCGCCGCCTTCAACCGCATTCGGATCGGTCACGAACATCACGTAGTCGATGCGCAACGTGTCGACATGCCATTTGTCGACATTCTCGCCAAGCTTCAGCGGATTGTAGTTGAGGTGTCCCAGCTGATGCGGGATCGAGTGCGGCATCACCGGCGCGCCGCAGATCTCCGAGATCCAGTGCGTCACCTCGGGCGACAGGCAGAGATCGCGCAGGAACCGCGACTGATAGGCACCGCCGCGCACCATGCGGGAGATCCGCTCCACGCCGCGGATGTAGGGCGCGAGGCTGCGCGCCACCTCCAGCAGGCAAGCCACGCCTTCGTCGCTCAGGACGCGGAAGCAGGAGGTGATGCCGAGCTCGGTCGGGCAGGTCGCGATCTCTTCCGGCGAATAACCCAGGTCGCGCAGAGTGGCGATGCTGTCGGGACGCTCGAGTGCCAGATGACGCGCCGGCTCGAACACCGGCTCGCGCTCCAGGACGGGAAAGCCGTCAGGGGAAATAGTCGGAAACGTCAAGGAATTGGCGCGTGCCATGGCCGGATCCTCAGGAGAGACCCGCCAATGGTGAGCTAAGATCAATCCAACGGCAAATTGATACTTCATGCCATATCCATTAAATCTATTCATATGAAGATTGGCTGGCACCACTTCACGATGCTGATGACCATCCGCGGCACTGGCTCGGTGTCGGCAGCGGCGCGCGCCCTGGGGCTGACGCAGTCCGCGGCGACGCATCAGGTAAAGGAAGCGGAACGTCGCCTCGGCGTTGCACTTCTGGTCCGGCGCGGCCGCTCGGTCGCCTTGACTCGTGCTGGCGAGAATCTCGCCGACGCCGCAGCGGCCTGCTCTCCCGTCCTGGCGGAAGCGGAAGCCAGGGCGCAGGAGCTTGGCCATGGCGATGCGCCGCGGCTGCGCATCGCCGTCGGATTGCAGGATGGCATGCTGTGGGCGAGCGATCTGTTCGCCGCGCTGGGGCAGCGCGAAAGCCCGATCCGGCTCGATCTGGTTCAGACCGGCAAGGACACGCCGGTGCAGCTCCTCCAGCAGGGAAAGGTTGAAG
>Ga0070674_100002580_pt1 | contig 10032 bp, 5 predicted proteins | sample KBSM33metaG_FD_65344 | JGI IMG/M metagenome (GOLD analysis project Ga0070674, IMG submission 65344) | Miscanthus rhizosphere microbial communities from Kellogg Biological Station, Michigan, USA - KBS M3-3 metaG | ecosystem: Host-associated > Plants > Roots > Rhizosphere > Soil ...
GGCGATGCGGTGACGCGAGCGAATGGATGGTCGTCGACGTGGCTCTTCCAGATCAAAGCGCCCGTGGTCGCGTCGAGCGCGTAGATGTTTGCGGCACGATCGCCGACGAAAGCCACGTACCGATTCCCTGAGTCGAGCCGCGCGATCGTGATCGCAGCGCGGACCGCGGCGTCCGCGGTGAACGTCCAATGCACGCATCCGGTGGCTGCGCTCAGCGCGTATACCGTGCCGCTCTGCGTCCCGACAAACACGCGGCCTCCCGCGATCGACGGCTGGCCGTCGGCGCTGAGCTCACCAGGGAATCCGAACGCCCATTTCAGTTTGAGCTTCGGCACGTCGCCGGCGGAGAGTCCGGACATCTTGCCGTCCTGATAGCGGGTGTTCTGCGTGTTCGCGCCCCAGCCGTTCCACTGCGGTCCCGTCAGCGGGTTCGCGAACTCGCCGGCGACGGCGCGGCACATCGCCTGCGGCGACGGCTTCGTGCTGAACGCTGCCGAGAAGGTCTTTCCCGTGACGAATTCGGCGATCGCGCGGCGTTCAACGCCGGTGCGGCCGCTGGCCATCGACAGCATCGGGCCGCTCTCCATCGCCATCAGCACGCGCTCCGGCGTCATGGCCTGAAGCACGTCACGCGCCGGCGCGCGGCCAGCGCCCGTGTCGTGACACGAGGCGCACAGTTGCTTGTACATCGTCGGGCCGTCATCGGCCGCGGCAGGGAACGTGATTGCCAGGAGGATGGTGGCGAAAATCGACGAACGCAGGATGGTTCGCATGTGTTCCGCTCCGATATTGGTCCGGCTGCCCTCGACTCCGCTCGGGCCAGGGAAGACGGACGCTACGTTGTACTGGCGGGTCTAACCTGGCCTGAGCCATGTCGAAGGCAGACCCGTCGTCGAAGGGCGGCCCAAAACCAGGCGCGTCTGAGGACGCGCCTCTACTGGAGTGCTGACGGGCGCGCCGTCAGCACCTGTCGGATAGCCGCCGCCGTATCCGGAGAACTGACGATGTTCATGCCGCGCTGGATGCCTTCAGCGATCTTGAGCGGCGTGAATCCCTTGCTGTTGGGGCGATTCCACACATCGACGCGTGCGCCTTTGTCGGCGAGGTAGTGCACGACCGTCGGCACGTGCTTGTAGGCGGCGCCGTGCATCGCGGTCTCGCCGTTCTTGTCGACCGCGTTCAGATCGTTGCCGAAGTCGAGTGCGACTTTCACCGCGTCGAGCACTTCGGGTTCCGTGCCGGGATCCTCGCCTGGAGCGTTGGTGCCGAGGCCCGCGGCGACCATCAGGGCCGTCGAGCCATCTTCGTTTGTGAGCAGCGGATTCGCGCCGAGCTCTGCGAGCAGCTTCATCAGCGGCGCATCCGCGGTGCGTGCGGCGAGCAGGAACGGTGTGGCGCCGATCGAATTGAGCGTGGTCACGCCCATGTTCGGCTTCTTCGTCGCGCGCGCATCGAGCATGGCGCCTTTTGCGGCGAGCTTCCGCACGAACGTCAGGGAGTCCATCGTCCCGGATCCCTGGGGCGCGGGGTTGTTGCTGCCGGCGATACCGGCCTTCCGCACCCACGAGACCTGATGTAAGGCGGTGAATCCCTGAGGCGCGGCGTTCGGATCGGCACCGCGATCGAGCAGCCAGGCGGCGAGCTCATAGTGGGCATTCGCCGCTGCGAGCAGGAATACGTTCGGGCCCATGTCGGGAGGCGGTGGTGTTGGAGCGTTCGCGGCCTGGCGTCTGCGGATCGGCAGCCAGTCGTTCATGTCGGCACCGGCTGTGATCAGCGCCTCCACGGCAGCGATCCGACCTTCGCGCGCGGCGAACAGAATCGCCGTGAATCCGCCGTTCGATCGCGCGCTCACGTCGGCTCCACGGGCGACCAGTGCGTCAATGACGGGCGCATGCCCTTCAGCGGCGGCCCACATCAGCGCGGTCTGACCGCGCCACTGTTCCTTGGCGTTGGGATCGGCCTTGTGTGCGAGGAGCAGGTTGACTGCGTCGACTTTGCCCGTGCGTGCAGCGACCATCAGCGCCGTCTCGCCTTCGTCAGACGCGGCCGAGGCGTCTGCTCCGGCCTCGATCAGCGTCCCGATGGTGGCGGCGTTGCCATTGAGCGACGCCAGCCACAATGGGGTCGCGCCGTAGCGATTCGGGGTCTTGACGTTGGCGCCGGCTCGAATGAGGAGCTGCACGATCTCTCCAGCGTCGCGCTCGACCGCCCAGTGCAGGGCCGTCGTCCCATCTGCCTGCACCGCGTTCACGTCCGCTCGCTTGTCAAGGAGCGTGCGAACGGCTCCGAAGTCGTTCGCCTTGACCGCGTCGATCAGCCGATTCTGAGCCGACGCGGTGGTGACGCTAAGTAGGACGACCACCAGCAGGCTCGCACCGCGAACCTTGAACCGCGAATTCAGAACCGAACCTGAACACGAACCGAGAAGCGAGAACCGGGAAGTTCGAACGACAGCACTCATGGCGGAGCCTAGACGTTCAGCGGTTGCAGATCAGAAACGCGTCCCGTGCTGTCAACGAACGTGTCGAGGTGCACGCCGACCTTGTCGAGCAGCGACAAGTGCAGGTTGGCGAGCGGCGTCTGCTTGTCGAAACGGATGTGGCGCCCACCTTTGAATTGGCTGCCTCGTCCGCCGGCGACCACGATTGGCAGATTCGTGTGATCGTGGACGTCGGGGTTGCCCATGCCGCTGCCGAGCAGGTACAGCGTGTGATCGAGCAGCGATCCATCTCCGTCCGGGGTCGCCTGCATCTTCTCGATCATGTAAGCGAAGAGCGACACGTGATGCGCGTTGATTTTCGCGAGCTTGACGAGCTTGTCAGGGCTGTTGGTGTGATGCGAGATCGGATGGTGCGGCTCGGGCACGCCGATATGCGGATAGGTGCGGGTGCTCGTCTCGCGCGCCATCTGGAAGGTGATGACGCGGGTGACGTCTGCCTGAAGCGCCAGCAGCTGCAGATCGAACATCAACCGCACGTGGTCTTCCCATACAGACGGGACGCTTGCCGGACGCTCGAGATCGGGCAACGCCGCGGCGTCGCTCTGCTCCGCGCGTTGAATGCGTCTCTCCACCTCGCGCACCGAATCGAGGTACTGCCCCACGCGGACGCGGTCGCTGACGCCAAGCTCGCGCCGGAGGCGTGCCAGGTCGCTGGTCATCCAGTCGAGGATGCTTCCGCTTTTCTTGAGCTCGGCTCGTCGTCGTTCCGGGCTCCCGCCGTCGCCGAACAGCCGCTCGAAGACGACGCGCGGATCCGCTTCGGTCGGCAGCGGTGTCGTCGGGGACGACCAGGACAGGTTGTTCTGGTAGGCGCACGCGTATCCGTTGTCGCAGTTGCCGACCTGAGCGATCAGATCGGTGCCGACTTCGAGAGACGGAATCTGCGTGTCGCCGCCAAGCGCTCGCGCGGCGATCTGATCCACCGTCGTGCCGAGCTCGTAGTCGCTGCCCTCGGTGCGCTTCGCGCGCGAGCAGCTGAGGAACGCGCAGTTGGACGAGGCGTGGTTCCCCGTGGTGTAGGCGTTCCGCAGTTCGAGGTTGCTCACCACCGTGATCTGATCGAGTACCGGCGTCAGCGCAAGGAGAGAGGGAGACAGCTCGGAGATGCGCCCTTCGGTCGCCGGCGTCCACGCCGCCGCGTTCATGCCCATCGGGATATAGACGTATCCCAGGCGTCGAATCGAGCTCGCGAGCTGCTGCGCCCGGAGCGGCGACAACGCCGGAATCATCGCGTCGAGGAGCGGCAGCGAGAGGGCGGTGCCCAGACCGCGCAGGAACGCGCGACGCGGGAGGGCCGTCTTCGTGACGATCATTGCGACATCCTCATCTGAAACGGATCACTTGAGACGATGCCGAGCACGAGGGAGGAGAACCGATAGTCCTGTGCGCGCGCGCCGGTGACGATCTTGCGAACCGATGGTGCGTCGTAGTACTCGAGGCCGCGGCCGAGGCCGTAAGTCAAAAGCTTTTCGGTGAGCGTCCCGACGAACATCTCCGGTTTGCGAAGGAGAGCCGTGCGCAGACCGCTCATGCCGCTGAACGTCGAACCGTCAGGCAGGCCACCGGAGGGGTCAACGGCGCCGCCTGATTCGGTGCGAAGGCGCCATCGGCCGATCGCGTCGAAGTTCTCCATTGAGAGACCGGCGGGATCCATCAATTGATGGCATCCGGCGCAGGCGGGACTCGCGCGATGCTGCGCCATTCGTTCCCGCATCGAGAGCACGCGTCCTTCGACGTCCGTGTCTTTGAGCGGCGGGACGTTCTGCGGCGGCGGCGGAGGCGGTGTCCCGACGATGTTCTCGAGGATCCACTTGCCGCGGAGCACAGGCGACGTGCGGTTGGCGTACGACGTCACCGTCAGCACGCTGCCCTGGCCGAGGATCCCGCCGCGCACGCTGTCGTTGTCGAGCGAGACGCGCCTGAACCTGCTGCCATACACGTTCGGAATCCCGTAGTGTTTGGCCAGTCGCTCGTTCACGAACGTGTAGTTCGCGCGGAGCAGGTCGAGCGCGCTGCGGTCCTCGCGCATGATGCTGTCGACGAACAGTTCCGTCTCGCGCCGGAATGCCTGACGCAGGTTGTCGTCGAAGTCCGGGAACGCTCGCGCGTCTGGGCTTGCCGCCGCGAGATTCCGCAGATACAACCACTGGCCGGCGAAATTCGAGACGAGCGCATCAGCCTTGGGGCTGGCGAGCATGCGCTTCACTTGCTGCTCCAACGTCGCCGGGCGATTGAGTCTGCCTGCGATCGCGAGATCCAGCAGCTCATCGTCGGGGACGCTGCTCCACAGGAAGAACGAGAGCCGCGAGGCGAGCTCGACGTCGTTCACGCGGTAGGGAGTCTGGGCTGCCACACCCTTGGGATCGCGCTCGATGCGGAACAGGAACTCGGTGCTGGCGAGCACCGCGCGGAGCGCCATCTCGACGCCGGCGTCGAAGCCGTCGTCGGCCTTCGCCTCTTTGTAGAACCGCATCGGAGCATCGATATCGGCAGCGGTCACTCCTCGCCGGAATGCTCGTCGCGCGACACTCGACACGATCTGCCTCGCGCATCCATCCTCGGCATCACCTGGCGAAGAGTTTTTCGAGTCCCGAGTCCCGGATCCCGAATCCCGGAAGTTCGGCTTGCAGACGAAGAGTCGGCGACGGCTCGGCGTCTCCGTAACTGTTCCGGCGTCGAATGGACCGGCGATCGATACCGAGTAGAGCGCGATTTGCACGCGCGGGTGCCGGTCCATGTTGAAGTGCGCGAGGCTCGGCTGGCGTTCGGTCTCTTCGAGCGCGAACGTCTTCCTCGGGAACGTGACACCGACTTCGTGCGGACCGGCGCTGACGTGGATTCGCGTGTGCAGGTCTTTGTCGACCGCTTCGTCGGCGTAGTAGATCCCGGACTGGTTTCGATTCGGCTTCACACCGAAGATCTGCACGCGCTGCCCATCGAGCGTCAGCTCCACCTGCTGCGGCTCGGTCAGCCCCTCGACGTTCTCGTTGCGGTCGCGCGACAACCGGATCTGGATTTCGTAGGTGCCCTCGAGTGGGAAGTTGTACGAGACCGCAGTGCCGCCGCGCGATCCGAGGGGAAGGCCTTCGAGGTGATCCTCCTGCGTGAGATCAGACGGCAGGATGACGACGTGGCTCGCCGGCGACGGGAGCGGCCCGCCGACTGCGGCGCGACTCACTTTTTGTGCGGCGGCCAGATAGCGCTCGAGCAGCGTGGGCGATAGCTCGCCATTCGCCACGTTATCGAATCCATGGCTCGCATCGTCTTTGGGAAGGAGAGCCGAGACGTCGACGTCGAGATCGAGGATGTCGCGGATCGCGTTCTGGTATTCGACGCGGCTCAGGCGGCGGAACGTGTCCGTGCGGCCGGGATTCGGATGTGAGGCCGCGGCCGCATCGAGAGACGATTCCAGATCCGAAACGAGCGCGTTGTAAGTCGTCTCGTCCGGGCGCGGCAGTCCGGCGGGAGGCATCATCCGTCCGCGTAGTTTGCGAACGACCTTCTCCCACGTGGCGGCGTCCGATGCCGGGCGCGCCGCGTCGAGCCCGGCGAGCACGAGTCCGCCGGCTTTCACCCTGTCGTTGTGACAGGTGGCGCAGTAGCGATCGAGTGTGGCTTGGTGAGGAGACGCAGCGACGGACGAAGCGCTGGCTGGTGGCTGCTGGGGCTCACCGGCGCGCAACACGACGGATGCCACGAGACATGCGGCCGAGGCGGCGATACACGCAGTCCAGCGCTTGTTCATGGAGTGCCCAACGGCGATACCTTAGGCGGCCCTAGAGGCATGCGCAAGCGATTTCTGTTTACTCCGACACACCGAGGCACAGAGGCACACAGCCTCTGTGTGTCGTGATCATTTGTTGGCGTCGCCCGCCCGCGCACCGCTCAAAATGTTCCGCATCGAGTTGTTTCCCTCGTGGCAGGCGTACTCGAACATGCCGTCGGGCTGGGGTTCCAGTTCGAGCGCAGCGGTCCATGGCGCGGTCCAGGTGTGCGCGTCCTCGGCCGTAACCTCGTAGCGCAACCCGCTGCCGACTCGCTTGAAGCGTTCGACGAGATGCAGCGTGTCGCGCGAGCCGCGATAGTTAGTCTTGTCGCTCAGGTTCCTGACGTCCACGACCAGCGTGTCGCCTTCCCAATGTCCGCGCGAATCGCCGAAGTAGCCGTTGACGCTTGTGCCCAAGTGGGGTGAACCGTCCGTACGGATGATGCGCGTGTCGTGAATCATCTCGTAGGTCACCGCGACCACGCCGGGCGCCTGCACGATCTGGACATTGGCGTTGTAGACCGTCGGGAAGATTGCGCTCGGCATTCCTCGACTGATGCAGCGCACCCACAGGCTCAAGTCCTGTGGCCGGTCGGCGCCGTTCTCGCCCGAGAGGGGCGCTCGCGTTTGCCGCGACTGTGCCTCCTTCGTGAGCGGTGGCACGCGGCCGTCCGGTGGATCGATCACGAGTGAGGTTCGGCGGGAGATCTTCCTGCGCTCGAGCCAGTGTGGTGGCGGTGATGTGGCCGAGCCCACTTGTCCGGCATTGGAGCGATCGGCGGTTTCGACATCGAAGTCGGAGTTGTCGCTCTGAAGCTGACGCTCTGATTGCGACTGGCGCTGTCTGAACTCGTCGTCGGAGAGGACCTGACGTGTGCCGTACTCGCGCGGCCGTTCGAACGGCACACTGAGCTCGGCTTCCGCCGTCCACGTGCCTTGCAGATCGGGCTCGCCCCATGGCGTCAGCGCCGGCTTGTTCCCCTGGCCGATGACAAGCACGCCGTGAACGAAGACGAAGCCCGCGAAGGACGCCAGCAAACGTGTTCGTGTCATGTCGTACTCCTTATGCAGTGTCGCAGCCTTTGGTCCTGATCGAATTCTGCAGCCGCGTGAAGCGTTGATCTCCCCTGAACGTGTCCATCTTGGGATCGACGTCGATGGAGTAGAGGAACGCAGAGTTCTCGTCGAACGCCCGCTCGATTTCCTTGAACGCTTCCTCACGTTCACCGAGCGCATCGCGCAGGACCGCCACGTACAGGGCATCGGCGTAGTCGGTGTCACGGCGATGCTCGAGCTCGTCGAGGATGGCGCGAGCTTCGCTCGTGCGTCCGAGTTTGGCGAGACACGTGCCTTCGAGCGCGCGCATCCACGGCAAGTCGCCGGACATGATCGCGCCGAGCTGGTATTGCTCGAGCGCGTCCTCGAGGCGTCCGGAAAACTCCAGCGCCTGCGCGTAATTGGCGCGACTGATCTGCAGGTACGGATGCAACTCCACGGCTTTGCGTCCGATCTCGACCGCCTTGTCGAACTCGCGGCGCCACACGCGGACGTTGACCTCGGCGGGCGGCAACGTCGGTAGCAGTGGATCGGCCTGATACCCCTGTGTGACGAGCTCCAGCGCCCGATCGAGTTGACCGAGCGTCCCGCACATCAGGGCCATCCGGACGTGCACCGTTGCGAACGCCGGCTTGTCCTGGAGCGCCCGGAGGAACTCGCTTTCCGCCTCGTGCGGGCGATGCTCGAACATGTGCAGGCCGTGCGCGCGGTTGCAGCGCAACTCCGGTGTGAGCGTGCCCTGCTCGACGGCGCGATTGTGTGCGTCGATGAAACGCGGGTAGACCTCGACCGGCGCGCAGATCCCGAATGTCGCCTGCATCAGGTAACACGTCGACAACCCCTCGAACGCGCGGAAGTCGCCCGGGCACTGGCTCGCGGCCTGATGAAAACAGTCGATCGCCCGTTCAGCGCCTTCCTTCGTGCGCCTGCTTGCGAAATGCCAGCCCTTGCGCACGAGCTCGTCCGAGGTGGGGACCACGAGGCTGTAACCCACCTTGGGTCGATGCACGATCCAGCGGCCGTACTCACCGAGGACTTTCTTCACTTCACCGACAGTCACGTCGACGGTGTGTCGTGACACGAACGTGCCCTGCCACGCCTCCGCGATCATCTGGTCGTACCCGAGCGGTCGCCCGCCATGCTGCAGCAGGACGCGCAACACCTGCAGCGCCTGAGGGCGCAGGCGGACGTCGGCGTTGTCCCGCGACAGGCGCGCGGTCATGCCATCGAAGGTGAAGGGGCCGAACGTAAACTGCGCCATTCCAGCGAATGAATCTGACCTGTTTGCGAGAGCCCGGTCAAGCGTTGCGGCTTCTCAGTAGTAGGCAGTATGCGGTAAGCGGTATGCGACTAATAGCGCTACCGCCTATAGCCTACGGCCTACTGCATACTGCGATTATGCCGACATCCCCACTCCAGCCCAACCGGCAAGCACCGCTCGCGATGGATGCCGAACGCTTCAGAGCCCTCGGCCACGCGCTCGTCGACCAGATCGCCGCGTCTCTCGACGCGATTCCGCGTGGGCCTGTCACGAAAAACCGGACGCCCGCGGCGGTCCGCGAGGCGCTCGGGTTGAATGGAAAGTTGCCGGCGCAAGGAACGGATGCCGCCACGTTGCTGACCTCGACGACGAGGCAGCTGTTCGAGCATTCACTCTTCAACGCGCATCCGAGATTCTGGGGATACATCACGTCATCGCCCGCGCCCATCGGCATCCTGGGTGAGCTCATCGCGTCAGCGCTCAATCCCAACGTCGGCGCGTGGACGCTCTCACCCGCGGCCAGCGAGATCGAGGCGCAAACCGTCCGATGGATCGCGGAACTCGTCGGCTATCCCACGGATTGCGGCGGGATCTTTGTCAGCGGCGGCAACATGGCCAATTTCGTCTGCTTCTTCGCGGCACGCGCGGCACGCGCCGGGTGGGACGTCAGGCGCGACGGCCTTGCGACATCTGGCAGGCAGTTGCTCGTCTACGCCTCGGCAGAGACACACACATGGATTCAGAAGGCCACCGATCTCGCCGGCCTTGGCACATCAGCGATTCGCTGGATTCCGACCGACGATCGTTCGCGGATGGACGTGACGCAGCTTGAACGGCGCATTGACGAAGACATTGCCGTCGGCCATGTGCCGCTCGTCGTCATTGGCACCGCAGGATCAGTTAGTACTGGGGCCGTGGATCCACTCACCGAGATCGCGCGCATCTGCAGAGAACGCTCGATCTGGTTCCACGTCGATGGCGCGTATGGCGCCCTTGCTGCCGCGGTTTCAACCGCCTCGGACGATCTGCGCGCACTGAGCCTTGCTGACTCGGTTGCCGTCGATCCGCACAAGTGGCTGTACGCGCCGATCGAAGCCGGATGCTCGCTGGTGCGTGATCCGGCCGCACTGCGCGCCGCGTTCTCCTATCACCCCGCGTACTACCACTTCGACGAGCAGGGCATTAACTATGTCGACTACGGGCCGCAGAACTCGCGCGGTTTCCGCGCGCTCAAAGTCTGGCTCGCGCTGAAGCAGGTCGGCGCAGACGGTTACCGCGCGATGATCGCCGACGACATGGCGCTCTCGCGCGATATGGCGGCCGCGGTGGCACGCGAGCCCGACCTGGAGCTGATGACGCAGGCGCTGAGCATCGCCACGTTCAGATTTGTCCCGGCCGATCTCCGATCGCGAGTAGGAGAGACGAGCACCGAAGAGTACCTGAATC
>Ga0070674_100002581_pt1 | contig 10030 bp, 7 predicted proteins | sample KBSM33metaG_FD_65344 | JGI IMG/M metagenome (GOLD analysis project Ga0070674, IMG submission 65344) | Miscanthus rhizosphere microbial communities from Kellogg Biological Station, Michigan, USA - KBS M3-3 metaG | ecosystem: Host-associated > Plants > Roots > Rhizosphere > Soil ...
CGATCTTCGGCGACGGCAGCCAGCAGCAGGGCAGCGGCATCGTCGGCGCATTGCTCGGCGCCGGACGGCGCATCCTGACCGGTGAAAGCCTGTTCATGACGGTGTTCACCAATCAGGCCGCCGGTGTTCATCGGCTGGCGTTCGCAGCGCCCTATGCGGGCCGCATCGTCCCGCTCGATCTCGCGGCACTCGGCGGCACGCTGGTCTGCCAGAAGGATTCATTCTTGTGCGCGGCGCGAGGCGTGTCGATCGGAATCGCGTTCCAGAAGAAGATCGGCGTGGGACTCTTCGGTGGTGAAGGCTTCATCATGCAGCGGCTGCAGGGTGACGGACTCTGCTTCGTCCACGCCGGCGGTATGGTGCATGCGCTGGACCTCTCCCCAGGCGAATCGCTCCGAGTCGACACCGGCTGTCTCGTCGCGCTGCAGCCATCGGTGCAGTACGACATTCAGTTCGTCGGCAAAGTGAAAACGGCCCTGTTCGGCGGGGAGGGCCTCTTCTTTGCGACGTTGACCGGTCCCGGTAAGGTCTGGCTCCAATCGCTTCCGCTCAGCCGTCTGGCCGATCGATTGATGAAAGCTGCGCGGAGCGGCCATCGACAGGAAGAAGGGTCCGTGCTCGACAAGGCATTCGGACTCGGAAATCTCATCGACGGCGACTGAGTGCGGCAGCGGCGATGGCACGTCCGGCGACTGCGCCGGACGCCCACGCCCATTGAAAATTAAAGCCGCCGAGGCGTCCGTCCACGTCGAGGATCTCGCCGGCGAGATAGAGACCGCGACGGACGCGCGAGGCCATCGTGGCTGGATCTATCTCCGTCAGCGAGACGCCGCCAGCCGTGGCTTCAGCCACGTCGAACCCGCGGCTGCCGCGAATGCTCAGCGGCAGTCCACTGAGCGCGTGCGCCAGACGCCGGCGGTCATCGCGCGTGAGATGCGCGAGCGTCACATCGTCGGCGACCCCGGCGTGCATCCGGAGTTGCGTGGCCAGTGACGCCGGTACCCATTCCGACAGAATCCCGTCGACCGACGCACGCGGCCGCTCTCGCGCCGCGTCCGAGAGGTCGCCGTCGATGGCGTCGAACTGGCGTCCGGGACGGAAGCTCACGCGAATCTCGACGTGACGTCGTTCGAGCTCCGCGCGGTGCCAGTGCCGCGACGCGTCCAGCACCGCCGGACCGCTGACGCCGACGTGCGTCCAGAGCAGAGGACCACTCGTGCGCACGGCGACGCGGCCGTCGACCACGACGGCGATCTCCACATCCACGGTGACGCCCGCGACGTGTTGATGCAGACCGTCCTGCAGGAGCAGCGGAACGAGCGCGGGAATTGGCTCCACGAGGTGGTGTCCGAGATCGCTGGCGAAGCCGTATCCTGCCCCGGTGCTTCCGGTCTTGGGAACCGATCGCCCACCCGTCGTCAGGACGAGCCGTTGGCTGGTCAGCCTGCCGCGCGCACCGACGACCGCGAACTGCTCGCCATCGTCAATGACCTGGTCCACCCGCCAGCCGGTCTCGATCTGCACGCCGACGGCAGCCGCCTGTGTCAGGAGGGCGTCGAGGACCACGCGCGCAGCGTTGGCATCAGGAAACAACTTGCCGCGCGCTTCCTCGTGAAGCGCGACACCCGCGTCGGCGAAGAAGCCGACGGTGTCGTCTACTGTCCACGCGTTGAGGACCCGCGCGATCGTGGATCGGGATCCGCCCCAGAAGTCCGCGGCGGTGACCGCACGGTTCGTGACGTTGCAGCGGCCGCCGCCGCTGATCAGGATCTTCGCTCCGAGGCGCTTGGCGCTGTCGACGACAGTGACGCGCACACCACCGCGGGCGGCCATGATGGCCGCCATGAGGCCCGCGGCGCCGCCCCCGACGACAATGCACTCGGACGGAGCGGTCTCGGCCGGAATCAGAGATTCCCCTGCCGGATCTCCTCGGCCAGGTAGTCGGTCGCGCGCCACGAGAGGGCGAGGATCGTCAATGTCGGATTCTTCTCGCTGGCACTCGTGAACGCCGAGCCATCCACGACGAACACGTTCTTCACTTCGTGCATCTGATTGAAGCGGTTCAACGCAGACCGCTTGGGATCTTCGCCCATGCGGCAGCAGCCGTGCTCGTGGATCGCCGATCCGTTCGAATCGAGCTCGCCGCGTGTGAAGTGCACCCACTCGATGCCGGCAGTCTTGCCGATCTCTTCGAGCGTGTCGTAGATGTGGTCCGTCATCTTCCGCTCGTTTTCGCGGATGCGATAGTCGATCTTGAGCATCGGCAAGCCGAAGCGATCCGGCTGTGATTCATCCGTGGTGATGCGGTTGTCGGCGTACGGCAGCGTCTCACCGAAGGGGTGCAGCTCGACCCAGGCAGGGAATTGCTGCTTGATCTCTCGTTTGAGATCCGCGCCGAAGCCAGGCAGGCTACGGCCGACTGTCGGAAGGTTGCTCGGGATGCAGCCGGTGTTCCAGAACTGCATCTGGTAGCCCCGCAGGAACGGCAGGTTCTGCCGCTCGTTCGTGAACCGGCGCATGTAGATGTGTTCGCCGCCGATGCCGCGATCGTGCTGGAAGCCATTGCCCACGAGCCGCGGGAGAAATCCGCTGACGTGCACGCGGATTTGCTCACAGAGATAACGGCCGATCACGTCGGATCCGTTGCCAATCCCATTCGGGAACTGCGTCGACTTGGAGTTGAGCAGGATGCGGGTGGTATCCACCGCGCTCGCCCCCATCACGACGACCTTCGCATAGACCTGGTGCTCGGCCCCCGTCTGGCGGTCGAAATACTGGACGCCTTCGGCGACGCCCTTGTCGTTGACCAGAATGCGTCCGACCACGGCATTCGATCGGATCTCGAGCTTGCCGGTCTTCAGCGCAAACGGCAGCAGATGGTCGGCGGAGCAGAAGAACGACGCCGTATCGCACCCCGCGCCGCAGTTGCCGCAGTAATGGCAGGCTGGGAAGCCTCTCACGGGCTTCGTCATATTCGCGCGCCGGCCGTGGACCATCGGCAGGTTCAGCTTGTCGAACGCCTGCCACAGCAGCCGTTCGCCGCATCGCGGTGTGGGCGGCGGCAGCAGCACCTTGCTCCCGGGCAGCGACTCGGCATCGTCGTCGCCGCCATTGACACCGATCAGCTGCTCGACCTTGTCGTAGTAGGGGGCAACGTCCTTGTACTCAATCGGCCAGGGAATCTCCCAGCCGTCGCGTGCGGGCCCCTTGAAGTCGAGATCCGCGTATCGCAGGCTCACGCGCCCCCACACGTTGGTCTTGCCGCCGTGGCCCCACACCCGAATCAGCTCGAAGGGCCGATCTGGCGGTGTCAGGTACTTGCCTTCGCCCTTTGTCGTGTCCAGAAAGAATTTTGGCGCGTGCTCACCGCGTGCTTCCCGTTCACGCGCCTCCCACGGCTGGACGTGCGTCCAGAAGTTGGCGCGGTCGAACTTCGACCCCGCATCGAGCAACAGCACGTTTATCCCTTTGCTCGTCAGGTTCCAGGCCGCCATCCCGCCGGAGGCGCCACTGCCAACGATGACGACGGGGTAGACCTTGCGGGGGCGAATGACCTGCATGGACGCATACTAACGCTGGGCGGCCCAAGCTGAAAGCCCGCGCCAGGCGCGCTTCGGCGCGGCCTCGCCATAGCGTGTCGATGGCCGAAGGGTCCGACACGCGGCGGCGGGCAAGGTAAGCTGTAACCGTCCATGACATCAGAGACGGTCCACCTCGACGGGCACATCATCGATTCGCAGACGCTCTCCAGGGTGCTCGACGTGATCCTGCTGCAGGGCGGCACGTACGAGATCACGACGTTCCGGATCGGCACGAAGCGCGAGGAGCCGAGCCACGCGGAGATCGTCGTCCGCGCCGAGGATACCGGCACGCTGCATCGCATCCTGCAGGACATCGGTCAGCTGGGGGCCACCTCGCCTGCGCATGAAGCCCGGGCCGAGGAGGCGCCGGCTGACGGCGTCTTTCCAGCGGATTTCTATTCGACGACGAATCTCGAGAGCTTTGTCCGGATGCGCGGGCAGTGGACGCCGATCGAACGGATCGAAATGGACTGTGGCGTCGTGCTCGACGCCAGCGGCGACACGCCGCGCGCCATCTGCACGCCGATGCATCGCGTGCGGAAGGGCGATCGCATTCTCGTCGACGAGCTGGCGGTCAAGGTCGTTCCCGCGCCGCGCAAGGACCCCTTGCACGTCTTTGGCTTCATGTCGAGCGACGTCTCGGCGGAACGGCCGAAGGAGTTGACGGTGGCGGCCGTCGCGCGCGGTATGGCAGAGGCGCGCCGTGAAGGCAAGCGGATCCTGTTTGTCGGTGGACCGGCCATCATTCACACGGGCGCCGGGATCTATCTCGAGCAGCTCGTCGCGAGCGGCTGGATTGACGTGCTCTTCGCAGGCAACGCGCTCGCCACGCACGACATCGAATCCGCGCTGCTCGGCACCTCGCTCGGCATCCAGCTGCGGACGGGCGTGCCGATGGCAAGCGGCCACAATCACCATCTCCGCGCGATCAACACGATCAGGCAGGCTGGCGGCATCCGACAGGCCGTGGAGCAGGGCCTTCTCACGCGAGGCGTGATGCACGCCTGTGTGGCCCACGGCGTCGATTACGTACTCGCGGGCAGCATCCGCGACGATGGTCCGCTCCCCGATGTCATCACCGACGTCGTACGGGCGCAGGACGCCATGCGGGAGCGCGTCAAGGGCGTCGGCCTCGCGATCATGGTGGCCACGACCCTTCATTCGGTGGCGACCGGAAATCTGCTGCCGGCGTCCGTCCAAATCATCTGCGTCGACAACCACATGGAAACCATCACCAAGCTGATGGACCGCGGCACGCATCAGGCGTTTGGACTGGTGACCGACTGTCAGTTCTTCCTGAAGGAGCTCGCCGCGAGGACCGCGACAACCTGACGCCCGAGGGGTTGTTCACACCTGCCGTCCGTTTCGCACCCTCGCACCCGTTCGTCGTGATTCACGTTCGCACGCGCAACGCCGATTGAGGACGTATGGCTATTTCCGCGGTCGGTCAGGCAGGCGCCACTGCCGGCGTCTCGGGCGGGCGATACTCGGATATCGACCGCGTCGTGGCGGTGCTGCGCAAAACGAAAGACGTGAATCAGTCGCAGGCCGAAGGTCTCGTCAAGCTGATTGAAGACTCGACCAAAGTCATCGGCAGGAATCTCGACGTCTACGCCTAGCGGCTACCATCCGCCGGTCTGCTCGAGCACGATGTCGGTCATCGCGCGGATCCACTGCGGACGATCGTTGAGGCCCTTCACGAGCTCCAGCGATTCTCCACCCGCCGCGCGGAACTGCTCGACGGCGACCTCTCCGATCTCATCGATTGTTTCGAGACAGTCGGCGGTGAACCCTGGACAGATCGCCATCACATGACGCACCCCGCTCCGCGCGAGGCTGGCGAGCGTCTCGTCCGTGTAGGGTTGCAGCCACACGGCGCGGCCGGCGCGTGATTGATAGGTGAGCAGATAGGAGCCGTCCGTCCATCCTGCGCGAGCGGCGAGCGCACGCGTCGTCGCCTCACAGTGCGTCGGGTACGGATCGCCGCTGTCCACGAATCGCTGCGGAATCCCGTGGAACGACACGAGGATTTTGTCAGGCGGCCTCGACCTGGTTGCCGTGGCCTCGTGCACCGATTGCGCGAGCGCATCGATGTAGGCGGGATGCGTGTAGTACGGCGGAACGACCCGGAGCGCCGGCACATATCGCAGCAGAGACAGCTGCCTGAACACCTCGTCATATGTCGAGGCCGTCGTCGCGCCCGCATACTGCGGGTACATCGGAAACAGCAGCAGCCGCTCGGCACCCCAGTCGCGCAGCTCCTGGAGTGCCGACGCGACTGACGGATTTCCGTAGCGCATGCCGAGGGCGACTTTGAAGCGGCCCGGTTCGCGCCGTGTGAGCTCGGCGTCGAGCGCCCGCGCCTGCGCTCGGGAGATGATGAGCAGCGGCGACCCGTCCGGCGTCCAAACACGCTGATACAGGGCGGCGGATTTGGGCGATCGCCGCGGCAGGACCAGCAATCGCAGGATGAACCACCAGAGCAGGCGATTGCGTTCGACGACGCGAGGGTCGCTCAGGAACTCGCGAAGGTAGCGACGGAGAGCCGTCGGCGTCGGGGCATCGGGCGTGCCGAGCTGTGCGACGAGCACGCCAATCCGGCCATCATGTTCGTGCGATCGCACCGACTCCACACCCGCCGTTCCGGCAACAAGCCCGTGACAATCCAGGAGAGCTTTCCTATCATAGCGGACGTGGTACAGTCCGGGCCGGCGTGGCCGGCCTGTCGGACGTAACGCATTTCCCCTCCTCACGGTGGCGCCGTGATCTTCCCTAACCGCCTGCGGACGACAGATCTCATCCTGTCAAACGGCCTATGAAGGCCGTCACAGTTGTCGGCGGCGGATTTTCCGGCCTCGCAACGGCGTATTACCTGTCGTCAGCCGGAGTGCCCGTCGAGATCGTCGAAAAAAGCGACCGCCTCGGCGGGTTGATCGCGACGCTGCAGACGCCGCACGGTCCGGTCGAGACCGCGGCAATCGGCATGAAGAACTCTGCTCGCGTCGATGCCGTGTGCAGGGATCTCGGGCTCCGGATGCTCAGCTCGAACGGGTCGTCCAGCCGGGCGGGCTATATCTACCGGCAACGACCGCGGCGCTGGCCGTTGAGCGCCAGCGAGTCGCTCGCGCTCATCGCGCGGCTTGCAACCGCGACGGCGCGTGGCGCGCGGCGTCCGCGGCCGTTCGAGACGGTGGAGGAGTGGGGCGGGCGAGTGCTGGGCCGCCGCGCCACGCCATGGCTGCTCGGCCCGTTCCTGCAGGGCCGCTACGCCGGTGATCCCGCGTCGCTCAGCGCGTCACTCCTGTTCGGGACGCGAGAGCAGGCGTCGCGCGTCGCGAAGAAGGGTGTCGTCGCGCCGGCCGGAGGGATGCAGCAACTGATCGACGCGATGGCGTGCCGCCTGCGCACGCGCCACGTGAGCATCCGCCTGAACACGTCCGCACAGCTCGATGGCAGGACGCCGGTCGTCATCTGCACCTCGGCGTGCGACGCGGCGCAGATCCTTCGTGATGTCGCGCCTGCCGCGAGCCAGGCGCTCTCGACAATCGACATGCTGCCGCTGGTGCGCGTCACGGCCTTTTACCCGGAGCAGGAGGCGGCGCACCAGCGAGGCCGCGGGATTCTGTTCCCGCGCGGCAACGGCATCCGCGCGCTCGGCGTCCTGTTCAATTCGAACATCTTTCCGCATCGCGGCGGGCAGTACTCGGAGAGTTGGATTTACGGAGGCGCGCCGGATCGTGACGCCGTGCACCTCTCTGAGGACGCCCTCGAGGCGGCGATGGATCGGGATCGCCAGCTCCTCTGCGGCCGTTCCGTTCCGCCCGTGTCGCGGTTGGTCCACCGGTGGCAGGCGGCGCTCCCGCACTACGACGTGCAGCTGGAGTCGGTCCAGATGCGCGGCCTCGATCTGCCGCAGGGTGTGTTTCTCGTCGGGAATTACGTGGCAGGCATCGGCGTGCCGATGCTCCTCGAGCAGGCCGCCGCCGTTGCCGCCCGGGTCCGTGAGGAGATGGGGTCGGGCTGACCCCGATCACGCATTCTCCCATTTGCCCAATTCTTTGCAGGAGGCGCGATGTCCCGTCTCTCCGATCCTGAGGTCCTCGTCGTCGGCGCCGGTCCCGTCGGGCTCATGGCTGCCCTCTTCCTCCAGCAGCGCGGCGTCCGCGTCACCATCGTCGACATGCACCAGCGGACGACGCAGCACAGTTATGCGCTTGCGATCCATCCCCAGACCTTGCGCGTGCTCGAGGAAGCGGGCCTGGCCCAGGGGCTGGTCGGCGCCGGACGGAAGCTGACGAAGGTCGCCTATTACGCCGGACGGGAGCGCAAGGCCGAGATCGACTACTCGGCACTGTCTACGACATACCCGTACCTGCTCGTCGTGCGTCAGAGCCTGTTGGAGCGAGCCGCCGAAGACGCACTCGGCCGGAACAAGCTCGACGTGCTGTGGGCACACCGGCTCCAGTCCCTCGAAGCTGAAGGCGACCGTGTGCGGGCGGACGTTGCGACGCTTGATCATGTCGCCAGCGGCTATCCAGTCGCGCGGAGCGAGTGGCTGGTGGCCGACAGCGCGTCGATTCACCCGGCCTACGTGATCGGGGCGGACGGCTATGACTCCGCTGTCCGGCGGATGGCCGGCTTCGAGATGGACGAGCATGGCTCCGGTCAATTCTTTTCGGTCTACGAGATCGAAGCGGCGGGGGAGCTTCCCGCCGAAGTGCGGGTCATGATCGATCCGGATTTCACGAGCGTGTACTGGCCGCTCGAGCAGGGCCGATGCCGCTTCGGATTCCAAATCCGCGGCGACTCGGAACACGACGCCTCGATGCAGCGGCTCACACAGCTCATCGCCGCGCGAGCGCCGTGGTGTGCGGCACGGCCGACGCAGATCTACTGGTCGACGCTCGGTCTGTTCGAGTCGCGTCTGACACGGAGCTTCGGCCGTGGATGCGTCTGGCTCGCAGGAGACGCGGCGCACCAGGCCGCTCCGGTCGCGGTGCAGAGCATGAATTCGGGGCTCGTCGAAGCGCGCGAGCTGGCGGTGCGGATCTCCCGGATCTTGCGGGGAGAGGCGGCGCCAGCGTTGCTCGAGGAGTTCGGCCGGCAGACAACCGACGTATGGCAACGGCACGTGGATTCGCGCACGGCCGTGCGCGCCCTGGCCGCCGCGGATCCGTGGGTCAGCGACAACGCGGCGAGAATCGTTGACTGCGTGCCGGCCTCGGGTGAGGATCTCGAGCCGCTGCTCGCGCAGATCGGACTCTCGTTCCACGTGCGCACGTAGACGTGTACACGGCGGCGACACTTGACTCAGGCGAAGCGCGATAGTACAAGACCGCCACCTTCACAATCCCGGGGAGCAGCTTGGCTCAGTCAGAAGCAGAACTGCTGGACAACCCTGTCGCTGGCCGTCCCACGCTGATCCTTCGCTCCCCGGATTTTCACTCGATCACCGAGGCCGTTGCGGAGCCGGTCGAGCGATCGACACCGATCGGATGGTGGCTCGTCTTCCTCCCTTCCCTCGCACTCCTGGGCCTGCTTGGCGCGGCCATCTCGTGGCTGTTCTGGGAAGGGATCGGAGTCTGGGGCCTGAACATCCCGGTCGGGTGGGCGTGGGACATCACGAACTTCGTGTTCTGGGTCGGGATAGGGCACGCCGGAACGCTGATCTCGGCGATTCTCTTCCTGTTCCGCCAGAAGTGGCGCACATCGATCAACCGCTCCGCGGAGGCGATGACCATCTTCGCCGTCATGTGCGCCTTGACGTTCCCGGGGATCCACGTCGGACGCGTCTGGGTGGCGTACTGGATGTTCCCACTCCCGAACCAGATGAGCATGTGGCCCAACTTCAGGAGCCCGCTCCTCTGGGACGTCTTCGCGGTCAGCATCTACGGAACCGTCTCGGTGTTGTTCTGGTACGTCGGCCTGATCCCGGACGTGGCGACCATGCGCGATCGGGCGAAGACGCCGAGCCGCCGGTACGCCTACGGTTTCTTGGCGCTCGGGTGGCGAGGCTCAGTACGGCAGTGGCACCACTACGAGACCGCCTACCTTCTTCTCGCAGCTCTCGCGGCCCCGCTGGTCCTCTCGGTGCACTCGATCGTCTCGATGGATTTCGCCGTCTCCGTCCTCCCCGGATGGCATACGACCGTCTTTCCGCCGTACTTCGTCGCGGGCGCCATTTTTTCGGGGTTCGCCATGGTGCTGACGCTCATGGTGATCTGCCGCCAGGTCTTTGGCCTCGGGCACATCATCACGATCCGGCACTTCGATTACATGGCGAAGATCATGCTCGTGACGGGATCGATGGTCGGGTACGCCTACGGCATGGAGTTCTTCACGGCCTGGTACAGCGGCAACCCCTACGAGCTCTTCACGTTCAAGAACCGTGCGCTGGGACCGTACGCCTGGGCCTACTGGACGATGATCACCTGCAACGTGATCAGTCC
>Ga0070674_100002583_pt1 | contig 10023 bp, 5 predicted proteins | sample KBSM33metaG_FD_65344 | JGI IMG/M metagenome (GOLD analysis project Ga0070674, IMG submission 65344) | Miscanthus rhizosphere microbial communities from Kellogg Biological Station, Michigan, USA - KBS M3-3 metaG | ecosystem: Host-associated > Plants > Roots > Rhizosphere > Soil ...
CGCGGGCGAATCAGTCGATTGTTCGCGTACTGCTCGAGCACGTGCGCGGTCCAGCCCGAGACGCGGCTGACCGCGAAGATCGGCGTGAACAGATCGATGTCGATGCCGAGCGAGTGATAGGTCGACGCCGAATAGAAATCGACGTTCGCGTTCAGCTTTTTCTCCGCCTTGACGAGCGCTTCGATGCGCTGCGACATCTCGTACCAGATCGGCTGGCCGGCGCGCTGGCCGAGATCGCGCGACATCTCGCGCAGGTGGGTCGCCCGCGGATCCTCGGTGTGGTAGACGCGATGGCCGAAGCCGGGGATCTTCTCCTTGCGTGCGAGCTTCGCGCGGACGACCTCTTCGGCCTTCTCCGGCGGCGCGTCGGCGCCGATCTCGAGCAGCAGCCGCATGACGTCCGCGTTGGCGCCGCCGTGCAGCGGCCCCTTCAACGCGCCAATCGCGCCGACAATCGTCGAGTGGATGTCGGTGAGGGTCGCGGCGGCGACGCGCGCGGCGAAGGTCGACGCGTTCAGCTCGTGATCGGCGTGCAGAATCAGCGCGACATCGAACGCGCGGGTCGCGAGCGCGCTCGGCCGATCGCCGGTCAGCATGTAGAGAAAATTCGCCGCGTGGCTCAGCACCGGATCCGGCTGGATCAGGCCACCCCCCTTGTTCAGGCGCCCCATCGTCGCGACGAGCGAGGCGATCTGCGCGGTCAGCCGCACCGCCTTGCGATAGTTGCCCTGGGCCGACTGGTCGTTGGCGTCCGGATCGTAGTGGCCGAGCGCCGACGTGAGCGTCCGCAGCGCGTCCATCGTGTTGCCGCTCGACTGAGCTCGCGGCAACCCTGAGGCACTCGAAGGGTTGCCGGCAGGCAGCGCCCGCATCAGCCGCAGCACCGGCTCCGGCAGCGGACGCGCCGCAATCAGCTGCGACTGCAGATCGCCGAGCTCGGCCCGGGTCGGCAGCCGGCGCTGCCACAGGAGGAAGCAGACTTCCTCGAACGTGGCGTGCCGGGCGAGATCGTGGATGTCGAATCCGCAGTAGGCCAGGACGCCGCGATCGCCATCGAGGTAGCAGATCGCCGACGAAGTCGCGACCGTATCCTCAAGGCCCGCCTTGGGCTTCGAGACCGTAGTCATACGACGATCATACTCCGGCCGCGCGTCTCGACGCCGACGGCGCCGCGCGGTAGACGAGCCCGATCACGGTGCCGACGAGGGTCCACTCCACGAGGCCCGCGACGACCATCGACGCCGCGAGCCGGCTGCCGATGTTGAAGACCGCGTAGTTGCCGAGCCCGATCCCGGCCATGAAGAGGCCGACCAGCGCACCGAACCGCGCCCCTTCCTGAACGCCGGCGCCACCCTCATACCCCTTGGCGTAGATGTACACGACGACGAACATCGTCAGCAGCAGCCCGGCGAACAGGAACGGCATCTTGGCGTTCATGGCTTCGAGCGGCCGGAAGACGCCGGGGTACAGGGCGAACTGCGCGGCCATCAGGTTGCCGTAGACCACGAACCCATAGAGACCGTCGACGATCCATGCGGCGGCGGCGGCGAGTGCGAGACGCGAGTAATTCATGCGACTCCTCCTCAAGACGACCTGTGGCCGGACGAGGTCGAGAGTCTAGTGGATTCTGGTCGAGGTGGGAACAGTCGTGTCGATCGGCGGCAGGAGGGCGCCGGGCGACCCTTGCGGGCCGCTCTCGGCGTAGCGCAGGAACATCTGGCCCCATTCGGTCGTCTCGCACCACCGCTCGAACACGCGCCGGTCGACGAGCGGCCAGCGGTAGAAGTCGTGGTAGACGTCGCTGGCGAGGATGAAGCCGTTGACGAGCGGCGTGTGGAAGAACAGTTTCTGAAACCGCTTCAGCGGTCCGAACCAGATCAGGTCGCCGCCGCCGAGACGCACGAGGTTCTTGCCGACGTGAAAGCGCCAGTTTTCCTGCGCGGCATCGACATCGCCGACAATCTCGATGTCCTTCGGATCGCCGGTCCCCAGTCCATCCTCGTGCGCCAGGCGGATGTAGGCGATCGACATGGGATCGAACCCCATCATCTTCGCCGCCACGGCATCGATCGCCACCTGGTCGGCCGACGCGAGCATCACGTTCTTCACGACCGGGTACATGGTGCGCGGCCCGGGGCCGTTGCCCGCGGTGGTGCCGTCCATGATCGCGAAGAGGCCGGAGTGGATTTCCTTCTGGATGTGCAGGAGGTCGACGAGCGTCTCGTGGATCCAGGAGTGCGTGTAGTGCCGGCGCGTGTTCAGCAACCCGCCGAACGCGTTCTTCATCGCACCGGTCGTCGTGGTGTAGATGTGGCACTTGGTCGTCGGCAGGTGCACGATGTTCTTGCCGAAGAAGTAGTCGGGGACGTGGATGCCTTCAGGAAAGATCCGGTCGAGGACGCGCATCCGCGCTTTGGGCCGGTACTGCACCCACGTCATGTCCTCGTCCTTGAAGTTGTAGCGGACGGGGATCTGGTAATGCTTGAAGATCGGGAGGTAGTGGTTGAGGTCTTCGCCCTTGAACGCGTTGGTGACGACGGTCTTGTTCTGGACGCAGACCTGGTCGGTGAAGCCGCGGCGGGCCAGCGCCTGAATCGTCCCTTCGAGCTGCCACGGCGTGGTGTTCGCCGCCGGGAAGGGAAAGTGCCAGGAGATGTTGTCCTTGAGGATCGTCGTCTTGCCGGACGAGAGCGCGTCGGACACGCCGGCGAGATCGACGAGCCGATCGATGTCCGGGAAGATCGTGCCAGGGGTGACGCGGAGGACCGCGACTCGCGATTTCATGAACCCTGGCGGCCGGGCTGGAGACCCGCGGCGACCACTTCGTCGCCCGCGTACTGCTGCACGATCGAAAGCAGTCCGGTGTAGAGAAACCCGACCTGGAAGAGGACGAGGAACGGCACCGTCGCATAGATGCCGTTGGCGAGGGCGTAGAACACCGTCGCCGTGAAGTACAGGCCGAGCGCGAGCTCGACGAGCGGCTGCACGGCCACCGTCTGCCGGTACTTCTTCCCGACCCATTCGTCGCTGTCGCCCTCGATGTGATATTTCGGAGTCCGCGTGAACTCGCCCTGCTTGTTGAACAGCGCCTCGATCACCGCGCGGGTGTTGTTGACCGAGAGTCCGATGCCGACCGACATCAGGAACGGCACATATTTCAACCGCGCGACCCAGTCCTTGCGGAGCTCGCGCTGGCACACCATGTAGAAGTTGCAGAACGAGAAGGTCGCCGCGAAGAAGAGCGGCACGTCGATGAGGATCATCTCGTACCAGCCCATGTTGTAGCGGATCACCATCGACGGGAACATCAGGACCGACAGCACGCACATCAGGATGTAGTTGAAGTTCGCCGTCAGGTGGAAGAACGCTTCGGCCTTCACGCCGAGCGGCAGGTTCGACCTCAGGATCCGCGGCAGCAGCTTGCGGCAGGTCTGGATCGAGCCCTTCGCCCAGCGGTGCTGCTGCGACTTGAAGGCGTTCATCTCGACCGGCACTTCCGCCGGGGCGATCACGCCGGGGACGAACACGAACTGCCAGCCGCACAGCTGCGCGCGGTAGCTGAGATCGAGATCCTCGGTCAGCGTGTCGTGCTGCCAGCCTCCGGCCTCGTCGATCGCCGTGCGCCGCCAGACCCCCGCGGTGCCGTTGAAGTTGAAGAAGCGGCCGCCGCGGTTGCGCCCGCCGTGCTCGAGGATGAAGTGGCCGTCGAGCAGGATCGCCTGGATCTTGGTCAGCAGCGAGTAGTCCTGGTTGATGTGCCCCCACCGCGCCTGGACCATCCCCACCTTCGGATTGCGGAAGTGCGGCATCAGGCTGGTCAGGAAATCGGCGGTCGGAATGAAGTCGGCGTCGAAGATGCCGACGAACTCGCCGCGCGCGACCTTCAGGCCGGCTTCGAGCGCGCCCGCTTTGTAGCCGATCCGATCCGCGCGGTGGTAGTACTTGATGTCGATGCCTTCCGCGGCGAAGCGGCGCACCGTCTGCTCGGCGATGCCGCGCGTTTCGTCGGCCGAGTCGTCGAGCACCTGGATTTCGAGCCGCTCGCGCGGATAGTCGATGCGGCACACCGCCTCGATGAGGCGATCCGCGACATACATTTCGTTGTAGAGCGGCAGCTGGATCGTGACGACCGGGAGCGGATCGAGCGGCGGGCCGGGCATCGGCTCCTTGTCCCGGTTGCTCATGTAGAGATACACGAGGTAATACCGGTGCCAGCCGTATATGGCGAGAACGATCAGGACGAAAAAATATGCGGCGAGAGTAAACGTCTCAACAGGCGTCATGTTCTACGGGCACAATAACTTATATTACTGTCGGGTCTCCGATGACGTCAACGAAACACCTTCAGGAACTGCTCGATCGCGTCGCCCGCGGCGAGGTCGATCCCAACACCGCCAGAGAGGAGCTTCTGGAGGTGTTGCGCGCCCAGCCGTACGAAGACCTGGGGATGGCGCGCGTCGATCATCATCGCTCGGTCCGCCAGGGCTTCCCCGAAGTCGTCCTCGGCTTAGGCAAAACCCCTGCCCAGATCGCGACGATCGCTGCCGCGATCGTCAAAGGCGGCTCCACGCTGCTGGTGACGCGCGCGAGTGAGGCCAGCTATCAGGCGGTCCTCGCCGTCGTGCCCGGCGCGACGTATTACGCTGATGCAGCCCTCATCACATTTCCACAGCAGGACGTGACACGCGGCAAGGGCACGATTGTGGTCGCCGCGGCCGGCACCTCGGACCTGCCGGTCGCCGAAGAAGCGGCGCGCACGGCCGAACTGATGGGCAACGACGTCACGCGGCTGTACGACGTCGGCGTCGCCGGGCTGCACCGTCTGCTGGGCGAGCGGGCGCGCCTCACCGCCGCGCGCGTGATCATCGTGGTCGCCGGGATGGAAGGCGCCCTCCCGAGCGTCGTCGCCGGCCTGGTCGACGTGCCGGTCATCGCCGTGCCCACGAGCATCGGGTACGGCGCCAGCTTCGGCGGCATCGCGGCGCTGCTTGGCATGCTGAACAGTTGCGCCTCTGGTGTATCGGTCGTCAACATCGACAACGGATTCGGGGCGGCGGCCATGGCGTCGTTGATAAATCATCTGTAGTCGCCGTACGGTAGAATCAGCGGTTCCCCCTATGCAGCCAAGCGCCCTGCGGGCTCTCGAATTCGATCGCATCGTCGAGGCCGTCAGGGATTTCGCGCTCACGCCGATGGGGGCGGAGCGGCTGGCCCGCCTCCATCCCTCAACCGACGCGCGGACGGTGGCCGGCCTGCTCGCGGCCACCAGCGAGACGACGAGGTATGTGACGGCGCACGGGGTGTTTCCGCTGCGCGCGTCGAGCGAGCTGCCGCAGATTCTGACGGCGCTCGCCGTCGAAGGACGCGCGCTCGAAGCGCTCCGCCTCCTGGCCCTCGCCACGTTTCTCGATTCGATCGACGAGGCGCGCGCCGGCATCCGCCGCGCGCCCGGATCGTACCCGCTGCTCGAGGCCGCCAGCGGCGCCGCCGCGTCGTTCAAGGGAGAGACCGCGAACACGCGCGAGAAGATCGACCCATCCGGTGAGGTCGTCGATCACGCGAGCCCTGAGCTGAAGCTGATTCGCGAGCGCCTCCGCAAGCAGCGGACGCGCCTGCGGAGCACGCTCGAGTCGTACCTGCGCGGCAAGGAAACGGCGAAGTACCTGCAGGATCAGGTCGTCACCGAGCGGAACGGCCGCTACGTCCTCGTCGTGAAGGCCGAGCACCGCAGCGGCATCCCCGGCATCGTGCACGGCACGTCCACCAGCGGCGCCAGCCTGTTCCTCGAGCCGCTCAGCACCGTCGAGATCAACAACGACATCGTCGCGCTCGAGGAGCAGGAGAGCGAGGAAGTCCGGCGCATCCTGCTGGCGCTGACCGACGCGTTCCGCCTGCGCGCCGGCGACATGCAGCGGACGATCGAGGTGGCCACCGAGCTCGACGTGCTGCAGGCGCGGGCGCGCTTCTCCGAGTCGATCGACGGCATCGAGCCGGTCCTGTCGACCGACGGCGCGTTCGAGCTGCAGGCGGCGCGCCACCCGCTGCTCAAGAGCCCGGTGCCGGTGACGATCAAGGTGATCCCGCCGGCGTCGATCCTCCTCATCACCGGGCCGAACACCGGCGGCAAGACGGTCGCGCTGAAGACCGCCGGGCTGCTCGCGCTGATGGCGCAGGCCGGCCTGCGCATTCCGGCGGCCGACGGATCGCGCCTGCCGGTCTTCCGGTCCCTCTTCGCCGACATCGGCGACGAGCAGTCGATCGAAGCGAGCCTGAGCACCTTCTCGGCGCACATCAGCAACATCGTGTCGATGGACCGCGGGCTCGCGACGCCGGCGCTCGTGCTCCTCGACGAAGTCGGCTCGGGCACCGATCCGATCGAAGGCGGGGCGCTCGGCGTCGCGATCGTCGATCACTTCCGGCGGCGCGGCGCCACGCTCGTCGCCACCAGCCACTACGACCAGCTCAAGACCTACGCGTCGACGACCGAAGGCGTGGCGAGCGCCGCGTTCGGCTTCGACACCGATACGTTCGCGCCGACGTATCAGTTGCTGTACGGCAGCCCCGGCCGCAGCCTCGCGCTCGAGATCGCCGGGCGGCTCGGGCTCAACCCGTCGGTCGTCGCCGCGGCGCGCGAGAACCTCTCGGCGCGGGAAGCGCAGCTTTCCGAGCACCTCGCCAAGATCGACCGCGACATGCGCGCGCTCGAGCACGACCAGCGGATCGCGACGAAAGAGCGCGAGACGCTGCACGCCGCCGAAGCCCGGATGCATCAGCGCGAAGACGCGCTGCGGCAGCGCGAGGAGACGGCGCGCCGCCGGCTGAGCGACGAGCTCGACACGCAGGTGCGGCAGGCGCGCAAGGAAATCGACGAGGTGATCGCGGAGCTGAAAGCGAGGGCGGCGGCCCTGGCGAATGCGCCGCGCCTGGTCTCGACCGGCGAGACGGGCACGGTCCGCAGCGCCGCGCGCGCCGCCATCGAACACGTCGCCGAGAGAATCCTCGCCGGGGAAGGGTCCCCGCGATCCGACAATCCCGAATCCGCAGTCCGGCCTTCGAGTGCCTCAGGCCGCCCTGAGCTTGTCGAAGGGCGCCATCCGCAATCCGCCATGTCGTCCGTGGGCGTCGGCGACCGCGTCATCGTGGGAGGACTCGGACTCGAAGCGGTCGTGACCTCGGTGCACGACGGCACCGCGGACCTCGACGTGCGCGGCAAGCGGATGCGCGCCAGCATCCGCGATCTGCGCGTCATCTCATCCGCGGGGAGCCAGCCGCCGGCGCGCGTCAGCGTCAACGTGGAGCTTCAGCCGCGCGAGACGACGCCGTCCGACCTCAACGTGATCGGCTGCACGGTCGACGAGGCGATTACGCGGGCCGAGCGTTTCCTCGACGAGTCGCTCTTGACCGACCAGCGCGTCATCCGTTTGATTCACGGCTACGGCACCGGCCAGCTGAAGCGCGCGCTCACCGGTTTTCTCCAGCAACACCCGCTGGTCGCCAGATTTGCCACGGCGCCGCCCGAACAAGGCGGCGGCGGAGTCACCGTGGTGGAGCTAAAGGACTGACATTTGGTTATCTGGTTATTTGGTTATCTGGTCATTGGATTGCTCGGTTGTCGACCACAATGTCCAAATCAAATATCTAGATAACCAGATGCCGAGATAACCAAATTCTGATGGGCCTTTTCCCTCAGCAATTCATCGACGACCTTCGCCTTCAAGCCAATATCCTGCAGGTCGTGCAGGAATATGTACCCTTGAAGCGCGCGGGGACGTCTTATAAGGGCAACTGCCCGTTCCATAACGAAAAAACGCCGTCGTTCAACGTTCATCCTGACAAGGGCTTCTTCCACTGCTTCGGCTGCGGCGTCGGCGGCGATGTCTTCAAGTTCGTCGAGCTGCACGAGAAAGTCGGCTTTCAGGACGCGGTGCGGATGCTCGCGCAGAAGTTCGGCGTGGCGATCCCCGAAGCCGAAGGCACCTCCGACGAGGCGCGGCGCGATTCCGCGCTGAGGGAGGGGCTGCTCAAGGCGCATGAAGTAGCGGCGGACTACTTCCGCGAGCAGCTCGCGGCGCCGGCCGGCGCCCGGGCGCGCGCCCAGCTCGCCGAGCGGAAGGTCTTGCCGGCGACCATCGCACAGCTCGGCCTGGGGTTCGCCCCGTCGGCCCGGGAAGGATTGAAGGCGCGCCTGCTCGCGCAGGGGTTCTCGCAGGGGATGCTGCTGCAGAGCGGGCTCGTCGCGCAGCGCGAGAGCGGCGAAGTAGTCGATCGGTTCCGGAACCGGTTGATGGTGCCGATCTGCCGCGACGCCGGGTCGGTGATCGCGTTCGGCGGGCGGCAGATGGACCCCGACCAGGGCGGGCCGAAGTACCTGAATTCTCCCGAGACGCCGATCTATTCGAAGAGCCGGACGCTGTACGGCCTGCACCTGACGAAGCCGCAGATTCGGAAAGTCGGGTTCGCGGTGCTCGTCGAAGGCTATTTCGACTTCGCCCAGGTGTTTCAGTCGGAAGCGGCGCCGGCGGTCGCCTCGTGCGGCACGGCGCTGACGGCGCAGCAGGCGCAGCTGCTGCGGCGATTCACGTCGAAGATCGTGTTGAGCTTCGACCCGGATGCGGCCGGCCAGGGCGCGACGGTGCGATCGTGCGAGCTGCTCGTCGCCGAGGGCTTCGACGTCAACGTCGTCGTGCTGGACAAGGGCGAAGACCCCGATACGTTCATTCAGAGGAACGGCGGCGACGCATACCGCGCACGGCTGCGCACGTCGCGGCCATACCTCGAATACCTGCTCGATCAGGCGGCCAAAGGAGTCGATTTTGCCCACGACGACAGCCGGCGGCAGTTTCTCGGGCAGATGTTGACGGTGGCGGCCCGGATCCCCGAAGTGACCGCCCGTGACCAGTTTGCGGACAGGATTGCCCACAAAGCGAGGATTACGGAAGAGGTGGTCAGGGCGGAAATCCGGAAGATGGCCGTCCACAGGCGGACCGAGGTCACCACTCGGGAGCTGCCCTCGTCCGGAAAGCTGAAACACGCCGAAACGGCCCTGATCTGGAGTTTGATCCACAATACCAGGGAGGCGCTCGACGCGCTTTCCGAGCTGGACGCAGAGGATCTGGAGGAACTGGCGGGGCGGGACATCCTGGAAGTGGCGCGGAGCCTGCACAATGAGCCGGCGGACCTCTTACCAACGACGCTTTTGCAGCGTCTAAGTACAATGAACGCCCAGCTTGTCACGAGCATTGCCGCCACCACCATTTCCACGGCCCCTCCAGGCGGCTGCGTCCGCGCGATCAAACGGCTCAGATGGGAACGGGAGCGGGCGGCGATCCAACGCGAAATCGACCGGTTACAGGAACTTGGCGCAAGTCAACACGGACAAGAGATTGATACTTTATGGCAGCGGAAAAAAAGCCTACTCCACCGCATCGAGGAACTGACGTAGCGGGCGGGCCGCACCTCTCGATCGAAGAAAAGTACGACGAGGTACGCCAGCTCATTAACATCGGCAAGGAGAAGGGCTACCTTCTCTACGACGAGGTCAACGAGCTCCTCCCGTCCGAAATCACCTCGTCCGACGAGCTGGACGATCTGTTCAACACGTTCGGCAGCGCCGGCATCGAGGTCATCGATTCCGATCAGAAATACCTGCGCGACGACGTCAAGCCGATCGATCGGACGTCGGAGGGCGCCGAGGAGCTCGAGCTCGACCTCACGCCCGGCGCGCTCGACAAGACCAACGACCCGGTCCGCATGTACCTGCGCGAGATGGGCACCGTGCCCCTGCTCACGCGCGAGGGCGAGGTCGAGATCGCGCGCCGCATCGAGCGCGGCAAGCTGGCGGTCATCAAGTCGATCTCGCGGACGCCGATCATCGCCAAGAAGGTGATCGAGCTCGGCGATCAGCTGCACGCCGGCGAGCGCACCATCCGCGAGCTGGTGATCTTCAACGACGAGGAGATCACCGACGAGCGCATCGTCGAGCGCTCGAAGCAGGTGCAGAAGCAGATCGACAACGTCCGCAAG
>Ga0070674_100002584_pt1 | contig 10021 bp, 7 predicted proteins | sample KBSM33metaG_FD_65344 | JGI IMG/M metagenome (GOLD analysis project Ga0070674, IMG submission 65344) | Miscanthus rhizosphere microbial communities from Kellogg Biological Station, Michigan, USA - KBS M3-3 metaG | ecosystem: Host-associated > Plants > Roots > Rhizosphere > Soil ...
CCTTCGGCGTCTATCACGCGGCGTTGATCGCCGTGGAACGGGCTGGCGTCGGCGCGGCGGTGAAGCGGCTGCCCGCAATCCTGCGTCACGTCTATCTCCTTACCCTCGTGATGATCGGCTGGGTGCTCTTGCGCAGCCAGACGCTCGGCGGCGCGTGGCTGTTTCTCAAGGCATTGGTGGGTCTGAACGCGTCCGCCTTGCCCGTCCGCCCGACGATGACCCTCGAGCTGTGGCTGGTGCTGGGGGCCGGCGCCGTCGGGTGCGCGCCGCTCTTCCCGACCATCCGGCGATGGACCGTCGCCATCGACGCGGTGACCACATCGCTGCTGATGATGCTGTTCGCCACCGTCCTCTTCGCGTGGCGCTGCGGAGCGATCGTCGTCACGCCGGTGGTCCGGTGGTGGCGCTGGTCGCTCGCGTACGCACGGCGATGAGATCCGCGACGGGCGCCATCCTCTGTCCCGAAAGGACCTTGTGTATCCAGCCGTGCTGACGATTCATTCCTGGTTGCGGTGGGTGGCGCTGCTGTTGGGCGTGGCCGCGACGTTGAACGCCTTCCGCCATCGCGCCGATCCGGCCGACCCTCCGCGAGGCCGGCGGTGGGACACGTTCTTCATGCTGGCGCTCGACCTTCAGGTCCTGTTCGGCGTGCTGCTCTACTTCGGACTCAGCCCGTTCACGCGCGAGGCGATGAATAATGTCGGGGCGGCCCTTCGCGATCCGGCGCTGCGCTTCTGGGCGATCACCCATGTGGCGATGATGTTCGTCGCGCTGGTGGCGGTGCGCGCCGGCCGCGTGTTCACGATGGTCGAACGGCCGTCCCGCGCACGACGGAACGGACGCTACATCTGTTTCGCGATCGCGCTGCTCGCGATGGTGGCCGGCGTGCCGTGGCCGGGGCTGGCGAACGGCAGGCCGTGGTTCAGACTTTGACTGGAGGCATGGTGTGAAACTCGTCGCCACCGCGTCGCTCGCGATCGCCGTCGGCATCGCCGCTGGATGCTCGTCGCCATCCCGCAAACCGGCACCCGCCGCCACCTCGTTGCCATCGGGCATCGACCTCGCCGGCATGGACCAGTCGGTCGCACCCGGCGACGACTTCAATGCCTACGCGAACGGGGGCTGGAACAAGTCGACGCCGATTCCGGCGGACAAGTCGAGCTATGGGGCCAGCAGCGTACTCGCCGATGAAACGCGGAAGCAGACGGTCGCGCTCATCCAGGATCCCGTGAATGCCGGCCCGAACGCCACGCCGGACGCGCGCAAGGTGGGCGACTTCTACGCGAGCTTCATGGACGAGGCGGGCATCGAGTCGAAGGGGCTCGCGCCGATCAAGCCGGAGCTCGATGCGATTGCCGCGATCGCCGACACGCGGGCGCTCGCTCGCGCTATCGGCGGCACGATCCGCGCGGACGTCGATCCGCTGAACGCCACGAACTTTCAGACGGAACATCTCTTCGGCGTGTGGATCGCCCAGGGGTTGGCCGACCCGGATCACAACACGCCGTACCTGCTGCAGGGCGGGCTGGGGTTGCCCGACCGCGATTACTACGTGTCGACGAGTCCGAAGATGGCCGAACTGCGGACGCAGTACTCGCGGCACGTCGCGGCAGTCCTCGCGCTCGCCGGGTTCTCGGGATCGCCCGCGCGCGCGGCACGCATCGTCGACCTCGAGACGAAGATGGCCCGCGTGCATGCGACCCGGGTGCAGTCGGGCGACGTGCGCCTGCCAGAGGCCTGGACCCGGGAGGCGCTTGCGGCGAACGCGCCCGGACTCGATTGGCCGGTGCTCCTCGAGGCCGCCGGCTTGAAGGACGCAACCGCCTTCATCGTCTGGCATCCAGCCGCGGTGAAAGGGTTGGCCGCGCTCGTCGCCAGGGCGCCGCTCGACACGTGGAAGGACTGGCTGGCGTTTCATACAGTCAACGAGGTGACCGGCTTCCTGCCAAAGGCGTTCGTGGACGAAGGATTCGCCTTCTATGGAAAGACGCTCAGCGGGACGCCCGAGCAGCGGCCGCGATGGCAGCGGGGCGTCGATGCGACGAGCGGCGCGCTTGGCGAGGTCGTCGGCAAGCTGTATGTGGCGCGCCATTTCCCGCCGGAGGCGAAGGCGAAGGTGCGCGCCATGGTGGACGACCTGACGAAGGCGTTCGGCAGGCGAATCGACGCGCTCGAATGGATGACGCCCGGCACCAAGGCCAAGGCGCAAGAGAAAGTGAAGACGCTGTATGTCGGCGTCGGCTATCCCGATCGGTGGATCGACTACACGCCGCTCGAAATCGTCAAGGGTGACGCGCTCGGCAATCTCCAGCGGGCGGCGCTGTTCGAATACCGCCGTCAGCTCGCGAAGCTCCGGCAGCCGGTCGATCGTACGGAATGGTGGATGACGCCGCAGACCGTAAACGCGGTCAACCTTCCTCTACAGAATGCGATGAACTTCCCGGCGGCGATCCTTCAGGCGCCGTACTTCGATCCTGGCCGTGATGTCGCCGCCAACTTCGGGGCCATCGGTGCGACGATCGGCCACGAGATCAGCCACAGCTTCGACGATACCGGGAGCCAGTTCGACGCGCAGGGACGCCTGGCCAATTGGTGGACTCCCCAGGACCTCGATCATTTCAAGGCGGCCGGCGAGGCGCTGGCCGCGCAATACGACGCCTACCGGCCGTTCCCCGACCTGGCCATCAACGGGCACCAGGTGCTGAGCGAGAACATCGCGGATCTCGCCGGGCTGGCGGCCGCGTACGACGCGTATCACCTGTCACTCAACGGCAAGCCCGCCAACGATCGCGACTTCTTCGTCAGTTTTGCGCAGAGCTGGCGCGCCAAGAGCCGCGACGAGTTGATGCGCCTCCAGGTCGCGACCGACGGGCATGCCCCGGATGAGTACCGCGCGGCGACCGTCCGCAATCTCGACCCGTGGTATGCGGCGTTCTCGGTCACGCCCGCGCAGAAGATGTATCTGCCGCCGGAGAAGCGCGTTCGGGTCTGGTAAGCGCTTCGCGTGCGCTCAGGCGCTCTGAGGCTTGGGATGGAGGAGCATCCATGAGGTGCCGAACTTGTCCCTGAGCATCGCAAAGCGAGACGCGAAAAACGTTTCCTGCATCGGCATGAAGATCTGACCTCCGTCGGCGAGCAGCGCGAATACCCGGTCTGCCTCCTGGTCGCTGCCGAGCGTGAGGGACAGATACGCACTGCGAATCGGCTGAAAGCGATCCGGCGGAATGTCGGCGCCCAGAAGCTCGGTCCCGCCAAGGTTCATCCGCGCGTGGAGGACGGCGCGTCTCCACTCGGGCGGGACGTCGGCCCCATTCGGCTGCTCGCCGTGCTTCATCATCATCGTGATCGTTCCGCCCAGATGCTGTTCGTAGAACTTGAAGGCATCCTCGCAGTTCCCGCCGTAATTCAGATAGGTGTGTAGCTGCACGATTCACGCTCCTGCCCAAAAAGAACCGAGAGCAACCCGGAACCGCGATTTCGTCTGCCGCGAGCGTTCATTCGCTCTTCGTTTCGCGGAGCATGACGAGCAGCAGACGCGTGGCCTCGATCGCCTCGAGCCCGTGGGGGACGTCCGCGGGCATCCGCACCACGGTTCCCGGCGCCGCGCGAACCGGCGTGCCGCCGATTGTGATCGTGCACGCGCCTTCGAGCACCATGACGAACGCTTCGAAGGGCGACGAGTGTTCGGTCAGCCCCTGTCCGGCGTCGAACGCAAAGAGCGTCAGGTTGCCACCGGACGTCTTGGCAAGGATGCGACTGGCAATTCCGCCGGGCGTGGGCGTGACGAGCGAACTCAGGGGCAGCGCTTCTGCCGGCGCAATCATCTGGCTCATAACGAGACCTGCATGGTAGTGGACGCGCCAATCAAGAGGGCTTCTTGAGCTTGAATTTCTCGACCCGGTAGCGGATCTGATCGCGATTCAAGCCGAGCATGCCGGCCGCTTTGGTCTGATTCCAGCCGCTCCGCTCGAGCGCCTGCACGACGAGCGACCGTTCGAGTTGTTCGAGGTCGATGCCGGCCGCCGGGAGGGCGACCTGCTCTGTGAGCCGGACAGGTCCGGCGGCCGCCCCCGGCACGTCGGCCACCGTCAGCATCGGCCCTTCGGCCAGCAGCATCGCGCGCTCGACGACGTTGCGCAGCTCCCGGACGTTGCCCGGCCATCCGTAGGTTCTCAGCACCTCCATCGCGCTCGGCTCGACGCCGCGGAGGCGCTTTCGGAACTCCGTGTTGAATGTGTCGACGTAGTAGTTGACCAGCAGCGGGATGTCGTCGGGCCTCGCGCGCAGCGGCGGGAGCTCGATCGGCAGGACGTTGAGGCGATAGTACAGGTCCTCGCGGAACCGGCCTTCCCGCACCTCGTTCTCCAGCGTGCGATTGGTCGCGGCGACGACTCGCACATCGACGTGCATGTCCACCGAACCGCCCACGCGCTTGAACGATTTCTCCTCGAGAAACCGCAGCATCTTCGCCTGCAGCCCTGGCACCATCTCGCCGATTTCGTCGAGGAACACGGTGCCGCCGTCGGCCGATTCGAGCAGCCCGCGCTTCTGGCGATCCGCCCCGGTAAAGGCCCCCCGCTCGTGTCCGAACAGCTCGCTCTCCAGCAACGCCTCCGGCAGCGCCGAGCACGTGATGTTCATGAACGGCTTCGAGGCGCGGCTGCTGTTGTAGTGAAGGACTTTCGCAACGAGATCCTTGCCCGTGCCGCTTTCGCCCGTGAGCAGCACGGTGGACGCGGGGCTCGAGGCGACCTTCTTGATCAGTGCCTTGACGACGCCGAGCGCCTGGCTGTCCCCGACGATCCGGTCGAAACCATAGGGCTGGGCCTGGCTCGCCCGCAGCGATCGGACCTCCCGGCGCAGTCTCGTCGTCTCGAGTGCCTTCTCGACCAGGAGGACGATCTCGTCGAGGTTGAACGGCTTGTTCGCAAAATGGTAGGCACCGTGTTTCATCGCCTCGACGGCCGCGTCGACACTCGCGTACGCGGTCAACAGGATGACGAGCGTATCGGCGTCGCGCTCTTTGATGCGCTTGAGCACGCTCACCCCGTCACCATCGGGCAACCGGTAATCGAGCAGGACCAGGTCGACACCCTCGTCGTGCCTGGCAAGCGCGCCCGCGGCCGTCTCCGCCTCGACCACGTGGTACCCTTCCGCCGTCAGCCGTTCGGTCAGGGACCAGCGAATCAGTTGCTCGTCGTCGACGACGAGAATCGTGGCAGGCTGCACAGGGCCTTAGTATATCGACCGGGCCGGAAGTGCCAACGACCTAGGGCAGCCGCACCGGCAGCCGGAGCGTCGCCGACGTGCCCCCCGCCGGCGGGCACTCGATGCCGAGGGTGCCGCCGTGCGCCTCCACCAGGCGCCGCGCGGTCGATAGACCCAAACCGGTGCCGCGCGCCTTGGTCGTGAAGAATGGCGTAAAGAGTTTCTTCCGCACCTCCGGGGCGATTCCGGGACCGTGATCGGCAATCGTGATCTGACACGCGACGTCATCGGATGTGACGGAGATTTCCATCAGTCCGCTCCCCTGCATCGCCTGCGCGCCGTTGATCAGCAGGTTCTGAACCACAATCTTGATCAGCTCCGCGTCCGCGATCAGCATTGGAGCGTCTCCCGTCACCTCGACTCGCAGGTCCTTCAGCGCCGGGTCCTGACGCACGAGATGCGTGACGGCCTTCAACAAGACAATCACGTCGACCGGCGCGACTCGCGGCTGCGGCGGCCGCGCGAAGAGAAGCAGGTCCTTCATCAGGTCGTTGAGCGCATCGATGCGCGCCACGATATCCCCGATGACCGGCACGTCCTTGCTCCCGGCGGGCAGGCGGCTGCCAATGACCTGGATGGCGCCGCGAATTCCGGTCAGTGGATTCTTGACCTCATGAGCGACCACCGCCGCCATCTCGCCCAGCCTCGTCAGCGCCGACTGCTCACGCAACTGCGTTTCGAGCTGCACCCGTTCGGTCAGGTCATGGAGAATTCCCGTGAACTTTGATTCGCCGTCGATGTGCACCTCGCCGACGGCGAGATGAAGCGGGAACGCGCCGCCATCCTTTCGCAACCCTGTGACCTCGCGCCCAATCCCGATGATTTTCTGGATGCCTGTGGCGCGATAGCGGGCCAGGTAGCCGTCGTGCTCGTCGCGATAGGGCGCGGGCATGAGCATGTTCACGTTCCGGCCGACGACTTCATCGGCGGCATATCCGAACAATCGTTCGGCGGCGCGGTTGAAGGCCTCCACGGTGCCACGAGCATCGATGACCACGATGCCATCCACGGCGGACTCGACGATCGCGCGCCAGCGCGCTTCGCTGCTCCGCAGGGCCTGCTCCACCCGTTTTTGCTCCGTGATGTCTCTCGCGATCGTCGAAGCCCCCACAATCCGGCCGGCCGAGTCCTTGATCGGCGAGACGGTGAGCGCGATGTCAAGCTCCCGGCCGTCCTTCGTCAGCCGTCGCGTCTCGTGGTGCGCGACGCGCTCATCGACGCGAATGCGCTCGAGGATCGCGTCGAATTCATGATGCTGATCACCCGGAATCAGGATGGAAATGGGCCGTCCGATCGCTTCGCTTGCGGAATAGCCGTAGATCCGCTCGGCGCCCCGATTCCAGCTCAGGATGATGCCGTCGAGGTTCTTGGCAATGATGGCGTCGTCCGAGGAATCGATGAGGGCGGCAAGAATGCGCCCGTCGTCATCGGGATCGAACGGTGACGTCTGCATGGTCGCCCGGCAGGGCCCTCGATCGTAATCGATTCTGCGGGGAAAGCGCTCGTCGTGCCGCATTTTTTACCGCTGACCTCACAACATTCCACCTGTCTCCGGCAAGGTGCAGTAGCATCGTCGGTGACCGGATGATGGCTCAGGCCACTCCCAATGGCCCAAACCCCTGAACAATTGCGGCGCGACCTCGAGGCCTTGCGGCACGACAATGCGCGGCTGAGGCGTGTCGAGACGGAGCTGGCCGCCGCGTTGGAGTCACTCCGCGGGAGCGATGAACGCCTGCGTCTCGCGGTCGATGCCGCCGGCATGGGTCTCTGGGAATGGGACATCGTGTCGAATCGTGTGAGTTGGGATGCGAACAAGCACGACATCTTCGGCATGGCGCACGGCACGTTCGCCGGAACGAAGGAAGCGTTTTTAGAGCTGGTGCATCCTGAAGATCGCGCCATGCTGGGAATGGCGATCACCCGGGCCATCGAGGACGGCGCCCCCTACGTCAACGAGTTCCGCATCGTGACGTCCGCCGGGGACACGCGCTGGATCGCGAACCTCGGCCAGGTGTATCGCGACGATCAGGGTCGGCCGCTGCGAATGATTGGCTTCGTCCGCGATGTCACTGAACAGAAGCTGACCGAACGAGCGCTGACCTACAGCGAGCAGAAATTTCGCTCGATCGTCGAAACGACCAGCGAATGGATCTGGACCATCGACTGCACCGCGCGGATCACCTACTCGAATCCGGCCGTCGAGCAGATCCTCGGCTACCGTCCTGACGAACTGGTCGGACTCTCGCTTCAGTCTCTCGTGCACCAGGACGATCTCCCGCAGGCCAGGCAGATCCTGTCGACGTCGTTGGCGGAGAAGCGGGGATGGGCGGCCTTTATCGTGCGGTGCCGCCGCAACGACGGCAGCTACCGCTATCTGGAATGCCACGGCGTGCCGATTTTCGACGCGGCCGGCGATGTGGTGGGCTTCCGCGGGTCCGACCGTGACATCACCGAGCGCAAGCACGTCGAAGAGGGCGTGCGGGACGCCCACCGGATGGAAGGCATCGGGCTGCTGGCCGGCGGCTTCGCGCACCATTTCAACAACCTGCTGGCCGTGATTGCAGGCCACGTCGAGATGGCCCTGGAGTCATCAGGCGGCCAGACGGTGGAGCCCGATCTTCAGGCGATTCGCCAGGCGGCACAACGCGGCGCCTTGCTGACCCGTCAACTCCTGACGTTTGCGGGCAAGCAGATCATCGCGCCCAGGGTGGTCAACCTCAACGATCTGATCGACGAAATGCGTACGACGCTGGGCCGCCTGCTTGGCGAAGACATCGCGTTCGTCACGGAACTGGCGTCGGGGCTCTGGAATGTCAGCGCCGACCGCGCTCAGCTGGATCTCGTCTTGATGAATCTTGCCGTGAACGCCCAGGAGGCCATGCCCGACGGCGGCACGCTGACGATCACGACGGCCAACGTCGCAGCCGGCGGCGAGCAGGCCCCGCGCGGTGCTGAAGTGATGCCTGTCGACTACGTCATGATCGCCGTCGGCGATACGGGAACGGGAATGACCGAAGGGATCTCACAACAGGTCTTCGAGCCCTTCTTCACGACCAAGGACTGGGGATCCGACACGTCAGGTCTCGGACTGTCGACGTGCTACGGCGTGGTGGCGCAGCAGGGCGGGCATATCCGTGTGCACAGCGAGCCTGGCAAGGGCAGCACGTTTCGGATCTATCTGCCCCGCCAGCCGCTCGCCGTCGACGCCATCGAGCGCGCCGACACACCGCCGGGGCGCCCCCGTGAGAGCCTGACCGTGCTCGTCGTGGACGATGAGCCTGGCGTGCGAAAGCTGGCGTCCAGGATTCTCAGGACGAGGGGATATGCCGTGCTGGAAGCTGCCAGCGGCGCTGAAGCGCTGGTGGTGGCGCGTGCGTGGCATGGCCGGATCCATCTGCTCGTGACCGACCTGGTCATGCCGGTGATGAGCGGATGGGAGCTGGCCAGGCGGCTGCAGGACGACCGGCCGGCCCTCGAGACGCTCTACATGTCTGGTTACAGCGAGAACGCCATCGCTAACCAGGGGCTGTTGGCCAAGGACGTCCCTTTCCTTCAGAAGCCGTTCGCCGCCGGAGCTCTGGTACAGACGGTCCGGAAGCTCCTCGAGACGGCTGTCGACTAACTTGACCACGCTGACGCGCGCCGACGATGCGATCGCACTTCGTACGACGCTGCTCTGCGGGCTGGTCGTCCTCCTCGAGGGATACGATCTGAGCGCACTCGGCTACGTGGTGCCCCAGCTTGTCGGGGCATGGCACAAGCCACCTGTGGCGTTCACGGCGGCGTTGACGGCGAGCAACCTCGGCATGTTCGCCGGTGCGGTCATCTGCGGCAGGCTCGGCGACCGGTACGGGCGCAAGCCCGTGCTCCTCGGCTGCATCGCCGCCTTCGGAACCGCGTCGCTGCTCACGGCGTTCGTCACCGGCACCACCCAGCTCGCGCTCGCACGCCTGGCCACCGGTGTCGGTCTCGGCGGCGGGATCCCGGTGTGCATCGCGCTCGTGTCCGACGTGAGTCCACCACACCGGCAAGGCACGCTCGTCATTACGATGATTACGGGGGTGGTCGTCGGGAATCTTGCCGCGGGTATCGTGGCCGCTCAAATGATCTCGTCGTTCGGCTGGGAGTCCGTGTTCATCGTCGGAGGTCTCGCGCCCCTCCTGCTCCTGCCGCTCGCGGCGATCTTCCTGCGCGAATCCTCCGAGTTCCGGGCGATCCGGTCGGGCGCGGCGGCGGGGGGAACGGCCACCACATCTACAGGCAACAGCGCGGCGCTGTTCGCCCCAGGCATTGCCGGTCCGACGACACTGCTCTGGGCGATCAACTTCCTCAACCTGTTGACGATCTTCTTCGTCAACTCGTGGTTGCCGTTGTTGCTCCGCAACATGGGAGCGACCTCCCAAGGCGCCATTCTCGCGACGAGCATGTTTTACGCCGGCGCGATTGCGGCGGCGTTTTTCAGCGCCGCGCTGATCGGGCGTTACGGGATCGAGCGCGTCCTCACGGTCATGCTGCTGTTCGGCGGCGTCTGCATCATCGTCAGCGGCGTGGCCACGCTCTCCGTCGTCAGCCTCAGCCTGTTCATCCTTGGTTTTGGATTCGGCACGGGTGGATCGCAGCTGGGCATCAGCGCGCTGCCTGGTGCGATTTACCCCACGGCGATCCGATCGACGGGCGCCGGATGGGCCACCGGCATTGGCCGCCTCGGCAATGTCGCTGGCGCGCTGCTGGGCGGCGCCCTGCTGGGACTCGG
>Ga0070674_100002585_pt1 | contig 10019 bp, 10 predicted proteins | sample KBSM33metaG_FD_65344 | JGI IMG/M metagenome (GOLD analysis project Ga0070674, IMG submission 65344) | Miscanthus rhizosphere microbial communities from Kellogg Biological Station, Michigan, USA - KBS M3-3 metaG | ecosystem: Host-associated > Plants > Roots > Rhizosphere > Soil ...
GAGGGATCGCGCCGCGCCTGTACATCGCCGATCAGTCGGCCGTCGACCTCGACGGCCAGGTCGAGCACCCGCTGGTCTCGCCACGTGCCCGAGTGCTCGACCCGAGCGCGGACGCGGTCTTTCGCCTGGCGATCATCGACAGCCCACGGTGCCTCGAAGGATCCGCGGTCGCGCGTCTCCTCGGCCCACATCAGATCGAAGTCTCGACGCACGAATGGGCGCAGCGTCACCGGGCCGTCGCGCAGGACGATGGGCATCACTGGGGCCCGGTGCGCCACGGCGGCAGCAGAACGCTGGACAGTGGCACGATCTTCCCGTCGCTCTCGGCGCGGTCGAGTTCCTCCAACGCGGCCTGTAGCTCGTCGGTCTTGGCTCGCAGCGCTTCCAGCTGCGCCTGCAACTCGATGACCATCTTCACGCCGGCGAGGTTGATGCCGCTTTCCTGGGTGAGGTCCTGGATCTGCCGGAGCAACCGGATGTCGCGATCGGAGTATCGCCGGGTGTTGCCGGCCGTTCGCTTGGGGGCAACGAGACCCTTGCGCTCGTAGATCCGAAGCGTCTGGGGATGCACGCCCGCCAGCTCGGCGGCGACGCTGATGATGTAGACCGCTCGCTCCTCTTCACGTCCCGTCTCGTCACGTCGTTCCATCTCAACTCACCCCCAGCGGTCGCCGCGGCGATGCGTCCGTCGCTTCCTGGAGCTGCTCCACGAGCTTCTTCTGCTCTTTGGTCAGCTTGCCCGGGACGTCGACGACGACCCTCGCGAGGAGATCGCCGTGACCGCCCTTCTTCGGCGCGCCCTTGCCCTTCACGCGGAAGGTCTTGCCGGTTGGCGTGCCGGCGGGCACCTTCAGGGTGACCGGACCGTTCAACGTCGGCACCTGCACCTGCGCCCCCAGCGCGGCCTCGGGGAACGTCACGGGCAGGTCGACCGTGAGATCGTCGCCGCGCCGCCCGAAGATCGGATGCGGCGTCACGTGGACGCGCACGAAGAGGTCGCCGGGCTCGCCACCGGCACCGCCGGGCTCACCCTTGCCCGCGACCTTGATCCGTGCGCCGTCCTTCACCCCGGCCGGCACCTTCACCTGGATCGTCCGCGTCCGACGCGTCACGCCGGTGCCGTTGCAGGTCGGACACGGTGTCGGGATCAGCCGCCCGCTACCACGGCATTCGGGGCACGTCTGCGCCATGGAGAAGAAGCCCTGGTTGTCCGCCACCTGTCCCGAGCCTCCACACGTGGGGCAGGTCACCGGCTGCGTACCCGGTGCCGCGCCGCTGCCGTGACACGTGGTGCAGGCAGCGGGCCCGGTGAGCTTCACCGGGATCGTGACGCCGGCCATCGCGTCGTCGAACGAGAGGGTGACCTCGGTCTCGAGGTCTGCCCCTCGCTGCCGGCGCGCACGGCGCTGGCGTGCGCCCCCGCCGAACACGCCTCCCAGGAGGTCCTCCAGATCCACGTCTCCGGTCTCGAAGCGCACGCCACCCGGGTAGCCGCCCGGCGCGCCCGCGCGTCCGGAGCCGGGGAACCCGCCACCGAAACCCGCCGCGCCCATCTCGCGCGCGCGATCGTATGCCGTGCGCTTGTCCTCATCGCCGAGGACGTCGTACGCAGAAGAGATCTCCTTGAACCGCTCTTCCGCTTGCGGGTTGCCCGCGTTGGCGTCGGGATGGTGCTGCTGGGCGAGTTTGCGATACGCCTTCTTGATCTCCGCCTGGCTCGCGTTCTTGGGGACGCCGAGGATCGCGTAGTAGTCCTTCTCGAACCACTCGCGGCGGATCTCGTCGGTCGCCGCCACCTCGGCCTAGCCTCGCTCGACGCGCACGCCGGCGGGACGGAGCACGCGGCCGCGCAGCGAATAACCCGGACGGAAGACCTCGGCGACGTGCGGCTCGCCGTCGCCCTCACCGGTCTGCATCAGGGCTTCGTGCTTGGCCGGGTCGAAGGGCTGCCCCTCGGCCTCGATCCGCTCGAGCCCCTCAGCGCGCAGCGCGTCGATCAGCTTGGCGTAGACGAGCTCGACCCCCTTGAGCAGACGGTCCCGATCGACGTCCTCACCGGCATGCAGCAGGGCCAGCTCGAAGTCGTCCAGCACCTCGAGCAGCCGCCGCATCACGGGCTCGGAGGCCATCTCTACCGCGTTCGTCTGCTCGCGCAGCACGCGCTTGCGGTAGTTGTCGAACTCGGCCTGGAGCCGTTGCAGGTGCGCGCGGTACTCCTCGATATCCCGATCGCCGGTGGTCGGCGCCTCATCCTCCGCGGAAGGGGCGGGCTCATCGCCCGCCCGCTCCCCGGAGACATCGGCGAAGCGACGTTTGTCGGTGACCTTGATCACCGGCGCCTCGGCATCGCGACCCTCGTCGCGCCCGTCGAGCTCGTCGGTCACGAGGCGCCGCCCTCCTCGACGATCTCGCCTTCGACGACTTCGTCGTCGGCGGCATCCTCACTGCCGGCCTCGGCCGCGGGGCCTGCGGCCCCCGCGTCCGGCTGGACCTGCTGATGCATCGCCTGGCCGACCCGGCCGAAGACCGTCATGACCGCCTCACTCGCCGCGTTGAGCTTCGCCGCGTCGGCGTCCTGGTCTTTCAGCGCCTCCTTGAGGCTCTCGGTCGCCGTCGTCAGCTCGGTCTTGTCGGCCTCGGGGATCTGCTCGCCGCTTTCCGAGACGAACTTCTCGACCTGATACACGACCTGATCGGCCTGGTTGCGTGCCTCGGCGTTCTCGCGACGCTTGTGGTCTTCCGCCGCGAAGGATTCGGCCTCCTTCACCATCCGGTCGATCTCGTCCTTGCTGAGCGCGGTGCCGCCGGTGATGGTCATCTGCTGCTCCTTGCCGGTGGCGATGTCCTTCGCGCTCACGTTCACGATGCCGTTGGCGTCGATGTCGAAGCTGACCTCGATCTGCGGCATACCGCGTGGCGCCGGCGGGATGCCGACCAGGTTGAACCGACCGAGCGACTTCACGCCCGGGCTCAACACGGTCTCGCCCTCGCCTTGCAGGACGTTGATCTCGACCTGCGTCTGGTTGTCGGCTGCGGTCGTGAAGGTCTCGGTCTTCTTGGTTGGGATCGTCGTGTTGCGCTCGATCATGCGCTGAACGATGCCGCCGAGCGTCTCGACGCCGAGGGACAACGGGGTCACGTCCAGGAGCAGGATGTCCTTGACGTCGCCCTTCAACACGCCGGCTTGCACCGCGGCACCGATCGCCACGACCTCGTCAGGGTTGACGCCCTTGTGTGGTTCCTTGCCACCGGTGAGCTTCTTGACGAGCTCCTGGATCATCGGCATCCGGGTCGAGCCGCCGACGAGCACGACGTGGTCGATCTCCGAGACATCCTTGCCCCAGTCCTTGACCGCGAGCTCGAACGGCACACGGCACCGCTCAACCAGGTCCTCGGTGATCCGCTCGAACTCCGCACGGGTGAGCTTCTGCTCGAGGTGCAGCGGACCCTCGGCTGTCGCCGTCACGAACGGTAGGTTGATCGTCGTCTCGGCCACCTGGCTGAGCTCGATCTTCGCCTTCTCGGCGGCGTCCTTCAGGCGCTGCAACGCCATCTTGTCGGCGGACAGATCGACGCCGTGCGCGTCCTTGAACGACTTCACGAGCCAGTCGATGACCCGCTGATCCCAGTCGTCGCCACCGAGCTGCGTGTCGCCGTGGGTGGCCTTGACCTCGAACACGCCGTCACCGATCTCGAGCAGCGACACGTCGAACGTGCCGCCGCCGAGGTCGAAGACGAGCACGGTGTGGTCGGCGCCGCTCTTATCGAGACCGTAGGCGAGCGCGGCCGCCGTCGGCTCGTTGATGATCCGCAGGACCTCGAGGCCCGCGATCTGCCCGGCCTCCTTCGTCGCCTGGCGCTGCGAGTCGTCGAAGTACGCCGGAACGGTGATGACCGCCTGCGTGACCGTGTCGCCGAGGAACGACTCGGCGTCTCGCTTCAGCTTGAGCAGGATCTGGGAGCTGACCTCCTGCGGGGTCCAACCTTTGCCGTCGATATCGACGGTCCAGCCTTTGTCGCCCATGTGGCGCTTTACCGAACGGATCGTGCGATCGGGGTTGGTGATGGCCTGCCGTTTGGCGACCTCACCGACCAGGATCTCCCCGTTCTTCGAGAACCCGACCACGGACGGCGTCGTTCGGGACCCCTCCGCGTTCGGGATGACGACCGGTTCCCCGGCCTCCAATACCGACACGACCGAGTTCGTCGTGCCCAGGTCGATGCCGACCGCTCGAGCCATCGTGCTTCCTCCTTCTGCCGACGGCCGTATCGGCCGCTCGGGTTACGTTACCGTCAACGCGCATCCCTGCGCCTCCCAACACCATAGAAGTTGAGTGCTCTATTGTCAAAGTTGGATCCGACGGTCCCATGCGTCCTGTGACGCAACCTTCCTCGAGGGTTCACCGGGCAGACGCCAGCGTGCCAAACGTTCACCGGACCATCCCCTTGGGTAGGCCGACGTCGGCGGAAGAACAGGGCCGGAAGGGTCAAGCACCCCAGACCTTCGTCCGAATAAGGCACTAGTACCGAAGGTCTTGGCCGGAAGGAAACGAAGAGTGCGAGTCGGTGCTTCGGACATGCCCCAACGAGAGAGCCCCGTGGCAGGTGGGCACCCGACGGTGCGTCATGCCGTCGAGTCGATCCTGCTGGAGGAGCGCACCCGGTGGGCGATGCAGATCCACGACGGGCTCACGCAGTCGGTGACCTCCGCCGTCCTCGAGGTGCAGAACCTCCGGCACCTGATCGAGACCGACCCGGTGGCGGCGGTGCGGATCCTCCACGAAGTGGAGAGCGAGATCCGAGATGACCTCCGTCACATCCGAGAGCTGCTGTTCGAGATGACATCCGAAGACGAGATCCCGAGCGAGCCGACGCTCGCCAGCTTGATCAAGGATTTCGCGGCGCGTTGGCGCATGCCGGCGACCGTGGAAGTGGAGGGGGACATCGAGGCGCTCAACGACGCCACGGTGGAGGCGGCGTATGCGATCGCGAGCGAGGCGCTCGCGAACGCCGCCAAGCATTCGGGAGCCCCGGATGCGCGTGTCGCGCTGTCGGTGGACGGCGACACGCTCCACATCGAGGTGCACGATCGAGGCCGCGGCATGGTGGCCGTGACCGACGACGATCCACACTTCGGTATCCGGATCATGCGGGCCCGCGCCGAGTCGCTCGGCGGGACCCTCGAGATGACGTCGACCCCCGGGCACGGCACCAGCGTGGTGGCCGTGCTCCCCGTCACGAGGGATGGTGAACAACGATGAGGATCTTGATCGTGGATGACCACGCGCTCGTACGCCGTGGCATGAGCTATGTCGTGAAGGAGGGATTCCCGGACGCCGAGGTCGTGGAGGCGGAATCCTCCGCCGCCGCGCTCGAGGCCCTGCGCACGAGCGGCAAGGTGGATCTCGCGCTCGTGGACGTGCGAATGCCCGACCTCGACGGCTTGGAGCTGTTGCGGGCGGTCAAAGCCGAGTGGGAGGACATGCCCGTCATCATGCTGTCCACCTACGAGAACGCCCCGTACGTGAAGCGGGCACTTGCCGACGGCGCCGCGGGATATCTCTTGAAGGACGCGACGCCCGAGGATCTGAGTCAGGCGATCAACGTCGCCATGTCGGGCAGTGGGAACGTGCTGAGCCCGCGGGTGATCCAGAACCTGTTCGAGGACCAGGAGGCATCCAACGCGACCGCCAACGGCCGCCGCAGCGAGTACAGCCTCACGCAGCGTGAGCACGACATCCTGGCGCTGCTTGCCGAGGGTCGCTCCAACCGTGAGATCGCCGGCCGCCTCTACCTGTCGGAGAAGACCGTCAAGGCGCACCTCGCGGCGATCTTCCGCAAGCTCGGGGTCACGAACCGGACGCAGGCCGCGATGATGGCCGTGCAGATGGGCGTCGGGCCGGTGCCGGGCGCGCTGCTGAGCGAGTAGGTCAGCTACCGAAGTCGCGGAAGTAGCGGCTGGGAGTGGGGCCACGCTGCCCCTGGTACTTGTTGCCCGCCGACCCGTAGGGGGTCTCGGCCGGTGACGTCAGCTTGAAGAACGAGATCTGGCCGATCTTCATCCCGGGGTACAGGGTGATCGGCAGGTTGGCCACGTTGCTGAGCTCCAACGTGAGGTACCCGTCCCAACCGGGATCCACGTAGCCGGCCGTCGAGTGGATCAGCAGGCCGAGCCGCCCGAGCGACGATTTCCCCTCGAGGCGCGCGACGAGATCGTCGGGCAGCACCACTCGCTCGAGCGTCGATCCGAGCACGAACTCTCCGGGATGCAGGATGAACGGCTCATCCGGTTTGACCTCGACGAGCTCGGTCAGGTCGGGCTGCTCCTCGCGCACGTCGATGAACGGGTAGCGGGAGTTGGCGAACACCCGGAACTGACTGTCGACGTGGAGGTCGACCGAGGACGGTTGGATGCATCGCTCGTCGAACGGATCGATCGTGATGCGGCCCGCCTCGATCGCGGTGCGGATATCACGGTCGGACAGGATCATGGCCCGCAGATGCTACGCGTTGGAGACCTCGACCCAGCGCATGAGCGTCTTGGCCGCGTCACCGTCATCGATCGCGCGAGCGGCCGTCGCCATGCCTTCCTCCAAGTTCCCGGCGAACCCGGCGACCTGCAGAGCGGCACCGGCGTTGAGGACGACGACGTCGCGCTGGGGCCCCTTCTCGCCGTCGATCACGCGCCGCGCGATATCGGCATTGTGCGGCGCATCGCCGCCAGCGAGGTCCTCCGGTTTGACCCGACCGATGCCGACCTTCGCCGGGTCGAGATGGGTCTCCCTGACGGTTCCGTCCTTGACGTCGTAGACGGTGGAGAGGTCGGTCGTCGTGAGCTCGTCCAAGCCGTCGACCCCACGGAACAGCATCGCGCGGGTACCCCGTCGGGCGAGGACCTCCGCCATCAATGGGAGCATCCGTTCGTCCGAGACGCCCACGACCTGCGCGTACGGACGGGCGGGGTTGGTCAGCGGCCCCAGGAAGTTGAAGACGGTCGGGACCTTGAGCTCGGCGCGCACCGGTCCGGCGTGGGCCATGGCTGGGTGAAAGGTCCTTGCGAACATGAAGCCGATGCCCGCCTCATCGAGGCAGCGTTCGACGCCGGTCGCGCCGAGGTCGATCTTGACGCCGAGCTCCTCGAGCAGGTCAGCGGAGCCGCAGTGACTCGATGCCGCGCGGTTCCCGTGCTTGGCGACGGGGACGCCGGCTCCCGCAACGACGAGCGCGGCGATCGTGGAGATGTTGAACGTGCCTGCGCGGTCGCCGCCGGTCCCGCACGTGTCGATCACAGGCTCCGGCGCCCGGACCGGCAAGGCGAAGGAGAGCATGGTGCGGGCGAAGCCTTCCATCTCCTCGACCGTCTCGCCTTTGGTCCGAAGCGCAAGCAGGAACGCGCCGATCTGCGCCGGGGTGGACTCGCCGGACATGATCGCGGACATAGCCGACGATGCCTGGTCGTTCTCGAGGGACTCTCTGTGCGAGAGCGCGCTGAGGATCGTGGGCCAAAGGTCCGGGTCGGTCATCGCAGGTCAGGCTAGCAGCGGTCCGCTTCGCGCCGACCTGGAGGTGGCTCGCTAGACTGGCGTCCGCTGCTCGGGAGCAGTGGAGCCATGCGGGTGTGGTTCAATGGCAGAACGCAAGCTTCCCAAGCTTGAAACGGGGGTTCGATTCCCCTCACCCGCTCTCGCAACCGATGCAACGCAGCTTCAGCGGATCACGTGGTCGCAGCCGGGCTGCTACTCGAACGGTGCGGCGAACAGCTCCTCAACCGGCGATCGGTCGCCACCTGCTCGAACGCCCAGCACGTCGACGTATGTCCGATCACGAGCAGCTTGGAACCGTTCCAGTCGCGACGAAGATCGTCGATGCATCGGGTGACGCGAGCGATGGCTTCACGCCAGCTCTCGCCACCCGGATAGGCAACGTCGAGGTGGCCCTGACGGTCGAGCTCGCTCGCGGGCATGCCGTTCCCGTGGCCGTAGTTGCATTCACGAAGCCTCCAATCCAGGAACGCCCGTTCTTCACAGCCGTGGAACGCGATGCGGACGGTCTCCACCGCCCGAGCGAGATCGGCGGAGAAGATCGCGTCGTAGCCACGATCGGCACGGTATCTCACCCCTTCACAGGTCGAGATGTCTTCACTCTCCCCCGGCGAGCGGGGAGATAGCGAGGGGCAGTCGGGCAGAGATCCTTGAGCGGGCATTGCCGACATCGCGGGACCGGCGCTTTGCAGATCTCGCGCCCGAGCCTGATGAAGCCCACGTGCAGGGGGGTCCGCAGGCCTTCCGGGATCAGCCCGTGAAGGAGTCGATCCGCCTGTTCGGCTGACGACTTCGGCGGCACGATGCCGAGTCGGCGCGTCACGCGGTGCACGTGTGTGTCGACCGGCATCGTGTCGCGGCCGAACGCGAAACTCAGCACCACGGCCGCGGTCTTCGGACCGACCCCAGGGAACGACACCAGCCACTCCCTCGCTTCGTTGTCGGACATGGCGCCTAACCGATCGAGCGAATAAGCGCCCGCCCGTTGGTGCACCTCTCGAAGGATGGCCTGGATCCGGCGCGCCTTCGTGTTCGCGAGACCGCCGCTGCGGATGACATCGGCGACCTCGTCGCTGTCGGCGTCGACCACGTCATCCCACGTCGGATACGCGGCCCGAAGCAATGCGAACGCGCGCTCGGAGTTCAGGTCGCTCGTGTGCTGGCTGAGCACCGTGAGGATCAGTTCGTCGAGCGGGTCGGTGCTCCTGGGCACTTCGAGCGGCCCGAACCGCTTCTCGAGCCGGTTGCAGATGGCGCGGAGGCGCCGGGGCGTCGCGTTGGGCAGTGCCGGAGTGCTCACACGCCCTGGTCGCGCGCGGCGTTTCGGAACATGGTGAGCGACGGCTCGAAGTGCAGGCGCACTTGCCCGGTGGGCCCGTTGCGGTGCTTGGCCAAGATCAACTCGGCCTCGCGCTTCTTCTCAGGGTCGAGGTCGTCGCGGTGGATGAACACGACCAGGTCGGAGTCCTGTTCGATGGCTCCCGACTCGCGCAGGTCCGAGAGCTGTGGCCGCTTGTCGGCCCGCGCCTCGGGGTTGCGGTTCAGCTGCGACAGGGCGATCACCGGGATGCTGAGCTCCTTGGCCAACAGCTTGAGCGACCGCGAGATCTCGGCCACTTCCTGCTGGCGGTTGTCGGGGCGCCGGGCGTTGGGCGAGGTCATCAGCTGCAGGTAGTCGACGATGATCATCGACAACCCCTGCCGGCCCGTCTTCATACGCCGCGCCTTCGCACGGATGTCGACGATGTTGACGTTGCCCGCGTCGACGATGTGCAGTGGCGCCTCGTGCAACGTCTCCCCAGCCTGCACGACGCGCACCCAGTCGTCGGGTCCCACCCGCTTGTTGCGGATGCGATCCCACGGCACGCGCGCCTCACCGCAAAGCAGGCGCATCCCGATCTCGTATCGGCTCATCTCGAGTGAGAACACCGCGACGGGCTCGCCGGTCACGGCGACGTTGCGCGCGATGTTGATCGCGAGCGACGATTTCCCGATGCCGGGGCGGGCCGCGACGATCACCAGGTTGCCGGGCTGTAGGCCCGAGGTGAGGTCGTCGAGATCACGGAACCCGGTGGGCAGCCCGGTGTACGCAGATTCCCGGTTCTGGATGGACTCCAGCTCGGACATCGCCTGGTTGATCAGGTCACCGACGATGGCGGCGTCCTCGGTGTCCTCGCGGCGAGCGACGTCGTAGATGCGCTGTTCCGCGCCGTCGGCGATCTCGTCGGCGTCGGTCGAGCCCTGATACGCGGTGTCGATGATGTCGGCGGCGGCGCCGATCAGTCGACGGCGCAGCGCCGCGTCGGCGACGATCTTGGCGTAATGCGGGGCGCCCGCCGGGGTGGGTACCTCGTCGACGAGGTCGCGCAGATACAGCGCGCCGCCGACCTCCTCGAGGATGCCCGCACGTCGCAGCGCGTCGACGGCCGTGATGACGTCGATCGGCTCGCCCTGGGCGAAGAGCATGCGCAGGGCCTG
>Ga0070674_100002586_pt1 | contig 10017 bp, 9 predicted proteins | sample KBSM33metaG_FD_65344 | JGI IMG/M metagenome (GOLD analysis project Ga0070674, IMG submission 65344) | Miscanthus rhizosphere microbial communities from Kellogg Biological Station, Michigan, USA - KBS M3-3 metaG | ecosystem: Host-associated > Plants > Roots > Rhizosphere > Soil ...
GGCAGCGCGACGGTGGAGGCGTTGCGGCGCGCTTCCGAGCTCGGTCTGGTCGCGCGCATCGCCGGCTCGCTGAACGGCCAGGCTGCCTACCGGTTCACCCTCGGCTTCGTGCACGGCCGCCCGCAGGTGCTGGTGACCAGCAACCTGGTCGGGCTCGGCGTCGATCTGCCCTATCCGCTCGCGAAGCCCGCCGCCGCGCCGCTCGAGCTGCGCTACCAGACGACCGCGATCGAGGATGCGGCGCTGCCGGCGCAGACCTCGCGCGAGAGCCTGCGCCTGGATCTCGGCAACCTGCTGCAGGTGCAGTACCTGCGCGAGCAGGGCGGCGAGGGATCGCGCGTCGTGCGCGGCGGCATCGGCGTGCTCGCGCCGGCACCGACGCCGGCGAACGGCGTCGCCGCGCACCTCGTGCTGCAGCGTCTCGACGTCGACGCGTGGGAGGCCGCCCTCGACAAATTGTTTGGAACGGCGGCGGCCGGGCCCCGCGCGCCGGCTGCCTCGGAGTCGGTGCGCGACCGCGCTGCCATGCCGTCGGGCACGACCGCGACGGCCGACAGCGGCGGCGCGCGTGGCGACGACTACGTGCCGGACGCGATCGCGTTGCGCGCGCAGGAGGTGCAGTCGGGGTCGCGCCGCATCACCGGGGTGGTCGCGGGGGCGTCGGAGGAGGGCGGGCTCTGGCGCGCGAACATCAATGCCGACCAGCTCGAGGGCTACGTCGAATTCCGGCCGTCGCGGCGCCGTACAGCGGCCGGGCAGGGGCCCGGGCCGGGGGCCGGTCGCGTCTATGCGCGGCTGGCACGTCTCAGCCTGCCGAAGAGCGACGTCGCCCAGGTCGAGCAAAGGCTGCTCGACGAACAGCCCGCCAGCGCCGTGCCCGGCCTCGACATCGTGGTCGACGATTTCGAGTTGCGCGGGCGCCGGTTCGGCCGTGTCGAGATCGAGGCCGCGAACCGGATCCGCCGCGACCCGGGCCGCGAGGCGGTGCGCGAGTGGCGTCTCGCGAAGATGAACGTCACCATGCCCGAGGCGCAGCTGACGGCGACCGGCGCCTGGGGCGCGGTCAGCGCGCCCGGCGACGCGGGGCCGAGGCGCCGCGCGTCGATGGACTTCAACCTCGCGGTGTCCGACAGCGGCGCGCTGCTCGAACGGCTCGGTGCCGGCAAGGCGATCCGTGGCGGCAAGGGTGGGCTGTCCGGGCAGGTGTCGTGGCTCGGTTCGCCGCTCTCGCCCGACTATCCGAGCATGGACGGTCGGATCCATGTCGAGATCGACGCCGGCCAGTTCCTGAAAGCCGAGCCGGGCGCGGCACGCCTGCTCAGCGTGCTGAGTCTGCAGTCGCTGCCGCGCCGGCTCGCATTCGACTTCCGCGACCTGTTCGAGCAGGGCTTCGCGTTCGACAGCGTCACCGGGGATGTCGAGATCGACAACGGCGTCGCCCGCACCAACAACCTGCGGATGCGCGGCTCGGCGGCGGTCGTGCTGATGGAGGGTCGCGCCGACCTTGGGCGCGAGACGCAGGACCTGCGCGTCGTCGTGGTGCCGGAGATCAACGCCGGCACCGCGTCGCTGGCCTACGCGATCATCAATCCGGCGGTCGGCATCGGCACCTTCCTCGCGCAGTACTTCCTGCGCAAGCCGCTGATCGAAGCCGGCACCCGCGAGTTCCACGTCAGCGGCGGCTGGGACGATCCGAAGGTCGAGCGGGTCGAGCGCCGCCGCCTCCCGGACCTGTCGGCGGCCGAGCCGCCGGCCGCCGCCGCGTCGTCGCCCAACCAGTGAGAACCGCATGAAGATCGCCGCCCTGCAGATGGTGTCCGCCCCGAGTGTCGAGCGCAATCTCGAGAGCGCGCTCCGGCTGATCGCCGAAGCGGCAGCGGCGGGTGCGCGCCTGGTCGCGTTGCCCGAGTATTTCTGTTTCATGGGCCGCTCCGACCGCGACAAGCTGACGATCGCCGAGGCGCCCGGCAATGGTCCGATCCAGAGCGCGCTGGCCGACGCGGCCCACCGCCACGGCGTCTGGTTGATCGGCGGCACGTTGCCGATCCAGAGTCGCGAACCCGAGCGCGTGCTGAATGCGAACTGCATCTACGCGCCCGACGGCACGCTGGCCGCGCGCTACGACAAGATGCACCTGTTCCGCTACGACAACGGCCACGAGCGCTACGACGAGGGCCGGGTGCTGCTGGCCGGTGCGACGCCGACGGCATTCGAGGCCGACGGTCTGCGCGTCGGCCTCAGCGTCTGCTACGACCTGCGCTTTCCCGAGCTGTACCGCGCGCTGATGGACCCGCCCTGCGACCTGCTGTCGGTGCCGTCGGCGTTCACGCACACCACCGGATTGGCCCACTGGGAACTGCTGCTGCGCGCCCGCGCGGTCGAGAACCAGTGCTATGTGATCGCGCCGGCCCAGGGTGGGCTGCACGAGAACGGTCGGCGCACCTACGGTCACAGCATGATCGTCGACCCCTGGGGCGAGGTCCTCGGCGTCCGCGCCGAAGGCGAAGGCGTGGTGATCGCCGACCTCGACCCCGACCGGATCGCCTCGGTGCGCCGCCAGCTGCCGGCGCTCGAACACCGCCGCCTGTCACGCGAGGCGTGACGGTCCCTTCAATTCGACGGTGTTGCCTTCCGGGTCGCTGAGGTAGATCGACGGGCCTTCGCCCTCGGCACCGAACCGCATCACGGTCTCGCCGGCTGCCACGCCGGCCGCGCTCAGGTCGCGGCGGATCGAGGCCTCGTCGAACGGTTCAACCCGGAAGCAGAAGTGGTCGAGGTTGCGGCCTTCCGGGCCGGGCGGTGCACCGCCGGCGCGCCCGAGCGCGCCGTCGACCGGCACCAGGTCGACCAGCGACCGACCGGCGCGCAACTGCACCAGGCCGATCGCGTCCTGCCGGCGCTCGACGCTGCAGCCGAGAACGCCGCTGTAGAACCCGACCATGCGGTCGAGGTCGACGACGCGCAACACCAGGTGGTCGATTTCCCGAACGGTGATCATCGAGTCGTCTCCGTCAGCACGCAGGCAGTGTGCCGCAGGCCGCGTGGCCCCGAAGGCGGCATTGCCGCAGACGCTGCGACCGTTACGTCGATTCGACCGGCCGGGTCGCCGCCGACCGCTGCGGCTGGCGCCAGACTTGATCGTGCTTGAGCCAGACCGGCTCTGCGCCTTGCGAGGCGAGCCAGGTCTTCACCGCGGCCGCATCGACGGTTGCGCGACGGGCCGCGAACGCGTTCAACGGCCCGTCGTCGAGGGCCGCCGGACCGTAGGCCTGGCGCAGCCAGCCTTCGGTGACCCGGCACGGAATCGCCTTGCCGGCCACGATGACCGAGAAATCGATGACGCCGGTGGAAGCGTCGAACGTGGTTGCACTGTTCATGGGCAGAGACAGGAGGAATGGCGGACGAATTCGCGAGCGGCGCACGGCCATCGCGCGCCTTCCCCACGGGCAATCGCCATGCCTTGCCTGCCAAGGGATGCTCGACACGGTTCCGATCGGTCAGACCCGCCGCACCGCTGGTCAGCGGCACGGCGCCGCCCGTCAGGCGACCAGTTCGATCTCGCCGCTGGTCAGATAGCGCGTGTACTCGGCCAGCGGCATGGCCGTCGAGCCATGTGTGTCGGCGTCGGTCCACGAGATCGTGACGTCGAGACTCGTCACGGTGATTTCGCACGGGCCCGGACGAATGACCATTTCCGCGCCATCGCCCTCGCGGTAGGTCACGTTTCCGACGATCCGGCCCTGTCTGCTTGTCATCCGATGCTCCTTGTCCGGTCCCCTTCTAGCGCATCAGGAGTTGCCAGGCAAGCGTGGCCTGAGCCAGGAACCCGGACGGTGAAGGCCAATGTGCGCAACCAGGGGACGGCTGCGGTATGGGCGCCGACATGGACGACGCGGGACCAGAAATCGAATCATTCGGCCCGCGCAGCGATGGTCTCGGCGAGCACGTCGCCGGCTCGGCTGCACTGCGCCGACGACACGTCGAGGTGGGTCAGCGCACGGATCGTGCGTGCGCCGAGCGCGTTGACGAGCACGCCGCGCGCTCGCGCCCGCGCGACCACCGTGGCCGCATCGGGCGCCTCCGGCCCAAGCGTGAACACGACGATGTTGGTCTGCACGGTCGCGAGGTCGAGCACGATGCCGGGGCAGCCGGCGAGCCGGTCGGCGAGCTGGCGTGCGTTCGCATGGTCGGCCGCGAGCAGCGCCAGGTGATGGTCGAGCGCGTGCAGCCCGGCGGCGGCGAAGATGCCGACCTGGCGCATCGCACCGCCGAGCATGCGCCGGTGCCGGACCGCGCGCGCGATGACGTCGCGCGGACCGGCCAGCAGCGAGCCGCCGGGTGCACCGAGCCCTTTCGACAGCGACACCGCGACGAGGTCGAACGGGCGTGCCAGATCGGCCGGCGTCCGGCCGGTCGCGAGCGCAGCGTTCCAGAGCCGTGCGCCGTCGAGGAAGCTCGCGATGCCGCGGCTGCGGGCCGCGTCGCAGATGCGCTCCGTCTCGCCCTTCGGGAACACCACGCCGCCGGCCCGGTTGTGGGTGTTCTCGATCTCGACCAGCGTGGTCGGCGGGTAGATGCCATGGTCGCGCGGTTTGACCGCCGCGATGAAGGCCTCGGCGCTGAAGGTGCCGCCGCTGCCGATCTCGGTCAGCTGGACGCCCGCGTTCGCGGCCGAGCCGCCGGTCTCGTGCCAGACCGCGTGGCTCTCGCGGCTGACGATGACGTCGTCGCCCGGGCGCGTCAGCACGCGCAGCGCGACCTGGTTCGCCATCGTCCCGCTCGGCAGCCAAAGTGAAGCTTCCTGGCCGAGCAGCGCGGCGACGCGCTCCTGCAGCTGGTTGACCGTCGGGTCCTCGCCGTACTGGTCGTCGCCGACCGGCGCGGCCGCCATCGCCGCGCGCATCGCCGCGGTCGGACGCGTCACGGTGTCCGAGCGGAGGTCGATCGCGGTCGCTGCCGCCGCGGTGTCAGTGGCCGTCATCGCGGCAGCATGCGGCGGAATGGGCTGACCATCGTCCTGACGGTCCGGTGCTATTGCGGGACTCGGCCGTAGCGGATCGACTGCACGACGCCGAAGCGGAATCGCACGGTCGCCATCAGGTTGCCCGGCCCGCGGTCGTAGACCCACTCGTCGATGGGAAGGCACGGGAAAGCCAGGCTGGCGAGCGGCTCCGGCACCGGGCTCAGCGACCCCTGGTAGTAGACCGGCGCGCAATAGGCGTCTCGCAGCAGCGGCTCGCCGCACTTGAAGAGCACCGACACGCGCGAATCGCCGACCTCGCTGCTGCCGCCACTGCAGCGCAATGATTCGGCGCGCACCGGCCCGGCGATCAGCCCGCAGATCAACACCGCGCCGAGCAGGGAAACGGGTTTCAGCACGACTCCGCCTAAGTGCCCCATTCAGCGCAGTTTAGGACGATCGGCTGCCCGGATCGGCGGCCGCCCGGATCGGCGCCGGCTAGCCGCTACCGAGCCGTTCGCACCGTGACGTCAAGGGATCTGCTTGCGCTGTCGGCGCGGCGCCGAAGCGCCCGCGCGGCGTTCCATGCCCCGACGCCGACGACCTTGAAGCGGCTCAGCCGCGGTCGGGCAAAAACCGCTTGTGCCACTCGGCCACATCGCCGTCGATCGCGACGCGGAGGGCGTCGAGCGTCGCGCCGCGCAGGCGCAACTTGGTCGCGCGGAACGACTCGAGGTGCAGCGTCGAGAGCGCCTTCGCGCGCTCCACCGCGGTCAAGGCGAGCGACTCCGAAGGACAGACTTCGTCGAGGAACCCGGCGACCACCGCCTGCTGTCCTGAATACGGCTCGGCGGTGAGAACGGCGCGGCTGAAGTGCGCCGGCGACAGCCGCTGCCGGCACACCTCGGTCGCGAAGCGCGGCAAGGTCAGCCCGATCTTCACCTCGTTGATCTGGATGCGCGCACCCTGGTCGACGCCGATGCGCAGGTCGGTGCTGAGCAGCAGGAACGCGCCCATCGCGATCGCATGGCCGCTGCAGGCTGCCACGACGGGGTACGGAAACGACAGCACCTTCTCGGTCAGTCGCGCGCCGGCCTCGAGCATGCGGAACAGCGCGGCCGGATCGGTCTTGAAGACGGCCAGATCGAACCCGCCCGAGAACATGCCGGGGCGCCCGGTCAGCAGCACGGTCGCGCCGTCGGCCTGCGCCCGATCGAAGCCGGCGTCCAGAGCCTGCAGCATCGCCTCGCTCATCACGTTGGCCTTGCCGTCGTCCATCGCGAGCGTGGCGACACCGTCGACGACTGCATAGCGGACCAGTTCGGACATCGTCGCTCCTTCGTCGGCCGCCGCCGTTCGGCGCGGGCTTCGCCGCAGCGCGGTTGCGCGCTGCGCTAGACCAGTTCGGCGTTGATCGCCGCGAGCGCGGCGGCGCCGGGGCAGAGTTCCTGGTGGCCGAGCCGGTTCAGCGCCCGGTCGACGGTCTTCAGGTGACCGTGCAGGTCATCGGCCGCCGCGTTCACGTACAGCAGGCCGGTCAGGATCTCGCCGCGTGCCTCGTGCTGCGCGATGTGGCTCATCGCGGCGAGCCGATCGCCCGGGTCGTAACCCTCGGCGAGCTTGCGCAGGCGCAGCACGCTGCCGTCGTGCTGCGTGACCTCGATGACCTCGCCGGGCGCGTAGGTCGCGGTGATCGCGTCGCGGCGCGGCATGAAATCGAGGCGGTTGACGGCCTCGTTGTGCGCCCGCACGTAGTCGTAGCTCTTCGTGCTGCCCGGGTGGTTGTTGAACGCGACGCACGGGCTGATGACGTCGATCAGCGCCGCGCCGCGGTGGCTGATCGCGCCCTTGATCAGCGGCACCAGCTGCTCCTTGTCGCCGGAGAAGCTGCGTCCGACGTAGCTCGCGCCGAGCTGCAGCGCCATCGCGACGAGGTCGATCGCGGTGTCGCTGTTGATCGCGCCTTTCTTGCTCTTGCTGCCCTGGTCGGCGGTCGCCGAGAACTGGCCCTTCGTCAGCCCGTAGACGCCGTTGTTCTCGACGATGTACGTCATGTTGACGCCGCGCCGCATCGCATGCGCGAACTGGCCGAGCCCGATCGACGCCGAGTCGCCGTCGCCGCTGACGCCGAGGTACAGCAGCTCGCGGTTCGCGAGGTTCGCGCCGGTCAGCACCGACGGCATCCGGCCGTGCACGGTGTTGAAGCCGTGCGAGGCGCCGAGGAAGTAGTCGGGCGTCTTCGACGAGCAGCCGATGCCCGACAGCTTGGCGACGCGGTGCGGCTCGATGTCGAGCTCCCAGCAGGCCTGGACCAGCGCGGCGGAGATCGAGTCGTGGCCGCAGCCGGCGCACAGCGTCGAGATCTTGCCTTCGTAGTCGCGCCGCGTGAAGCCGAGCTTGTTGCTCGGCAGGGTCGGGTGGTGCAGCCTGGGCTTGGCGAGATAGGTCATCGCGTCTCCGTGCGCACGCCAACGCGCGCCGGTCCTTCGAAATCGCAGTCGATACGGACTGCTCGGGCGGCGCGCCGGCTCATGCCGCCTTCCCCTGTCGAGCCGCGATCGGCTCGACATTGGCGGCGCGGATCCGCTGCACGATCGCGCCGATGATGAAACGTGCGGTGATCGGCGTGCCGTCGTAGTGGACGATCGGCTCGAGCCGGGCCGGATCGATCTCCTGCTCGTTGATCAGCATCATGCGAAGCTGCGCGTCGCGGTTCTGCTCGATCACGAACACGGTCTCGTGCTCGGCGACGAAGCGATCGACCGCGGCGCTGAACGGGAACGCACGCACCCGCAGCGTGTCGAGCTGCACGCCCTGCGCCTGCAGCGCATCGAACGCCTCGGCCATCGCCGGGCTCGTCGAGCCGTAGAAGATCGCGCCGAAGCGGGTCTCGCGCGCGGCCTTGCGGAGCACCGGCTGCGGAACGAGTTCCTTCGCGGTCTCGAACTTCTTCAGCAGCCGCTGCACGTTGTACAGGTAGTCCGGGCCGGCCTCGGAATAGCGGGCGTACGAATCGCGTGTGGTGCCGCGCGTGAAGTACGCGCCCTTGCTCGGGTGCGTGCCCGGGAGGGTGCGGTACGGGATGCCGTCGCCGTCGACATCGAGGTAGCGGCCGAAGTCCTTGCCGGCCTCGAGCTCGTCGGCGGTCATCACCTTGCCGCGGTCGTAGGTGCGGCCCTCGTCCCACGCGAGCGGCTCGCAGAGGCGATGGTTCATGCCGATGTCGAGATCGGTCATCATGAAGATGGGCGTCTGCAGGCGGTCCGCGAGATCGAGCGACGCCGCCGCGAAGTCGAAGCATTCGCGCGGATCCTCGGGGAACAGCAGCACGTGCTTGGTGTCGCCGTGCGATGCGTAGGCGCAGCTCAGCAGGTCGGCCTGCTGGGTGCGCGTCGGCATGCCGGTCGACGGCCCGCCGCGCTGCACGTTGATGATCGTCACCGGGATCTCGGCGAAGTAGGCGAGGCCGATGAACTCGGTCATCAGCGAGACGCCGGGACCGGAGGTCGTCGTGAACGCACGCGCACCGTTCCAGCCGGCGCCGACGACGATGCCGATCGAGGCGATCTCGTCCTCGGCCTGCACGATCGCGAACTTGTTGCGGCCGCTTTCCTTGTCGACACGCAGCTTCGAGCAGTACTTCTGGAATGCCTCGGCGAGCGACGAGCTCGGCGTGATCGGGTACCAGGCGCAGACGGTCGCACCGCCGTATACGCAGCCGAGCGCGGCGGCCGCGTTGCCTTCGATGAAGATGCGCTTGCCGACCGCGTCGCGGCGCTCGATCTTCAGGCCGAGCGCGTCGTCGAAGTACTCGTTGCCGTGGTGCAGTCCCATCATGAAGGCGTCGAGGTTCGGCTGGAGCAGCTTGGTCTTGCCTTTGTATTGCTCACCGAGCAGGGTCGCGATCACCTCGGGCTCGACGCCGAGCATCGCCGCCAGCACGCCGACATAGACGATGTTCTTCAGCAGCTGGCGCTCGCGCGGATCGGTGTAGCGGGTCGCGCACAGGTCGGTCAGCGGCACGCCGAGGACGTGGATGTCGTCGCGGAACTTCGATGCAGGCATCGGCTTCGAGCTGTCGTACAGCAGGTAGCCGCCGGGCTCGATCTCGGCGAGGTCGCTGGCCCAGGTCTGCGGGTTCATCGCGACCATCAGGTCGACGCCGCCGCGCCGGGCCAGGTAGCCGCGCTCGCTGACCCGTACCTCGTACCAGGTCGGCAGACCCTGGATGTTCGACGGGAAGATGTTGCGCGGGCTGACCGGCACGCCCATCCGCAGCAGGCTGCGCGCGAACAGTTCGTTCGCCGAGGCCGACCCGGACCCGTTGACATTGGCGAACTTGATGACGAAATCGTTGACGGCTTGGATGCGCGGGGCCGTTCCCGCCTTCACGTTCGAGGTCATTTCAGCGTCGCCACCTGCTTCGGCGCCGCCTTGCCCGACGTTCGGCAACCGTGGCCGGCGCGGGTCTGCTTGATCATGAACTTCTGCATGTCCCACGCACCGGTCGGGCAGCGCTCGGCGCACAGGCCGCAATGAAGGCAGACGTCCTCGTCCTTCACCATCACGCGGCCGGTCTTCAGCGCGCTCGACACGTAGAGCGCCTGGTCCGGATGGCGCGCCGGCGCGCGCAGCCGCGTCCGCAGGTCCTTCTCGTCGCCGTTCGAAGTGAACGTGATGCAGTCGGTCGGGCAGATGTCGACACAGGCGTCGCACTCGATACATTGCGCGGTCGTGAACACCGTCTGCACGTCGCAATTCAGGCAGCGCTGCGCTTCCTTCCAGGCAGTCTGCACATCGAAGCCGAGCTCGACCTCGACCTTGATGTTGCGCAGCGACTGGTTGATGTCGCGCCACGGCACCTTGTTGCGCAGGTCCGGTGTGATGTCGTTGTCGTAGCTCCACTCGTGGATGCCCATCTTCTGCGACACCAGCGTGACGCCGGGCGCCGGCCGGACGTTGACGTCCTCGCCGTGCAGGAACTTGTCGATCGAGATCGCCGCGGCGTGGCCCTGCGCGACCGCCCAGATGATGTTCTTCGGGCCGAGCGCGGCGTC
>Ga0070674_100002600_pt1 | contig 9991 bp, 7 predicted proteins | sample KBSM33metaG_FD_65344 | JGI IMG/M metagenome (GOLD analysis project Ga0070674, IMG submission 65344) | Miscanthus rhizosphere microbial communities from Kellogg Biological Station, Michigan, USA - KBS M3-3 metaG | ecosystem: Host-associated > Plants > Roots > Rhizosphere > Soil ...
ATCTGGATGTCGCTGGGTGGCTTGATCATGGCCAAAATGGTCAATTTCGAGATCTGAGGCCATGGAACCGCACCACACAACCCTGCTCGGCGTCGACGTCCTTTGGGTAGGCACCCTGCTCGCCGGGGTCGCCGCGTTCGCCGTCATGCTCGCGATCTACGCCGCGACCACCGTGCGCGATCCGATGGCGCGCCGCGTTAAGGCGCTCAACGATCGCCGCGAACAGCTGAAAGCCGGCATCACCGCTTCGACCAGCAAGCGCCGCGCGAAACTGGTCCAGAAGAACGAGACCACCGACCGCATCCGCTCGATCCTGCAGAATCTGAAAGTCCTGCAGGACAGCCAGCTCAAGGTCGCGCAGACCAAGCTGCTCCAGGCCGGCATCCGCAAGAAGGAATATGCCGTCGCGGTCATTTTCGGCCGGTTGATCCTGCCGATCCTGTTCGGCCTGCCGATGCTGTATTTCGTGTACGGCACGGACGCGTTCGCGACCTGGTCGCCGCTCAAGCAATATGGCCTGGTCGCCGGCGCCTTCATCCTGGGGTACAAGGGCCCCGACATCTACCTCAAGAACAAGATCCAGAAGCGCTCAGCGGCGATCCGTAAAGGCTTGCCCGACGCACTCGATCTCTTGGTGATCTGCGCCGAGGCTGGTCTGACCGTCGATGTCGCGTTCCACCGCGTGTCCAAGGAATTGGGCCGGGCCTATCCCGAGCTGGGCGACGAATTCGCGCTGACCGCGATCGAGCTGGGTTTCCTGAGCGACCGCCGCAACGCATTCGAAAATCTGGCGATGCGCGTCGACCTGGATGCGGTCAAGGGCGTGGTCACGACCATGATCCAGACCGAGAAATACGGCACCCCGCTGGCCTCCGCGCTACGCGTGCTGTCGGCCGAATTCCGCAACGAGCGCATGATGCGCGCCGAGGAGAAGGCCGCGCGCCTGCCCGCGATCATGACCGTGCCGCTGATCCTGTTCATCCTGCCGACCCTGTTCATCGTCATCCTGGGCCCGGCGGCGTGCAGCATCAACGACGCCTTCCTGCACGGCGGCCATTGATCCAGTTCCACCCCCTCCCCGACTGCGGGAGGGGGATAGCTTGCACCGGTCGGCAACCCGGCGCAGCATGACGCGTTCACATCCCAACAGGGAGAAACGCGATGCTGTTCACCGACCCCAATCAGATCGCCGTGGTCGTGCTGGTCCTGATCGTCGGACTGGTCCTCGGGCTGATACTGGCGCCCAGGGGCACCAAATGGCGCACTCGCTATGAAGCGGAGCGCGACGCGCATGCCGCCTTTCGCCAGGACGCCGACGCAAAGATGCGCGATCGCGATGCGCTGACGACCAATCGCGACGCCTATGTCCGCGATCTGGAGAAAGCCAAGATCGATCTGACCGCCGCCAATGAGAAGCTCGCTGCGGAGAATGCGGAATTGAGGGCAAGGGTTGCCTGATTCCTTAACTCCCTCTCCCCCTGTGGGAGAGGGAGGGAGCGGCGCAGCCGCGGAAGGGTGAGGGGGAGTCACGAGCGATGTCGCCTGTGACTCCCCCTCACCCTTCCCACGCCTTCGGCGCGGGCCCCTTCCCTCTCCCACAAGGGGAGAGGGAGATTTGACCTTCCCTCTAACTCAGCGCCTTGCAGCTCGATTTCTTCCGCGCAGCGTCGATCGCGGCGAACTGGGCGCGATCGGGCACCAGGATCCGGATCAACGCGATCCCGGTCGTGCCCTTGACGCGGACCGCGGTCATGCCATCGGGGACCGGCTGGCCGGCTTGCGCGATGGCGACACGAATCGGCTGGTTGGCGGCCTCGATATTGTTGCGGACATAAGTGACGTCGGTGCGCGCATCGAAGATCGACAGCGACCAGTAAGGTGCGGGCACCGGCCCGACGTCGACAAGGACCGGCCCCTTGGACAAGTCGAACGGGCAGGACGAATAGGCCAAATCGGGGCTCGGCCGAACAATCGCTCGCGCCTTATCGGTGGCGAGCGGCGCGGCGAACATGGCGTTATACCCCGCCGCTTTCGCGATGCGGTGCGTGGCGAGGCCCATCAACACGCGCGGAAACTGCGCGAGCGCGACGTGATAACCGACGAATGCCAGGACCAGCCCGAGCAGCAGCGGGAACAGCCAGCGGCGCATCAGCATCCCTCCTTGACGATCGAGGGAAGCTGGTCGCGGGTCATGTTGCCGATGCCGCCGTCATCGGGAAGATAGGCGCGCAGCGTCAGCTCGAACCGGTCGATCCGCCCGGTCGGCAGCCACAGTCCCGCCTGTTCGGACGGCGCCACGATCACTTCCCATTTCGCCGGATTGGGCACCGCCGCGCTGGCGATCGAGAACCGACCGGCCTGGTTGGCGACCAGATAGCCGGGATGATCGTACAGCGTCAGGCTCCACCATTTGGCCGGGATGGATCCACCCGACACGCGATAGCGACACCGCCCGTCGAGCGTTTCACCCGCGCTGTCGACCGCGGCGTTGTAATAGCGTGCCTCATGCGCCGGCAGTGCGAGCAAGCCCCGGAGCGAGACCACCGCGCGGGTGAACGCGCCGGCACGGGCGGTGCCGAAATCGCTGCCCGTCGTCCACGGTCCGATCGCCCGGCTGGCGCCAAGCGCTCCCGTGCGGACGTGCTGGATCGCAGCCCCTGCGCCCAGCGCCAAGCCGAGCACACCGCAGATCGCATATCGGATCCAGGGCTTCATACCCCCTCCCCTGTCAGTTCGGGCAGCGGTGGTAGCGCTTGCCTTCCATCGTCATCGCGTCGTCGCCGATACGTTCGACCTTCAGAATCTGGTCGAACGGCTTGTCGTCTTCGCTGTAATTGCCGGTGACCTTGACCGTCTTGCCGTCGAGCGACCAGTGACCCATGCCGCGCTTGCCGTAGAAGCCGCCACCGGGACCGAAATTGACCGCGCGGCGCGCCGTGCAATCGCCATTCTCCGCTCCCCAGCGCCCCGATAGCCAGGTGCGGTTGACCCCGCCGGGCATCGGTTTCGGCGTGGGCTTGGCCGTCGGTGTGGCCTTGGGGGTCGGCGTCGGCTTGGGGGTCGGGCTGGGTTTGGGCGTCGAGCTCGCTTTGGGCGTCGGCGACGGTGACGGTTTGGGCGAAGGCGATGCCGACGGTGTCGGAAATGGCGACGGGCTAGCGAGCGGGGTCGGCGTCGGGCTGGGCGCCAGGTCGGTCACTGCTGGGCTCGCCACCGGGCTCGGCGCGGGCGTCGGAGCATAGCGATTGGGATCGATCACGTCGTCGCGGAACATCCAATTGTCGCCATAGCGAACGAACCGCCCGGTGCGCGTCGCCGACTTGTCGCACTTGCCGGTGAACGGGCTGCACGTCGTCGCGCGATAGTCGCAAACATAGCCGGGGCGATCGGGCGCGGTCTTGCACGCGATGCGCTCCGTCGACTGCACCTTCGCGCCCGACCGACCCAGGGCGTCGGCAATGTCCTTTTCGGACGGACCGTCATTGCTGGCGAACGGATTACAGGCCGCTAACGGCGCCACCATCGCGAGAACCAGCCAACGCTTCATGCCCAGATCCATCGCCGTTGAGTGCGGTCGCCGCGCGGGCGAAGTCAAGCCCGTCTCAACCCGCTTTGCGGCCCAGCGCCGCTTGCGCGGCCGCCAGGCGGGCGATCGGCACGCGATACGGCGAGGCGGAGACGTAATCGAGTCCGACCTCTTCACAGAAGGCGATCGACGCCGGATCGCCGCCATGCTCGCCGCAAATGCCGAGCTTGATGTCGGGCCGGGTGGCGCGCCCGCGCTCGGCGGCGATGCGGATCAGCTCGCCGACGCCCTCGACATCGAGACTGACGAACGGGTCCTTGGGATAGATGCCCTTGTCGACATAGATGCCCAGGAAGCGCGCCGCGTCGTCGCGGCTGACGCCCAAGGCGGTCTGGGTCAGGTCGTTGGTACCGAACGAGAAAAACTGTCCGACCTCGGCGATCTCGCCCGCCTTGAGCGCGGCGCGCGGCAGTTCGATCATCGTCCCGACGAAATAGCTGATCTCGCGTCCCTTGTCGGCGAACACCGCCTGGGCGGCCTTGTCGACCACGTCCTTCATCAGTTCGAGCTCGCGGCGCGTCGCGACCAACGGGATCATCACTTCGGGGATCGGCGCGTCACCCGATTTCTCGGCGACGGCGACCGCGGCCTCGAAAATCGCGCGTGCCTGCATTTCGTAGATTTCGGGATAGGTCACGCCCAGCCGGCAACCGCGATGGCCGAGCATCGGGTTGAATTCGTGGAGTTCGGCGGCGCGGCGCTTGAGATAGTCGACCTCGACCCCGGCCGCGGCCGCGACCTCGGCGAACTCTTCTTCCTCGTGCGGCAGGAATTCGTGCAGCGGCGGATCGAGCAACCGGATGGTGACCGGCAGGCCCGCCATCACCTCGAACAATTCGATGAAGTCGCTGCGCTGTTCGGGCAGCAACTTCTCGAGCGCGGCCCGCCTGCCCTTCTCGTCCTCGGCCAGGATCATCTGGCGCACCGCGGTGATCCGCGCGGCGTCGAAGAACATATGCTCGGTGCGGCAGAGGCCAATGCCTTCCGCGCCGAACTCGCGGGCCGTCTTGGCATCGAGCGGCGTTTCGGCATTGGCACGGACCTTGAGCCGGCGGACACCGTCGGCCCATTCCATCAGCGTGCCGAAATCGCCGGCCAGCTCCGGCTGGACGGTCGGCACTTCGCCGATCATCACTTCGCCCGACGCACCGTCGATCGTGATGATGTCGCCTTCGTTCACCTCGCGTCCTGCGCAGCGCATGACCTTCGCCTTGGCGTCGATCGACAAGGTGCCCGCGCCCGACACGCACGGCCGACCCATGCCCCGCGCCACAACGGCCGCGTGGCTGGTCATACCGCCCCGCGCGGTCAGGATGCCCCTCGCCGCGTGCATGCCGTGGATGTCCTCGGGACTGGTTTCGGTGCGGACCAGGATCACCGCGTCGCCCGCCGCCGCGCGCTTTTCCGCGGCGTCGGCGTCGAACACGACCTTGCCCGAGGCGGCACCCGGCGACGCCGGCAGGCCCTTGGTCAGCACGTCGCGCGGCGCGGCGGGGTCGAGCGTCGGGTGGAGCAATTGGTCGAGCGCCGCCGGATCGACGCGCGCGATCGCTTCCTCGCGCGTGATCAAGCCTTCACTGGCCATGTCGACCGCAATCTTGAGCGCAGCCTTGGCGGTGCGCTTGCCCGAGCGCGTCTGCAGCATCCACAGCTTGCCCTGCTGCACCGTGAACTCGATGTCCTGCATGTCGCGGTAATGCGTTTCGAGCGTGTCGAACACGCCCGCGAGCTGCTGATAGACTTCGGGCAAAGCCTCTTCCATCGACAGCGGCTTGGCATTGGCCTCTTCGCGTGCGGCCTTGGTCAGATATTGCGGCGTGCGGATGCCGGCGACGACATCCTCGCCCTGCGCGTTGATCAGGAACTCGCCATAATAGGCATTGTCGCCCTTCGCCGGATCGCGCGTGAACGCCACGCCGGTCGCCGAGGTGTCGCCCATATTGCCGAACACCATCGCCTGGACGTTGACCGCGGTGCCCCATTCGGACGGAATGTCGTTGAGTCGGCGATAGACTTTTGCGCGCTCCGATTGCCACGATCCGAACACCGCGCCGACCGCGCCCCATAATTGGTCGTGCACGTCCTGCGGGAACGGCTTGTCCCACTGATCGACGACCAATTTCTTGTAGGTATCGACCAGCGCCTTCCAGTCGGCGGCGGTCATTTCGGTGTCGAGATAATAACCCTTGTCTTCCTTGGCGATTTCGAGCGCTTCCTCGAACGATCCGTGGTCGAGTTCGAGCACGACGTCCGAATACATCTGGATGAAGCGGCGATAGCTGTCCCAGGCGAAGCGCTCGTCGCCCGAGGCATTGGCCAGGCCGACCACCGTCTGATCGTTGAGGCCGAGGTTGAGGACGGTATCCATCATCCCGGGCATCGACGCCCGCGCTCCCGAGCGGACCGAGACGAGCAGCGGGTCGCCGGCGTCGCCGAACTTCTTGCCGGTGACGCTTTCGATATGCGCGATGCCCGCGGCGACTTCGGCCCTCAGGCTGTCGGGAAAGACCGCGCCTTCGTCATAATAACGCGTGCACATCTCGGTCGAGATGGTGAAGCCCGGGGGCACCGGCAGCCCGATCGAGGCCATTTCGGCAAGGTTCGCGCCCTTGCCGCCCAGCAGATTCTTGTCGCCCTTCCCCCCATCGGAAACGCCACCACCGAACCGGTACACGTACTGCGTCATTCGTCAGTCCCTTTGATGCCTGGTTTCGCTGGGGAGGCGGAAGGATCAGGCGGAATGTGTATGCCGAGATGTCATCCCTCGATCTTGGAGAAATCGGCGACACCATGCACGGCATCGCGTACCCGGGCGAGCAGCGCGAGGCGAGCGGCGCGTTTGGCGGGATCGCTGTCATTGACCGTGACGGCGTCGAAGAACGCGTCGATCGGCGCGCGCAACGTCGCGAGCGCGGCCATCGCGGCCTCGAAATCCTCGTTCGCGACCGCGTCCGCCGCGGCCGGGCCTGCGGCGTCGAGCGCGGCGATGAGGTCGGCTTCGGCGGGTTCGGGGGTGTAGGAAAGTCCTTCTCCCCTTGTGGGAGAAGGAGGGAGCGCCGAAGGCGCGGAAGGATGAGGGGGAGTCGGCGAACTCTCAGAGTCCCCCTCACCCTTCCCACTCGCTGACGCGAGCGGGCCCCTTCCCTCTCCCACAAGGGGAGAGGGAGATTCATACCCTTCCTTCTTCAGGATGTTGGCGGCGCGCTTGTACCCGGCGAGAAGGTTGGCGCCGTCCTCGGTGGTGACGAACGACTGCAGCGCGTGGACACGCGCAAGCAGGCGAACGAGATCGTCCTCGCCCCCGAGCGCGAACACCGCGTCGATCAGGTCGTGGCGGACACCGGCTTCGCGCTGCTGGACCTTGAGGCGGTCTGTCATGAAATCGGCGAGCAGTTGGGGCGCAGCTAAAACCTTCTCGCCGATCTCCTTCAGCGCTTCACTTCCATCCCAATCAAGGTCAGCGTTGCGCGAACTTACGGATACGACGTTCGCAAGGAATTCGTTTTTGAATATCGGTTTAAGAGTAGCGGCCTCTTGCTTCGACAGAGCGCGGGCCATTCCGGCCCCGACATTTGGAATACCGAAAACCATCGCCTGGACGAGTGGAAGGCGCAAATCCCCCTTCACCAGTAGAGCGATCACTCCAAGCGCGGTGCGTCGTAGCGCAAATGGATCGCGTGAACCGGAGGGCAGCTCTCCGATCGTAAAGAAAGCGAAGAGGCTGTCCAACTTGTCGGCAAGGCTCACGGCCACCGTAACCGGCGCAGTCGGCACCTCGTCGCCCTGCCCGACCGGCTTGTAATGATCGCGGATCGCCTCGGCGACCGCCAGAGCCTCGCCCTGCGCGGCGGCGTAATAGCCCCCCATCAGGCCCTGCAGCTCGGGGAATTCGCCGACCATTCCGGTCACGAGGTCAGCCTTGGCCAAGCGCGCGGCGCGTTCGGCCTGATCGGCCAAACTTCCCTCTCCCCTTGTGGGAGAGGGAGGGAGCGCCGAAGGCGCGGAAGGGTGAGGGGGAGTCGGCGAACCTTCAGAGTCCCCCTCACCCTTCCCACTCGCTGACGCTCGCGGGCCCCTTCCCTCTCCCACAAGGGGGGAGGGAGATTTGACGATTCCCTCTTCGACCAACCACCGCGCCAGCTTGGCAACCCGCTCGACCTTTTCGGCCACCGTCCCAAGCTTCTCATGGAAGACGATCTTCTCGAGCTTCTTGGCCTGCTCCTCGAGCGGCACCTTGAGGTCCGTCTCGTAGAAGAACCGCGCATCGCTCAGTCGCGCGGCGAGCACCTTGCGGTTGCCCTCGACGATCTTCGCGCCGCCGTCCGCCGCATCGATATTGGCGGTACAGACGAAGGCATTGGCCAGCTTGCCCGCCTTGTCGCGGCAGACGAAATATTTCTGATTCACCCGCGCGGTGAGCTGGATCACCTCTGGCGGCACGCCGAGGAAATCCTCGTCGAAGCGGCCGAGCAAAGGCACCGGCCATTCGGTCAGCCCGGCATTCTCGGCGACCAGCCCTTCGTCCTCGATCAGTTCGAGCCCAGCGGCGTCGGCCAGCGCGGCGGCGCGATCGCGGATGATCGCGCGGCGCTCGTCCTGGTCGACGATGACGTGGCAAGCGTGGAGCTTCTCGGCATAATCCGCCGCCGAGCCGATCGTGATCGGCCCCGGATGGTGGAAGCGATGGCCGAGCGTCACCGCGCCCGATTGGACACCAGCGATCTCCACGGGCACGATCTGGTCACCGAGCAACGCGACGATGCCATGCAGCGGACGCACCCAGCGCAGGCTTTCGGTCGAGGACGACGCCTCCCCCCAGCGCATCGACTTGGGCCAGGGGAAAGCGCGGACGATCGCGGGGATCGCCTCGGCCAGAACCTCGGCAGTGTCGCGGCCAGGCTTGTCGATCACCGCGAACAGCACGCCGTCGCGCTCGACCAATTGGTCGGCGGTCAATCCGGTCTTGCGCAGGAATCCTTCGAGCGCCTGGGGCGGCGCGCCGGCGCGCGGGCCCTTGATCTCCTCGCTGACCGCCTCGGTCGCCTCGGGCAGATCGCGCGCGATCAGCGTCAGCCGGCGCGGCGTGGCGAAGGTGACGATCGCGTCGGCGCGCAGGCCGGCTTTCTCGAGCTCGGCGGTGAACAGGCGCGCAAGATCGTCGCGCGCCTTGTCCTGCATTCGGGCAGGAATTTCCTCCGAGCGGAGTTCGAGGAGGAAGTCGGTCATTTTTTTGATTCACGCGGAGGCGCGGAGGCGCGGAGAGGTGCAGACCTTGCTGCCGATCGAGCCGCGATAGCGGCTCCTGCCAAGCTCGCGGCGATCAAGGAGGAAGGTCTCGCTGACGCGAGACGAGAGATGCCGGGCGCCTCCGCGTCTCCGCGCCTCCGCGTGAACAAAATCACCGCGCCTCCACGCCTCCGCGCGAACAGAATCTCCGCGCCTCCGCGCCTCCGCGTGAACATCATCACGCGCTCCACCCATTCTTCTCCATCCACGCCTGGCAAGAACCCTTCGCCAGATCGCGAACCCGCCCGATATACGCCTGGCGCTCGGCGACCGAGATCACCCCGCGCGCGTTGAGCAGGTTGAAGATGTGGCTCGCCTCGATCGCCTGCTCGTACGCAGGGATCGGCAGCTTGTGGTTGAGGCAATTCTCGCATTCGGCCGCCGCCTTGCGGAACAGGTCGAACAAGGTTTCGGTGTCGGCGACCTCGAAATTCCAGGTCGACATCTCGACCTCATTCTCGTGGAACACGTCGCCATAGGTCAGCTGCGGCGTGTTGCCGACCGCGTCGTTATAGGCGAGGTCGTACACGCTGTCCTTGTTCTGGATATAGGTCGCCAACCGCTCGAGCCCATAGGTCAGCTCGCCCGCGACCGGTTTGCAGTCGAAGCCGCCCATTTGCTGGAAATAGGTGAACTGGGTCACTTCCATCCCGTCGCACCACACTTCCCAGCCCAGCCCCCAGGCGCCGAGCGTCGGCGATTCCCAATCGTCCTCGACGAAGCGGATGTCGTGCCTGGTGAAATCGATCCCGATCGCGGCCAGGCTGCCGAGATAGAGATCCTGGAGATCGGGCGGGCTCGGCTTCAGGATCACCTGATATTGGTAATAATGCTGCAGCCGGTTGGGGTTCTCGCCATAGCGGCCGTCGGTCGGGCGCCGGCACGGCTGGACGAAGGCGGCATTCCACGGATCGGGGCCGAGCGCACGCAGGGTCGTTGCGGTGTGAAACGTCCCCGCGCCCATCCGCATGTCGTACGGCTGGAGGATCAGACAGCCGTGCTGGCTCCAATAATCATGGAGCGTCAGGATCATTCGCTGGAACGATAGAGGCTGGTCGGTCACGGCGCGGCTTTGGCCGAGCGCTTCGGGCCGGTCAAGAACCATGCTGCGCACGCGAA
>Ga0070674_100002601_pt1 | contig 9990 bp, 6 predicted proteins | sample KBSM33metaG_FD_65344 | JGI IMG/M metagenome (GOLD analysis project Ga0070674, IMG submission 65344) | Miscanthus rhizosphere microbial communities from Kellogg Biological Station, Michigan, USA - KBS M3-3 metaG | ecosystem: Host-associated > Plants > Roots > Rhizosphere > Soil ...
AGTGATCTATCGAAACAAGCTCACACTGTGGCTGTTCGGTGTTCCGTGGCATTTCTATTACGTTTTCATGGCGGTCAAGCTTCCATTAACGACGATCGCGGGGTTTCTGATCGGGCTTGCCCTTATGTTTCGACGCCAGCTTGGTGACGGCCGTTATTTCCTGTTTTGGTGGTGTTTCTTTTGGTTTTGGCCTTTCACCGTGTTGGGTGGCAAGTTCCTCCGTTATTTTGCGTTTCCACTACCGGCGGTCGTAATGATCGCCGCGATCGGGATCGCGCTGGTCGGGCGAAAGATCGCGGAATGGTTCGTGAAAAATGGAACAGAAAATGTTGCTGTCCGTAACGGAGTCTTCGCGGCCGTGCTTGTGATAGTTACGGGGATCCCATTAATCGAGTCTGTTCGTGTTTCTCCGCATTATCGGCTCTATACAAATGTTCTGGGCGGCGGAATGGCCGAAGCCGGGAATTATTTCCCGCATGACGAATTTTTCGATTCGAGACTTGGAGAGGCAATGCGGTTTGTTGCTGCAAATGCGGGACAGGGAATTCGGATCTATAGCGAAACGGCGAAATTGACGGAATATCACTTGCACCGTTTCGGCCGCGACGATATCAAATCCGTATGGCTCTCGGATCCTTCGGAGCTTGAACAGATGCGTCCTGGTGACGTCGTCATTGACGCGCGCGGTCGCAGGTACCTTAGCAACGATGCTTTTCTGAAGCGCCTGGACGAGATCTCTGCTCCGGCAAAGACAGTCAATCTTGGTGAAGTTCCAGCGGTCGATATATATTTTATCAACGAACAGTCGCTGACCGTTTTTCGATAAAAATTTGACCTTTATTGGTATTACCATTGCAAAGCAGGGATTCTCCTGATTTGTCGCCGGCTCAGGGTAGGTTATAAACTAATCAATTACGTCAAATCGGCGGTACTGCCGTCGATGAGGGTTATTGATGAAAGTTGCGATTATTGGGAGCGGCCCTGCCGCCGCCGGCGTGTTAATAGGCCTCACCAAACACGCACCTGATGCTTCGGTCACCGTCTTCGACATAGGAAAGGTCCCAGATGTTAGTCCGGTACACGACCGCGCTCCGAAAGAATGGTCGGAAGACGAGTACGAGAAGCTTCATGCACAGATAAAGTCGCAGTTCGGCTTTGCATTTCCTCCGCCAAAAACTTTCTTCGGCCAGGGACTGCGGAAGCACCAGGCCGGCCCAAATGCCAAACCATTCATAAGCGAATTCTACGGCGGACTGAGCCGTCATTGGAGCGCCAGCGTCTTCCCTTTCGTCCAAAATGATTTCGAAGGCTGGCCGGTCGGGCTTGCCGAAATGTCTGAGTATTATTCTGAGGTCTCGGAGGAGATCGGAATCTCAGGCAGGTACGACGAGCTGAATACATATTTCGGCGAAGATTTTGTCAACCGGCCGCCGATCGACATCCCTGCTCCGATCAAAAAGCTCAACGATCAGATAAACAGCCGAAAGGACCAAGCGGGTCCCTACAATATCGTTTCGGGATTGAATCGGCTCGCCGTTGAAACAAAGAGTTCCGCTGCGAATTCGTGCGTCTATTGCGGTGAATGCATGTACGGCTGCTTTCGCAGTTCGATCTACGACGCAACAAAAACAATCGAAAGAGCGAAGTCGCACGGCATGGTCGAAAAGATCGTCGACGCCAAGGTGACCACCGTGTCGAGTGCGAATGGATCGGTTTCGCTGAAAACGGCAGAGGGTGACCACAACAGCTTCGATAAGTTGTATTTGGGCGCCGGCTGTTTCGGTACTTCCGAGATCATGATGCGGACGTTAGGTCTGGAAGACGGAATTACCGTCAAAGACAACAATTCGTACGTTTTCCCGATCTTCTACCTGGGTGGTAACTCACGGAATGGAAACCATTCCGAATATATTTCGATCACGAATACCATCCTGGCGTGTGTTCCACGAGACGAAAAAGGGCATTACGCCCATGTGCATATTTCGCCATTCGCTGATTATTATTGGCGATATTATTTCCCGGTCGGATATTGGCGATATTTGAAATTCTTTGCATCGAAATTCAAAGCGCGGATGATTCTCGCTAAAATGTATTTCCCAACGCAGATCTCGAAGTCGTATTCGCTTTCATTGACAGACGACAAGCTCGATGTTGTAAAACGATCGTACGGGCAGTCGGATGAATACGCCCGTAACGTCCTCAAACAATTAAGGAGTGTAGTATCCGGCCGAGGCTTCATTTTGCCGCCCGTGAAGCTCGTACGGATGAGCACAAGCTCCCACTATGTCGGAGCATTTCCATATGCCGACACAAATGTGCCGGTGGCTTCCACAGGCGAGATCATGCCCAACGTTTACGTAGCCGATTCTTCGGTCTTTCCCGAGAGTCCTGCACAAACCTTGACGTTCACAATAATGGCCAACGCCGCCCGCACCGCGCGCGAGTCACTCGATGACAAATAGATCGGTCGTCGTCACTGGCGCGCATTCATATCTTGGCCAAAAGCTACTCGAACATCTTTCGGCGATTGGTGGTTTTAAGATTGCAGCGCTAATTACACCGTGGGCGAATGAAGACGGATTAATTCACAACGTGGGCATAACCTATTTTAAGGCTGACCTGCGGGAAGCTTTGCAGGCGAATGTGGCCGCTCTAGTTCGGAATGCTGACCGAATAATGCATTTCGCTTGGAAACGTGGAAAGGACGAAGAAAAGGTACTCGACGATAACCGTCGAATGTTTGAAAACGTGAAAGAGCATATTTCGAGTCCGGACAAGCTCGTATTCATTTCATCAGTTGCTGCATCGCCGAATACATTGAGCACCTACGGCAAGACGAAATTCAAAATGGCTCAGCAATTGTCGGTGTATGGCGCGATCATTCTTGTGACCGGACTGATCGTTGATAAAGAGCCGAAAGGCCCTTATAAGCTGCTCGTCGGCGTGGTGAAAAAATTTCCATTCTCGGTTAGGTTTACAAAGAATTCGGTCAAGGTCTATCCGATACGCACGGATGATTTTTTAAATGGGATCGTAACGATCTTAAAGGAACCGATTTCGAGCGGTACGTATAGACTCTATCCTTCCGATGCTGCCGACATCAATGATTTTCTCGCGCAGCTTGAAAAGAGGTATTCAAGATTTCGAGTGCCGCTACCGATCAGCTATGGACTCGCTTTGGGCATTCTCAAATCGACGCGTCGCCTCGGCGTTTTGCCGGCGACACTTGGCGAAAAGCTGTTAACGTTTCTTTTTAAAGATGAGGCTTATCTTGCAATGCACGCGACGCTGCCGGGAACTGAGAATATCGATCGGCCGCTCGACGAACTGATCTAGGTACTGATTTTATGGCTTTGAAAGCGCTTTGGATAACACTTCTCGGAGTTTGGTTGGTGCTCGTTTTGATGGGCAAGGGCGGATTCATCCATCTTCTTCTTCTAAACGGCATAAGCGTGCTAATGATCGATCTCGTCGCGATTTACCGCTCGCGAAATTTTCGCGGCACGGCAAAGGAAAATGGCCCGGCAAGCACTGACCGGGCCACTTCGTAGATTTTCGCGAATTCGAATTAAGCTTCCTCAGACACGGGTTCAGTTCCTGGTTTTGCAAGGCTCTTGGCTCCCCTGTCGACCGTTCTCCATAAAAGGATCGCAAACCCGAAGCCGGCCCAGAAGAGGATAGCTCCGCGACGTATCAATGCCAGAGCGACGCCTATAGCGGTCGTGTAGCCAAGAGCTTTCAGAATTATTCCGTTTCCGCCTTCGTATACTCCAACAACCCCAGGAATGAAGCTGAATGCGGCGTTGATCACCTTCGTCAACGATTCGATTATATAGGCGTGCGAGAACGTCGGAGTGTAACCGAGCAAATTCAGTCCGAGAAATACTTCGAGCACGCTGGTCACATGAGCCAAAAAACCAAGACCAAGCAGCGAGTAAAAAAGCGTCGGCCGTTCGTTGTAAACGCTGTACACGTTAGTCTCGATCTCATGTATGTACTCGCGACGCATTGCCACAAACCCCGGCAGCCAACCGCGTTTGTCTAAACGTTCCAGAACGAAACTCAATGGCCGCGCGTTGAACTTTACGACCAGGAACATACCGACAAGCATAACCGTTGCGCCGATCCCGACACCTATCAGCGTATAACGAATAACCTTGCCATTCGCGCCTACGGTGAGGGCCATGAGCAGAACGCCGCTCAGCATCATCAAGGCGACAGAAACGTAATACATGATGTCGTCCACGATCACCGCCGCCGCGCTGCGTGCGAACGAAACGCGATTTTTCAACATCGCGGCTTTTGTGGCTTCACCAAGAACCGGACCGGCAAAGGTCATCAGATTCATCGCCTCGCCTGCAAGCCGCGCAGCTAGTACATTGTGATAGCGCACGTTTCGATGTTCTTTCGGGATCGCAAGATAGATGCACAGTGCCCGGATGAGGTGCCGTGAGAAATTTGTGCCGACGATTATCAGAAATCCCCAACCGATCTGACTGATAGTTTCGGTAATAACGCCAAAACCGATCTTGTAGAGAACAAATACGAGCAAAGCCAGGCCCGCGGCAAATACGATGCCCTGGATCAAGATCAATTTACCTTTTATCGCGGGTTTTGAATCAGCCTCTTCGAACGGAATATGTTCGGTTTCTGATGCAAGTAATTCTTCGTTGGTCATTAATGCGTAATTTAGCGTACCTTAAATTCAAACCGACAATCTTAACATAGTCGCGGTGCCCGTTTACAATCCCCGCTGTAATTGTGGAGTATGTCGACATTAAGCCTTGCGGGCAAACAGTTTAGGAGCCATTAGCATCAAAACGAAGAAAATTGGTTGGAATAATTTCCGCTCGATAAAATGCTTTTTTGAGCTTTTACGATCCGCGGTTAATCTTCGTCAAGCCGTTTAATCGTGTTATTATTTGCAGATAATTTTGCCTTCATCTTCTCCTCGGGGCAATTTTAGAAATCTCTGATTTGGACATTAATTTGCTGGAATTCATTTATTTTAGAGTTGTCTCGAAGACGGCGCTCGTTGTGCTGATGTCCATACTTTGCGGCATCACAGCGGTGCGCGCGCAAGATATTCCGCCGGCGGTCGGGCCGGACAGTTCTGCAGTAGTTGATAAATCCGGGAACGCGAAACTTCCGTTTTCGGTTGAAAAGATAAACATTGAGGGCGGCGCCGAATTGATCACGATCTTTTATCGGATGAATGGTACGTTCGATAAGCCCGAGGCCGATGGCGAACGGCGTCCGGTGCCGCTTGTAAGTGTCTTGCGGGACACGCTCGGCGACGATCGTGACGAGAACGACAAGCTGCGATACATGTGGATGCTTACGTACACCAAGCCCACCACAACGCAGAGGCTTTTTTCTATGATCCCGTTTTTCTATCGACGCGGTTCGTCAAAGGTAGATGCTGGCAAGTCGGTGCCGCCTACGATAATGAATTTTGCGGGTTCCGGGATGAGTATAGAACCCGTTATCTGGGAAATGTTGACACGCAGTTGGTTCGGGGCGGCCGGTGAGAAAGCAAAACTGATCTACGGTCCGTTTCGAGGAAATCGTGAAGCTTATAAGAAAGCGGCGATCACCGAAGCAATGACGATCATTTCGCTTTACCAACAGGTCGCCGGTGAGGGCGGGTTGAATGATCTTGAATTACTCGATCTTCAGACCAGGTTAGGCCTGACTGACAAAATGTTGGGCGGGATGATGCAGCAGGCAAATTTTCTTCGGGCGAACGACAAGATGTTTCTTGAAGGCGCGGCCAATCGCGGCCAGACGCGCGAGTTGCTCCGGCGATTTACCGAGTCTGCCGGCCTTTATTTTCAACCGCTCGAAATGTCGAATGGCGAGGCGAAACACGCGATCGCCTGGGTTTTCAAGGAAGACCTCGAAGCAAACAAGACTCGTGCCTGGGACGGCCGGTTCCTTAATATCAAAAATCCTTGGGGTGACGAGCGCTTGCTAAATTGGAAAGGATATTCGGAGGTCCGATGGTTTGACGCCGAAAGCCGGGAAGTAGAACCAAACACGCCCGGTGCTGTAAGCAAAACGCTCATCCCGTTGGCGGTTTACGGGCTTGACCATCCGAAAATTCCGATCATCCTCGTCGATTTCCGCGATGCTGGTAATCCAAAAAAGCGCGAAATGACCAAACGCGCGCTCGACGATGTGATGGGGAATGTATTTTCGCTGTCACAGGGCGGTGGAAGGGCACTGGCTTACGGACGATTCATTTACAACTTCATTACCGGCCGCCGTGGAACGGACCTTAACCAACCAACTCGCGTCCGAGCGTATTCGCAATTGAAAATGATCCTTGCGATGGACGAAAGCCTGAACGAAGACTTTCGTAAAGAAATTGAAACACGATTGGAGAAAGTTTCACTGAATCCGCTGGATAACGATCTAGCAGCTGAAATGAATTTGGCACGCGGACAGTATAAGAACCTAGTCGAATACGCGAAGAGTCCTGACGGACTTCGGCTGAAGCTCGAAAAGGACAGGATAAGAGAGATGACGCTTGCGGCCCATGACGGCAAGATGCCCCTTGGCTACACGATAGCGAAATACCTCACCTTCGGCCTATATGAACATAGCGTAAAACCCACGCCGGAATTGATGGCTAAGGTGGATATTCGGCGGCAACTTGATTTACACGAACGCAAGATTCGCGAGACGGCGTTTTATTCCGTTCGTCCCGAGATCGATGCGAACGTGAACGAGTTGATGCGATCGCTAACATTTGTTGCTCAGAACGGCAGCCTTGCAAGCGGAAAGACCGCCACCGCGATCGGAAAGATCTTTGCCGCCTCTGACGAAGCGGACATTAGAAACGCATGTCTCGCAGGCCTTTTCAAGATCGACAATAAAGGAGCAAAGGAAGTACTTACCGCGATCAACAATAATCAGAGAATTGAGCCCCGCTGGCGTGAGGCCGCCTCGGAATACCTTAAACGTGCCAGGGCCGGAAGCCAGAGCGTTTCAAAGCGCGACGGGGCAGTAACGACAACTCTCCAGCCGCAGCAGTAATTTACGAGAAATAAATGTCTTCTTTTTCAAGGTTTATCCGCCCGGTATTATTTTGCACTCTTATCGGGTTAGCCGTCGGATTTGCAAATGCGCAGGGCGTAAAACGCCTGGTATTGGTAAAGATCGATGGCCTTCCGTTCGATTCGATCGATAAGTACGTCAAGATCAATAATCCAGAAACCGGCAGGTCGACATTGCCGTGGTTCGACGAGATCTTTTATAAGAACGGTTCGCGTGTCGAGAATTTTTACACTCGCGGCATCAGCCTTTCCGGGCCCGCATGGGGAATGCTCGACACCGGGCAGCACATGCAGATCAAGGGAAACGTCGAATTCGACCGGTTCACTCTTCAGACATACGACTACCTTCGTTTTTTCGCTTTCTACCTCGATAATTTTCGGAAGAAGCGGGCCGACATGCCTGCCGCCGAGGTGATGTCACAGCTGCAAATACCGCTTCTTGTCGATATGTTTCCGTTTGAAAAGCGGTATCACAGCCCACAGTTGTATCAACGGGATAACCGCTGGTTAAACCAGCTTGGAAGCGGGTTCATTAACTTGTTTCCACGGAACCCGATCGACCTGATGAACGAATATTCGATGGGATTCGAATTTCTCGCAATGACCATGAAGCAGAACGAACGTGACATTGCGGATCAGGTAATCACACAACCACAGATCGATTATTTCGATTATTACGATACGGCGTTCGACCACGTGATGCATGATAACAACGACGAGCGTTCGCGTTTGATCGAGCTCAAAAAATTAGACGCGACGCTTGGGCGCTTTTGGACTGGGATCCAAAGGTCATCGCGCGCCGATGAAACGGCATTAGTTTTACTTTCTGATCATGGGTTTAACGCAGAACAAGGAATCTTTAGTCAGGGATTCAATTTGGTGACGATGCTCACAGGTGCCCCCGGCGGCGGGCATCATGTGATGACAAAACGCCGGATCCTGCTCGACTATGCGGTGCAAGGAATAAATCCGCTAGTGCCGGCGATCATCACTCCGTCGAAGGACACTTACTACTTAAAAGGACAGCACAAGGAATACCCAACAGCTTTGGTGGACTTCGACGGAAATGAACGCTCCTCGATCCATCTTCGCGAGAGCGGGCTGAATGAGATGCACATTTTGCTGCAGCAGCTTCAGCGAAATGATCTCTCTCCCGAGCTGCGTCGAGCTGCGACCGAAGAATTCTTTAAGATCGTCGACGACCACCGCAACCATTGGCAGACCTCAGCGGACCAACTGAATGAAGAGCTTGATGCTCTTCAACGATGGATCGATACGTCGGAAAAATTGATAAAGACACTTCCGAAAAAGTTTACGCCTGCTGAGATCAACTTGGGGCTTGACAAGGAACCGCGGCGGATCGAAGGACTTGTTCGGTCCGAAAAGCAGAACATTCTGGAATACCGGAAATATGTCGTTACGCTTCGAAATCTTTTGAAGCTTGATCGAAACAATTTCAAACCGAGTTCGCTAAAGATCGAAGAACTGATCGCGCCCGGCTCAATGGGCCGGTCGAATTCGATCTTTCAAATGCAAAATTATGTAGCGGGTCTCAGGACGGCGGGAATGGCTGCAGGACCGGGTGGCCTTGATTTCGAAAAGAGCTTTGAAACGGTCAACTATTTTCAATTGCTAAAGCAACAATCGATCCGGAGTAACACGCAGCCGAAAGTAAGCAACAAGCCGATCGATTTCATCGCTATACGCGTACCGCTTGAAAATATCGTAAGCGAATTGCCGGATGACCTCAGGCCAAACGACAACCCGGTCTGGTTGTACGGGGGTGAAGATAAGCAGGCTCTGATCCTTTCTCGTGAGACCGAGAGCGGTAACATTTCGTTACGTTATTTGCCGGTTTCGGGCCTGAAGCAGGATGCAAATGGGAAACTTTCGTTCAAGATCGAAGAGATCGCCGAAGGATTTCCGCTCAAGATCTTTGAAGACCCGGATGTTTCCATTCCAGTTGATCAACGGGCAGCCTGGCTCCGAGAATGGCACACGGAGATCGAGTGGCTGCATGCGACGCATAGAGGTAAATATTCGAATGCCGTTATCGGCTTGAACGAGCAGCTCGACGAGCATCCTGTTTTTGACGACAACGAACCGAACCTGACATCGGACGAGAAGTTGATCCGCCGCTTTCGAAACCGACAGCGTCAATTGACCGAGTCGGACATGCTGATCCTTGCGAATGACCACTGGAACTTCGATATCCGCGGATTCAATCCCGGCGGCAACCACGGCTCGTTTTTCAGAGTATCGACCCACGCAACGTTTATGCTGGCAGGCGGATCGAAAACCGGAATACCTAAGGGCCTGGAGATCGATGAGCCCTACGACAGCCTGGCGGTGATGCCGACGATCCTGAGGTTAATGGGACGGGTCGATTTAGACAACAGGCCGGATCCGGAATTGTACAAAATGGGTTATCGAAGGTTTCCGGGACGCGTCGTCAACGAAGTGCTCCGCGGTCAGACAAGTTCTGGCAAGTGATCGAACCCAAACTCCGCGTTCTTCGAAAAATGGATTCGCAGAGCCCGGCGGCCGCGATCTAACAGGACCTGAAAGTCGCCCCGTGCTTGTGCTGCCTTAACGACGCTAAAGGTATACTTTTGTCCAGGTATAGAAAGGTCACTTTCGTCCTCCGTAGTTATCTGCAGAAATACTCCGGTGTTTGGCCCGCCTTTATAAGCCTGGCCGGTCGAGTGCAAAAACCTCGGTCCGAAGCCCAGACAGGTTGCAGGTAAGTATTTTTCCAGTACACGTCTCCGCAAGTCTTGCAGCGTCGATTCGTTCGCTGAGTTCATCTCGACGTACGCTAACAGCCCAAAATAATCATGCTCTTCGATCGTCGCAAAGTGCGCGGAAAGGAATTCTGCAATGCGTTTTTCATCGACCATTTGGCGTAAGCGAGCCGCGTGCTGTTCGG
>Ga0070674_100002603_pt1 | contig 9980 bp, 10 predicted proteins | sample KBSM33metaG_FD_65344 | JGI IMG/M metagenome (GOLD analysis project Ga0070674, IMG submission 65344) | Miscanthus rhizosphere microbial communities from Kellogg Biological Station, Michigan, USA - KBS M3-3 metaG | ecosystem: Host-associated > Plants > Roots > Rhizosphere > Soil ...
GCCAGTCCACCCGCCATTGCTTTGAGACACGCGATATCACTTCGTGTCCCTTGACGGGAGATCAATGCGGAGCCCCAGTGACGAAGGGCCATCGACACCGTGGGTATGCCGCGTCCGAGCGTGTCTTTCGCGACGAACTTCACATTCAGGGTTCGCAGCGCCCAGGGAATGACGGCAATGTCTGCGATGCTCTGATGGTTGGAAACGACGATATACCGGCCCTCGGGAACCGTTCCGCGCACATCAAGGCGGGAATCGAGAAGCGTAAGTGTCAGCTCCGTCAGGACGACGTGCCAGTGTCGTGTCACCAGATTCGCGCGACGGGCGCGTGCCGCGGACCCTTTCTCGGTCAGCCAGAGACTCCACACCCGGCCGACCACCTCGCAGTACAGGCACACGAGCAGCATCGCGACGAAGTAGATGGCCAGGCGCCCCCACCGCGCTAACGACCCGAGCACAGCAGAATGGCGAGCACGCTGGACCTTGATGCGGTCACGACGCGTTTCTTGATCGATTGCCTTGGTCACACCGGGTCCATGTCGATGAATCGTCCTTCAGCTTTGCGACGACATCCTCAGCGGCAATCGTAGTTCCCGTGGCCAAACGGCGGATGAGCTCCGCAATGATAGACGAATTGGAAATGCGCCAGCACTCCGCTCACAACGTGGGCGGCATTGACGGTTCGGTTGAGCTGGGCTACGCTCCCCGCGAGTTCGCGCTGCATGCACATCGAGGTCGGCCGCCAAAGGAAACCCTCCGTAAAAAGCGGCTCACTCATCAATCAACAAACACTTGTTCCAGCGTGGGTCGATGACCTTCCGACATCGCGGTTCCGTCGAGTGAGCGCAACCTTCCATGGAACTCGAGGGATGGACGTCCTCACCTTCCAACAACGGGTCGTTCATGCCTATCGAACGGCTTTCGAACAACTCGACGCAACTCAGTTCACCTATCCCGTCCGATTCTGGGCATTCATTCCGGGGATACACGACGACCTCGGCGCCGGACTCGATCGGTACATGTCATTTAACGCCGGTCGCTATGGAGCGTTTGCGCAGCACTACGGGCATCCGTCGTCGTTTGGCGGATCGATCCCGACCGCATCAGCAGTCGGCATCCAGGGCGACCAGTTCGTGCTTCATTGTCTGGCGTCTGACGAACCGGGCCGGGCTGTAGAAAACCCGCGGCAGGTATCCGCGTACCACTACTCTCGCCGTTTCGGTCCGATGCCACCCTGCTTCGCGCGAGCGACTCTGCTGCAGGGAGATTCCCATCAGCCGTTACTGCTGGTCGGGGGTACCGCGAGCATTACCGGCGAAGAGTCACGCCACGCTGGCAACATCGAGGCTCAGGCTGGCGAGACATTCCGCAACCTGGCAAGCGTCGTGGCAGCGGCAACCGGTTACCACGTGCCGGAAAACGCATCGCGGGCAAACGTTCACGACTTCCTGGCCGCATTTCGCCATCTGAGGGTGTACTACTCGACGTCCGCCGACCAGGCGACTCTTCTCCAGTTGGTAAAGGCGAACTTCTCGAACGACTGCCGTGTCGAATGGCTCCAGGCCTCGCTGTGCCGACCTGAACTCCAAGTCGAAATCGAGGGCGTCGCCGTTCCACCCGGTGACTGCTCGGGGGCCGATTGATGACAGGCAAGCCGGTGCGTCCGCACCCGACCCTCGATCGCTATTACCCCACCGATGAGGACCGTTCCGAGTTCGTGAGCGACATGTTCGACGAAGGCGCCCGCTCCTACGAATGGGTCTGCTGGGTGATGTCGCTCGGAACCGGAGCTCAGTATCGTGCCCAGGCGCTACGCAACGCCGGACTCGCGAAAGGGATGAAAGTATTGGACGTCGCGACTGGCACCGGCCTCGTTCTGCGTCCCGCCGACGAATTGAGTGGTGCGCAGAAGCTCGCCATCGGCCTGGATCCGAGTCGAGGCATGTTGAGAGAGTGCCGCAAGCGCAGTTCCGCTCCGCTCGTGCAGGCACGCGGCGAGAGTCTGCCCTTCCCGGACCAACACTTCGACATGGTCAGCATGGGATACGGGTTGCGACATGTGAGCGATCTGCATGGACTCTTCTGCGAATACCGTCGCGTGCTCAAGCCGGGAGGACGTCTCCTCCTCCTTGAAATCACTCAGCCGAAGAGCGCCGCCGGCCGGCAGTTCAATCGCCTTTTTCTTGGCAACCTCGTTCCTGGTATCGCGCGGATTCTGAAGGGCGCCGAGGCCGGCAGGATGATGCACTACTTCTGGGATACCGTCAGGTACTGTGTGCCTCCCGATCAGATCGTTGCTTCCCTGGGCGGCGCCGGCTTCGACAGTCCTTCCCGGACGGTGATGGGTGGGATCCTGAGCGAGTTCGTGGCTACACGGCCGAGTTAATTCCGAGTGTCGCTTGGAGCGCTTCCGACCTCAACCCCTTCCGGGCCATTTCATCGAGCACTCGCGGAAGGGCGTCGAGAACGACTGGCGTCCGCCCCGCCGTGCGCGCCGAGGATCCATCGTGCAAGAGCAGGATGTCTCCGCCTCGTAGATTTCGCACAAGCCGCGCCGCCACTCGCGATCCATCACCCGTGACCGTGTCGAACCCGCGCCGAGTCCACGACACGAGGGACAGGCCGGCGTTGGCCAGCACCGCGCTCAACAAAGGGTTCTGAATGCCGGCCGGCGCGCGGAAGCACACAGGCCGGCCCCCACCAGAGCGTTCGATCGCCGTTTGCGCCTTCTCGATCTCGCGCCGCAGCCCACGGGCTCCTCGAAAGGCAAAGGTGTTCGGATGTGAATACGTGTGGTTCTCCACACCGTGGCCTCCCGAGCGAAGACCGGCGACGATGTCGGCGTGCGCCTCAGCCCGGCGGCCCACACAAAAAAAGGTCGCCCGATGCCCGGCCTGTTTCAGTAGTTCGACTATCTTCGGCGTCACTTCGGGATCGGGCCCATCGTCGAACGTCAAGGCGACCACACCCCCGCGCGCCGAAGCAGGCGGCAACCGCGTGATGTTGGGACCCAGCCAGGAGCTTCGCGGGAACAACCCGGCAGCGCTGAGAACCGCGTGGTTTCCCACGAGTGCCGTCAGCGCCACCCTCCACGACTGAGGGTACGAGAGCACAGTCACGAGCGCCGCACCATGGAGACCCGCGCTTGCCGCGAAAATCGGAGTCGTCCACCAACGTCTTGCGTGCGGTTCACCCATGCGCCAGATCGGAATCGTTGCTCGACGCGTACAACTTGAGCAGCGCCACTCGATCGACTTTGCCGCGAGAGGTTCGCGGTATCGCGTCGACGAACACGATGCTGCGTGGGACTTTGTGATCCGCAAGTCTATGCCGGCACCACGCTGTCAAATGGCGCACGTCTGGACGGATTGAGGGACACACGACGACGGCGCGTACGACTTCGTCCGTCCCATTGGGCGAGGCCGTGCCAAACACGACGACCTCTGCAACGCCGGTGAGGTCCGCCAACACAGTTTCTACTTCCGACGGGTCGACCTTCCGGCCGCGTACGTTGATGACACGATCGATACGTCTCAGGAGGGTGAGTTCTCCGCCAGACCACACCCCAACATCAGAGGTCTCGAAACGTCCGGCACGAAGTCTCTCGTCCGGCACGGGCAGGTACAGTTCGCCCACGCCCGGAGACTCGACGACAACAACGCCCTCCGTTTCAGCGGACTCGCCCGGTGGCAGGAGCGACACTCGCGCACCCTCGACGGGCGTTCCTACAGTGCCGCGCTCCGCGGCTCCGCCTTCTCGGTCGTAGCAAATCCCGCCACACTCACTCGACCCGTAGAACGCGTGCAATGGCTGACCGTATGTGCGCCGAAACTGTGCTGCTGTCGTTGCGGGAAGAGGTGCCCCGGCGGAGATCACCAGTCGAATGCTGGGTGGGCACGGCGGCGGGGGCGAAAGGTTCAGCAGCGCTTGGACGTAGGCGGGCACAGTGGGAAACACGGTCGCGCCGAACTCGCGTGCCGCGACCAGCGGCGAGAACGGCCCTCTCTCGGTCGGGACTACCAGCATCGTGCCGCGAACAAGCGCTGACAAGACCAATGTCGTGAATCCGTAGGAATGCGAAAACGGAATCGCGCCAAGGAGCCGGTCGTCATCCTTGAGGTTCATGGTTGTGCGAAGCGCGGCCTCATCGGCGAGCAACTGTTCTGCGCGTATCGCGACGCCTCGCGGCGTGCCCGTCGAACCTGAAGTGAGTTTCACGACGGCAATATCAGCCACGCCAACCGGGCTCGCCGAAGCGACGACGGTGAGACGATATTCGCCCGGCGATGAAGGCCACGAACTGGTGCATTCGAGCATCGCCCCTGCACCCAAAGAGGCGACGGCACGTCGACGATCCTCGTGAGGTGCGGCCGGATCGGTCAGCAGAACCGGGAACCCGATGCGACGCAGGGCCAGGAACCCGGCGAGAAATGCGAGCCCATTTGGCGCGGCCAGCGCGACGAGCGTGTTCTCTGGAAGACGCGCGCTTCGAACCTGATGGCTGACGGCGTGCGAGAGAGTGTCCACGTCGCCCATCGTCGACGATCGACTGGGCGCGACGACCAGCGGACGAGCCGTCTGATCTCTGGCAAGCCGTGAAAACGCTTCGATAATTGGATCGCCGGACGATGCATCGCTCAAGCTGGAGATTTGCGACACGGCCGAGATATTATCCCAACTCATCCTGAGCCCTTTCTCGTGAGCATGTCCCAGGACTTTGATGTGGCGGTGATCGGTGGCGGTCCGGCTGGATCGACTGCCGCCAGTGTCCTGTCGCGGCGAGGGCACCAGGTGATCGTTCTCGAGCGCGCGGACTTTCCACGGTTTCACATTGGGGAGTCGCAGTTGCCATGGATCAACGAGATCCTCGCTGCGATCGGTGCGACGGACGTCATCGCGGCAGAAGGATTCGTCGAGAAATGGGGCGCCAGTTTTACGACAGCTGATGGTGGCGCCGACCAGTACGCGGACTTCTCCCAGGCGTATGAGGTGCCACGTCCGAAGACGATCCAGGTACCAAGGGCGAGATTTGATCACGTCCTGCTCGAGCACGCCGCGCGATGTGGAGCTCGCGTGCTCCAAGGCCGTGTCGCAACTGAGGCAGTGTTCGACGCGGATGGCGCCGTCGTGACGCATGCAGGGACAGACGGCCGCACCGATTCGATTCGAGTGGCCGCGGTGATCGACGCATCGGGTCGCTCCGGATTCCTCGCCAAACGATTCGGCACCCGACGGCCGGATCCATTGCTTCAGAACATTGCGGTCCATCGCCAGTACGAGGGCATTCCTCGCCGCGAGGGGCGCCGCGCGGGCGATATTCGCATGGTGACCCGCCCCGATCGCGGCTGGTTCTGGTTCATTCCGATTTCCGACGCGGTGACGAGCGTTGGTGTCGTGGTGCCGAAGGCGGCGTACAACGCTCGAGGAAAGTCGACAGCCGCAGCCACCCTCGACCATTTTCTGAGCGAAACGCCTGCCGCGGCCCAACTGGTCGCTAGTGGCAGACCAGTCACGGAGGCGCGCTTCGATGCGGACTATTCGTATCTCCACAGTCGGCACGCGGGCGATCGTTTCGTTCTGACCGGGGATGCCGGGGCGTTCCTCGATCCGATCTTTTCGACCGGAGTCCTGCTCGCGATGCAGTCGGGAATCGAGGCCGCCGAAGCGATCAGCACTGGATTGCGGATCGGCGACCTCCGCGCGCGCCGTTTCGCCGCGTACGAGCGTCGACTTGTCCGCCGCTATCAGCATTTCCGTCGGTTCGCGGTTGGTTTCTACGATCCGGCATTCCGCGATCTGTTCTTCAATCGCTCGTCGCGCTTCGGCATTTACGAAGCCGTGCTCTCGGTTCTTGGGGGCAATTGGCGACCATCGCTTCTGGTGCGTCTCCGCCTGGAGGCGTTCTTCGCCATCGTCGCCCTTATGCGCGTCAGGAAGCGGCTTACCGCGAGATCCGTCGTGCCCGACGATGAGGCCACCGGGATCGTCGGCATCGAGTCGTAGCTCTGTTGTGGAAAAAGGAGCCTCTTGCGGATCGCAGCAGCCATCCCCGCCTATGACGCGGCCCCGTCGGTAGGGTCTGTTGTGACCAGTACGCGGGCCTTTTTCCAGGACGTCCTCGTTATCGACGACGGCTCGACCGACAACACGGCACAGAACGCACGGACGGCTGGCGCTGAAGTTTACGTGCTACCGAAGAATGGCGGAAAGGGTGCGGCGCTCCGCACGGCGTTCTCAATCCTCTTCGAGCGGAACTTCGACGGTGTCGTCACGCTCGACGCCGATGGACAACATCTGGCTGAGGAGACCCCTCACCTGCTCGCCGCGGCCGACGGTGCTGATCTTGTGCTGGGCACGCGGGATCACTTGTTTGCTCAAATGGGAGGCGTCCGGCGCATGAGCAACCGGCTTTCGTCGCGCGGAATCTCCTGGGCCGCAGGGCAGCCGCTTTCGGACGTTCAGACCGGATTCCGCCTGTACACGAAGAGACTCATCGAGCGGACCGGGTTCCCCGAGTCCGGATTCGAAGCCGAGAGCGCAGTTGTGGTACGCGCGGTGCGGCTTGGCTTCCGGGTGATCACGACCCCGGTTCGGCTCGGACGCGCCGACGGCAGGAACACGAGTCACTACCGGCCGGTTCGCGATAGCCTTCGGATCGCTGCTGCAGTGCTCCACGCACGCCACACGACGCCATGAGTGCATCACCGATGTCCGGCTCTGATCGCACGACTCCACTGCATGCACCGGCGCTGGGCCTCACGCATCGATTACTCGGCCGCTTTCACGTCACCGGTATTTTCTGGTATCGCTTCGCGTACTGGGGATTCACACGACCGCCCTCGTGGACTGAGTGGCTCAGCGTCCCCATTTCCGCAGTGTTCTTTTTTCTGGTACTTGGTCGCATCCGCGCCGCTCTCGCTGCCAACCTCGAACCTGTTCTCGGACGAACGAACCCGTTGCGCGGCCTGGTGCGATCGTTCCGTACGATCTGGGCCTTCTCCTGGTGCTTCACCGAACGGTATCGGCGCCTGGCGAATCCGGAGCGATACACCGGAATTCTCGAAGGCGACGAGCACTGGCGTGAGGTGATGGAATCGGCAACGGGTGCGATCCTCGCCACGGCACACATCGGCCCGTGGGAAACGGCGACGCAGTTCGGAGCCTCCAATTCACCCCGGCGCATCCATATCGTGCGCGAGAAGGAAATGGACCCTCGTGCGCAGCAATTCGTCGAGGAACTCCTCGCTCGTTCCGGCAATAGGTATGTCACCCACTTTGCCGGGGAGGACCTGACCCTCGCGATCGAATTGGCGCAGGCACTCCGCGGTGGTGACGTTGTCGCACTGCAGTGCGATCGTCCGCGGGAAGGAGGACGAACGCTGACCGTCAACCTCTTCGGCCGACCGATGCCGTTGCCCACGGGTCCAGCGGCGCTCGCCCGGGCCGCACAGGTGCCGATTCTTCCAGTGTTTCACTTCAGAGATGGCCGATTCCGCGTCCGAACCGTCGCCCGTCCTCCCATTCACGTCGTCGCGACTGCTGATCGCGACAGCGACGTGGCAGCAGCGATGCAAAGACTGGCCAATGAGATCGAGTGGGCGATCCGCCGAAATCCCCATCAATGGTTTTGCTTCCGCCGGCTCTGGACGTAGGCGTAAGAAGAATTCATCACCTCAACCCGCCAGGGTGAGTGAGCCGGACGCAACAAGGCGGCCGTCCGCCTTGACGTCGCCCTCGATCTTGTAGAGGCGCCCGAGTCGGCCGGTCACTCGAGCTGTCGACTCCAGCGTCTCGCCGGGGCCGGCCGCCGCAGGAAACTTGAATGACCCGAGTGCGGCCACGCGCAGTTGCAGGGACTGCGGGTCGGGCTCGCCGGACGCGACAGCGACTCCCCCCGTTTGCGCGAGCATCTCAACCAGGATGACGGCAGGCACGATGGGCGAGCCTGGAAAGTGCCCCCGGAAGTAGAAATCATCCGAGTCAGTCATGCGCCTGGCAACCGTGCGCTCACCGGGGACGACCTCGACAATGTCCTCGATGAGCCGCATCGGTGGCTGATGCGGAAGTGAATCAATCCATCCCACGGCCGAGCGTACGATACACGAGAACGATGGGCTGTCCTCAGCGTCAGGCCCTGCAGATTGACGCGAATGCTTCCGCGGGCTTGAAAGACTGACAAGCAAATCGCACCCAGACCCATCGCTCCCCTCGCATCGCTTCATCCTGCCGGACTGGTCAATCTCTTGCAGCCCTCCTTGCCGCAGAACGAAAGGACATCTCACTGGCTCTCATGCTAGGCCGGTTTCGCGTCAGCCTCACCTGGGCTCAAATCCTTCGACGCACTTTCGTCGACGCCGTCTTCAAGCACAACTGCTTCGGCCTCGCCGCGCAACTCGCGTACTACTTCTTCTTCTCGCTATTCCCGGCGATGATTTTTCTGATCGCCATCGCCAGCTTCTTTCCCATCACGACGCTGATGGACCAGATCGTGGGTTCCCTCCGTCAGTTCGCGCCCCCCGAACTCCTGACCATCGTCACCGATCAAATCCGCAAGATCTCTGGCGACAATCAAGGCGGCCTGCTCACGCTCGGTATCCTGACGGCGCTTTGGAGCAGCTCGACGGCGATGACCGCCATCATCGACACGGTCAATCACGCGTACGGTGTCGAAGAAGGGCGGTCATGGTGGAAGGTACGACTGATTGCGATTGCGCTGACGATCGGGGTCGCTCTCTTCGTGCTGGCCTCGTTCGCGCTGATCATCATCGGGCCACAACTCGCCGATCCAATCGCTGACGCTGTCGGCCTCGGAAGCGTATTCGAGTCCGCCTGGCGAATCTTCCAGTTCCCTCTCGCGTGCCTGCTCGCAAGTGTCGGCATCGCGCTCGTTTATTACTTCGCGCCCGACGTCGATCAACACTGGACCTGGCTCGCGCCCGGAACAATCTTCGCCACCGCCCTCTGGCTCGGCGCGTCACTTGGTTTTCGCTACTACGTCATGAGCGTCACGCACTATGCGGAGACGTATGGCGCGCTCGGCGGAGCGATGGTGCTGCTGCTCTGGTTCTACATGTCGGGCTTCGTACTGCTACTCGGCGCAGTGATGAACGCGAAAATCGAACACGCCGCTCCCATTGGAAAGAACCCGGGCGAGAAGGTCGAGGGTCAACGGCGCCAGATTGGCACCGAAGCGATGCGGCGCTGGCTCGCGGCGCGCCGGCGACGTCACGAGCCGCCGCCTTCGGCGAACGATATTCGCAAGGCCACTCAGTAGCAGACCAGGAACTCGACCGCTGCGGCCTCGATTCGCACGGACATCGTCGCCGACATCGCCACCCGGACGATCTCATCGTCGATGTGCACGTCTTCAGTGGTCTCGATTTCGACCTCTCGCGCACGCACTGTCGGTAGTAACAGCGTGCTTTCGCGTCCCTCGTTTAGATCCCTGAGATAGTGGGCCAATGCTTCACGATGGTCCTCTGTCGCGGTCACCACCGAGAAATACCCGTCCGACGGATCCGCATCCGGAGACAGCACGAGGTTGGGGCCCACGGATCGGATATTGAGGATCTCGGCGAGGAGAAAGTCGTCGGCGATCGAGTCTCCATCAACGATTAGCCTCGCGCGGCGCGGCTCGAGGCGCGACAGCACCTGGCAATAGCGCATGGTCGCTTGCTCGAGTTTCTCAGGCACATCATCTGCTGCGAATGGCCTTGCAGCGACTGACGTTATGGCAGCCGGCACGAGCCCGAATCCGGTGCCTTCAAGGAATCTACGCTCTCCCCAGGGTCCGCGCGCGACGCCCAGGTCGAGCCGGCGACGGCTTGCCGTCTCCCAGCACCCCACGAGTTGCTCACTTGCCGCGTCCGCGTGCAGGGCCTTCGCGATGTTGTTCGCCGTGCCGAGCGGGAGTACGGCCAGCGGGATCGATTTGCGCGCGAGTATTCGCGCCGCGGCCGCCACACTCCCGTCGCCGCCCG
>Ga0070674_100002605_pt1 | contig 9979 bp, 10 predicted proteins | sample KBSM33metaG_FD_65344 | JGI IMG/M metagenome (GOLD analysis project Ga0070674, IMG submission 65344) | Miscanthus rhizosphere microbial communities from Kellogg Biological Station, Michigan, USA - KBS M3-3 metaG | ecosystem: Host-associated > Plants > Roots > Rhizosphere > Soil ...
CCGATATCCGTGGTGCCGCCCGCGACGAACGGCACGATCAGCGTGACCGGATGTGTCGGAAAATCCTGCGCCTGGCCCGACCCAAGCGAAAACAGCAGCAGCACCGCGCTCGCGAAGATGCGCCGCATATACCAGCAGTTCATCTGGCGCCCCTCGCAATTTCTTCGCCTACAATCTCGACGATTGCGCCAGTCAATCGTGACAGTTCCTGCGACGCGACGGTGAAGGCCGGCGTCAGATAAATGACAGCCCCGAACGGCCGGATGAACACGCCCTTCTCGATGAAGCGCGCGCGTAGCGCCTGAATGTCGGCGACCCCGTCTAGCTCAACCACGCCGATCGCGCCCTTGACCCGCACGTCCTTCACGCCCGGCAGGTTACGGCACGCGGCAAGCTCGCGCGTCATCTGTTCTGAGATGGCAACCACCTGCTCGAGCCGCGGCTCGCGCGCGAACAGATCGAGCGAAGCATTGGCGGCGGCGCAGGCCAGCGCATTGCCCATGTAGGTCGGGCCATGCATCAGGGCCTTGCGCGGATCGTCCGACCAGAACGCCTCGAACACGCTCTTGCGCGCCACCGTCGCGGCGAGCGGCAAGGTACCGCCGCTCAGCGCCTTCGACAGCGTGACGATATCGGGCGTCACGCCGGTCTGTTCGCAGGCGAACATCGTGCCGGTGCGGCCAAAGCCGGTGAAGATTTCGTCGAAGATCAGCAACGCGCCGCAGCGATCCGCCACCCCGCGGAGGCGCAGCAGCGTGCCGGCGTCGTGGAAACGCATCCCGCCGGCGCCCTGCGCCAGCGGCTCGACGATCAGCCCCGCGATGCTTTCCGCATGCCGCGCCAGCACCAGTTCGAGCGCATCGGCGCTGGCAGCATCCGCCGGCAGTTCGACGATGACATGCTCCGGCAGCGAGCCCTGGAACACATCGTGCATCCCGGCATCCGGATCGCTCACCGCCATCGCGCCGATGGTGTCGCCGTGATAGCCGCCCTTGAAGGCGACGAACTTGGTCTTTCGCGGCTCGCCGCGATTGATCCAGTATTGCTGCGCCATCTTCATGGCGATCTCGACCGCGACCGAGCCGGATTCCGAAAAGAACACGCGGTCGAGGTCGCCTGGCAACAGCGCCGCGAGCCGCCGCGCCAGGGTCAAGGCCTGCTCGTGGACCAGGCCACCGAACATCACATGCGGCATCTCGGCGAGCTGCCGCTCCACCGCCTGCCGGATGTGTGGGTGGTTGTAGCCGTGGCAGGCGGTCCACCATGACGCGATCCCGTCGATTAGCTCGCAGCCGTCGGCGAGTACGATCCGGCAGCCCTTGGTGTGCGCCACCGCAAGGGGCGGCCGCGCCGTCTTCATCTGCGTATAAGGCAGCCAGACGTGGTCGAGCCCGGCTTCGTACCAGTGATTTCGGTTCATCGAGTGCTATTATAGTGGAAACATGCCCTCTCTCGATGAATTCGCACGGCAGAAGCTCGGCGCGCTGGATGAGGCGCACCTGCGCCGCAGGCTTGTGCCGACCGCCCGTCACGGCGATCTCTGGGTCGAGCGCAACGGCCGGCGGCTCCTGTCGTTCTCCTGCAACGATTATCTTGGCCTTAGCCAGCATCCCGCGCTGGAGGCCGCCGCCATCGCCGCGATCGAACGCCACGGCGTCGGCGCCGGCGCCTCGCGCCTCGTCACCGGCGACCATCCGCTCTACACCGAGCTGGAAAGCCGGCTGGCGCGGCTCAAGGGCACCGAGGCGGCCTGCGTGTTCGGCTCGGGCTATCTCGCCAACGCCGGCATCGCCCCTGCCCTGGTCGGGCGCGGCGATCTCATCCTGCTCGATGCGCTGTCCCATTCGAGCCTGTGGACCGGCGCGCGGCTGTCGCGCGCCGAGATGCTGTCCTTCCGCCACAACGATACGGGCCACGCCGCCGAACTGCTGAACCAGCATCGGGCGCAGCACAAGCGCGCTTTGCTCCTCACCGAGGGCGTGTTCTCGATGGACGGCGACCGCTCGCCGCTCGCCGAGCTTGCCTCGCTCGCGCGCGAGTTCGACGCCTGGCTGATGGTCGATGACGCCCACGACCTCGATTTCGCCCGCGCCAAGTCGTCCGGCGTGCCGCTTTGCATCGGCACGCTGTCCAAGGCGCTCGGCTCCTACGGCGGCTATCTCTGCGCCTCGCAGCCGGTGATCGATCTCATTCGCAACCGCGCCCGCACGCTGATCTATTCCACCGGCCTACCGCCACCGATCGTCGCCGCCGCCATCGCCGCCGTCGACCTGATCGAGCGCGAGCCGGACTGGCTGGCGCAGCCGCTCATCAAGGCACACGCTTTTACCCGCACGGCGGGCCTGCCTTCGGCGCAAAGCTCCATCGTTCCGGTCGTGATCGGCGAGGCTTCGGCAGCGCTCGCCGCGTCGCAGCTTCTCGAAGCCGAAGGCTACCTCGCGGTCGCGATCCGCCCGCCGACCGTGCCGGAAGGCACCGCGCGGCTGCGTCTGTCGTTCAGCGCGGCGCATCCCGACGCCGAGGTCGCACGATTGGCCGAAATCGTCCGCACCCGAATCCTGCGCAACGCATGAGCGCCGTCTTCATCACCGCGACCGGCACCGACATCGGCAAGACCTTTGTCACGGCCGGGCTGATCCGGCATTTGCGCGCATTGGGCCGCGAGGTCGATGCGTTGAAGCCGGTCATGACCGGCTTTGATCCGGCCCATCCGGAGGCAAGCGATGCCGGGGTCCTGCTCGCAGCGCTCGGCCGGCCTATCATCGCCGCCGAGATCGCGCGCATCTCTCCATATCGCTTCTCCGCGCCTCTGTCGCCCGACATGGCGGCACGGCGCGAGCGACGCGACATCGATTTCAACGCGCTGACAGAGTTCTCCGCTGGGGCTGCTGCACGCGCCGAGGGCACACTCCTGATCGAAGGCATCGGCGGCGTCATGGTGCCGCTCAACGACCGGCACACCGTGCTGGACTGGATGGTGGCGCTCACCTGCCCTGTCATTCTGGTCACCGGCAGCTATCTCGGCAGCCTCAGTCACGCCTTGACGAGCATCGACGCGCTCGGACCTCGCTCCATCGCGATCAGAACCGTGGTGGTCAACGAAACGCCGGGCTCGACGGTACCTCTCACCGATACGGTGGCGACGCTCACCCGCTTTGCGGCGCCGATCCCGGTCGTGGCGCTGCCGCGCCAGCCCGCAACGGACACCACGCATCCGGTGCTTGCGCAGATCGCCGGGATGCTCTGACGCCTAGCTCGGCTGGAATTTCTCGACGAAGCGGATCAAAGCCGCGACCGCGAGCCCCATGTCTCTGGGTGACGTATTTTCCGCCGGATTGTGGCTGATGCCGCCGCGGCAGCGCACGAACAGCATCGCCGATGGACAGAGTCGCGCCATCACCTGGGCGTCGTGGCCTGCACCGGACGGCAGCCGGATCGGCTTATGGCCAAGCTCGGTAACGCTCGCCGCCAGCGCGTCCTGCATCGCCGGAGCGCAGTGCGCCGTCGCAATCTCGTGGAATGACTCGATGGAAACCATCAGGCCGCGCGCCTTTGCGATGCGCGACGCCTCTGCCGTAAATCGCCCTGTGGCCTCGATGCGCAACGCATCGGTGAGCGACCGCAGATCGACCGTGAACAGCACACGTCCGGGGATGATGTTGACGGCGCCCGGGATCGCCTCGATGCGGCCGACGGTGCCGACCATGCCGTCGTCGGGGTGCTCGCGCGCAATCTTTTCCAGCGCCAACGCCATCTCGGCTGCGCCGGCGTAGGCATCGCGACGGAGATTCATCGGCACGGTGCCAGCGTGGCCGGCCTCGCCGGTCACGGTGACGCGGAGCCTGACCTGGCCGACGATGCCGGTGACAATGCCGAGCGGCTCGCCCCTGGCCTCCAGCACCGGCCCCTGCTCGATATGCACCTCGACGTAGCCCGCGGCATCCTCAGGCCGGTAAGCTGCGCCGGGAATCTCTTTCGGATTTTTGCCGTAGGCTTGCAGCGCATCGGCGAGCGTCACACCGCCTGCGTCAGCCGTGGCCAACGCCTCGCTCTCGAACGCTCCAGCGCAGGCCGACGACGACGTCAAGGTCGCGGGGAAACGCGAGCCCTCTTCGTCACCGAACGCGAGGACGTCGAGGCCGAATGGCAACTCGGCCCTGGCGCGCGCGAAATGCTCCGCGGCCAGGATTCCGGCAACGAGCCCGAGCGGGCCGTCGTACTTGCCGGCGTCGATCACGGTGTCGATATGCGACCCGATCAGGAGCCGCGGCTTGGCGCTGCCAAAACGGCCACGCACGGTGCCGAGCGCATCCTCGCTCACCGACAGGCCGGCCGCGCGCATCCAGCCGGCAACCAGATCGGCGGCACGGCGGTGCTCCGGCGTGAGGAACAGCCGCACCAGCCGGCCGGGCTCGGCGGAAATCGCACCAAGTTCGGCAATCATCGCCTCCGCGCGCGCCCCCAACGCGCTCGGGTCGGGCGCGCTCACGACAGAAGCTCCGCCTTGATCGTGGTTTCAAGCATCGCTTCGGCGTTGATCAGAATGTGCATGACGATGGTGAGCGTGGTCGAGCCGCTGGCCCAGCGGAACCAGCCAAGGATAAGACCCGCCGCGAAAATTTGTGCCATGCCGAGCCAGTCGTACTGGATATGCAAAAAAGCCCAGGCCAGCGAAATAACGGCAATGGCCAGCATCTCGCGGCCGGGACGCACCAGTCCGCGATAGAGGAACCCGCGGAAGACAATCTCCTCCCCGACCGGCGCGACCACGACGATGGCCAGCATCAGCCAGACCAGCCAGCCGGCTTCTTTTGCGCTTTGGTAGGCTTCGACTTGGAATAGCGGCACCAGTTCGCGGCCGCTCGCCACCATCAGCACATCGAAGACAACAATGAGAGCGACAATGCAAAGCACGGCAAAGACCAACTCGCCGCGCCTGGGCCAATTGAGCGCGAAATAGTCTGCCGGTGGCCAGTGGCGGAGCCGCGCGGCGAATGCCAACATCGCAATCTGCACCGGAACCGAGGCGAGCGCGCCGATCGTGATCACCACGCCGTCATAGGTAAAGCTGCGCAAGTTTGCACGCTCGGCCTGCCACGCGGCGAACACGCCGGTCGCAATCACGATGCTGACCAGGAACGCGAACAGCAGCCACGCGATCGTCGCAGGAATGCCCCAAGGCGGTCGGGCGGATGGGTTCTGGTCGCTGGGAAAACTCATGTGTGAAACGATCTGCGCCGCATTAGCGGCCTATTTTTGTCCGCTGACCCAGCGGCCAAGCGCATCCCGCTCGTCGTCGGTCATGCCGGTCTGATTGCCGAGCGGCATTGCGCGATTCTGCACGGTCTGCATATAGATTTGTTGGGCGAAGCGGCGCATCTCGGAGACGTTGTCGAGCGCGACGTTCTTGGGCGGCTCCTTGAATGCCGGATGCGATGGATTGCGTGAATGGCACATCAGGCAATGCTTGCTTACGATTGTCTGCGCTTCGGCGTCGGGCACGGCAGGCCCGGCCGTCAGCACGCGCGGCATGGGCGCGGTCACGTAGAGTGCCGTGATCAGCGCCATGGCCGTGATTGGCAAGACCCAGCCGTAGCTGTCCCAATGGTCGTCCGCCTCGATCCGGTTCAGCATATGGCGAACGAGCGCGCCGATGACGATGATCAACGCCACGATCAGCCACGACTGCGGATGCGTGAACAGGAACGGATAATGCTGCGACACCATCATTAGCAGAACCGGCAGCGTCAGGTAGTTGTTGTGGACCGAGCGCTGCTTGCCGATCTCGCCGTAGCGCGGATCCGGCGTAAGCCCGGCGATCATCTGCGCGATCATCTTCTTCTGGTTCGGAACGATCACGCCGAACACATTGACCGCCATGATGGTGCCGACCAGCGCGCCGACATGGATGAAGGCGCCGCGTCCGGAAAACACCTTGGTGTAGAGCACCGATGAGATCAGAATCAGTGCGAACACCGATATCGCGAGCAGCGTGGTGTGTTCGCCCACCTTGGTGCGGCACAGTCCGTCGTAGATGAACCAGCCGGCCACGAGCGAGGCGGCCGAGATCGCGATCGCCTGCCACGGTTCGAGCGCCATCACGCCGGGGTCGATCAGGAAGGCCTCCGCGTGGAAGTAGTACTGCACGATCAGCAGGCCGAAGCCCGTGGCCCAGGTGAGATAGGCCTCCCATTTGAACCAGTGCAGCACGTCCGGCAGCGTCGCCGGCGCGACGGTGTATTTCTCGACGTGGTAGAAGCCGCCGCCATGCACCTGCCAGGCGGTGCCGAGCACGCCCGGGCTCATCCGCTCGCGCTTGGACAGCGAATAATCGAGCGCCATGAAATAGAACGAGGTGCCGATCCAGCCGATGCCCACAACCAGGTGCGCCCAGCGGATCAGAAGATTTAGCCATTCGCCGAGGAAGACATCCACGGTTCAGCTTCCACGGTAGGTGGAATAGCCGTAGGGCGAAACGAGCAACGGCACGTGATAGTGCGCATCCTCGCTGATTGAAAAGCGCAGCGGGATGACGTCCAGGAACGGCGGGTCGGCGAGCGGCGCGCCCTGGGCGCGGAAATATTCATCCATGTGGAATGTCAGCTCATAGGTGCCCGTCTGAAAAGCGGTCCCTTCCAGCAACGGCTTGTCGGTCCGGCCATCGGCGTTGGTTCGCACATCGGACAGAACGTCGCCGGCGCGCCGGAGCACGATCCGCACGTTCGCGCCCGGCCGCCCAGACGCTGTATCGAGGACGTGAGTGCTCAATCGGCCCATGGAACCAGCCCCAGACTGTCATGCTCCGCCAAATGGTCCGGCCTTTGACCGGCCCGGTGACAAGCTCCGGCCCGGAATGGAGGATGTATGCACCCGCCGTGCCAAATGGCAGGCAATCGAGATTGCTCGCCCGCTTTCGCCGGCGATGACCGCCTCATGCCTGGTTACGGCACCAGAATGGTCGAACCGGTGGTTTTGCGGCCCTCGAGATCCTGATGCGCCTTCACGGCGTCCTGGAGCTTGTATTTCTGATTAACCGGAATTTTTACCTTGCCGCTGCCAACCACGTCGAACAGGTCGTTGGCCGTGGCGACCAGATCCTCACGCTTGGCGACATAGTTGTTGAGGGTTGGCCGGGTCGCAAACAGCGAGCCCTTGGTCTGCAGGATATTGATGTTGAACGCCTCGACTTGGCCGGAGGCGCTGCCGAAGCTCGCGAACATGCCGAGCGGGCGGATGCAGTCGAGGGAGGCCGGGAACGTGGTCTTGCCGATGCCGTCATAGACCACGTCGCAGAGCTTGCCGCCGGTGATCTCCTTCACCTTCGCGGCGAAGTCCTCCTTGCTGTAGTAGATGATGTGGTCTGCGCCGTTCTCCTTGGCGATCTTGCCCTTGTCCTCGGAGCCGACGGTGCCGATCACGGTCGCGCCCAGCGCCTTGCCCCACTGGCAGAGGATGACGCCGACGCCGCCGGCGGCCGCGTGCACCAGGATGGTGTTGCCCTTTTCAACCTTGTGGGTGCGGCGCACGAGATATTGCGCGGTCATGCCCTTGAGCATCATGCCCGCGGCCTGCTCGTAGCTGATGTTGTCCGGCAGCTTCACCGCGCGATCCGCGGGAATGAGCCGCTCCTCGGCATAACCGCCCATCGCCACCACGGCGGCAACCCGGTCGCCGGCCTTGAGATCGGTTACGCCGGAGCCGACCGCAATCACCTCGCCCGCGCCCTCGCTGCCCACAATGAACGGCATGCCGCCCGGCGCCGGATACATGCCCATGCGGAAATACGTGTCGATGTAGTTCACGCCGATGGCGTGCTGCTTGATCTTGATCTGGCCCGGCCCGGGCGCGGGAAGTTCGATCTGCTCGTAGGTCAGAGCTTCGGGGCCACCTGTCTTATGCACCCGCACTGCTGCAACCATGATTCACTCCTGTTCTGACGCGTACTGCCGCGCGATGATCGTTCGGGCGCGATCATAGGGGCGGCTCCGAATGGTGCAAGGGACGAACGGCCAGGCTACCGCCCGCCGGCGACGCGTAGCACCGTGCCGCTGATGTAGGACGCCGCGTCCGACAGCAGAAACAGCACCGCCTCGGCGCTCTCCTCGGGCCGGCCGACGCGCCCCATCGGGATCATCGGTCCGACCTTGGCGAGCTTGTCTGGCGTTCCGGCATCGGCGTGGATGCGGGTTTCGCTCGCGCCGGGCGACACGCAGTTGACCCGGATGCCGTCGCCCGCGAGTTCCTTGCTCAAGCCGTAGGTGATCGACTCGACCGCTCCCTTGGAGGCCGCGTACCAGACATATTCGTTGGGACCGCCGATGTCGGCTGCTACCGATGACAACAGCACGATCGAGCCGCCCGCACCGCCGTGCTTTTTCGACATCCGCCGGATGGCATACTGCATCGACCACAGCGCGCCCAGCACATTGACTTCGATCACCTCCCGCATCATCGCGGAATCCGCACTCTCCAGCCGGCCCGCCTTGCCGGGAATGCCGGCGTTGTAGACGAAATGCGTCAGCCGTCCGAGCGCATCGGCCTCCTTGAACATGCGCTCGACATCGGCCTCGCGCCCCATGTCGGCTGTGATCGCCAATGCTTTCCGTCCTTGCGCTTTCACTCGCGCGGCCACATCGGCGGCCGATTTCGCGTCGGACTTGTAGTTTACGCCGACGTCGTAGCCGCGGGCACCCGCGAGGCTTGCGGTCGCGGCGCCGATGCCGCGCCCCGCACCGGTGATGAGAAGCACGGGCATTTCAATCTCCTGACTCTTTATTCGCGGTGGCGATTGCGGCTCGCGATCACGTTGAAGGCCTCGACCGCGGCGGCGAACCCCATGGCGAAGTAAATGTAGCCGCGCGGGAAATGGAAGTCGAAGCCCTCGGCGACCAGTGCCACGCCAATCAGCACGAGAAACGCCAGCGCTAGCATCTTGGTGGTCGGATGGGCGGCGATGAAGGCCGAAACTGGGCCGGACGCTGCGAACATCACCGCCATCGCGATCACCACCGCGCCGATCATGATCTCTATCTCGCTCGCCATGCCGATCGCGGTAATGATCGAGTCGAGAGAAAAGACGAGGTCGACCACGACCAGTTGCGCAACCACCAAGGCAAACGACTGCACCGCCGCGTTCTGTCCGCCATCGGACTCGCGATGCTCCAGTTCGGCGTGGATTTCGTGCGTCGCCTTCGCAATCAGGAACATGCCGCCGCCGATCAGGATGATATCGCGCCAGGAAATCCCGATGCCGAAGATCGAGAATAGCGGATGGGTCAGCTTCATCAGCCAGGTCAGGCCGAACAGCATGGCGATGCGAAAGATGAAGGCGAGCGAGAGGCCGATCTGCCGCGCCCGAAGCGCCCGATCGGGCGAGCAGCGTGACACCAGGATGGAAATGAAGACGACGTTGTCGATGCCCAGCACGACCTCGAGCACGGTCAAAGTGGCCAGCGCCGCCCAGGCCTGGGGATCTGTGAGCAGTTCGAGCATGGCGGGCTATTTAGGATCGCTGCGCGCCGGCAACAGCCCGACCAGCACGAAATAGACGGCAATCAGGCATAGTGCCGCGGAAATCCACGGCGCGGGCGCAAGCCCTTGTTTGACGGCCGCGAGCGCCAGCGCAGCCCACAGTGTCAGCAGCGCCACGGTCACGGTGCGCAGCCGCCGCACCCGGAACGGATGGACGAAACGTATCGGCACAAATGTCAGGACGGCAAACAAGGCGATCGTTGCCGCCGCCATGACCGGCATGGGCCGCAACAATAGGAGATAGAACACAACGAGATTCCACACCGCCGGAAAGCCCCGGAAGAAATTATCCGGCGTCTTCATTTCGCGGTTGGCGAAATAGAGCGTGCCGGTGATCGCGATCGTGGCCGCGGCAGGAAGCGCAAGCGCGTCCGGCATCAAGCTTCCGGCGGCCACGGCATAGGCCGGCACGAAGACGTAGGTGGTGTAGTCCACCACGAGGTCGAGG
>Ga0070674_100002607_pt1 | contig 9977 bp, 10 predicted proteins | sample KBSM33metaG_FD_65344 | JGI IMG/M metagenome (GOLD analysis project Ga0070674, IMG submission 65344) | Miscanthus rhizosphere microbial communities from Kellogg Biological Station, Michigan, USA - KBS M3-3 metaG | ecosystem: Host-associated > Plants > Roots > Rhizosphere > Soil ...
GACCTCGACGATCTCGCGGAGCTTTGTTCGCTCGATCTTGGGTTGCGGCTCTCCCTCCAGTCGCGGCCACACCACTGCGAGATATTCCACGGTCGCCAAGGGCGCGACTACGAACTGTCCCGGTTCGACCTTCATGCCCTCCGGTACGAGATAGTCGTATGGCGCAGGCAGGGCGAGCGGCAGAAGGACAGGTACCGTGACCGGTGCGGTCAGGGCCGCGAGTCTGGTCTTGGTCTCGGTCTTGGTCAGGGCTCGCTCGCGCGGTTTAGAGGGGGTTAACGACTCAGCCATCCATAGTACCCTCCGCGACACGCGCCATTCACAAATCGTGGGGATTGAAGGCCTTGGCTGAGAAGGTCAAAGCACCGCGTTATATGGGAAGCGCTCTCGTCCGCCAGGCGGTCGAGGCGTGGCTTGCCTATCTCTCCACCGAACGCCAGCTCGCGGCCAAGACTTCGGAGGCCTACGAGCGCGACATAAGGCAGTTCCTCATTTTCCTCGCCCGGCACTCCAATCGCCCGCCTGACATGAACCGGCTCTTGAGTCTTTCGGCGCGGGACGTTCGCGCTTTTCTTGCTGCGCGCAGGGTGGAGGACGTCGGCAGCCGGAGCCTCGCCCGTACGCTCTCCGCGCTCCGCATGTTCTACAAATTTCTGGAGCAGCGTGGTTACGGCAAGAACGATGCGATCCGCGCCGTGGCACTTCCCAAGCTGCCTCATTCGGTGCCGAAGCCGCTCACGGCACCTAAGGCCACCGCGCTCGTCAACGGCGCCGACATTGCCGCGCCGGATCAGGCCGAATGGATCTTGGCGCGTGATACTGCCGTGCTGGCGCTACTGTACGGCTCAGGCTTGCGCATCTCCGAGGCGCTGTCGCTCGAGCGCAAGGACGCTCCGGTCAAAGGCCGCGACATGCTGCGCGTGAAAGGCAAGGGCGGCAAGACGCGTGTCGTTCCGGTCTTGCCGATCGCCCGCGAGGCGGTCGCGCGCTATCTCGAGCTCTGCCCGGTCGCGCTTTCGTCGGATGGGCCGCTGTTCATCGGCGCGCGCGGCAAGCAGCTCTCGCCGCGCATCATCCAGCTTAGGATCGCACGCGCACGTGCAACGCTCGGCCTACCGGCGACAGCGACGCCGCATGCGCTCCGCCATTCCTTCGCCACGCATCTGCTTGGCGCCGGCGCTGACTTACGCGCTATCCAGGAGCTGCTCGGTCACGCGAGCCTCTCGACCACCCAAGGCTACACTGAGGTCGACCGCGCGCACCTGCTGAAAGCCTACGACAAGGCCCACCCCCGCTCCTGACCAAGAGCCGAGGGAAACTAGGCTTTGGCGAGGTCCGGCCGCTGATTTTGAATTAGTCGCTTCCTTGCCTGATCCAGCAGCTTGGCGTCGAAGAGAGCCTTCCACGGTCCGCTGAGCGCAATCGCCTCTCCGGTGAGCTCCAAATTGAGCTCGACCAGGGCAGCGAAGCCGCTCGCCTTTGGGTCCGAGGTGATCACGCGGCTGACGGCTTCCACCGGCCCGTTTTCGGCAAGGCTCGCGCGGAAGGCCTTTGTCGAATAGCCGGCCTTATCGGAATCATCGCAAGCCTTGATGAGCCGCTCGCTGCGCTCGTCCTCCAGGCGGCGACGCTCAGAATCGGTAAGGGCGCTGGCCATCTCTACCTCCCGTTGGTTGGCGGCTGAAAAGTAGGGCTTGGGGGCGACAACGCGCAACGGGCCCATTCCCCCCTTGTACCGAGCTATTGCAGTACTGACCGGTCAGTCAGTATATTATTTAGGAGGAACCCGGATGCGCCGAGCCTCAGCGGCTTTATCGGGCGAGGGCGCACACATGGGAGGAGGCAATAGCCATGGCTGAGACAAAGACCGCGCAGCGTAGGAAAGCGGCCCAGGGAATCGTCAAACGGCGCGAGCGAAGAGACACGCGGCCGCAGGAGATCGTCGCCGCGGCCTTCGAGGAATTTGCGCAGCATGGCTACGCGGGCACGAGGCTTGAGGATGTCGCCGCGCGTGCGCGCGTGAGCAAAGGCCTCCCCTATCTCTACTTCAAGACCAAGGTCGAACTGTTCAAAGCGGTGGTGAAGAGTGTCATCACGCCGGCCTTCGACGCGATCCGCGGTCAGATCGAAATCACGACTCTCCCCACCGAGGAATTCATCAAAGGCCCGTTCCTCGCCTTCATCCAAGAGCTGGTGAAGTCGCGGCGCGCCGTGATCGCGCGCCTCCTTATCGGCGAAGGGCACAAGCATCCGGAGCTGACGCAATTCTACTTTGAGCACATCGTCTCGCGCGGGCTGCAAACTCTGCAAAGCTTGATCGACCGCGGTGTGGCTCGCGGAGAATTTCGTAAGACTCCGCTCAGGGACTTCCCGCAACTCATCATCGCGCCGGTGCTCGTGTCCATTCTCTGGCGCGGTCTGTTCGAGCCTTACCGGCACCTCGACACCGATCGGCTGCTCGAGACGCACGTCAATCTTCTGCTCGACGCGATCAGAGCTCCCGGCGCGAAGGAGGAGACGCAATGAAGCGTATCGGCGCCCTCCTTGCCGGTCTCGTGGTGGTGCTGATTGTGCTGGCGCTCATGACCTTCCCGGCAAATCAGAACGCCGACTTCCCTGGCTACATGGAAGCTGATCTCGTGCTGGTCGGCTCTGAGCAGGGCGGTCGCGTCGCCACGCTGAGCGTCGAAGAAGGCGACCACGTCAAAAAGGGCGACCCGATCTTCACGCTGGAAAGCTCGGAGCAGGAGGCCTCGGTCGCGGCCGCCAAGGCCCGCGTCGACGAGGCCGAAGCAAGACTTGCCGACGCCAAGGCGCAACTGCAAAGGCCCGACGAAATTCAGGTACTGCAGGCCTCCCTCGAGCAGGCGCAAGCCATGCTGCAACAGGCCAACAACAACCTTGATCGGGCGCGCACGCTGTTCGGCAAGGGATGGATCACCAAGGCGCAGCTTGACGATGCCGTCGCCCAACACGACCGCAACCAAGCCGCAGTTGCCGAAGCGGAAAGGCGCATCAATGCAGCAAAGCTGCCCGGCCGTTCCGACATGATTGACGCGGCCAAGGCCAACGCAGAAGCCGCCCATCATGCTTTGGACGAGGCCGAGAAGAATCTCGGAAAACGGCAGGTATTTGCGCATGCGGACGGCACGGTCGAGGAGGTCTATTTCAGGCCCGGCGAAGTGGTGAATGCTGGCCAGGCGGTGGTGGCGCTTCTGCCTCCGCGAAATCTCAAGGTCCGTTTCTTCGTGGCGGAGCCGGTGCGCGCCAAGCTTCGGCTCGATCAGAGCGTCACTCTCACCTGCGACGGCTGCCCGCCCGATCTTCACGCAAAGATCAATTTCATCGCGCGCGAGGCTGAGTTCACGCCACCGGTGATCTTCTCGCGCGAACAGCGGCAGAAGCTTGTCTTTCTCGTGGAGGCGCGGCCCGAGGGCGACGCGACCGCGCTCACTGCCGGCCAGCCGGTGACCGTGACGCTTGGGCCCGGCCAACAACTGGTACGGCGATGACGGATGGCGCGGCAAAAGAGATCGCCATCGACGTTACCGGCCTGACCAAGAGCTTCGATGGCCGGACCGTCGTGCATAACTTGGCGCTGCAAGTGCCCAGGGGCGAGATCTATGGCTTTCTCGGACCTAACGGCAGCGGCAAGACGACGACGCTTCGCATGTTGTGCGGCCTGCTCACGCCTGATTCGGGGCAGGGCACCTGCCTCGGCTATGACATTCGAACGCAATCCGACGAAATCAAGCGCAATGTCGGCTACATGACGCAGCGGTTCAGTCTCTATGCCGACCTGTCCATTCGAGAAAACCTCGAATTCGTGGCGCGCGTCTATGGCGTGCCCGAGCCGCGCCAAGCGGCGCGGGAAGCAATCGGCCGACTCGGCCTTTCCACTCGCGCAGAGCAGCTCGCGGGCGATCTGTCCGGCGGCTGGAAACAGCGGCTCGCACTTGGCGCCTGCATCCTGCCGGAGCACAAGCTGCTTCTGCTCGACGAGCCGACCGCGGGCGTCGATCCCAAGGCGCGGCGCGAGTTTTGGGACGAGATCCACAATCTCGCAGCCAACGGCATCACCGTGCTGGTCTCTACCCACTACATGGACGAGGCCGAGCGCTGTCATGAGATCGCTTACATCGCATTCGGCGAGCTGCTGGCCAAAGGCACCGCGCGCGAGGTGGTGGCGAAGTCGGGGCTCAGCACGTGGATCGTCTCGGGCAAGGACCTGCATCACCTTTCGACCAAGCTCGAGACTTGCGATGGCGTCGACATGGTGGCGCCGTTCGGCACCGAGCTACACGTCTCTGGCCGCGACAAGACGGCGCTCGATGCAGCCATCGCGTCCGCCAAGAAGGCCGACGGCGGGCATCGCTGGATGCGCGGCGAACCTACGCTCGAAGACGTGTTCATCCTGCTCATGGACAAGTCGAAGGACAATTTTGCATGAGAGATGCGACCTATAACGGCTCTGCCGCCGAGCGCCGGGATCCCGGTTTCTTTCGACGCATGTGGGCCATGGTCATCAAGGAATTCGTCCAGATGCGGCGCGACCGCATGACCTTCGCCACCATGATCTTCGTGCCAATCCTCCAGCTCACGCTGTTCGGCTATGCCATCAATACCGACCCCAAGCAGCTCCCGACAGCGGTTCTCGTGCGCGACGAAGGGCCGCTCACTCGCGCCGTGCTCGCGGCGATGAAGAACACCGACTACTTCAAGTTTACGGAGCAGGTGCACGATGCCGATGAACTCGACCGGCTGATCCGCACAGGCAAGGTGCAGTTTGCCGTCGAGATTCCGGCGAGCTTCGAGCGCGACGTGCGGCGCGGCGACCGGCCTTCGGTCCTGGTGATTGCCGATGCGACGGACCCGGTTGCCACAGGGACGGCCGTCTCCTCGCTTCAAGGCCTGATCGACACGGCGCTCAGGCGCGAGCTGCGCGGACCAGACGCCCCGGTGACCAAGAGCACTGCACCATTCCAGATCACACTACAGAACCGCTACAACCCCGAAGCCATCACCCAATACAACATCGTCCCCGGCCTGCTCGGCGTGGTGCTGACCATGACCATGATGATGTTCACCGCGCTCGCCGTGACGCGCGAGATCGAGCGTGGCACCATGGAAAGTCTCCTAGCCATGCCGATCAAGCCGGTGGAGATCATGATCGGGAAGATCGCGCCCTTCGTGCTGGTCGGCTTCGTGCAGATGACAATCATCCTGTGCGCCGCGCATTTCCTGTTTAACGTGCCGATCATGGGAAGCGTATGGCTGCTGGTCTCGCTCGCCACCCTGTTCGCGGCCTCCAACCTTGCCGTTGGCTACACCTTTTCGACCATCGCCCGGAATCAGCTTCAGGCGGTGCAGCTCACGTTTTTCTTCTTCCTGCCCAACATTCTTCTCTCCGGATTCATGTTCCCGTTCCGTGGCATGCCGATGTGGGCGCAAGTCATCGGCGAGGCGCTGCCGCTCACGCATTTCATGCGCATCGTGCGCGGCATCACGCTGAAGGGGACAGGCCTCGCCGACATGCAGATCGACGTGGCGGCGCTGTTCATCTTCATGATCGTGGCGATGGGGCTTGCGCTCGCCCGCTTCCGCCACACGCTCGATTGAGGTAACACGCCCGCATGCTGCTTACGGGCATCCGCTTTACCGCAATCCTGCTTGCCGCGCTCACGCTCGGCATGGGCTTTTGTCATCTGATGCAGCTGCCGGCGCGGATGGGCTGGGACCAGTATTTATGGGTGGGCTCAACGGTGCAGGGCGGGCTCTACAGACTGTTCGGCTCGATCGGCGCTGTGATCGATGTCGCCGCCGTGATCGCGCTCGCGCTCCTCGCATATTTTGTACGCGAGCATGGCCGCCCCGGGTTTCGCCTTGCGCTCGCAGCACCGATCCTATTCGCGCTTGCTCTCGTTCTGTGGTGGGTGCTCGTCTACCCAGTCAATGTCGAGCTCGCGAAATGGGTGAACGGTCCCGTCCCCGCTGACTGGACCGACTATCGTGCCCGCTGGGAATGGGGACACGCGATCATTAGCGTGCTCGAGCTTGCCGGCTTCGCCGCGCTCGTCGCCTCGGTGCTTACCGACACAGGACGGTCGCTTCGCTAGATCTCGACCTCGATGTCGGTGCCGGTGACGCGGACGTTGTGGCGACCCACGGCTTCGTAGGCGGGGTCGCACAGCACATCGCCCGTGCGGATATCGAATTTTGCGCCGTGCCAAGGACAGGTCACCTCGTGACCCTCGATCTCGCCTTCGGCAAGCGGACCCTCTTCATGAGTACAGAGATTGTCGAGCGCGAAGAACTCACCGTCGATATTGAACAGGACGATCTCTTTGCCCTTGAGCACGACGAGATGCGAGTGGCCGGGAGCGATCTCGCTCGTGCTCGCCGCCTTGACGAATTCGCCCATGAACTCGTCCTCCTCGCCTGTTAAACGTCCGCGGCGCTGGTGCCGTTCCGGACATGACGCGTCTGTCAGATGTGGATCGCCCGCTTGTCGACGGCGAGCGCGGCTTCTTTCACCGCCTCGTTGAGCGTCGGATGCGCGTGGCAGGCGCGGGCCAAGTCTTCCGCCGACCCGCCGAACTCCATCAGCACGGCGGCCTCGGCGATCATGGTGCCGGCGTCGGCGCCGATGATATGCGCGCCGAGCACGCGGTCGGTCGCCTCATCGGCGAGAATCTTGACGAAGCCTTCGGTGGTGCGGTTCACCTTGGCGCGGCCATTAGCGGTGAAGGGGAACTTGCCTACCTTGTAGTCGATGCCGGCGTCCTTCAGCTCCTCCTCGGTCTTACCGACCGACGCGACCTCAGGAGCGGTATAGATCACGCTCGGGATCACGTCGTAGTTCACGTGTCCCGCCTGGCCCGCGAGGATCTCGGCGAGAGCAACACCTTCCTCCTCGGCCTTGTGGGCCAGCATTGGGCCCTTGATGACATCGCCAATGGCGTAAATGCCGGGGATATTCGTCGCGAACTTCTCATCGACAACGATCCGTCTCTGATTGTCTGTCTTCACGCCGACATCCGCCAAGTCGAGGCCTTCGGTGTTGGGAATGCGGCCGATGGCGACCAGCACCACGTCCGATTCCAGAGTCTCGGATTTGCCGCCTACCGACGGCTCAAGAATGAGCTTGAGGGCGCTGCCCTTGGTGTCGATGCCGACAACTTTGGTGCCAAGCTTGAAGATAAGCTCCTGCTTGGACAGCACGCGCTGAAGTTGCTTCGCCACCTCCGCGTCGAGGCCCGGCGCCACACGATCTAGCATCTCGACCACGGTCACCTCCGAACCTAGCCGCGACCACACCGAGCCGAGCTCGAGCCCGATATAGCCGGCGCCGATGACCACGAGCCGCTTCGGCACGCTCGATAACGACAGGGCGCCAGTCGATGACACGATGCGCTCCTCGTCGATCGAAATGCCGGGTAGGAGTGCGATTTCGGACCCAGTGGCGATGGCAATGCTCTTCGTTTCGAGCGTCTGCTTCTTGCCGTCTGCGCCCGTGACCTCAATCTTGCCAGGCGCCGCGATGCGGGCCGAACCATGCACCGCATCGATCTTGTTCTTCTTCAAGAGGAACGCGACGCCGTCGACATTGCCCTTCACGCCCGCGTCCTTGAAGGCGAGCATGGCGGCAAGATCGAGCTCTGGCCTCACCTTGATGCCCATGCCGGCGAAGCCGTCGGCGGCTTCGGCGTAGCGCTCGCTCGCATGCAGCAATGCCTTCGACGGGATGCAGCCGACATTGAGGCAGGTGCCGCCATGGGTGGCGCGCTTCTCCACCACGGCGACCTTCATGCCGAGCTGTGCCGCGCGAATGGCGGCGACATAGCCGCCAGGGCCTGTGCCGATGACGACGAGGTCATAAGTCATGACAGTCTTGATTCTACCTACTACTGCTCGGGCGTCAGCGTTTCCTCGCCGTGGCCGCCGGCCCAAAGCCCTTTCAAGCTGCCGTCGTCGGCGATCGCGTAGACCACCGGCGTCGAGCTTCCCCAATTCACGGTCAGGAGATTTCCGTCGAGCGTGCAGTCTCCCTCATATTCCGAATCTCCGACCTTCCAGTTCAGCTTATTGCGAAGGGGCCCGAAGGAATAGTCGAGTTGTCGATAACCAGCGTCTGGGGCTTGGGCCAGCGTCAGCGTGCCCAAAAGGGCACAAACTCTGAGGAAGATGCGTAACAGACTTATGGGGGACCAACTCGGTTGCCTGCGAAGAAGCCCAGAATGGCGCAAATTGGGCATTTTAGTCCAATGAATGCGCGAAATCAGTGAATCGGGAAGATCCCGGTCGGCGCCCCGCCAAAGTTAAAGGTCGAGCACCAGGCGCTTGGGATCCTCGATCGCTTCCTTGACGTGGACGAGGAAGGTGACGGCCTCTTTGCCGTCGACCACGCGGTGGTCGTAGGAGAGCGCGAGATACATCATCGGCCTGGCCACAATCTGCCCGTCGCGCACCACTGGGCGCTCCTCGATCCGGTGCATGCCGAGAATGCCTGACTGCGGCGCATTGAGGATTGGGGTCGAGAGCAGCGAGCCATAGATGCCGCCGTTCGATATTGTGAAGGTTCCGCCCTGCATTTCCTCGAGGCTAAGCTTGCCACTGCGTGCGCGGGCGCCGAAATCGGCGACCGCGCGCTCGACGTCGGCGAGGCTCATGCGGTCGGCATCGCGCAGCACTGGCACGACGAGACCGCGTTCGGTCCCGACGGCAACGCCGATGTGGTAGTAGTTCTTGTAGACGATATCCTCTCCGTCGATCTCGGCGTTCACCGCGGGGATGTCCCTAAGCGCCTGCACGCAGGCTTTGACGAAGAAGCCCATCAGGCCGAGCTTAACACCGTGCTTCTTCTCGAACGCGTCTCGATATTCCTGCCGGAGCTGCATCATCGCACCCATGTCCACGTCGTTGAACGTGGTGAGCATGGCGGCGACGTCCTGCGCCTCCTTAAGGCGCTTGGCGATCGTCTGACGGAGGCGCGTCATGCGCACGCGCTCCTCACGTGACGCATCGTCCTGCAGCACCGGCGGGCGCGGCGCCGCCGGCTCCTTGGGCTTCCGCTCCCGCGCGAGCAGCGCTTCGGCGGCTTTCGCGACATCATCTTTCAGGATCTGGCCGCGCCGGCCGGACCCTTTCACCTCGCTCGGCATTAGACCGGATTCGGCAAGCAGCTTGCGCGCAGCCGGCGGCGGAGGCGGTGTCTCGTCGGAGCTTACCTCCTCGCGGCGCATTGGCTCGCGCTCGAGCTTCTTGGCCTCCGCCGCGGGAGCCTTCGGCGTGCGCATGGTGGGTTCCTCGGCTGTCGCCGTGGCCTCGGCAGCCGCGAGGCCGACCAGGCCAGGGGCTTCAGTCTTGGACTTGGCGGGCTTTGCCTTGCCGTCGCCGTCGCTGATCGCGCCGAGCAGGGCACCGACGGCAACCGTCTCGCCCTGCTTGACCGCAACCTCTGACAGCACGCCGGACGCAGGCGCTGGCACCTCGACCGTCACCTTGTCGGTCTCGAGCTCGACCAAAGGCTCCGCGGCCGAGACCGCATCTCCGGCCTGCTTGAACCACTGTCCGACCGTCGCCTCGACGATCGATTCCCCCAGATTCGGCACCCGGATCTCTGTCGCCATGGCGTGTCGCTCTGTCTAGCCCAACGCCTCGTCGAGAAACGCCTTCATCTCGTGCACATGCTTGCTCATCAGCCCGGTCGCGGTTGCCGCCGACGACGGACGACCCACATAACGCGGCCGCTTGTGCTTAGCTTCGATATGCTCGAGCACCCAGGAGAGATTGGGCTCGACGAAGCTCCAAGCGCCCATGTTCTTCGGCTCCTCCTGGCACCAGATCATCTCGGCATCCTTGAAGCGCGTAAGCTCCTGAATTAACGCGCGGGCAGGGAAAGGATAGAGCTGCTCCATCCTGAGCAGGTAGATGTCGTTGACCCCGCGCTTCTCGCGCTCCTCATAGAGATCGTAATA
>Ga0070674_100002610_pt1 | contig 9970 bp, 8 predicted proteins | sample KBSM33metaG_FD_65344 | JGI IMG/M metagenome (GOLD analysis project Ga0070674, IMG submission 65344) | Miscanthus rhizosphere microbial communities from Kellogg Biological Station, Michigan, USA - KBS M3-3 metaG | ecosystem: Host-associated > Plants > Roots > Rhizosphere > Soil ...
GCCCTGCTCGATCTCGAGAAATCGCAGGCACTCACGAACAGCAGGATGCTCGATGTCGTCAACCCGCCGGCGATTCTCGATGCGCGAGTAGACGACGCGGAAGCTGTGATCGAAAAACGGCGGCAGGTAGCGCGCCGAGATGTAGCAGTACTTGTCGATGGTCGTGGCGAGCACCTGTCCACCGTTGGTGCGATACCACGACGGATAGTCCGTTCCTCCACCGAAGAACGAAATGCGGAAAGGTGTACGACAGATGATCATCGCGTTGGAATCCGGCGAGTGTAGCACGTGAAATCGATGTGATCTCGTAGCGTTTTTGTATCAAGAGTCCCAATGAGCCGCGAGATGTCTTGGGCGCCACCTCGACTGCGTGTTTGTACGACCGTGCGGATGAGCACACGGTCTCGTCCGTCACCGCATTCACGGCCGAGTAGGGCCATTCGCCCGGGCCTTCAGGATTTTCCTGGGTTGTGTATAGTCTCAGAATCCCTTCCCGCAGGAGTTGCAGGTTCCATGATCCACACTGAGGGCGTCGATCTGGTCCTGGTCAACCCGGGTGCACGCACTGCCATCTACCAGTCGCTCGGCAGGAGACTGACTGCCGTCGAGAATCCAATCTGGGCCGGACTCATCGCCACCTTCGTGCGGCGGCGAGGTCATAGCGTCGAGGTCGTGGATGCCGAGGCCGACGAGCTCGCCCCGTCTCAGATCGCCGAGCGCGTGCAAGCGATGCGGCCGCGGCTCGTGGCGATCGTGGTGTACGGCCATCAGCCTTCGGCTTCGACGCAGAACATGACCGGGGCCAGCCTGGCGTGCACGGCCATTCGCGAGCGTGTTCCCAACGCACGGATCCTCATGCTTGGCGGACACGTCGCTGCCCTTCCCGAGCGCACGCTCGCCGAGGAAGCGTGCGACTTCGTCGCGCACGACGAGGGCCTGTACACGATCGTCGACCTCCTCGAGGCGGATCGGCAAGGCGATCGATCGCTGGACAAGATTCGCGGACTCGCGTACTGGCAGAGCGGGGCGTTGCGGCAGATCCGATCGAATGCGGCGGCGCCGCTGGTGAGGGATCTCGAGCACGACATGCCGGGCGTCGCGTGGGACCTCCTACCAATGGATCAGTACAGGGCCCACAACTGGCACTGCTTCGGTCAGCCGGAGCGCGAGCCGTACGCCGCCATCTACACCACGCTCGGGTGCCCTTTCAAGTGCTCGTTCTGCTGCATCCAGGCGCCGTTCAAGGCTGGTGAGAAGGAGCTGGGGCTGAAGGAGACCGTGAACTCGTACCGGTTCTGGAACCCGGAGCGGGTCATTCAGGAGATCGACCTGCTCGTCAACAAGTACGGCGTGCGCAACATCAAGTTCGCCGACGAGATGTTCGTGCTCAACGTTCGCCACGTGTCGGGCATCTGCGATCTGATCATCGAGCGGGGATACGACCTGAACATCTGGGCCTACGCGCGGGTCGACACGGTCAAGGACGGCATGCTGGACAAGCTGAAACGTGCAGGCTTCAACTGGCTGGCGTTCGGCATCGAAGCGGCCAGCGATCGTGTGTTGAGCGACGTCGACAAGCGCTACGAGATCGAGCAGGTCTACGACACGATCGGGCGGGTCAAGGACGCCGGGATCAACATCATCGGCAACTACATCTTCGGTCTGCCGGAGGACGATCTCGACAGTATGCAGGAAACGCTCGACCTCGCGATTGAGCTGAAGACCGAGTTCGCCAACTTCTATTCGGCCATGGCCTATCCGGGCTCGCCGCTGTATCGCCAGGCGATCGCCAACGGCTGGCCGCTCCCTGAAACCTGGAGCGGCTACTCCCAACATGCCGTGGACACCCTGCCACTGCCAACCAGGCACCTGCCGGCAAGCGAGGTGCTGAAGTTCCGCGATCATGCCTTCAGGAAGTACTTCGCTGACAAGTCCTATCTCGAGTACGTCGAGCGCCGGTTCGGCGCCGACACGGTCGCGCATATCCTCGAGATGTCGTCGCACCAGCTCGAACGCAAGTTCGCCGCTGCCTGAACGTCCGTGGAACGCTCGACCCGCGTCTACGTTGCCGGCGCCGACACACTGATCGGCGCCGCGATCGTGACTGCCCTCCGCCGGGATGGCTACGACGTGCTCGACGGTGCCGGGGAAGTCGAGATGGCCCGCCCCGCGAGCATCAGGCAGTTCCTCGAGCGCCACCGCCCCGATCATGTCATCGTCGCGGCCGGACGATCGGCGGGCATCACCGGCAACCAGCGCTTCCCGGCCGACCTGATGCACGACAACCTGCTCGTGGTGACGCACATCCTCCACGAGGCATGGCGATCGGGCACCAGACGTTTGATGTTCCTCGCCAGCTCGTGCAGCTATCCGAAGCTCGCGCCGCAGCCGATGCGGCCGGATTCATTGCTCACCGGTCCTCTCGAGCCCACGAGTCAGTCGTACGCGGTGGCAAAGCTGGCTGGCATTCAGATGTGCGAGGCCTACCGTCTGCAGCACGGCGTGGAATTCTTCGCCGCCATCCCTGCCGACGCTTTCGGACCAGGGGATGACTTCAGCCCCCAGGATTCGCATGTCGTGGCCGGCTTGATGCGCCGCATGCACGAAGCTAAGTCCTCAAGAGCTCCAGTAGTCGAGATCTGGGGTGGTGGCCAACAGCGACGTGAGTTCATTTACTCGGATGATTTGGCGAGTGCGTGCGTCTTTGCTATGCAGCGCTACGCCGGAGATGGCCCGCTCAACCTGGGTGGCGGTGGCGACACTTCGATCGCCGAGCTCGCCCACGCGATCCGGGAGGTCGTCGGCTTCAAAGGAGAGCTCCGATTCGATCCTTCGAAGCCTGATGGAATGCCCTTCAAGGCACTCGATTCATCGGAACTTCGAGCGCTCGGCTGGCGACCCGTCGTACCGTTTCACGATGCGCTCGAACGGACGTATCGTTGGTTCCTCAACCTTGAGACACACAGGGCTTCTAGACTAGACGCCCTGCCCACGACCGGCGAAGGGTCCGACCAGCCGATGGTTGTCATCGAACCGCAGTGACGCGCCGGAGTTCGTTCCTCGCTGGCCGGACAGGTACGCCCTCAATCGATCCCGCGAGTTCCACATGAGCGCGTCGAGGATGGACAGGGCGGGCTCGAAAACGTAGCCCGGAACCTCGTAACGGAAATAGACCGGCTCCTGGATCGTCAACCGGATCCCGCTGGCGGCAAACTTCGCCGGATCGAACAGATCCTTCCCGCCCGGCGGGTTGATGTACTCCTGCGCGCCGAGCGCTTCGGCGATGCGCAACGCCCAATCTCCGGGCCCTTCCACCGGGCCCAGGGAGAGCCCCATCTCCGAGAAGACCGTGAAGGGGAACGGGATCTCGAGAAACGCGCAGGTCCGGCGCAGCGACTCCACGTTCAGGCACGAGAGCGATCGGCTCGGGACGCTCAGACAATCACGAACGAGCGACATCACGGCGTCGAAGTGCGGCGCTTTACCTCGATAGTGCTCCAACTGCCTTTCGATCCGTTCTCGCCAGCCACAACCCTCGACGACCTGGATGTCGCAGATCCGCGTCTCGCGATGATGCCGCACGAGTGGCGCGATGATGTACTGCCACCCTCGTACTGGGTGGAGGATCCGGTTCCGGTTCACCCAGCCGTGTCGCGGGTACTGGGTGGCATCGAAGACGACCCACCGATCGACCCCGCGAATGAGGTCGAAGTACCCAAGGTGCGGGAACAGGTACGGCTGCATGATGCCCAGTTTCATGATCGGAGGTGTCGAAGGCCGCCCGTTAAGGAGCCCGCTTCCCGTCCACCAGCCTCTTGGCGAGGCCCCGTTCCGGAATCGACGAACTCTTGTAGACGTAAGCCGTGTACTCGTACAGCCCGTAGTCGTGCCGAATCACCACATGTCGGCTCACTTCCCGTGAAAGGAACGTCAGCAGGCGATCCACGGGCACGTGAAAAAGGTCGTCGCGCTCCCAGTCGACCTGCTTGGTCATCATGTTGAAGGCGAATCCGATCGTCGCCATGCCGCTCACGCGACGAACGAGGGCGCACAGGTAGGCGAACATCTCGTCCTGCGACAGCGCGCCCTTGTAGTTGAAGATGCCGTTCATGACGACATACTCGACGGAAGGCAACGAAGCCGTGGCCGGATCGAGCACGTCGACGCACTGGTAGATCACTTCCGGAAACTTTCTCCGGGAGAGTTCCAGGAATCGCTCCGAGAGATCCAGCCCGCTGTAGCGGATCCAGTCGATCCCATTCTTCAGGATGTACTCGTAGAGATGCGATGCGCCGCAGCCGAAATCGAGCAGCGTCACCGGCGAAGATGAGGGCCGCACGAGGTCCAGCATGACGCGATAACGGACTTCTGCATCGGCGCGAGGCCACCCCACCCCGAGGGCGTTGTCCCCGTGCTTGGTCAGCCACTCTTCGCAGAAGGCGATGATGGGCAGGTAGGGTTTCGATTCCATGGCGTCACGATAACGGCGGCCGTTGGCCCCCGACCATGTCACTCATCATCTGCGGTCGTCAAGCCCTTGCAGTTTAGGCGACGAACTCCCGGCCTTCTCCAGCCAGCTACACTATCTGCTCCTTCGTTGGCTCGTGGCTGCGAGCCCCCCGTTGAGGCAGCGCGATGACGCAAGACTTCCATCTCAAACCCGGCTACATCGAGCGCGTGGAACCACACTACTTCGAAGACGAGGAAGACAGCGAGTGGCAGCCAGACGTTTATCCATTCGCGCTTGGGCTGCTGAGCGCCTGCGGGGCCTCGAAAGTGATCGACATCGGTTGCGGCAAGGCCGCCAAATTGAAGCCATTCTTCGACGCGAACGTGGCGGTCATGGGCATCGATTACGGCGCGAACATCGCTTACTGCCGCGAGCGATACCCGCGGGGCCACTGGCGAGAGGCAGACCTGGAGCGAATAGATGAAGCCCTCTGCAAGGATTTGCAGTTCATCGACCCCCGCGGCGCGGTTTTGATCATGGCGGACGTGATCGAGCATTTGAAGAATCCCCGGCCGCTGTTGCAGGCACTGCGCGACTGGATGACAGCAGCTCGGATTGCGCTCATTTCCACACCGGAGCGCGACCTTGAATATGGGGCGCAGCATTCAGGTCCGCCGCCGAACGAGGCCCACGTGAGGGAGTGGAACCGCGCCGAACTCGAGACCCTTCTCAAAGCGGCCGGGCTGAACGTAATCCACGTCGGCCTGACGCGGGCACACACGAGTCACGTCACGCTCCGGACCACGCTGGCGGTGATCGGCCAAAACCTCATGACGATTGAGCCGCGTCCACGAGAGGCGTAGCACCTCGTCCACTTGGCCGGCGCGACGCGTCCGGCGAATCTGGCGAAGCGCAACGACGGCGGTACAATTCGGGCGGTGGAGCACATCGTCGGGATCATCTCAAGCCCACAAGACTCCGTTGTCCCCCTGCCAGATCGAGGCGAACGTAGATGACGAGTTCGAGCGACTCACTGCACGCGAAGGACGGGCAGCCCGTCGTTTCCGTGACTATCCCCATTCTGAATGCCGAAGAATTTCTCGCCGAAGCGATCGAATGCGTGATCGCACAGACCTACTCCTCCTGGGAGCTTCTTCTCGTGGAGGACGGATCCTCCGACCGGAGCCCGGAGATCGCGAAACGGTACGCCCAGGACTGGCAGGGCAAGATCCGGTATCTCGAGCATCCGGGACACGAGAATCGGGGCATGACCGAATCCCGAAACCTGGGACAGAGGAACTCCCGGGGCCGGTATATCGCCAGGCTGGATGCGGACGACGTTCTTGGGCCCACCACCTTCGAGGACCAGGTGCGGATCCTGGAGGCCCATCCGGACGCCGCGCTCGTCTACGGGCCGGTCCAGATGTGGAACACATGGACGGGGGACCCTGGCGCCGCCGACGCCACTCAAAAATACACGAGCGCCGTTCCTCTCAATACCGTCATCCCCCCGCCGGCCGCCATGCTCGCCTTCCTCAGCAACGAGCACAACGAAGCGGTCGGCGTGTTCGTCCGACGGGAGGCGATCGAGGACGTGGGAGGCTATACGGACGAGGCGGGCTTTCTCTACGAGGACCAAGCCTTAAACGTCAAACTCTTCCTCCGATATCCATTGATCGTCTGCGACCGAAACTGGTATCGCTACCGGCAGCATCCCGACTCGCTTTGCTCGGTTATGAGGGCCCGGAAGACCTTCGACGCCGGCCGACTTCGGTTCCTGGAGTGGGTCAGCAAGTACTTCGCCGAAGTTGGCGTGAAAGACCCGGAAATTTGGGCCGTCCATCAGAAGGCCCTCGAACAACAACTCGAGGTCGTTCGAGCCGGGAACCCGTCGTCCCTTTCGTCGGGCTGACAGCTCGGCGTTCCGGATCGCGGTATCACCGCAGGCTTCAGGCTCTTCGGCGGGGCCAGACGCTGGCGAGGGCGCGCAGCGGGCGCGTGTAGCGCCATGAACGCGAGCCGACGATCACCGCGGTCGAACGATCGCGTTTCGCGGCGGCGGCCTGGAGCTTTGCCGTCTCGCGATCACGCTTGGCGAGAGCCGCCTGGAGCGTCGTCACCTCGCGATCGCGTTCCGCAAGAGCAGCCTGGAACTTCTTCGTCTTGCGATCGCGTTTCGCGACGGCAGCCTGGAGCGTCGTCATCGTGCGATCTCTCTCGGCGAGAGCCGCCTGGAGCGTCGTCGTCGTGCGATCGCGTTCGGCGAGAGCCGCCTGGAGCGTCGTCGTTGTGCGATCGCGTTCGGCGAGAGCCGCCTGGAGCGTCGTCGTTGTGCGATCGCGTTCGGCGAGAGCCGCCTGGAGCGTCGTCGTCGTGCGATCACGTTCCGCAAGAGCAGCTTCCAACGCCACCGCGTGTGCGCTCAGTCTCGCCACGTCGGCCTGATGCTCGGCGGCTGTCGTCTTCAGGACCTCGAGTTGATTTTCCAACATCCGGACGGCCTCATCACGAGCGGCGATCGCGTCGTGACTCGCGGCGACGGCCGCCTTAAATGTCCCGATGTGGCCTTCCAGATTCGTGACCGCATCGCTGCTCGCGGCCGCGAGCGTCTTGAGTTCGTCACGCTCCGCCGTCAGGCACCCGAGCTCGCGCTGATGCTCCGTCTGCGCCGCGTCGAGCCGGGATTCCAGCTGCTGCAACGTCGCCCCATGATGAACGGCGGCAGCCCTCAGCGACTCGATCTCTCTCGCGGCACTCTCCAGTCCCGGCTCGAGCTTGATCCAGACGCGCAGCTCGAACGGCAGATCGGGCAGCGGCGGAATTCCCCGGAGAAGCAACTGAGGGTCATTCCCTGTGCTCAAGATCGAGCACGTGGCCGGGTCGGACAACCGAACGGCGGTGCCGGCGACCGTCAACGTCTCGTCGTTCTCCTCCAGCCTGGAACTCCACACACATCGGCCGTCGGTCTGCGAGAAGATGCGGAGCGCGGCGATCTTGACGACGCCGGGGCAGTCACAGGGATCGAACCGCAACGGTACGGCCGTATCCCACGCGGGCAGAGGGATTCTCAGGTCGGTCCACTCTGAGCGCGGACAATATCGTGAACGGCTGTTGACGGCGGTGTAAGTGCCAGCGTCAGGCCAGAACACCTGGGCTGACACGCGCTGCTCGATGGTCAGCGGACTGAGGGCGCCACTCAGCTTCACGAAATCGACGTCGGGCGCGCGGCCGATTCGATGGCTCAGTTGCCGTCTCGTGTCTGGTTGCGACAACAGTCCATAAAGCAGGTCGATCCCCCAGTAGCGGTGTGACAACCCCCCGGTCGCGAGCGCCGCGTCGGCGAGTACGTGCCGCTTGACGGCATCGGACGCGCCGGCAAGTTGATTGGCAAACTCGGGGAATATCAAGTGGAGCTGGGCCAAGGCGTCGGGCGATACGAAGTGGTCCAGGATCTTGATCATCTCGAACTGACCGCGCCGGAAGTTCTCGGGCGTGTCGGCACTGACGTTGGCATCGGAGTCACGCACCCGGAAGTTGACAAGCGCGTCGCCAAGAACGTGAATCTCGTGATGCAGGCAGATCCGCACCCACATGTCCAGATCGTCCAAGGCGCCCATCAGCGGGTTGTACACGCCGAGCGTGTCGTATACCGAACGGCGAATCAGCACTGATGGATGGCACAGGCAGTTGCCCTCGAAGTAGAAGCGCCGGAGCCACTCGTGCCGAGAACGATTGGGTTGCTGGAAGATCGTGCTGTAGAAGTGGGACGATTCCGGCAAGTCCCGATTCTGTTCGTCAACGATACGGGCCTGCGTAAAGACAGCGGCGACATCTGGACGCCGATCCAGAAAGTCGACCTGCCGCTCCAGCTTCGCCGGAAAGAACTCGTCGTCCGACGACAGTATCGCGATGTAGTCACCCGAGGATTGCTGAATGCAATGATTGATTGCGTGCGTCTCGTAGTTGAAGCGGTTGAGGAAAAGCTTGATGCGCGGGTCTTGGCGGGCGTAGCTGCTCAAGATATCGACGGAGCCATCGGTCGACGCGTCGTCGGTGATGACGATCTCGAAGTCCTGATAGGTTTGCGCCAAGGCGCTCTCGATGGCCCGGCTAACAAATCGTTCGTGGTTGTAGGAGGGGATGATGATGCTGACGCGCGGCAGGGCGTTCCCCTGCCGTGCCCGGGTCGCAGTTTGTCCCTTGATATCGAGGTTCATGTTTGTCGCCAGGGTGCAATTAGCCCTGCTGTCGGACGCCGGTCCATTCCAGTCTCAAGCCAGTTTCCGGAGGACAAAGGTACTGTTGATCGACATGTCGGCCGGGTCCGCCCCGAGGACGTTCGGCAAGCAGCCGATTATGTCGTACTGCCCGGCATAGCGATGCTGCTGGATGCGCTCGACGATGAGATCGACCGCGGGGCGCACACCTGGCGAGCACTGAGGATCGAGGTAGTCGTCGAACACGATGAAGCCGCCAGGGGCGACTCGGGACGAGCTCAGCTCAAAGTCTTCGACGACGGACGAGGCGTGATGATCGCCATCTATGAAGATAAGGTCGATGCTGATCTCATCGAGTTCTCGCCAAAGCGCGGGGTCGTGCGAGTACTGCTGGTGAACCGTAACCTTTCGGCCAAACGTGTTAAACACGGCGATGTTCGCGAACGTGTGTTCGACCTGCCCCGGCAGCACCAGCGGATCGACGCCATGAAGCTCGGTCTGGTAGGGGTGCTGCATCATGAAGGCAAGAGAGCCGCCGTCGTAGACCCCGATCTCGAGATACACCTTCGGGTCGGGCCCCAGGATGGTTCGAAGGTCGTACATCAGGTGGTAGTGGCAGTGCCACGTCACCCCCGACATGGTCTTCTTGATTTCGTGCGCCACGTCTACTGAGTTCGACTCCCGGCCGAGGGCAAGGATCTGCTCCGCCAACCCCATCCGGCGGAGGCTAACACGGCATAGCCATCGTCACAAACCGGGCGGGCCAGATGGTTCACGGCTGAGAGTAGAATTCCGAGATGCTGTCTCGGCGACCTGGTCGCATCCTGCGCGGTACAGATTACGGACGGCGGGCGTCGTGAACGTGGGCGAGGAGAAGTCGCAACTGAGAGAGTTGGCGAGTATCCAGCAACAGTTGTCTCACACTCAGGAAAAGTTGGCCGACGCCAGGCAGGAGCTGATCGGCGTGCGATCGCGGCAGAAGAGTCTGGTGAGCGAGTTGTCTTTGGCCATCAGCTCCCTTCAACAGCTGAGAGATCAATTGCTCGAGCGCGAGCGATCTCTCACGGCGATGAAGCAGAAGTTAGACCGTACTAAGAAGAAGCTGGAGAGCCTTCGCCAGGGCGAGAGCGTGGCGACGGACAGGCTTCGGCACGTGAAAGAGAGACTGTCCACCCGCGATCAAGAGCTTGCTGACTTACGGGAACGGAAACTGGTTCAAATCGCCGTCAGAGTTGGAAATCTGATCCACCGATGGACGGGCGCTTCTGCGTTGTGGCAACGCTACGGCGTGCCCAGGCGGTAG
>Ga0070674_100002613_pt1 | contig 9965 bp, 8 predicted proteins | sample KBSM33metaG_FD_65344 | JGI IMG/M metagenome (GOLD analysis project Ga0070674, IMG submission 65344) | Miscanthus rhizosphere microbial communities from Kellogg Biological Station, Michigan, USA - KBS M3-3 metaG | ecosystem: Host-associated > Plants > Roots > Rhizosphere > Soil ...
CAATCGGCTCGCTGCGTACTCCCATGAGGTCGAGGAGGAAGTGGGCACGGTAGAAGGCGTCATAGCCTTCGCCGAGCCCGAGGATGTCGGCGCGCTGGGCGACGACATCGCCGTCGCCGAGGCCGAGGACGCGCTCATGCTGGAACTTGCCGAGTCGCCCCGCCGCTTCGGGCGGCGGCGCAACTCCGAGCCGAAGGCCGCGAAGGCGCCGAAGCCTGCGAAGGAGCGCAAGGAGAAGCGTGCGAAGAAGCTCGTCGGGCTCAAGATCGGCGCGTCGCAGATCGCGGCCGCGCACGTCGCCAACAACGGTTCGCCCGAGCTCGTCAACATCGCGCGCGAGCCGCTCGAGCCCGGTCTCGTCGTCGCCGGCGAGATCCGCGACCCGGAGGCGCTGGGCGACGCGCTGAAGCGCTTCTTCGATCTCCACAAGCTGCCGAAGGACACCGTGCGGCTCGGTGTCTCGAACAATCGCATCGGCGTGCGGACCTTCGAGATCGAAGGGATCTCCGACCCGCACATGCTCGAGAACGCGATTCGCTTCCGGGCGGAGGAGGTGCTGCCGATCCCGCTCGATCAGGCGGTGCTCGACTACGTCGTCCTCGACGAACGCACGGCGGAGGACGGCACCGAGTGGCGGCGCATCCTGCTCGTCGTCGCGTATCGGGACGTCGTGGATCGCTACCTCCAGGCGTGTCGCCGCGCCGGGCTTCGGGTCGTCGGCATCGACCACGAGGCGTTCGCGCTGTTGCGCGCGCTTCAGCCTCCCACGGAGCGAGAGGACACGACCGGCGCGCTCGTGGGCATCACGATCGGGCACGACCGGACCACGATCGCCGTCTCCAGTGGTACGCACTGCGAGTTCGCGCGCGTGCTGGACTGGGGCGGCTGGTCTCTCAACGTGGCCATCGCGCGCGCTCTCGATCGCGCGCCGACCGAGGTCGAGTCGATCAAGCGGCAGCTCTCGCTCGCCGGCCCTGTGGCCATCGAAGGTCTCTCCGACGAGCAGATCACGAGGGTCAGGGACGGTATCCAGCGCGCACTCGCGGCATTCGCGCGTGAGATCGTCTCGTCGCTCCAGTTCTACCAGGCGCAGCCCGGATCCCATGGCATCGGCGCGGTGCTGATGACCGGCGGCGCGGCGCAGATGGACGGGCTACCGGAGGCGGTGGGCGAGCTGGTCGGCGTCCCGATCCAGCTCGGAGATCCGTGGCGGCGCGTCAAGTTGGGTCCGAAGGTGGAGCCCCAGGAGCAGCCGGGCTCGTTCTCGGTCGCCATCGGCCTCGGGATCGAGGACTGATGCGCGCCGTCAATCTCCTTCCTCGCGACGCCGACGTCGGCGGGCCGAGCGGCAAGAGGCTGCCCCTCGTGGTAACCATCGGCTTGGTCGCGGCGGTCACCCTCTTCGCCGGCTTCCTCGGCATGCAGGCGTCGGCTCAGGCGGACGAGCGCCGCGGCGATCTCGAGCTGACGGAGGCCTCGCTCGCCCGGATCCCCAAGCGCGAGCAGCAGCCGGTCGCACCGGACATGTCCGCGGAGCGGAGCAACCGGGTCGCCGCCTTCCAGAGCGCGCTCTCGACGCGCGTGCCGGTCGACAAGGTCATGCGGGAGCTCACGTACGTCGTGCCCGAAGACGTGTGGCTCAACGGGCTCACAGTGATCGTTCCGACCGAGACCGGTCCGGCCGCCGGGCAGACGACGCCGGGCTCGGCGACGGAGACGCCGGCGACGGTCACGGTCAAGGGAGCCACGTACTCGCAGGCGTCGATCGCTCGGTTCATCGCGAGGCTCTCCGCGCTGTCGTCGCTCGAGAATGTCCGACTCACCGAGAGTGCTCGCGTCGAGCCTCAGGCGGCCGCCCCCGCGGCAGCGGGCGCGAAGACCAAGAAGCCGTCGAAGAAGAAGAAGCAGAAGGTCGTCGTCACGTTCACGGCGACGGCAGACCTCGACCAGGGCCCGACGTCATGAGCATCGGTTCTCTCATGGGCTCGAAGAGAGGGCTCGTCGCACTCGTCGGTGTGGCGGTGGCGCTCTATCTCCTCGCGGTGTGGTTCCTGTTCCTCTCGCCCAGGCGCGCTGAGGCAGCTCGGCTGCAGGCCGAGGTCGTCGCCGCCGAGGCGCAGCTCGCTGACGCGCGCGGCGGAGCGGGCGTCCCTCACGCGGCGAAAACGCATGTCTCGGACCTCTTCCGCCTCGCGAAGGCGATGCCCTCGAGTCGCGATCAGGCAAGCCTGCTCCTCGAGCTCGACCTGCTCGCACGGAAGGCGAACGTGACGATCGCGTCGGTGTCGATGCAGGAGCCCTCCGCTCTCCCCGGAGGCTCGACCGCCATCCCCGTCGCGGTCACCGTCAGTGGCACGTATCGCGGCATCACGCGCTTCGTTCGGCAGATGCGCACCCTTGCTGGGCTGCGCAGAGGCGACCCGTACGCCACGGGACGCCTCCTCACGGTTCAGAGCGTCGACCTCACGGAGTCGAAGGCGGATGGCTTCCCGCGCCTCGACGCAGCGCTGCTGCTCAATGCCCATGTCTACGACGGCCCGATCGCCACGCCCGCCCCCGTGACGCCTCCGGCGGGTTCGACGAGCGGATCCACGGGCACCACCACCTCGGCCGCGGCAGCGACGCCATGACCGCCGACGCACGCGCCGCACGCGAGCGCAAACAGAAGATCTTCGTCCTCGTCGGAGGCCTCGCGCTCCTCGCGCTCCTCGCGTTCCAGCTGCCGAGGCTCCTCGGAGGTTCGTCCTCTCCGGAAGCAGCTGCAGCGACCAGCACCCTGTCGACCACGCCGGTCGTGGGCCAGCCGGTGGTCGGCGCCACGCCGTCACCCGTCCCCGTCGGCGGCTCTCCCGCAGCAACGGAGGGCAAGATCACATCCTTCGGCGTCTTCGTGACCAAGGATCCATTCGTCCAGCAGCAGGCCGTGACGCCCGTTCCCGGCACCGAGGTCGGCGGCGCGGCACAGGGCGACGGTGCCGTGAAGGGCGGAGCAGGTGGCAAGGAGGCGAAGCCCGCGACCGGCTTCACCACTGCACCGTCAGCTCCGGCCCAGACCGTGGTCTCGGTGAACGGTGAGCGCCAGGTGCTCGACGAGGGCAACAGGTTCCCGAAGGCGGATCCTCTCTTCGTCCTGGTCGCGGCGAACCCGAAGGCGAAGTCGGTGCAGATCGGCATCGCCGGCGGGGCGTACTCGAGCGGTGACAAGGCGACGACCCTGAAGGTCGGCAAGCCGCTGACGCTCGTGAACACGGCAACCGGGGCGAAGTACAAGATCGTCCTCGTCTCCGTCGGAGGCGGCGGTGCCGCTGCCGGTTCTCAAGAGCAGCGATAGGGCTGCCGATAGGCCGGGGTAATGGCGTCCTTCGCCTACAGTGCGATCAACGCGCTCGGGGCCGAGTCCGCTGGACAGGTCACCGCGGCCGACGTGAACTCGGCCCGGGAGCTCTTGCGGCAGAAGGGCCTGAGGCCGGTCTCGCTGTCCCAGGTCGGCGGAACCGACGCGGTCGCGACGAGGAAGCAGAAGAAGGTCAAGCAGCGTTTTCTGCAGGTCTTCTCGCGACAGTTCGCGACGATGATCGACGCCGGGCTCAGCGTCGTCCAGTCGCTCGTGATCCTCGAGCAGCAGACCGACGACAAGAACCTCGCCGTCGTCATTCGGGAAGTGCGCGCCGAAGTCGAGGGCGGAATGCTGCTCTCGCAGGCGATGGCGCGCCATCCGAACGCCTTCGATCGCCTCTACATCTCGATGATCGAGGCCGGTGAGGCTGCCGGCATTCTCGACACGGTCCTGGACCGGGTCGCCCTGCAGATCGAGAAGGAGATGAAGATCCGTCGTCGCGTGAAGGGCGCGATGATCTACCCGCTCGTCGTCCTGGGCTTCGCGATTGCCACGCTGATCGGAATGCTCCTCTTCCTCGTCCCGGTCTTCCAGGGCATCTTCGACGACCTTGGCGGCGACCTGCCGACGCTGACGAAGGGCGTCGTTGCCGCGTCGGACCTCGTCCGCGGCTACTGGTTCATCCTCTTCCCGGCGATCGGCCTCTCGATCTGGGGGTTCCGGCACTGGAAGAAGACGCCGTCCGGCCGGCAGGTGTGGGACCGATTCAAGTTGCGCGTCCCCGCAGGCATCGGGAAGGTGGTCCTGAAGGTCACGATGGCGCGGTTCTCGCGCACGCTCGCGACGCTCGTCGCCGCCGGCGTGGACATCATCAAGGCGCTCGAGATCTCGGGTACGACCGCGGGAAACTGGGTCGTCGAGTCTGCCCTCGCGGACGTCCGCGCCGCGGTGCACCAGGGCGTTCCGATCGCGGAGCCGCTCATCCAGAACTCGGTCTTCCCGCCCCTCGTCGCGCAGATGGTCAAGGTCGGCGAGGAGACCGGCGAGCTCGAGAAGATGCTCGACAAGATCGCGGACTTCTACGAGGACGAGGTCGACACCTCGATCGCCTCTCTCACGTCGATCATCGAGCCGCTCATGATGATGGGCGTGGGCCTGATCATCGGAATCATCGTCATCGCGATGTATCTCCCGATGTTCAAGCTCCTGCAGCTCGTGCAGTAGAGCTACGCGAGCCCTGCCAGCGGCCGGTCGATCGCGAGGACCGTGCGTACCCCTGCACCCTCGCGGAGCCGGTCGAGTGCCTCGTTGACCGCCTCGAGCGAATCGACCGACGTCACGACGCCTGCGAGATCGAGCTCGCCCGCCAGCGCGAGTGCCGCGAGCCGCGGGATGTCCGCGCCGGCGTCGCCCGAGCCGTAGTACGACCCGCGGATTCCCTTGTCCGAGAGGAACTCGATGGCAGGGAGCGAGACGTCGACACCGCGTGGGGCGAGCCCGACGACGACCGCGCTGCCACCCGGCCGAATGCAGTCCCAGGCGAGGCGCATCGTGTCCGGGTGTCCGACGACCTCGAACGCGTGATCCGCGCCTCGTCCCGTCAGCTTCACCACGCGTGCAGCGGTCGTCGCCGAACCGGACTCCACCACGTCGGTCGCTCCGCGCGCTCGCGCGAGCTCGAGCTTTGCCGGGTCGAGGTCGACGGCGACGATCGGAGCAGCGCCCGCAATGCGAAGGGCGGCGACGACTTGCAGCCCGACGCCACCGCAACCGACCACGACGGCCGACTCGTCCGAGCGGACCTGGGCGACGTTCCTGACCGCGCCGAACGCGGTGACGACGCCACACCCGAGAAGCGACGCATGCCAGAGCGGGAGCTCGCGAGGCAGCGGCACGGCGCCGGCTGCAGCGATCACCGTGAACTCGGCGAAGCACGCGGTCATGAGAGCGTGCTGGAGCGGTGTCCCGTCTGGGAGCGACAGCCTCGAGGTTCCGTCCATCAGCGTCCCGCGCGGCCCGTACTCGCCCGCGGGCACACAGAGGTGGAACCGCCCCGCGGCGCACTCCTCGCACGTGCGGCACGCCGGGACGATGCAGAACCCGACGTGGTCGCCCGGCACCACGTGCGACACGGCCGAGCCGACCGCCTCGACGACGCCGGCACCCTCGTGACCCATCACCATGGGCGAGCGTCCCTCTCCCAGCTCACCGTCAGCCAGGCGCACGTCCGAGTGGCACACACCGGCCGCGGCGACGCGGACCAGCACCTCGTCCTCCCGCGGCGGTGCGATGTCGACCTCCTCGACAACGAGCGGACGACGGGGCTCGTGCAGGACTGCGGCGCGGATCCGCATCAGCCGATCCGGTAGCGCTCGAGAGCATCGAAGTCGGGAACGACTCCGAGCCCCGGCCCTGGGGGAGGCGCGATCGTCCCGTCCGCCGCGACCTCGAGGACGACGGGAAGCAGCCAGTCGCGGCGCTCGGCCGACCAGGCGGGCGGATCGAGCGGCACCTCGAGGTATGGGCAGGTCGAGAACGCGAGCGCCGCATGCAGGTTCGCGAGGAGCCCGTAGCCGTTCGACCACGTGTGCGGGCTCCAGGTGCGTCCGAGCTCGGCCGCGAGCTCGGCGATCCGACACGCGGCGACGACTCCTCCGGACAACACGACGTCCGGCTGCACGACGTCGACGGCACCGCGGCTCAGGAGCGCCCTTGCCTCGGCCTCGGTCCGGACCATCTCGCCCGCGGCGATGCGAATCCCCGCGCCGCCCGCCAGTGCGCCGTATCCCTCGAGGTCATCGGTCGGCAGCGGCTCCTCCAGCCAGTACACGCCGAGTCGCTCGAGCTCGCGAGCGAACTCGACGGCGGTGGGCAGCTCCCAGCGCGGCGTCAGGTCGCCCGGCATGCGCCAGCCCTGGTTCGCGTCCACCATGACCTCGAGCTCAGGCACGTGCTCGCGAACCGCGGCGATCACTGGGAGGTCGACGCGCCAGTCCTGCGAGCGAAGCCGGAGTTTCACGGCGCGCACGCCCGCGTCACGCAGGGCGACGCATCGGCGCACGCGCTCGTCGGCGTCGACGAGCTCACCGCTCGACGCGTACGCGAGTGTCCGGTCGTGCTCGCCGCCGAGGAGGCGCCAGACCGGTTCGTCCCGCGCGCGCCCGATGAGATCCCAGACCGCCACCTCGGCGATCCAGTTGCGTCCGTGGTGGAAGTCGACCGTCTCGACGATCCCGTGGACGGCTTCGGTGTCGGGCACGTCGAGACCGAGCAGCAGCCGGTCGAGCAGTTCGCGGTCCGGCAGGGCGTCGCCGCTCGCGTAGCCCTCGACGCCGTCGTCCGAGCGGACGACCGCAACGGTCGCGTCCTGGAACGTCCGTGGCTCCGGGTCCCAGGCGGCGAGAAACGGCGGCTCGAGCGGGTATCGATACCGCCGCGTCTCGATGGACGCGATCTTCACTCGCCGGAGTAGAACGGATTCCGCAGCGAGTCGCGGCGCTTCACGAGCGCAGCCGCTGCGGTCGAATCGCGTCCCTCGACGCACACGCCGATCGCCTTGCGGGTCGCCGCGCGATTCGCTTCCCGAACGGCAGTCTGGTCGTCGGCCGCCTCGTCGACCCAGACCGCGACGAGCACGAGGAGGTCGTCGGTCGCCTCGAGCAACCCGTCTGCGACGGAGTCGAGCACGCCCTGACCGATTCCGAGCTGCGCAGCGCCCCAGGTCATGGTCTGGTGTCGCGCCTCGAGCGCGGTCGCCTTGTTCATCATCAGCGTCGGCGGCCACACGGGCTCGTACTCGGCCTGTGTCGGGCCGACACAGACGAGCACGGGCGTGTGCCCAGCGGTGGGGTGGGCGAGCATCGAGACGGCCGCGGCCGCGGTCGGGCTCCCCCGGTGCGCGAGCACGACGTTGACGTGCGCTCCGTTCGGAGCGGTGCCGCTCCAGCCCTCGGCGATCCTTCCGTCGAGCTCCTCGGGGCTCACGGCTCCAGCACCACGCGCAGCGCCTCTCCGGACTGCATGAGCTCGAATCCGCGCGCTGCCTCCTCGAGCGGCAGGCGGTGCGAGACGAGCCGATCGAGAGGCAGGTCGCCCCGGCGGTAGCGCTCGAGCGTGTCGGGGAAGTCGCGCTCGGGCATCGACGAGCCGTAGATCGAGCCGAGGACACGCCGCTCCATGCGCGGGATCGTCGCCGCCGGCAGGGACAGCACGGCGTCCGGGCGGGGAATCCCGATGAGCACCGCCGCACCGCGCGCGCGCGTCGAGAGGAACGCGGTCTCCATCGCCTCCGGGCGACCGGTTGCCTCGATCGCGTAGTCGACGCCGCCCCCGGACGCCTCGCGGACGGCTTCGGCGGTCTCCGCAGCCGAGCCCTGCCAGAGCACCGTGTCGGTTGCGCCGAAGTCGCGCGCGACATCGAGCTTGCCCGGCGCCGCGTCCACGGCGATCACCGGCTCGGCGCCGGCGGCAACGGCTGCCATGAGCGCGGAGAGCCCCACGCCGCCGCAGCCGATCACGGCGACACGATCCCCGCGCTCAACGCCCGCCGTGCGCCAGACGGCGCCGACACCGGTCGTCACCGCGCAGCCCACGAGGGCCGCGACGTCGAAGGGCACGTCCGCGTCGATCTTCACGCACGAGCGCTCGGGCACGACGCACGCCTCGGCGAAGGTCGACAGGAAGGAGTAGTGGAAGACGGGCACGCCGTCTCGTGAGAGCCGAGGCGTGCCGTCCATCAGCCCGCCCGTCCCCATCGCCGGCCACACCGTCGCGCACAGTTGCGGGAGGCCCCGCCGACACTCGTCGCAATCGCCGCACCAGGGGGCCCAGGACAGCGCCACGTGATCGCCGACCGCGACGCGCGTCACGCCGTCGCCGACCGCCTCGACGACGCCGGCGCCCTCGTGCCCGAGGACGCACGGACACGGGTTCTCAGCCGTGCCGTCGACGGCGTTCCAGTCCGAGTGGCAGACCCCGCTCGCGTGGAGGCGGACGAGCACTTCCTTGACACCCGGCAGCGCGAGGTCGAGCTCGCTCGGCGTCAGCGGGCCTCCCGTCGCCTCGAGCACCACCGCACGGATCTTCACGCCGTCGCCGTCTCCTTCGCCTGCAAACGTCGGAGCTCCTCGATCGGGATGTGACAACGCATGTGATGACCGTCTTCGACCTCGAGGAGCGGCGGCTCAGTCTCCTCGCAGACAGCGCCCAGCTTCCGGGGGCAGCGCGTGTGGAACACGCAGCCGGACGGGGGCGACGCCGCGCTCGGGATGTCGCCCTCGAGCCGGATGCGCTCTCGCCCTCCGCCGTCGACCGTCGGCACCGCCGAGAGCAGCGCCTCCGTATACGGATGGTGGGGTCCGTCGAAGACGACGTCCGCCGGGCCGAGCTCCTGCAGTCGGCCGAGGTAGAGGACGGCGATCCGGTCCGAGATGTAGCGCACGACGCCGAGGTCGTGCGAGATGAAGAGGTACGCGACTCGCTTCTCCGCCTGCAGCTCGACGAGGAGATTCAGGATCGCCGCCTGTACGGAGACGTCGAGTGCCGAGGTCGGCTCGTCGCAGACGACGAGCTTCGGGTCGCCGGCGAATGCCCTCGCGATGGCCGCACGTTGCTTCAGACCGCCGGAGAGCTGCGCGGGCTTCTGCGTGAGCGTGCGCTCGGTCAAGCGGACCCGGTGTGCGAGCTCTTGCATTCGTATCTCGGCTGCCGAGCCGCTCACTCCCGCGAGTTTCTTCAGCGACCGGAGCAGGATGCGACGAATCGAGTGGCGCCGATTGAGTGCGGAATCGGGATTCTGGAAGACGATCTGTAGTGCGCGCAACTGCTCGCGCGAGCGCTTCTGGTAGCGCGTCGGGAGGGGGACGCCCTCGAGGAGCGCCGTTCCTGCCGTCGGCGGGACGATTCCGAGCAGCGTTCGAGCAAGAGTTGTCTTCCCGCTCCCCGACTCGCCGACGAGCCCGAGCGTCTCGCCGGGCCAGAGTGCTGCGCTCACGTCAGTGAGTGCGTACACGTCGTGGCCGCGCTGCTTGAACACCTTGGACAGCTCCTCGACCCGGACGAGTGGCGCCGCATCGCGATCGACAGCGGCGATCTCGATGTTCGCGGCCTCCTCACGTGGGAGGTCCGGCGCCTGCTCGTGGTACCAGCACCGGCTCTCGTGACCGCCTTCGATGGTGATCAACGGTGGCTCCTCGATCCGGCAGCGATCGTCCGCGAGCGCGCAGCGATCGGCGAACACGCATCCGGAGAGCTCGGTTCCGAGCGCGGGCAGGAATCCGGGGATCGTGTCGAGCCGGCCGTGATCCTTTTGCACTCCTCCGCGCGGGATGCAGCGCAGAAGGCCGACCGTGTACGGATGGCGCGGGTCGCGGAGGACCGTCTCGACCGGGCCTTCCTCGACGAGCCTGCCCGCGTACAGAACGCCGACGCGCGAGCACATCTTCGAGATCACTCCGAGGTTGTGGCTGATGAACAGCACGGATGTGTGGAGTTCCAGCTGGAGCCGCGACACGAGGTCGAGCACGTCCGCCTCGACGGTCGCGTCGAGCCCGGTCGTCGGCTCGTCGAGGATGAGCAGCGCGGGGTTCTTCGCGAGCGCCATCGCGATCACGACGCGCTGCTGCATTCC
>Ga0070674_100002617_pt1 | contig 9955 bp, 7 predicted proteins | sample KBSM33metaG_FD_65344 | JGI IMG/M metagenome (GOLD analysis project Ga0070674, IMG submission 65344) | Miscanthus rhizosphere microbial communities from Kellogg Biological Station, Michigan, USA - KBS M3-3 metaG | ecosystem: Host-associated > Plants > Roots > Rhizosphere > Soil ...
GGCGGCGACGTGATTCTAAAGGGGATCAACGACACGGCGACCAAAGCGGAAGTTAGCCTGGAAGTGCAGGCGGTGGACGTGGGCGGCACAACGCGCGTCGTCTTCACTGGCAAGGGCGCCGTATCGCCGGACAAGGCGGGCGAATTGGCCCGGATTGCATTGAGCGATCTCAAGCCGAGCGAGTTCCTGTTCTTCTCCTGGCGCGACAAGGCCGGCAAGCTGCTCGGCGAGAACGACTACTTCCCGCGACCCTACAAGGCCTACGATATTCCGCAGGCGAAGGTGACATCGCGCTGGGAGAGCTCGGAGGCAGGTCCCGTGCTGGTCCTCAAATCGGACAAGCCGGCGGTCTTCGTCACCGCGACCACCGACGTGCCGGGCTATTTCTCCGACAATGCGGTGACGCTGCTGCCGGGGCGCGAGTCACGCCTCACATTCACGCCTCGGCATGACGCCAAGGTGAGCCAGAAGGCGCTGGCGTCGGGCCTGAAGGTCCGGCATCTTCGCGAAACATACTGAGGAGGACGCATCATGGCCAACATGATCAAGCGCAGTGAAGTGAACCGGATCATGAAGGAATCGGACAAGTTCATCCGCTCCTTCGGCTACATCATGCCGCCCTTCGCCTACTGGTCGCCGAGCGAGTTCAAGGCGCGCAAAGCCGAGGCGCAGAAGATCGTCGAGGGCAACCTCGGCTGGGACATCACCGACTACGGGCTCAACGAGTTCGACAAGACCGGGCTGTTCCTGTTCACGGTGCGCAACGGCAATAACGCCGACCTCAGCAAGGGTCGCGGCATGCTCTATGCCGAAAAGGCGATGATCTCGCGCGATAAGCAGTACTCGCCGATGCATCGGCATAACCTCAAGGCCGAGGACATCATCAACCGCGGCGGTGGCACGCTGGTGATCGAGCTCTTCGGCGATACCGAAGGCAAATGCGATCGGTCCAAGGGTGTGACCGTCTACACCGACGGTATCAAGCGTGTGTTGCCGGCCGGCCATCACCTGAAACTCGCGCCGGGCGAGAGCGTGACGCTGATGCCCAACGAGCACTGGCACGCCTTCTGGGGCGAGGGCGGAGACGTGTTCGTTGGCGAGGTGTCGACCGTCAACGACGACAACACCGACAACGTCTTCGAGGACCCGCGCATCTCGCGCTTCGGCGGCATCGAGGAAGACGAAGAGCCGTGGCACCTGCTTGTTTCCGACTACAAGAAATGGCTCGGCTGATCCTCGACAGCACCAAGTGACTTGCACGGCGGGAGGGCATACGGTGACCTACCCCTCCCGTCTTTGATTTGATGTCCGCCACCGTCCGCCCGATCGAAGACCGCCGCCTGCTGGGTATCGCAATGGTGCTCGGCGGCTATTTCTGCTTCACGATCATCGACAGCTGCGCCAAATGGCTGACTCTCAGCGGCTTGCCGACGGGCGAGGTGGTGTTCGTGCGCTACGCCGGCCAGTTTGTACTGGTGACGGCGATCTTCGCGCCGCTTCTGCGGGTCGAGCTGGTGCGAACGCGACGCCCTGAGCTCGAGCTGGTGCGCGGGCTGTGCCTGCTGGGATCGACGGCTGCCAATTTCATGGCACTGAGGTTCCTGCCGCTCACAGTGACCAGTTCCATCAACTTCTCGATGCCGCTGGTCCTCTGTGCGATTTCCATCCCTCTGCTGGGAGAGCAGGTGGGCTGGCGGCGCTGGCTCGCCATTCTCGTCGGGTTCTGCGGCGTGCTGGTCATCGTGCGTCCGGGCACGCAGGCCTTTCACCCCGCCATGGTGCTGTCGCTGATCAATGTCCTGTTCACCGCGACCTATCTGGTGCTCAACCGGAAGCTCGCGGGCATCGATGGCGTCACCACGCAGCAATTCTACGCCGGGATGATTGCGACCGTCTGCGTGTTCCCATTTGCCCTTGGCGGATGGATGTGGCCGCCTGACGTGGCCGGATGGTTTTGCTTTGCATTGATCGGCATTGCTGCACTGGTCGGACATCAGTTGCTTACCACCGCGCACCGCTTCGCTCCTGCATCGGTGCTGGCTCCGTTCGGCTATCTGCAGATCATCTTCATGACGGCTTCGAGCTGGCTGATCTTTCAGCAGCCACCCGACGTCTGGATCTTCGTGGGCGCCCCAATCGTCATTGGGTCCGGCTTCTACATCTGGCTTCGTGAGCGCCAGCTCGCCAAGTCCGTGGTCACCGAAGCTGTGACGCAGGACTGATCTGGGCAATAGTTCGAAGCACTTTGATTTGGGACAATTCACATGGGTCACCTTGTGATTTGTCGCGAGTTGCACATTCGGCGATATCCGACCTAGTTAGGGTTCGACTGCTTTTGTTGGGAGGCCACATGCCGGTTCAGCTCATTGATGCGTCGCTACCCGAGTTCGGGGTGCCCGCGACGCGTCCGGACTTGCCGCGCGCGATCTACCTGGCGCGGCTGGATGCCCTGAACAAGGCTCGTCGCGCCGCCGGTATCGACTCGCTGCTGATCTACGCCGACCGCGAGCACTCGGCCAACCTCGCCTGGCTGACCGGCTTCGATCCGCGCTTCGAAGAAGCCCTGCTGGTTCTCACGCCTGGCCAGACCCCGACTCTGATGGCGGGTCCGGAAAATCTCGGACGCGCGCAGAAGGCGACGATCGAGGTGGAAGCGCGCCTCTATCCGCCTTTCGGGCTGATGGGGCAGGACCGCAGCCAGACCCCGCAGCTCGAAGAGGTCCTGACCAGCGCCGGCGTCGGCCGCAATCAGCGCGTCGGCGTCGCCGGCTGGAAGTATTTCGGCCCGCACGAATCGCCGCGGCCCGACACCTGGTTCGAAACGCCGGCCTTCATCATCGACACACTGCGCCAGATCGTGGGCCCCGAGGGCAGGGTGGTCAACGCGAACGCGCTGCTGATGGACTCGAGCAGCGGGTTACGCGCCGTCAACGAGATCGAGCAGATCGCCCAGTTCGAGTTCGGCGCAGTCATGGCGTCTGAAGCGCTGAAGGCGCTGTTCAAGAGCCTCAAGCCCGGCATGTCGGAATTCGCCGCCGTGCAGAGCATGGGACTCGGCACGCTCCCGCATTCCTGCCACACCATGTTGTCGACCGGCGGCCGTCTCTCGGGCCTCGAGAGTCCATCCGGCAAGATCATCGAGCGCGGTGATCCACTGACGACCGCCGTCGGCTACCCCGGCGGCCTATCGAGCCGCGTGGCCTGGCTGATCGCAGACAAGTCGGAGCTTCCCGCCGATGCCCGCGACTGGCTCGAGCGGCTCGCGATGCCCTACTTCGCCTGCGCCGCCGAATGGTATTCGACCATCGGCATCGGTGTAACGGGCGGGACACTCGATGCGATCGCTCGCAAGCATCTGGGCGCGCCATTCTTCAACCTGATCCTCAACCCCGGGCACCTGACTCACATCGACGAGTGGATGAACACGCCGGTCTATCCAAACTCGCGCGAGACGCTGCGCTCCGGTCAGGCGATCCAATGCGACATCATTCCGGCGGTCGGCGCTCCGTACCACTCGGCCAATATCGAGGACGGCATTGCCTTGCTCGATCAGGCGGGCCGCGACGAGTTGCGCGACAAATTCCCCGATGTGGCCAAGCGCGCCGCAGCGCGCCGCGCCTTCATGGCCGATGTGCTGGGGATCAGGCTGAAGCCCGAAGTGGTGCCGCTGTCGAATCTGGCGGCGGCGTACCCGCCGTTCCTGCTGAGCCCGAACCGGCTGCTGGCGATGCGGTAGGCGGATTGGCCCGCGGCTCGTCCTGCGTGATGAGCCGCGCGCTGCGGTAGCCGGTCAGGTAAATCCACAGCCAGTTGAGCGCGATGAAGATGCGGTTCTTCATCCCGATCAGGAAATAGATGTGGGCAAGGCCCCATGCCCACCACCCGATCCAGCCGGTGAGCGTCAGCCAGCCGAAATCGATCAGCGCCCGGCTCCGGCCGACGGTCGCGATGTCGCCGAGATGGTGATAGTGGAACGGCATCGCAGCCGCCTCGCCGTGCAATCGCGCCTTGATGACTTTGGCGGCATGCCGGCCGCCCTGCTTCGCCGCATCGCCGATGCCTGGGACAGGCTTGCCGTTGCCGTTGGTGACAGTCACCGTGTCGCCGATCGCAAAGATGTGGCGCAGGCCCGGAACGCTCAGGTCCGGCGCGACCTTCACACGGCCCGCGCGGTCGGCCTCAACCCCGAGCCACTTTGCCGCCGGCGAGGCGAGCACGCCCGCGGCCCAAATGATGGTGCCGGCACTGAGCGCCTTACCCCCATACTCGACTCCCTCTGCCCGTACCGCCGTCACCGCGTGGTTCAGTTCGACTTCGACGCCGAGCTCACGCAGAGCCTTTTCGGCGTAGGCCGACATCTCCGGCTTGAAATTGGCGAGCACGCGTGGGCCGGCTTCGATCAGCACCACGCGCGCCTCTTCCGGCTGGATGTTGCGAAAGTCTTCGCGGAGCGTAATGCGGGCCAGTTCGATGATGGCGCCCGCAAGCTCGACGCCGGTCGCGCCGCCACCGATGATCACGAAGGTCAGGAGCGCCTTGCGCTTCTCGGGGTCGGTCTCGATCTCAGCTCTCTCGAACGCGATCAGCAGCCGCCGGCGCATCGCCGTGGCGTCCTCGAGCGTCTTGAGGCCAGGAGCATAGGGCTCCCAGTCGTCGTGGCCGAAATAGGCATGCTGCGCGCCGGTCCCGAGGATCAGATAGTCGAAAGGCACGCTGGTGCCGTCCTCGAGCCGCACGATGTTTGTCTTGGTGTCGACGCCGACAACTTTGCCGAGCAGCGTTGTTACTTCCTGCCGCTTGTGGACCAGCTGCCGGATCGGCCAGGCGATCTCCGCCGGTGCCAGCGACGTGGTGGCAACCTGATAGAGCAAGGGCTGGAACAGGTGGTGGTTGCGCTTGTCGATGAGCGTGATGTCCGCATCGACGCCCTTGAGCTCCTTGATGGCCGCAAGTCCGCCGAATCCGCCGCCGACAACGACGATTTTGGGCCGTGCTTTGTTGTCCATGATGGTCACCTCGTTCGCCCACCGCTGACATAGGCCCCGCGTCAGACTGTCGCAAGGCCACCAGCGATCCCCCCTGGCAGGTCCGCTATGCACATACGGCAAGCGCGGCGTCAGCCGCCATTCAGCTTTGCGCCTAAGCCGAAAGGCGGTGCATCGGTTCCCCGTCGATGACGATCGACGCGCCCTCGATCGGCGTCGGGGAGGCGGTCGCGAATGCCTCGGGGTGGAACGTCCGCAGCGAGTCGATGAGCGCGATCACGCGAGCCCGCGAGTCCCAGAAGTCGATGTCCTGCTCCTCGCTGACCGCGCCTGTCGCATTGAGGCAGCCGACGCTGGCCACATAGAGCTTCGGTTCCGGCAGATAGACCGGGTGGATCAGGATTCCGGTTCGCTTGCCGGTGTCGAGCAGTCGGATCGCCGGCATCGGCGGATCTGCAACGATGCGGTCGTTCGATGAATAGCCAGCGCTCACGAACGCCCGATAGTGTGTCGTGAGCCGATAACGTCCGGCCGCGATGCGTCGGCCATTGTCGGCCGTCGAGTTGTCGCCAGGTCCGATCGTCTCCGCCATGAAACCAGCGACGCCGATCGGGGCCCCATCGACATACACGGCGTAGCGTCCATACGTCCGTTGCAATTCGCCGCGCTGGTGGATCCCAAGGCGCTCGACGTGCAGTTCCCACCCGTGGCCGCTGATCGGCATGGCTAGAGGGGCAGCGGTCCGTCGTTCTTGACCTCTTCCATCACGGCGTAGGTCCGCGTCTCGCGCACGCCGGGAAAGGCCAGGAGCGTTTCGCCGAGGAAGCGGCGATAGGCGGCCATATCCGCGTGGCGCGCCTTTATGAGGTAGTCGAAGCCGCCTGCCACCATGTGGCACTCGAGCACCTCGGGCGCGCGGCGCACCGCCTCGGCGAAGCGCTCGAAAGCGTCCGGTGTGGTTTTGTCGAGCGAAACTTCGACGAAGGTGAGCAGCCCCAGACCGAGCGCGTGCGGATCGAGCCGAGCGCCAAAGCCGGCAATGTAGCCCTGCCGCTGCAGTCGCCGGAAGCGGTCGCTCATCGACGTTGGGGGCAATCCGATCCGCTGCGCCAGCTCGGCATTGGTGATCCGGCCGTCGCGCTGCAGCTCGGCGAGGATGCGTCGGTCGGTCTGGTCGAGGTCTGCCATGTCTGCAGAGAAATCCAAATGAAGCCGTTGAACGTACGGCAAATGCGCAAATATCGCAATGGCGCTACGGGAAATCGACGATAGTCTGATGGTGAGTGGGAGATGAGACGCGTTGGTGAGCCCGGTCGAAACGACGGAGCAGAGCGACGTTGCGCCGTTTTTGGCGTTCGCCGGTCCGTCGCGTCCCACCAGTACGCTGCGCCGGGCGATCCGCAACGCCATCCGCCGACCCGAACCGGACTGCCTGCCACCGCTGATCGCGCAGGCGACGCTTGAAGCCAACGCCTCTGCTCGCGTGAGGTCGCTGGCGACCGATCTTGTCCGCAAGCTCCGTGCCGCCGGTCCGAGCCAGGGCATCGCCGGCATGATCCACGAATACTCGCTATCGAGCGAGGAGGGCGTGGCGCTGATGTGCCTTGCCGAGGCGCTGCTGCGCATCCCCGACGACGCAACGCGCGACGCACTGATCCGCGACAAGGTCTCGCGTGGTGATTGGCGCGCGCACCTGGGGCCAGAGAACACTCTGTTCGTCAACGCTGCGACCTGGGGATTGATGGTCACCGGCAAGATCACCAGCACAATCCCGGAGGAAGGGCTGGCGCGCGCGCTTGGGCGCCTGATCGCTCGCGGCGGCGAGCCGATCGTTCGCACCGGCGTCGATCTCGCCATGCGCATGATGGGCGAGACCTTCGTGTCTGGCCAGACCATCGAGGAGGCGCTGCGCAACAGCCGCCGGCTCGAGCGCAAGGGCTTCCTCTATTCCTACGATATGCTGGGCGAAGCCGCGACCACTGCCGAGGACGCCGCCCGCTACCTCAAGGCATATGAAAACGCGATCGATGCGATCGGCGCTGCATCAGCCGGACGCGGACCGATCGCCGGCCCTGGAATCTCGATCAAGCTCTCGGCGTTGCACCCGCGCTATCGCCGCAGTCAGCTCGAGCGAGTGATGGCCGAATTGCTGCCGCGGCTCAAATCGCTGGCCGCGCGGGCCAAGCGCCACAATATCGGCCTCAACATCGACGCCGAAGAATCCGACCGGCTCGACATCTCCCTCGACCTGCTCGAGGCGCTCTGCTTCGATCCTGACCTCAACGGCTGGGACGGCATCGGCTTCGTGGTGCAGGCCTATGGCAAACGTTGCATCCATGTCGTCGATTGGCTGATCGACCTCGCCCATCGCAGCGGGCACCGCCTGATGGTGCGGCTGGTAAAGGGGGCCTATTGGGACAGCGAGATCAAGCAGGCGCAGGTCGATGGCTTGAGCGGCTATCCGGTCTTCACCCGCAAGGTCTATTCCGACGTCTCCTACTTGGCGTCGGCGAGAAGGCTGCTCGCCGCGCGCGACGTAATCTTTCCGCAATTCGCCACGCATAACGCTCAGTCGGTCGCCTCGATCTACGAGATGGCTGGACCAACGTTCCATTCGGGCAGCTACGAATTCCAGTGTTTGCACGGCATGGGTGAGCCGCTCTACGGCCATGTCGTTGGTGCGGAGAACTTCGACCGACCGTGTCGCATCTACGCCCCGGTCGGCACCCACGGCACGCTACTGGCGTACCTCGTCCGGCGCCTGCTCGAGAACGGCGCCAACAGCTCCTTCGTCAATCGCATCAGCGACGACGCCGTGCCCGTGGACGAACTTGCGGCCGATCCTGCCGAAGTGGCGCTCGCCATCACGCCGGTTGGCGCGCCACATCCGCAAATCCCGCTGCCCAGGGATATTCTCGGCGCCCGGCAGAATTCCGCCGGCCTCGACCTCGCCGATGACGATGTCCTCGCCCGTCTCATGGATGAACTGAACGAGACGGCCGCAGAATCGTCCGCGCAACCGATCCTCGCAGACGGACCTGCAGCCGGCGCACCCACTTCCATCCGCAACCCCGCCGATCGGGACGACGTCGTCGGCATCGCCAGCTTTGCGGCCCCGAACTTGGTCGAGCGGGCATTCGCCGCTGCCAAACCCAATTGGGCATCGCTCGCCGAGCGCACACGAATACTTCGCGCGGCAGCCGATCGCCTGCAGGCGCACCTCCCGCAATTCCTCGCGCTGATGATGCGCGAGGCCGGCAAGTCCGCCGCCAACGCCATCGCCGAAGTGCGCGAGGCGGTGGATTTCTTGCGCTACTACGCGGATCAGGCCGAGGCCATCGGCCAGGACGTGCAGCCGCTTGGGACGGTCGTCTGCATCAGTCCCTGGAACTTTCCGCTTTCGATCTTCACTGGACAGGTCGGAGCGGCGCTTGCTGCGGGCAACGCCGTGGTCGCAAAGCCGGCCGAGGAAACGCCGCTGACCGCCGCCGCGATGATCGTGATCCTGCACGAAGCGGGCGTTCCACGCAGTGCGTTGCAGTTTCTTCCTGGCGCTGGCGATGTCGGTGCGGCTTTGTGCGGCCACCCTGATGTGGCCGGCGTCGTTTTCACCGGCTCGACCGAAGTCGCCCGGCTGATTCAGAAACAGCTCGGTCCCCGCGGCGCCATTCCGCTGATCGCCGAGACTGGTGGCATCAATGCCATGATCGTCGATAGCTCGGCGCTGACCGAGCAGGTGGTCAACGACGTCCTGAGCTCTGCCTTTGACAGCGCGGGCCAGCGCTGCTCGGCATTGCGACTGCTGTGTCTGCAGGAGGACGTTGCCGATCGTACGCTGACGATGCTTCGGGGGGCCATGATGGAACTGCGTACGGGCAACCCCGCCGAGCTGCGCACCGACGTCGGGCCGGTCATCACCGCCGAGGCGGCGGACCGCATTGCCGGCCACATCGAGGCCATGCGCAGGGCCGGCCATCGCGTCACCCAGAGCCCGGTGGCTGGCACGAACGGCACCTTCGTGCCGCCGACGCTCATCGAGCTCGATCGGATCGATCAGCTGAAGCAGGAGGTGTTCGGCCCGGTGCTACACGTCGTGCGTTATGCACGGCAGGACCTCGGCCCCGTCATCAATTCCATCAACGCTCTCGGCTTCGGACTGACCTTCGGCCTCCACACACGGCTCGACGAGACCATCGACCGCGTCACTTCCCGCATTCATGCCGGCAATATCTACGTCAACCGCAACATCATCGGCGCGGTCGTCGGTGTGCAGCCCTTCGGCGGGCAGGGGCTCTCGGGAACAGGTCCGAAGGCTGGTGGGCCGCTCTATGTGCGGCGGCTGGTGAAGCAGCGTCCCGCCGACAACGACCATGTCGAGTTGCTGCCGGGGCCGGTGGGTGAGAGCAATCTCTACCGCACCGCGCCGCGGGGCGAGATCCTGTTGCTGCCACAGACCCGAGAGGGCTTGAGCCGCATGCTCGATGCGGCCGTCGCTACCCGCAACACGCCGGTCGTCGACGGCAAGATTGTCGGCGCGGCGGTGGTGCGCGAGTTGGCGCCACTTGCGCGTCTCGCTGCCAACCTCGCCGCCGAAACCGATGTCGACGGTGTGTTGGTCGAAGGCGATGCCGCGCGTGTAGCCGAGATATCCAGGCAGGTCGCTGGCTTCGCCGGCAAGATCATCACGGTGCAGTCCGCAGCCGACATCAACCGCGACATGCTCGTGCACGAGGTCTCGGTCAGCATCAACACCGCTGCGGCCGGCGGCAACGCCAGTCTGATGGCGCTCAAGGAGAGCTGAGTGGAGCTACTTGCTGCGCGACCGGCGGGACGGGGAGGGCGTATCGTCGAGGCGCATCGTCGCTGTCACATCGCGCGCGATGTAACTTTGGATCTGCCGCACGATCTGGGCGGCGTGCAGAGCAGCGAGCTCGTCGCAGCGCTCGGCGTCCCCCTTCTCGATGGCCCGG
>Ga0070674_100002618_pt1 | contig 9951 bp, 11 predicted proteins | sample KBSM33metaG_FD_65344 | JGI IMG/M metagenome (GOLD analysis project Ga0070674, IMG submission 65344) | Miscanthus rhizosphere microbial communities from Kellogg Biological Station, Michigan, USA - KBS M3-3 metaG | ecosystem: Host-associated > Plants > Roots > Rhizosphere > Soil ...
TGGCTGGCCGAGTAGTAAATGCGCGGTCTTTGCTTCATCTGCAACACTCCTTCCGCCGCAATGGCGTCTAGTGTGTTGCATCGAACGGTTGAATCCGCCGTCGTAAGCCGCCGCTCGACAACCTGACCGCCGGGCCCCTCGTTTCATGCTCACCGCTCGCTTCTTCTCCCGGCGGCACGGCTGATGTCTGGCTAGCGGCGACGTCCCTCGACGCCCTTTCCCGTCATCGGCACAAAGCGCACCTGCAATACGACACGCTTCGAAATAGTACCGTCGGCGTTCTTCTCCACCAGCATGAGATCCTGCCCGCCGCGCGGCGACTCGATCGGTATCACCATTCTGCCGGCCGGCTTCAGTTGCGTTACGAGCGGCTCCGGTATGAACGGCGCCGCAGCGGTGACGATGATCCCGTCAAAGAGTGCGTGTTCTGGCCATCCCTGATAGCCGTCGCCGACCCGCACGGCGACGTTGCTATATCCCAGTGCGGCCAGGCGATCCGCCGCACTCTTGCCCAACGGCTCGACGATCTCGATCGAATAGACGTGCTTGACGAGCCCGGCCAGCACCGCCGCCTGATAGCCGGATCCGGTTCCGATCTCGAGCACGACATGCTCCGACTGCGGATTGATCAACTCGGTCGACAGCGCGACAATGTAGGGCTGCGAGATCGTCTGTCCCCCGCCGATCGGTAGCGGGTGATTGCGATACGCGTCGCGCGCGACGCGCTCGGGAACAAAGCGATGGCGGGGCACCTTGCCCATCGCGTCCATCACGCGCTCGGCGAAACGCTCGCGGCCCGTTTCCTGCCGCGTCGACCGCGCCATGGCGGCGATCTCGTCCACCATTTGCCGCCGCGCGCGCGCGAACACCTCGTCCGTGGCCGCGGTGCCGTCCAACGGCCCGAGCAGGGAAGCGACGAAGGCCGCGACCCCGAGATGAATCTTGGTCCGTGCCATTCTCGCTCCGCGCGCAGGTCAGTCGTCGAAGTGTACGTCGAGGCCGAGCGAGCGCGCTACCAGCAGGAGCTGGATCTGACTGCTGCCATCACCGATCGTGAAGATGCGGTTGTCGGGGATCTGGTAGGCCACCAATTCAACCGCCGCTCGGTAGGACTAAGTAGCCATTAATCTCGCCAAGCAAACAAACAGGACACGAGTATGAGCTACTACCGGATGGCAGAGCATCGGCGCCTGAGAGCGGAGCTGATACGCCGCTGGAAACCATGGAAACGATCAACCGGACCGCGAACGGAAGAGGTTAAGGCCACGTCGTCACGAAACGGCTATAAGGGTGGCGAGCGACAAAGGCTTCGCGCTCCCGCGAAGCTGCTGCGCCGGACGGTGTGTCAATTCGGCTGCAATGCACGCGCCACGACCAGGCCGCACATCAGCGCGAACAGCAGCGGGAAGATGACTAGGGACGATCGCTGGCCGGCGCCTGAGCGGGTTCGATACGCGCGGCTCGTTTCACCCCAGAGCCCCGCAGTAGAGCGATCCGTGAGCGGTATACGGCAACGACCGGGCGCCGCCCGATACCGTCGATGATCCTGCCGTTCTCCAGGAGGTAGCTGAAGACATAGCAGATCGTCAAGCATTATCGGAGCTCGCGAACATCATCGGATGAAACGTGCAGAGCGTAATGCGGCGAAGGGGTATGATTTCCGATGGAGGAGGGTCCATCATGAATCGCATGCCTCTTTCTTTCGTCGTTGCGCTGGCCGCGTGCGCGACCACCGGCAGTGATGACCCGCGCCAGGTTGCACAAGGGATGGAGCCTCTCGGCTGCCTCGATCGCACACAGTGCGAGCTCTATTGGCAGCGAGCCAAGGTGTGGATTTCCTCGAACTCCTACTACCGCGTGCAGCTCTCGAGCGACAGCGTGATCGAGACTTACGGCCCGCTGGCGGGCCGAATGGAGCTCGCGTATCGGGTGCTGAAGATTCCCGACGGCGCGGGAGGAGCGCGCATCACCGTGGCGGCCGAGTGTGGCAACGTCTTCCGTTGCATTCCGGCGGTGACTGAGGCGCTCGTCGCATTCAAGCGATTCGCGAGCGCGGGCGGCTGAGCGTACTCACACTGAGCCAAACTCAATTCGGTTTGGGCTGAGAAGCGGTCTTGCGCTGCGCATGAGAACGCGCATCAATGTCTTATGAGTCGCGTACGAGCGGTGAGCCGAATGCATCCCACCGCGGTGCATTCTGGTGTGAGCGTCCGCTTAGGCCGAAAGCCGACTCCGGATAGCCTGCGTCGATCATCCACCTATAATCGGCGTGATGGATGACGGGCCGTTTCCCACAAACGTACCTGCGCGTCTTGATCGGCTCCGCTGGTCGTCGTTTCACTCGTCCCTGATCGCTGCCCTCGGCACGAGCTGGATCATTGACGGGCTGGAGGTCACGCTCGTCGGCTCACTGGGTAGTGTGCTGACCTTGCCCACCGCGCTTGGGCTCACGCCGAGTGAGGTCGGCGAGGTTGCGGGCGCGTATGTGGCCGGCGCAGTGATGGGCGCGGTTCTGTTCGGCGGGCTCGCCGATCGATATGGTCGGCGCAGGCTTTTTTTCGTCACACTCGGCGTATACGCTGCGGCGACAATCGCTTCCGGACTTGCGCCCAACTATCCTTTCTTTCTGGCGATGCGCTTTCTCACCGGCGCAGGCATTGGCGGCGAATACGCAGCCATCAATTCGGCCATACAGGAATTCATGCCTGCGCGCTTGCGCGGACGCGTCGATCTTGCCGTGAATGGCAGCTTCTGGGTCGGCGCTGCTGCCGGAGCGGCGGCCGCGGTATTCTTCCTCGATACGGAATTGTTCGCGCCGGCGTGGGGCTGGCGCTTCGCGTTCATCGTCGGCGGTTTACTCGCATTGGGCGTTCTTCCGCTTCGACGCTTCATTCCCGAGAGTCCGCGCTGGCTCCTATTGCAGCGCCGCCAAGGCGAGGCTGAACGCATCCTCCTGGGAATAGAATCCAGGGCGCAAGTACTTCACGGGGAAGCCGCTTCTACTATCCTCCTCGATCCACGGGAACACGTCGGCTGGTTTGAGCTGTTGGGTGTGCTCGTTCGTAGTTACCCGCGCCGTGTAGCGCTCGGATTGAGCCTCATGGGTGCTCAGGCATTCCTCTACAACGCGATTTTTTTCACGTACGCGCTGGTCCTGACTCGCTATTACGAAGTTGCCGAAGGGCGAGTCGGGTTGTTCCTGCTTCCATTTGCCGCCGGCAACTTTCTTGGGCCACTCCTGCTCGGGCCATTGTTCGACCAGATCGGACGGCGCGTCATGATCACGATGACCTATGCGCTATCCGGAACGCTTATCATCGTGACGGGACTCCTTTTCAAAGCGGACATGTTGACGCCGCAAACTCAAACGCTGGCGTGGAGTGTCGTATTTTTCTTTGCTTCCGCGGCGGCGAGTTCGGCCTATCTCACCGTGGGCGAATATTTCCCTCTCGAGGTGCGCGCGAGTGCCATCGCATGGTTCTACGCGATCGGAACGGCGCTGGGTGGAATCGCTGGGCCAATCGTGTTCGGCCACTTGATCGCGTCAGGAGATCGGGGAGAGGTATTCATGGGGTATGCCCTCGGAGGAGGCCTGATGCTGGCGGCGGCGGTAGTCGCCCTCTTCCTCGCCATCGATTCCGAGCGACGTTCGCTGGAAGCCGTCGCGGCGCCGCTCGCGCTGTGCAAAACCGAGTAGCCGTCACCAGCCATCGCGTGTCGTCGGGTCGAGTGCGGTCGTTAGGCACGATACGCTCTGAGCCCGCTCAGGCAGATGATTGGGACCCGCGGGGGGCGGCGCCGACTCACCCGCAGGCACGAACCGATCGCGCCTATCGAAGCCTGACTCTCAGCACGAAGCACTCGGCTGTTGTACCCCGCGCTTCGCGTGTCTAGGAAGCACTTCGTGTCCCCGACGAAGTACCGGGACCTCAAACGAAGCACTGCCCGCCTTATCCAAAGCACTTGGTAACTCGTGCGACGCTCTGAGTACTTAGTACTCCGAGCGCAGCCGTACACGGTCCAGACGAAGCAGTGTTCACCGAACAACTGCGCCTGAACCGTCCTTCTGGTCAGCGGCGTCTTTAAGGTCGATAACCGCACACCGATCGGATAGCGCACTGTCCCCGCTGCGCGTAGGAGAAGACTGCCGACGCTGGCGAGCGGGGACGACTGATCGTAATTGAGACCGGGCCGGCGCATGCCTGCGCACCATGCGGTGGGGTGGCTCGATGGCGCGCGGTGAATCGCGTCCGCAGACTGAATATCACGGCGCTGGCGCGTGCGCGCCAGTGCTATGCCCGCTCTGCGGTACCACTACACGACGAATCCCTCGAAGGCCGCTTGATCGAGTTGTCAGCCTACTGTGGGATGTGAAACGGTTTCGCTGCGCGAATGCGACGTGCGGATGGGAAGGCGGTGTGCCAACGAAACCGCACCATTTCCCCCGTCGGCAATAGATGCCGGGCGCTGTGCGCGGTCATCAAGCAGATCGGCCACCGCCGTGCTGGCATCGCCTTAAGAATTTGATAGACGGAGGTCGGCTTGATGAGCACGTCGTCGAAGCCCGCGTTTGCGGCTTTGGAATGCGTCTCGGCGTTGTCCGGCCAAGCCGTGTTGGCGATCAGTCGCATCTGCTTGCCGTACCCCTCGCGTAAACGACGGGCCACCTCCAATCCATCGACCGCCGGCAATTCGAGGCCGACGATGACGACCTCCGGTATGGAACGCTTCACGTCCGCCAGCGCGGCTTCGCCGTCGTGCGCGACCAACGCGCAGTAACCGATCGAATGCAGAACTTTGGCGACGGCATCCGCGAGAGCCAGATTATCTTCGACGATTAAAATGGTCGGCACATCGAACCTGTTTGCTCGTGTTCTGTTGTCCACATGCTGACCCGATTTTTTCGGCATAGCTGTCGGCAGTCCATCGGTCATAGGCGTAGGAACATCCCGACGGGCACCGCAATTGGCGACGAGGATTTGTCACCTGCTAGTCCGCGAGAAGCTCCATCGCCTCGAACTGTCCGACCAGCAATGCGAATCCGACGTGGCGCTTAGGCGGTGAACAAACACCGGCGTCGTAGAGCTGAACCATGAACGGCTCCGCTTCCGCGAATGCGGGGGAGAAATAGAAGTGCATCTGACCGGTCGGATGGTCGTACCGAAGGAACGCGGCGGCGGTTCCTCGCGGCCAGTGAGGCCGTTCAAGACACGTTGCATAGTTGGCTCGAACGTTATCGGCGACATTCAGCGCTTCTGCACTAGAACGATGAATGGTGAACCACGGCACTGCGATACCTCCATCATGTCCGAGTATGGCGAGGAATAGATCGCGCGAATGACGCAACTCGCGGGCGAAACGTGCCGTTGTTTCCGCCGTCGCCTGATCGATCGCTTCGTTGAACCGCATGATGTCGACTAAATTCGTGCGGTCTGGGAGCGGAAGGCTTCGATCCACAGCCGCAGTACGCTTGCGCGAAGCGCCGGTACTCGCTTAACAACTGGTTCATCGTGAAGCCGCTGGCTTCCCGAAGTCCAGCGTGAACCTCTGCGCGGTGTCTCGGTCGCGCGCCGGGGTGCCTTTGCCCTTCGCCTTTTGGTCTTGGTCCGCTGCGCTCTGGAACGTGTCGAGGTCAGTGGCAATAGCCTCGAGCATCTCGACGATGTGGCCAGATCACCGGTTGCCGGTTTGTACTATGCTGCGAGCTTCTCAGTACGCAGCACAAAGTACCTCGTACCCGGAAAGGAGCGCCGCGGTGCACCCCACGGCGCTTGCGGGTCGTAGCGGGCAGCTCGACGGCGCTACCAAAAAGGTAAAAGGATGTGCGCGGAAAACAGCCACTGCGCTGCGGAGCACATATGAGCCGCCAGCCCAGCTACGTGTCGCCGGCGGCGATCGGGCTGATTGTGGCTTCGGCCGCATGCTTTACCGCGATCGACGCCATCGTCAAATACTTGGGCCTGCGGTACTCGGTGCCGCTGCTCGTATGGGCGCGCTGGGGCGTGCCGGCGGTTCTGATTGTCGCGCTCTTCGGGCCGAAGCTATGTCTGGGTCTGCTGCACACCCCTCATCTCAAGCTTCATGTTGTTCGCGGCGCGGTTCTGATGTTCTCGTCGCTGTCCTTTTTTGCCGCGCTCAAGATCCTGCCACTGGCCGACGCGACAGGGCTCAACTACTTGACGCCGGTCCTGGTCACCGTGATGGCCGGCTGGTTCTTGCGCGAGCAGATTACATGGACTCGCTGGGTGTTTGTTGTGGTCGGCTTCGGCGGGATGTTGCTAATCCTGCAACCGGGAAGCGGGATGCTGCAAGCAGCGTCGTTCTTTGCGTTGGGCGCGGCAGGCCTCAATGCGACGTTCCAGATCCTCACGCGCAAGCTGGCCGGCGACGATTTGATAGCATTAATTTTCTACCCGAGCCTTGTCGGTGCGGTGCCGATGTCGCTCGCGGTTCCCTTCTTCCGCAGCGAGTTCTCGTATCTAACGTCGCTGGACGCGCTGCTATTCATCGCGATCGGGATTTTCGGCTTGCTCGGCCATTTCCTCTACATTCAGGCGTTCCAGCGAGCAACGGCTTCAACAATTGCTCCTTGCACTTACATGCAGCTCGTATGGGCAACGCTCGCCGGGTGGCTGGCGTTTGGGACCTTCCCGCACCGCTGGGCGTTGGCCGGCATGATTGTCATTGCGGCCAGCGCAGTGATGCTGACTTGGTACGAACGTCGACGCGCGGGACTCAACGACGGTGGACCGGAGGCGGGTGAATGGCTCGCAACCCCGATGATGATGTGCGTACCCGGTGCAGGTCTAACAGAAATCAAGCTCGATGCAACTCCTACCGGCCTCGCCACTCAAGTATCTCAGTTGGGAGTTGGGGAATCCACGATCATTTCCTCTGGCAAGGGGCCGCCGAAGACCGTTATAAGAACGGACTGATGGGTTGGCACGCACTGCGAACACCGTTTAGCTTGGCTTGAAGTACTCGGCTCAAGTACTCAGCGCGTTGTACCTTGCGTGGTCGAACCAGTGGCGCTCACCGGTGGACCTTGCGAAGACGACGGTACATTGGGTGCCTCGAGGTACCGTTCCTCAAGTTTATGGCGTAGTTGTTCCGCCAATTCCACTTCGGCATCGCTCGCAAACGCGGGGGTTGGCTCCCCTGAAGAATCGGGCTGATGGATTACTTTGAGCACGCCCGAGCTCACGCATATTGCGTGCCTGTAGAAAATTGCGGCACTGAAACAACGCGATGCGCAGAAGAACGAGTTTGCATCGCGGCGTCAGGTGTAAACATCCGCGACGGGTCGGCGGCAGCGCACACCTGCTGTGCAATACAACAGACACGCCTCCAGAGGGCAGCCATTAGTCGTTGCTTATAAGTGCGGGCCGCGACGTACTCGGTGCGAAGACTCAGGGCTGGTTCGAGGATAGTGCAGACGCGGATATAGATAATCCAGGGCGTTCGTCGTCCCAAGCCATCGCGCTCATCCTCCACCCGTCGGGCGTCAAGACGAACTGCGACGAGATCATGCCTCGGCCTTCAAACGGAATACCGTTCATCGTTCCAGACTTCGCATACGCACTGAAGCGGTGAGCAACATTGCCAAAGGCGACCGTGGTTTCAGAAAGCTCGACTTCACGAAAACGCGTCAATTCGCCGGCGCGTACCATCGCCGCGCGCGGCTCAATAAACTCTCGCACGGTCGATATCTCAGGAGTGGCGCCTGTGTTCTTGATGAGGAGCCCAGATTCGATGAACAGCGCGTAGATGTTGTCGTAGGGAGGCGCGTTACCCGCTTCGAACGTGACCGCGCGAAAGAAATTAGCAGCGAGTCGATCGAGCTCGTCCTTCACAATAGCGTCGGTGCATTGAGTCGTCATTGGTACTCGCTCCTCGACGTAGTTAGACACGCAAGCTCAATAATGCGCTGCTTGCGGCCACGCGGGGAGATCGTGCTCGAAGTGCTCAAGTACTTAGAACCGGGTACGTCGTACCTCAAATGGGCTTCAGCCCTACAGCGTCGCAACGCTCGCTGCGGACGCGGCTCAAACCTTCGCGTACCAAGATTTCACCCGAGGATGTTCGCGCACGGCGTCATAAACCGCCATGAGCTTGGGGCAGTCGGCAAATACCGTCGCGGGAATGTAGTCAACCTTGCCCCCGATGAACCAGCGCACCGCCATGTGAAGTTTGAGGTCCACGACGTGGACCTTCGCACCACCGAAGAACGGCTCGCCCAAAATGTTCTTTTCCGCCGACCTCGCCCACGCGGGCAGGAAGCTGGCCACGATCGCCTCGCGCGCGGCCCTCTTCTCTTCGTCCCCCATGCGGAGTGTCGGCGTGACGGCGGCACGGAGGTCCTCCACGTGTTGCATCATCCCCTCATGCCGTGCAGCCTCGAAGTCGTCGGTAGGGTGAAGGCCGTAGCGCCGGCCAATCAACACAAGGATGGCGTTGGAGTGCGCAAGCGGTGGTTGTCCCGGTAGCTCGAGAACTGGCAGGCCGCCATACGGCGTTTGCTCTTTCATCTCGCGCCACATGGCCGCGTTGATGCGTTCGTCTTCGAAATCGATGCCGGCCAGGTGCAGGGCAAGGCGGCACTCCTCGCCGCGGCTCACGGGAGCGTCGAAGTAGGTCAGCCTGGGTTTGTTCATAAGGTAAAGCGTACCACCACGCCGCATCGTCAGCCGCAGGAACCCACGGAGGCCGCCAACAAATCCAGAGCTGAGCCCGAAGTCATTGATCTGAAGTTCTTAGCACCGGGTATGAGGTGCGTCGTGGCGGGTACGATGCAGCAACCAGCGCGCGCCGCAGGCGTGCGCGCTCCAGTCCAGTCACCATTGTTCCCTTCGATGCTAGATTTGCTGCGATAATCGAACGCTATCTTGGAATGGCCCATGCCCTCCAACGACAAAAACGTGCTCGGTGGCGCGCTCTCGCCCTGCTCGACATCGCCCCGCACCGGGTTCTACCGCGACGGTTGCTGCAACACCGGCCCGGAAGATCTCGGGCTGCACGTCGTGTGCGCGGAGGTGACTGCTGAGTTCCTGCGCTTTGCACGCAGTCGCGGCAACGATCTAATCACTCCCGTGCCCGAGCTCGGTTTCCCTGGCCTTGAGCCCGGGGATCGGTGGTGCGTTTGCGCTGCCACTTGGCGCGAAGCCTTCGAGGCTGGTGTTGCATCGCCCGTGGTCTTGGCTGCGACGAACGAGGAAACGCTCGCAGTGATTCCGCTCGACGCGCTGAAGCAGCACGCGCTTGACCTCCAGTAGCAACGATCCGCACCGGCGACGTTCGACGCGAAAAGCGAACGCCCAGCACCTTTTCAAACACCGGTATTTGGCGCAAGTGCGTCGCGCTCGGTACGTTTTTCAAGAGGTGAATGCGAAATCCAGGTCCCCGCGCGCGAGGACTTCGCCCGACGTATCAAGTGGGACGTGCGACGCACTTCGTATTCAAACCGAAGTACTCAGTGCTCGGTGCCGGGTGCGACGAGCAGGTGTCGCAACGAGTGCCCGCCTCGCGGGGCGGGCTCCGGCGCCACCGAGTAGCCGCGATTTCGACACGCGCACGACGATTCCCTGCAATACGGGAAGCCCGAGCGCGAGAGGCTGAACGGTTTGAACCTACGCCCGCGAGTAATCCGAGATGACGGCGCGGCTACTCGCGACTTCCGCTATTTTGGTGTAACCGTAATGTGGTAGGTAAACTCGGTACTACTACCGAACACGGGGCTCTGCACGGTGTACACGAGCGTATGCTGGCCGACCGGCAGTGGGTGATACACGGCACCGATACCGACCACCCATAGTGCGGAAATCGAGTTCAGGCCCGGACCCCGCGACACCGGGACGCCATACACGATCGGCGCGTCAAAGTAAGTGGGCCCGAAGAGGAACGGCTCCATTTCGGCGCCCACGCCTTCGATCAACACACGGCCATCGAGCACGA
>Ga0070674_100002619_pt1 | contig 9946 bp, 7 predicted proteins | sample KBSM33metaG_FD_65344 | JGI IMG/M metagenome (GOLD analysis project Ga0070674, IMG submission 65344) | Miscanthus rhizosphere microbial communities from Kellogg Biological Station, Michigan, USA - KBS M3-3 metaG | ecosystem: Host-associated > Plants > Roots > Rhizosphere > Soil ...
GCCGGTGACTCCGGCAGCGGCAAGTCGACATTGCTGCGCGCCGCCTGCGGGCTCGTGCCGCATTTCCACGGCGGAGAGGTCGCCGGGACGCTCGAGGTCGGCGGCATGGACACGCGGGAGAACGGACCCGGCGATCTCGCGGCGGTGACCGGGACGGTCTTCCAGGACCCGGAGTCGCAGGTGATCATGAACTCGGTGCGCGCCGAGCTCGAGCTGCCGCTCGAGAGCCGCGGCGCCGGCGGCGCGAGCGCCGGCCGCGCGGTGGAGGAGTGCGCGCTCGCTCTCGGCATCGGCGACCTGCTCGATCGCCAGACGGCGACGCTGTCGGGCGGGGAGCTCCAGCGCACCGCGCTCGCGGCGGCGCTCGTCACGCAGCCGCGCCTGTTGCTGCTGGACGAGCCGACGTCGCAGCTCGACCCGGTTGCCGGCGACGAGCTGATCGGGCTGTTGCGGCGGCTGAACGAGCAGACCGGATCGGCCGTGCTGCTGGCCGAGCACCGCGTCGAGCGCTGTCTGCCCGCCGCCGACCGCGTGCTCGTGATCGACCGGGCCCGGCTCGCGTTCGACGGGACTCCCGCGGAGTTCGCCGAATGGGCGGTGGAGCACGCGCCGCGGCTGGCGACCCCGGCCGCGCGCATGTTCTCCCTCGCCGGGATACGGCCACTGCCCGTGAGCGTCAAGCAGGCCAGGGACACGCTCGCCGGGCGGGAGGGCTCCGGCGCGCCTTCTCCCCTCGAGACGGCCCCGGTCGCACACGCAGAGCGGGCGCTGCGGCTCGCGCGCGTCTGGTTCGAGCACGAAGAGGGGCCGCGCCGCCCCGCGCTGCGGGGCGCGAGCCTCGAGCTGTGGCGCGGCGAGGCGGTCGCGTTGCTCGGGCGAAACGGCGCGGGCAAGAGCACGCTGCTGCGGATCGCAGCGGGTCCGCTGAAGCCCGCCCGGGGACAGGTCGAGGCCGCGGGCGACGTGGCGCTCCTGACGCAGACTCCCGGCGATTACTTCCTGAACGAGCGGGTCATCGACGAGTTGCCGCCGGCTGTCGGCATGGCCGCCCTGGCCGAGCTCGGCATCGACCACGTGGCGGGCGCGGACCCGCGTGACCTCTCAGGCGGCGAGCGGCAGCGGCTGGCGCTTGCGATCGTCTTGGCCGGGCGCGGCATCGGTGGCGGCGAGCCGCCGGCCGTGATCGCGCTCGACGAGCCGACACGCGGGATGGGACGCGACCAGAAGGCCTGGCTGGCGCGCCTGCTCCGCACGCTTGCGTCGCGCGGCTCCGCGGTGATCGCGGCCACTCACGACGTCGAGTTCGCTGCCGAGCTGGCGGACCGGTGCGTGCTGCTGGCGCGCGGCCAGGTGGTCGCCGACGGCCCGGCGCGGGAGATCCTGTCGGGCGGCCTCTACTTCGCGACGGAGGTGGCGCGCGTGCTCGGTGGCGAGAGCGGGGCGATCACCGCCGACGAGGGCGCGCGCGTACTCGCCCCGCGACCTGCGTCGATGGCCGCCGCGTGACCTGGCAGCTCGGCAGCACCCTGATCGTCTGCTTGGCCGTCGCGGTGGGCCTCGGCTGGTACGAGCTGCGCAGGCCGCCGGCGAAGCTGGTCGCGCTCGTGGCGGCGCTGGCCGCGCTCGCCGTGGCGGGACGCATCCTGTTTGCCGCGATACCGAACGTGCAGGCGACCACCGATGTCGCGCTGCTGTCGGGCTACGCGCTCGGACCCGCGCCCGGGTTCGTGGTCGGCGCGATCGCGGCGCTCGCGTCGAACGTGTTCCTGGGACAGGGGCCGTGGACTCCGTGGGAGATGCTCGGGTGGGGCGCCGCCGGCCTCTTCGGAGCCGGGCTCGCCGTCGTGTCGCGCCGCCGGCTCGGGCGCCTGCCGCTGGCCGTGGCCTGCGCGGTCGCGGGCTTCCTGTTCGGGGCCTGGATGGACCTATTCACGCTGGTCGCGTTCACCGACAGCTCGACCGAGGGCTACGTCGCGATCTCGGTGGTCTCGCTTCCGTTCAACATCGCGCACGCGGTCGGCAACTTCCTGATCTGCCTTGCGTTCGGCCCGGCCTTCGTCCGCATGCTGACGCGGTTCCGCCTCCGGCTGACGGTGCGCTGGCGCCTCGCGGCGCCGGCGGTGATGCTGATCGCGCTCGGCCTGCTGCTGGCGTGGGCTCCGGCGGGTATGGCGAATACCAGCGACGCGGTGCGCTACCTGGAGCGCGCGCAGCACCGGGACGGCGGCTTCGGCCCGGCGCCGGATGCTCCGTCCAGCCAGCTGATCACGGGGTGGACAGCGCTCGGGCTGGAAGCCGCGGGGCGCAATCCGCTCGACCGGCGCGGTACCCGCAAGACGGCGATCGACTACCTGCGCTCCGGCGCGGGCTCGCTGCGCGACATCGGGGAGATCGAGCGCACGATCCTCGCCCTGCGCGGCGCCGGCGTCTCGGCCCGCCGCTTCGCGGGGCGCGATCTCGTCGGCGAGCTGGTGAGGAAGCGCCGCTCCGACGGGTCGTGGAACCGGCAGGCGAACTGGACGGCTTTCGGGATCCTGGCGCTGCGCGCGTCCGGCATGTCACGAGACTCGCGGGCGATCCGCCGGTCGGCCGACTGGCTGGCGCGCCAGCAGAACGACGACGGCGGCTACTCCTTCGGCACGAAGGGTGGCGGCAGCTTCGTCGACGAGACCGTAGCGGCGCTGCAGGCGCTGGCCGCCGCCGGCCGGCGCGGGCGGACGGCCAAGCGAGCGGCGTCGTACCTGCGTAAGGCACAGAACGCGGACGGCGGGTTCGGGCAGTCCGTGGGCCAGCGATCGAACGCCCAGTCGACGGCCTGGGCGATCCAGGGGCTCGTCGCCGGCGGCTCGAACCCGCGGCGCGGACGTGGGGGAAAGCCCTCGCCGGTGCGCTTCCTCACCTCGCTTCAGCAGGCGGACGGCAGCTTCCGCTACTCGCGCTCCAGCACCCAGACGCCGGTGTGGGTGACCGGGCAGGCGCTTGCCGCGGTGCGGCTGGCGACGCTGCCGTATCGACCCGCGCCGCGCCGGACGGCCAGGCCAGCCGTGACACCGTCGCCGGCGACGGCTGCGGCTCACCGGCACACCGCTCGGCGCCACCGCAGTCAGGCCCGGCGCGCCCGCCGTCACGCGCCCGCGTCGGCGCGGCCGAGGGTGACGGTGCGTCCGGCCGCCCAGGTCGAGGCACCGGTGGCCGCGAAGCGTGGCCCGCGCAAGGCGAAGGAGATAGTCGTCCTCGCCGTCGCGATCGCGGTCATCCTGCTGGCGGCGCTGATCTACTGGCTGCTGCGCGAATAGCATTCAGAGCCGTGATCTCCCGCGAGCGCGCGCTGTCCCAGCTCGAGTCGAACCGCTTCGACATCGTGGTGATCGGCGGCGGCATCACCGGCGCGGGCGTCGCGCTCGACGCCGCGACGCGCGGCTACTCGGTGGCGATCGTGGAGGGCCGTGACTGGTCCGCCGGCACGTCGAGCCGATCGTCGAAGATGATTCACGGAGGCCTGCGCTACCTGCAGAACTTCGACGTCGGGCTGGTGCGCGAGGCCCTCATCGAGCGACAGTTGATGGTGCGCCTTGCTCCGCACCTGGTGAAGCCGCTGCCGTTCCTCGTGCCGTGGTTCGAGGGAGGCCGCCGCGACCGCCTGATCGGCGTGGCGCTGAACATGTACGACGTCATGGCGCGCGGCAACCGGCGCGCGCGCCGGCGTGCCGAGCGGGAGGCGGAGGACGAGGGCTCGGAGTACTGGAGCCCGGATCGCCACCGCACGGTTCCCGGCGAGGAGGCGGCGGAGATGATCCCGGCGCTCGCGCCGCGCAATCCCTCCTCGGCCTACCTCTTCTATGACTGCCAGACCGACGACTCGCGCCTCGTCCTGACGATCCTCGGCGAGGCCGAGCGCTTCGGCGCGGTCGCCGTCAACGGCGCCCGCGTCGTCGAGCTGATCGAGGAGAACGGCATGGCCGCAGGCGTCGTCTGCCAGGAGGGGGAATCGGGCGAGCGGTTCGCCGTGGCCGCGGACGACGTCGTGAACGCGACCGGCGTGTGGGCCGACCGCATCCGGCCCGAGGAGCTGCACACCGAGGAGGACGTCCCGAGCATCCGGCCGAGCCGCGGCACGCATATCCTGATCGACCGCGACCGGATGCCGATGAACGCCGCCGCGGTCGTCCCGGCGGGGGAGGGGCGCAGCATCTTCGCGCTGCCCTGGCTCGGGCAGACGCTGGTCGGCACCACGGACAACGACTACGAGGGCAGTCTCGGGCATCCGCGAGTCGGGGAAGAGGATGTCGTCTATCTGCTCGACGCCGTGAACACGTTCTTCGAGACCGAGATCCGCCCGGACGAGCTTGCCGGGGCCTACGCCGGCGTGCGGCCGCTGATCTCCACCGGCGACCCGAAGAAGAGCGTCGACATCTCGCGCAAGGCCGAGCTGTATGAGACGTCGTCAGGGATGATCACGATCACGGGCGGCAAGCTGACCACGTGGCGCCGGATGGCCAAGATGACGGTCGACCGGATCACGGAGCGCGACTATCGAAACGCGCCCTGCGTGACCCACGAGATCCAGCTCGGACACCCGGTCGATCCGGACCAGCTCGGCACGGTCGCGGGCCTCAGCGAGGAGTCACGCGCCCACCTTGCGACGCGATACGGGCTGTTCGCGGAGCAGATCGTGAAGCTGTGCGGCGAGCGCCCGGAACTGGCGCGCCCGATCGTCGACGGCCTGCCCGACGTGCTCGCGGAGGCTTCGGTCGCGGCGCGGTTCGAGCAGGCGCGCAGCGTCTCCGACGTACTGCTGCGCCGCACGCGCCTCGGCCTCCTCGCCGGCCGCCGGCTGGTGGAAGACCCGGCGCGGGTGCGCGCCGTCGCCGAGACGATGGGCTCCGAGCTCGGCTGGGACGACGCCCGCGTGACAGCCGCGGTCGGCGGCTGGCTCGCGACTGTCGAGGAAGAGGGGCTGGTTACGGGAGCGGCTGCCGTTCGATAGCGGGCACCCGGTGCCCTACGCTGTCAAGCAGCATGAGCGGTGTAGCAAAACCCGTGCTCAGGCTGCGTGAACGACAGGTCGCGATCGGCGGCACGCCGCTGGTCATGGGCATCCTCAACGCGACGCCGGATTCGTTCTCGGACGCGCCGGCGGAGCGCGACCCCGGCACTCGGGATGACCGTGGGCGCGCGCTGCTCGCGGACGGCGCCGACCTGATCGACGTCGGGGGCGAGTCGGGCATCACGAACCGCCCCGCGGTAGTGCCCGAGGAGGAGATCGCGCGAATCGTCCCGGTGATCGAGCGGCTCGCCGCACAGCCGGACGTCCTCATCTCGGTAGACACCTACAAGCCGGCCGTGGCCGCCGCCGCGATCGACGCCGGGGCCGTGATGATCAACGACCCGAGCGGCCTGATCGATCCCGGGATCGCCGACGTGTGCGCGTCCACCGGCGCCGGCCTGATCGTCACCCACACGCGCGCGCGACCGAAGGAGAAGCTCCACCGGCCTCACTACGACGACGTCGTGGCCGACGTCCTGTCGCTGCTCTCCGAGCGGATGGAGCTCGCACGCGAGCGCGGAGTCGCCGATGACCAGCTGATGGTGTGCCCGGGCCCGGATCTCGGAAAGGACCCCCCGCAGACCATCGAGCTGCTGCGGCGCCTGCCGGAGGTGGTCGCGCTCGGGAGGCCGGTCCTGCTGGCCGTATCGCGGAAGGACTTCGTCGGCGCTCTCACCGGCACGCCGCCACGGGAGCGGCTGGCCGGAACGCTAGCCGCGATCGGGCACGGGTTGGACGCGGGCGCCAATGTGCTGCGCGTCCACGACGTCAGGGCGGTGCGCGACTATCTCACCGTGCGCGCGGCGCTGAACGGAGACCTCGACGTACGCGACGACCTGCTGCTGGCGGACGAGCTCCGGCGCGAGCCCCCGGCGGCACGAGAGGCTGCGGCGTGAGTCCCGACGCCGGCTCCAACGGCGCCGAGACGTTGCGCATGGCGCACCTGTCTGACCTTCACTGCGGGTCGCCGCACTTCCAGGCCGAGATGCTGGACCGGGCGATCGAGGAGATCAACGGCCTGGCGCCGGACATCGTGGTGATCAGCGGCGACCTGACCGCCGACGGCTACCGGCGCGAGTACGAGTCGTCCCGCGAGTACCTCGACAAGGTGAATTGCGGCAACCTGATCGTGATTCCCGGCAACCACGACTCGCGCAACGTCGGCTATCTGCACTTCGAGGAGCTTTTCGGCCCGCGGGCGACGGCGGTGCACCACCGAGGGGTGACGATCGTCGCTGAGGACTCCTCCGAGCCGGACCTCGACCACGGGCAGATCGGCCGCAGCCGCTACGCCGCCATCACGGAGGAATTCGCAAAGCCGGCCGACTTCCGCGTCTTCGTCCTGCACCACCACCTGCTCCCGGTGCCGGGAACCGGGCGCGAGCGGAACATCGTCTACGACGCCGGGGATCTGCTCGAGATGCTCCTGCGCTCGGGGGTGAACCTCGTGCTGGCCGGGCACAAGCACGTTCCCTACGCGTGGCGCCTGGAGAACCTGTTCATGGTCACCACCGGCACGGTGTCGACACTACGGCTCCGCGGTCACACGCGGCCCTGTTACAACCTGATCGAGATCGAGCCGGCGAGGGTGCGCATCTGGCGGAAGTACCCGTTCCACGGCCACGATTCGATCCTCGAGTTCTCGCGCGAGAGCCACGAGTACCGCAAGGGCGACCTGTTTCCGCAAGAAGCAAGCAGGTGACGCCATCCGCGCGATCGCGCTGATCGACGGGGAGCACCACCCACCGGTCGTGCGTGACGCGCTCGACCGGCTCGAACGAGACCACGAGATCTCCGCGGTGCTGTTCGCCGGCGGGGAGGAGAAGGTGCGGGCGGCGGTCCTCGACGACCCGGCGACTCACTACGGGCGGCCGGTCACGATGCCGGGAGGTGACGTCGTGCGGTCGCTGCGAAACCTGGCCAGCGGGGGCACAGCGGAACTGGTGATCGACCTCTCGGGCGACCCGGTCCTGGGACCAGAGGACCGGATGTGGCTGGCGGCCGTCTCCGTGGGCAGCGGGCTCGAATACCGGGCGCCCGGGATGCGACTGACCCCGCCGCTGCAGGAGCACGTCCCCGGCGCCCCGGTGGTGTCCGTGATCGGCACCGGGAAGCGAGTGGGGAAGACGGCGCTCGGCGGCCATCTCGCGACGCTCCTGCGAGCGCGCGGCGACCGGCCGGTGATCGTCTCGATGGGCAGGGGAGGCCCCGCCGAGCCGCAGGTCATGCCGGCCGGAGAGGCGCCGGACGCCGCGGGGCTCCTCGAGCTTGCGCGCGGCGGCAGCCACGCTGCCTCCGACTACTTGGAGGACGCCGTCCTCACCGGCGTGGCGACGGTTGGTTGCCGGCGCTGCGGAGAAGGACCGGCCGGCGAGGTGCTCGACTCGAACACCGTCGCCGGTGTGCGCCTGGCGATGGCCCTCGACCCGTCGCTGGTGGTGCTCGAGGGCAGCGGCTCCGGCATTCCACCCGTGGCGGCAGACCGGACCGTGTGCGTGGCGGGCACACACGGGATGCGGGCCGGGGGCATCGCACCGCTGACCGCCGCGCGCCTCCTGCGCTCGCAGTTGGTCGTGCTGCTGGGCGCAGACGCGCTCCCCGAGGCCGAACGCCGCGCTCTCATGGGCGAGCTGCGGGACTGGAGCGATGGGGGAGCCGCGATCGCGAGCCGTCTGGTGCCCGAGCCGGCGACGCCGGTGCCATCCGGCGCCCGAGTGGCGCTCTTCTCCACCGTCCGGGAGGAGGCGCTCGGCGCAGTGGGCGACGAGCTGCGCGAGCAGGGCCTCGAGATCGCGGTCGCGTCGGCGAACCTGGCCCGGTGGGAGGCACTCGAGCGGGACCTGGACTCGGCCGCGGCGGCGGGGTGCGATGTCTATCTGACCGAGCTGAAGGCGGCGGCGATCGATACTGTCGCCGAGCGTGCGCAGACGGCGGGCGCCGAGATCGTGTTCCTGCGGCACCGGCCACGCAACCTCCCGGGCGAGCCCGATCTCGACGGAGCGCTGCTCGCGCTCTGCGCTGCCGTGGTGCCTGCATGAGCGGGCCGCGCCGCGAGCCCGTCGTCGTTCGCAGCGACTACGGGCTGCCGTACTCCAAGGGGCTGATGGCGCAGTCGATCATGGCGACCGGGCTGCCGCCGACGCGCTCGTTCGAGCTCGCGCGGGCGGTGGAGGGCCGGTTGAGCAACCTCGACCAGGCCGAGGTCGCGCTCGATGACCTGCGCCAGGTCGCCGAGGACGTGCTCGGCGCCGAGGAGGGGCAGGCGGTGGTGACGCGCTTCCGGCAGTGGTGGACGCTGCGCCGCCTCGACCGGCCGCTGGTCGTGCTGCTGGGCGGGGTGACGGGCGTCGGGAAGTCGACCGTCGCCACGCAGCTCGCCACCCGGCTCGGAATCACTCGCGTGATCGCGACCGACCAGATCCGCCAGGTCGTGAGGGCCTTCTTCTCGAGGGAATTCATGCCCGCGGTGCACTATTCGTCCTTCGACGCCTCGCTGGCCCTGGACGAGCCGCCGCCTGGTTCCGCGGGCGCCGTGGCCGGATTCCTCCAGCAGGCCCACGACATCGCTCCCGGCATCGACGCGCTCGTCGAACGGGCGGTTTCCGAACGCTCGCAGATCGTCATCGAGGGCGTCCACGTGCTGCCCCATATCCCCAGCCCGCGGCTGCGCGAAAGGGCCGTCACCGTCCACGCGCTGCTGGCGGTCGGGGACCAGAATGCCCATCGTGAGCGGTTCGAGGCACGTGCCTCCCAGGCCCCCCGGCCGGCGGCGCGCTACCTCGAGGCGTTCGACCGGCTGAGGACCCTGCAGGACCATCTGGTGCAACAAGCGTCAGAATCGGGCATACCCGTCATCGACGAGCTGCGCACAGACAGCGCGCTGAATCGGGTGGTCGAGGTCGTGCTCGACTCCGTCGGGAGCGCACAGCCCGCCGGAACCCCCAGGTAAGGTTCAACAAGAGAGGTCGTATGAGGTTCTTCATCGACACAGGATCAGTTTCCGAGGTGGAAGAGATAGCCGGGTGGGGAATCCTGTCCGGCGCTACCACCAACCCCTCCCTGCTCGCCAAGGAAGACGGCGACCCGGGCGACATCATCCGCCGCATCTGCGATCTGGTCGGCGGCCCCGTGAGCGCAGAGGTCGTCTCCGAGGACCCTGCGGCGATGATCGAGGAGGGCCGGGCGCTCGCGAAGCTCCACGAGCACGTGGTCGTCAAGGTGCCGTTCTCGTCCGCCGGGCTGACCGCGACGCGGGCTCTCTCGGACGGCGGCATCCGCGTCAACATGACGCTCGTCTTCTCCGCCAACCAGGCGCTGTTGACTGCCCAGGCGGGCGCCACCTATGCATCGTGCTTCATGGGGCGCTTGGACGACATCTCAATCGATTCGGCCGCAGTCACCGCCGAGATCGTGGCCGCGCTGCGGCCGGGTGGCACGACCACTCAGGTGCTGGCCGCCTCGATCCGCCATCCCGAGCACGTCATCACCGCGGCGCGTCTCGGCTGCGAGGTGGCGACCGTCCCGGCCAAGGTGTTCCACCAGATGCTCAGCCATCCGCTGACCGAGAAGGGCACGGAGCAATTCAAGGCGGACTGGCAGTCGCGACCGGAGTTCGTCAGCTGGCTTCGTGAGCTGGTTTCGAAGCAGCCAGCGTAAGCCCCGGGAGTCCGAGCCGAGCGAGGCGCCGCCGCGTACCGGCGGGGCCAAGCCTGACGAGGACGCTGCCGAGGCCGCCGGCCTCGAGCCGCTGAGCCCTCCCGCGATCGAGGCGGAGCCCGAGTCCGGGCGCGACTCGCCGCGTGGCGGCGCGAACGCCCCACTCGACTTCTTCTCGCTTGATCCCCTGGACGACGACTGGGGGCCCGACGAGGAAGAGGAAGAGGAGGAGGAGGAGGAAGA
>Ga0070674_100002620_pt1 | contig 9946 bp, 7 predicted proteins | sample KBSM33metaG_FD_65344 | JGI IMG/M metagenome (GOLD analysis project Ga0070674, IMG submission 65344) | Miscanthus rhizosphere microbial communities from Kellogg Biological Station, Michigan, USA - KBS M3-3 metaG | ecosystem: Host-associated > Plants > Roots > Rhizosphere > Soil ...
TGAGCCGCACGAGCGCAATTGCGTGATCGGTCTCATGGCCGGTGGCGCCGCGCTCGCCGTTGCGCATGTTCTTATGCGCGCCTTCGACGCAACGGTCGACGACACCGCGGTGCTGCCTTTCATGATCACCGAGGGAAACAATTATGCCGCGTTGTATGCGCTGATTGCCCTCGTCATCATTCCCGCACACCCCTCCGCCCGGGTCTGGACGCCGGCTTATCTCATATTGTCCGGACTCGGTGTCGTGATCATCTGGCTACAGGATTCGCGCGCGCAGACTCTGATCGCGGGTGGGGTCATCGCTGGCGTGGTGCTGTTGCGCCATACGAGTCCGCGCGTCGCGCTGGCAACGGCCATCGGCGCCGCGACAGTGCTGTTGTTCGTGCTGCTGAATTTCATGAGCGAGAGCTTGTTTTCGAACTCCTCGGTACTCAGTCTCGCGAATTTCCAGACTAACTACTCCAATCTCGAGCGGCTGGGGCTGCTGTTGCACAGTCTGGATTTCTTTGGCGCCCATCCGCTCGGAGCCGGCGTTGGGTCGTCGTCGGATGTGTTTCCAAACAGTCCATACACCATTGGCTCGTATCCGACGCCGCACAATACGTTTGCGCTCATGATTGTCGAACTCGGATGGTGGGGCCTGATTGCCTACGTCGCGGGGCTGGTGGCGCTGCTGCGAATTGGCGTGCGCGCATGTTTCGCCGGCGACCCGGGGGGCATCGGCGCGCTGACCGCGGTGGCGGTTTCACTCATCGACGCCGTATTCTTCAACGGCTCCGTGTCTTTGCTTTTCTGGCTGCTGCTGGCCTTCTCGGTGCGGGACTCCGCGCCCGCGAAAGGTGCGCGTGTCCCCATGATTTTCTACCGGACGGCCTGACGATGTGCGGCATCGCCGGATTGTTTGCGCTGCGCGGTGAGTCACTGCCCGCGGGCGCTCGCGCGGCCGTAGACGCGGCGCTCGCCGCCCTCGCACACCGCGGGCCCGACGACTGCCGCATTCACGAGGCGCGCGGAGAGATTCTCGGCCATCGACGTCTCGCCATCCTCGATCCGCAGGGCGGACTGCAGCCATTCGCGAGCCGCGTCGACGCCTCCGTCATCGCATACAACGGCGAGTTGTACGGGTTCGATGCCGTGCGCGCGCGTCTCGCCGAACGCGCACCATTCGCGACGCGTTCGGATACCGAGGTGGTGCTTCGCCAGCTGATCGAGCGCGGCGATGCGGGGCTCGATGATCTGAACGGCATGTATGCGTTCGCGTTCGTGGACTCGGCGCACTCGGAACTGCTGCTCGCCGTTGATCCGGTCGGCATCAAGCCGCTGTACATGGCCGAGCGTGCCGGATGGGTTGCCTTCGCCTCCGAGCTCGAATCGATGCACGCGCTGCTGCGCGCGCTCGGCGAAACTCCGTCGCTGTCGGCAGCCGCAATCGCGAATTTCCTGGCGCGCGGTTGGGTCGATGCGCCGCGCTGCATGCTGGCCGGCGTGACCAAATTGTGCGCAGGCGAGGTGGTGCGCATCAGGCGCGATGGTTCCATCACGCGCCGCGTTCGCCCGCTGCCGGCGGCCGATCCCGAGGTGGCCGCGCTGTCCGACGACGTCGTTCCACAGCGCGCGCATGCGGCGCTGGAAGCCGCCGTGCGCGACCAACTGGTCGCAGACGTGCCGGTTGGCCTGTTCCTGAGCGGCGGGCTCGATTCGTCGCTGCTGCTCGCACTCGCCTCGGGAGTACAGCCGGACCTGCGTACCTTCTCGGTCGGGTTCCGCGAGATCGAGACGGACGCGGACCTCTACGACGAGACCGACCGCGCGCGGCGCGTTGCCGCGCATTTCAGCGCCAATCATCACGAGCTGCAGCTCACCGGCGAAATGGTGATGGGACGACTCGAGGAAATCGTCGCGGCCGTCGATGAGCCGCTGGCCGATCCGGCGGCGATTCCTCTGTTTTTCCTGTCTGAATTCGCCGCCCGCCACGTCAAGGCGGCGCTCACGGGTGATGGCGGGGACGAGTTGTTTGGTGGCTACCAGCATCATCGCGTCCGGCGGATAAAGGGCGCGTTGCACGGCATGCCTGATTTCCTGCGCGCGCCGGCGGTGGGTTCGGTGCTGCTCGCGGCGCGGGCGGCCAGCGCGCTCGGCGGAGCTGCCGCGCGCATCGGCGCCGGCTTGCGGCTCGTCGCCGAACGACAGATCGCGCCGTCGCTGTTCGATCGCGGCGCTGCGGCACGCGCGTTCGGCGCATCAGTGACGTTGCTCGAGCCGGATGCGCCCGCGTGGGCCGAAGGTGATGCCGTATTCCTCGCCGACATGAGGGGGCCGCTCGCGGGCGGCATGTTGCAGAAGACCGATCGCATCACCATGCGCCACGGCATCGAAGCGCGCGTGCCATTGCTCGATGATCGAGTGCTGCGCTTCGCGCGTGGACTGCCCTGGCGCTGGAAGGTGCGCAACGGCACCACGAAGTTCCTGCTGCGCCAACTGCTCGCCGACCTCGTGCCGCCCGAAATCGCGCGCGCACCGAAGCGCGGCTTCCGCGTCCCGCTCGGCCAATGGTTTCGCGGGCCGCTACGCAGCTGGGCCGACGACCGTCTCGGCCCTCGCTCGGCGCTCGCGGATTCGCCGCTCGGCGCGCTCACTCGCGAGCTCGCGGTCCAGCATCTCGAAGGCGCGGAGGATCATGGTCAGCGTCTATGGGCGCTGGCGATTCTGGAATCGTGGCTGCGACGGACTGGCGGGCGCATTGCGACGAGCTGATCGGCGCCTCACAACTTTGCGAGACGCTGTACCGATTCGAGCAGGCTGAGCCCGACGAGCCTCGCGCCGGCGAACGTCGCGAGCAGCGTGGCGGAGGCAACCAGCAGCAGGCGTGGCAGAGGAGCGAATCCGGCCTGTGCCGCGAGCCAGGCGACCAGGATGACCAGCAACGCGACCGCACTGAGTCGCGCGGCGATCGCGACGTTCGCAGTGCTGGCCGCACCCATGCGGCCGAGCCGCCATCCATAAGCCGTGGCCTGCACGCCCAGTGAGATCGCGAGCGCGGCGGCGACACCTGCTGCGCCCGCGAGCCGGAACAGTGCCTCGCAAAGCGCGAGATGCAGCAGGGTGACGAAGATGTTCACCATGAAGATGTGACCGCCGCGATTGCGGATCACCAGCAGACGCGTGAACACGACGCCCAGCGAAATTCCCGGCAGCGTCAACGCATAGACCCGCGTGATGCCCGCCAACTGTTCCACGTCGAACTCACTCAGGGCGCCGTGGCCAAAGAGCATGATCGCCAGGCTGTCACCCGCGAACATCAGCGTGGCCGTGAGCGGGATCAGAGCGGCGCAGATCACCGAGACATCCGCAGCGATCTCACTCGAGCCGTCTGTCCGGACGGCCGCGCGCGCCCAGCGCGGCTCGAGCACGGTGAGGAAAGTCATGATGAAGACGCCGAAAATGACGTTCGTCAGTCGCTCGGCAAGTCCGAACAGCAGCAGGAAACCGGACCCCGCGCGCGTCGCGAACGCGTACGAGATCAGCGTGACCACCTGCTGGATCAGCAGGGCTCCCACGATCGGCCCGACGAGCTGCAGCTCGCGCCGATGCAGCGCGGCGCTCCGCAGCAGCTTTCGCGGCTTCATGGCGCGCAGGAAGTGCGCGCCGAGCCTGCTGCGCTGGGCGGGCTCCATGAACGAGAGCTGCAGGAGGATCATCAGCAAGGTCGCGATCACCGAGGTCAGAAGGAATGCGCGAATGATTCCGAGTGACGTCGCCCCGACACTGCTGAAGACAACAATCGAAAGCCACGAAAGCCCATTGATGAACAGCGGATTCACGGTGTAGAGCGCTTCTCGGCCGTTGATGCGATTGAGAGCGCTCGCGAACACCATGAGCGCTGAGGCCGCGGGCAGCAGACTCGCGAGCGTGCAGCAAAACGCGAATGTGGCGCGCGCCTCCGGCGAGAAACCGGGCGCGATCAGTGCAGCCAGTGGTTCACCGGCGACCGTGCAAATTGCGCCAAAGATCAAGCCGATCCAGGTCCACATCGCCGACGAACGCGCGAGGCCGGCGAGCGCGAGGCGTCCCCGTTCGCCGGCATGCCGGCGTACATAAATGGCTTGTGCCGTCAGGATGGCCGCCCCGGAGACGAAGACGACATCGAACATCGTGAGCACGGTCAGCGACAGCAGCAGGGCATCAGCCGTCGCCGTCGCTCCGAGCACGAACGCGATGGCCTGAATGCGGAAGAAACCCAGCAGCTTCCCGCCAGCGGTTGAAGCGAAAGCGAGGCCTAGGCGAGGAATTCGGATAGGAGCACCCCGGACATGCGGCGCGATTCTACGCGGCTGAGGGGCAATTGGTTGCGTCTCGCCGCGCGGTCGTTATCATCGCGCCCCGCATGATCGACCGACTGAGCCAGCACGCATTTCTTTCCGGACCCATACAACCCGCGTCGGTTGTCTGGGATTTCGGCGCCAACCAGGGTGAATTCTGCCTCGCGGTCGCGCACAAATACGGTTGCCGCGTACTCGCCGCCGAACCCGTGCCGGAGCTCGCCAATGCGCTGGCGGGCCGCTCGCAGCTGGTCACCGTGTTGCCGAAAGCAGTCGGAGGGGCGGATACCACCGTGACGTTCGACTACGATCTCACGAAGGACAAGACCGGCTCGATGCTGGGTCTCGAGGTGGTCGGCGGCCTGCTCAACGAGTCCACGACGCTCAAACGAGTCACCGTGCAGATGGTGTCGCTCGAGACGCTGTTCGCAAGCACCGGCGCCGCACGCGTGAACCTGTTGAAGCTGGATATCGAGGGTGCGGAGCTCGATCTGCTGCTCGATAGTCCTGCCGAGCTGCTGCAGCGTTGCGACCAGATTACGGTCGAGTTCCACGATTACTGGTACCCGGAACTCGGCGAGCGCACCGAGAAAGCCAAGACGCGTCTGCGGTCGCTGGGATTTCACATGATCCGCTTCACGCCAAACAACAAGGACGTGTTGTTCGTGAACCTGGGAACCCTGCCGCTGAGCATCACTCAGCGGTTCTGGGCAGGCATGGTGCTGCGCAATTTCTACGGTTTCGGCCGCATGCTGCGTGTCTACTCGCGCAAGCTCGTCGGCGGCTGAGATAGCCGCGAGCGCCCGATCAGTCGCGCATGCGTTCGGCGAGCAGCGACACGGGTATGCCGTAATGTTCGACCGCTCCGGCCAGGACGGTGAACTCGACCGTGGGCTGCGTGCCGTATGCGGCTACAAAGATCTGCCGCGCTTCCTCGCCCTTGATTCCCGAGAAGCAGCAATTGTCGAACTCGAAATACAGCTGCTCGTGCCGGCGCCCGGCGCTCGCGGCCAGGGCGTACAGGTCCTGGTAGTCGAGCCATCGGTAGATAGTGGCGCCGAATTGTTCCCAGTCGCCGAGGTCGTCGCGCCCGTCTGAATCGATGCCGCGCGCTACGATCGGCGCGGTGCCGGCGATGCTCACCGACTCGGAGATGCGCGGGTCGAGCGCCGAGTACAAAGTGGTCGTCCAGCCGCCGCCACTGCGGCCGAGCATCTTAATCGTGGTGTAACGCACGGCGACGCTGTCGAGCGAAATGTCGATGGGGTTGAGGAAGTAGGCGAGCGCCGAATGCCCGGGCTCGTCCAGCAGCGCAAACCGGTCATGCGTCGTCGTGCTGATCTCGCGCCCCTTCACCACCATCTTCTGATTCGAGTTGACGCCGAGCATCGGCATGTCGAAGTACAACACGTCGCTGAAGTCGAGTAATGCAATGAGCAAAGCGCGCGCGTCGGGCATCAGCGAGTCCGCGAGTCCCTCGCGCCCCGGGGCGTTGTGTCCTTCGTGGAAGATGGTGAGCTGGCGCGAGCCGCGCGAGAAGAGATAGGCGCGGTAAGTCATGCCGCCCGATGTGATCGTGAGTTCCTCGCAGGTCGCGAAGGTCGCGCCGGCCAGTGCGTCGGCGTCGTCGGCGCCGCACAGCGCTGCCGCAACCGTGCCGGGCTGATTGATCAAGTTCTCGGCCATCAGGCGGGCGGCGACTGCGTCGATGCGTTGTTCCTGGACGACGGGCGCCGCGGAACGGTCCCTGGCTTCGGTGGGAGAGCAGGCGCTCTGCAGTCCGGCAAACGCAGCCAGCGCCGCAGCCAGCCAGAGGCGCATGGATTTGCAATGCATGGCGCGATTATCGGCACGCCCACGTCAGTAATGAGTGCGCCGCGCCGAATGTGTGCGCTGGTTGTTAGTGCACCGCGCTGAATGTGTGAGCTGGTTGGCAAACCACCCGGCTCGGCTACGGCAACCAATTGCCGCTGCGACTACCAGGCCGTCAGTCCGCCATCGACGATGAGATTCTGTCCCGTGACGTATGACGAGGCGTCGGAAGCGAGATACACCAGCGCGCCGCTGAGCTCGTCGCGCTTCGCCATCCGGCCGAGCGGCACGCGCGCGCTGTAGCGTTCGACGAAGGTGTCGTTCTGGCCACTGAAGACGCCGCCCGGCGTAATCGCATTCACGCGCACGCCGCGGCCACCCCAGTAGGAGGCGAGATACTTTGTGAGGCCCCAGAGCGCGGCCTTGCTCGCGCTGTACACCGCGGGCGTGTTGATGGGGTGTCCCTCGTACTCCGATCCCTCGTAGATACGCTGATCCGGCGCGACGATGCCGTAGATGGACAGGGTGTTGATGATGCTGCCGCGGCCGCGCAGCGCCATCCCGCTGCCGAACACCTGGCAACAGACCATCGCCGCGGTCAGGTTCACGCCCATGACGAAATCCCAGTCTTCCAGCGGGAATTCCTCGAACCTCGTGAAGAAGTTAGGGCTCTTGGCGGCCGCGTTGTTGACGAGCACGTCGACCGGGCCCAGCTCCGCGGCGACCTTCTTCGCTACTTCTTCCATCTGGTCGCGCGACCGGATGTCCGCGACATAGCCTCGCGCGCGCTGCGCATCGGTTACGGAGGCGGTGAAGCGGGCAGTGCTCGCGGCGTCCCGATCGATGATGGCGATCCTGGCGCCGTGCGCGAGCAGCGCGGAAGACATCGCGGTGCCGAGGATGCCGGCGCCTCCGGTGATGACGCACACGCGGTCTTGCAGGGAAAACATTTCACTCACGGGCCATTCGCTCCTTCATGAGCATTTCGACGAGGTTGAAATCGAGCAGTGTATCCACGTCGATCGACCGCTCGCGCGGCATGTCATGCATGCGCACGTTGCCTTCCCATAATCCCTTGACCAGCGTGTGCCGGTGCCAAACGTAGACCGACGCATTCATCGAGTAAACACGCGGTGCGCCCTGCCTGCCGAACACAGGCGAGGAAGGGGGCTTCACCAGCCGAACATTGCCATCGGGGGTTTCCTCGACCATGTTGAAGTACGGGCTCTTCTCCGACGGAAAAGCCGTGATGACGACGTCGGCTGAAGAGTCCAGCAGCGCCAGGCACTGTTCGATATCCGAGTCCGCCCGCAGCGGGGAGGTGGGGTCGAGATCGACGATGGTGTCGATTTTCACGCCGGTGGCCTCGACCTGTTCGACGAGATGACGGATGACAGGCAGCTTCGGCGCCGTGGAAGTTGCGAGTTCCGCCGGGCGCAGGCCGAGAACCTTTCCGCCAAATTGCCGCGCGACCGACGCAATCTCTTCGTCGTCGGTCGAAACGTACACACCCTCGATTGCCGATACACGCAGCGCCTGTTCAATGGTCCAGGCGATCAGCGGCTTGCCGAGCAGCGGCCGCACGTTCTTGCGGGGAAGGCCGGTGGAGCCACCGCGGGCGCAGACCGTTGCAATGATGCTCAAGCGCGGATTTCCTCGTTGATGCGGATCGCGAGCGCCGCGGAACGCAGCCCCTCGCGCAGATCCTGGCTGCTCACGCGACCGTCGCGAACGCATTCGACGAACTCGCGCATCGCCGCGATATAGGTGAGCGGCACGTCGAATGCCGCCGCGTCCAGTGCGGGCGCTCTGGCCTCGCCGGCGACGATCTCGAGACGCCGTGCCGGCAGGTCCCAGGTGAGAGTTCCCTTTTCACCGAAGAATTCGTAGCGGCGGATCGGCACTCGTGCGACGTAGTCGAGGCCGATCGCCACCACGGGCCCGTTGACGCGCGTCATCGCGATCACGGCCGCGTCCTCGCTCGCGATCTCGAGTGAGCTTAAGTGTCCGCCGAGCGCGGTGATGGTGTCGAACTCGCCTAGCAACCAGCGCGCGGCATCCAGCTCGTGCACCAGGTCCAGTACGACCCCGCCGCCGAGATCGGGTGACGCACTGTACGAAGCGCGGTAGTCAGACGCGGGGCGCCAGTCAGGCAGCCACTGCCCCGTCTGCAGCGAGGCGCGCACCACACGGCCGATGGCGCCACCGTGCAGCAGTCCTCTCGCTGCAATGAGCGACGGCAGGAATCGAAGGTTGCAGCCGGACAGCGTCACCACGTGTGGTGCTGCGTCGGCTGCGAGTTCGACCGCCTCGAGTTGCGCGCGATCGGTCACCACGGGCTTTTCGATGTACATCGGGATGCCGGCTGCGAGCAGCGGCAGGATGAGCTCGGCATGGTGTGCGGAAGGCGCCGCAATTACCGCGAAGGAAGGCTTCGCCGCCATCGCCTCGTCCAGGCTTGCAACGACGCGCGCACCGACTCCTTCGGAGTAAGCATCTGCCTGCGCCTGACGCCGAAGAAAGACGAATCGGGAATCGGGTAAGAGGTGGCGCAGCGAAGCCACGTGCCGCCGTCCAATCGAACCGGTTCCCACGACGAGCACCGTTACCTTGTCCGATGAGACCGTTGCCATCCGTCGAAATACTACCACGGGCGTGTGGCGTTCCCGCCGCAGCCAGGCTCACAAACTACCGCGATTGCCAGGAACGTAGCTGCTATTATTCGCGCCCTGAAAATCGCCCGCTCGGCAATGAATCGATGAAAGATCCAATGGTGAGGACGTCCCTGATCGCTGTCCTCGGTGACCATGGCAGGTTGGGTACCCGGACTTGAAGCGAATCCTGTTCGTCACTTACGGGGGCGGACACGTAAACGCGCTGCTGCCGGTAATCCAGAAGCTGCGCTCACGCCCCGACGTTGAAATCCATGTACTCGGCCTGACAACGGCAGCGCCAGTGCTCGCCGAAGCCGGCGTGCCGTTTCTCGGCTTCAAGGATGTGCTGCGGCCCGACGACCACGACGCGATCGCACACGGGCGCAAACTCGCGGCATCGACGGCGCCAGGCCAGGTCGACGCGGCGGAGACCGTGGCCTATCTGGGTCTGAGCTACGCCGATCTTGTCGCGCAACTCGGCGAGGACGGTGCGCGCGCTGTCTACGCCGAAAAAGGCCGCATGGCCTTCCTGCCTGTCACCGCGCTCGAGCGGATCTTCGATCGCGTGCGGCCGGATCTGGTGGTGACGACGAATTCGCCACGCGGCGAACGGGCCGCGACGGTCGTTGCACGGCGCCGGGGGGTTCCGTCGATCTGTGTCTGCGACCTGTGGCTGGGCTTCGAGCTCGAGTGGCTGGCCGAGCCTGACTATGCGGATCGCCTGCTCGTCATGAACGATTTCGTACGGCAGAAGGTCATCACCGCCGGACGAGATCCAGCCGTTGTCGTCACGACTGGGAATCCCGCCTTCGATCGCCTGGTCGACCCGCAGTGGCTCGAGCGCGGCGCGCAGATCCGCGCCGAACTCGGCACGGGAAGCCGCCAGCTCGTACTGTGGATGTCGCACGTGATGCCCTGGGCGCCGGAGATCCGCACGCGGATTGCGCGCACGCTCGTCGAAGCCGCCGGAAGGCATCCGGAATGGCACGTCGTCCTGCGCGCGCACCCGAGCGAACCACCGCTCGATTTCGAGCTGCCTGACTACGTGGGGGTATCGGATCCGCGCACACAGCCGGCACCGGCGGCGCTGCGTGCCGCGGACGTGGGCGTGACCGTGATGTCGACCATGGGGCTCGAGGCCGTGATGCTGGGGATTCCGAT